>ENA-OYZU01000003-OYZU01000003.1-human-gut-metagenome-genome-assembly--contig:-NODE-3-length-125117-cov-12.648614_pt1 | contig 125117 bp, 96 predicted proteins | sample MGYA00244202_ERZ653488 | MGnify/ENA primary metagenome ERZ653488 (study PRJEB26926, sample SAMN06164972) | human gut metagenome | biome: ENVO:00009003; feature: ENVO:2100002; material: ENVO:00002003...
TTCAGAAACTGCAAGCAGAAACTCGCCTTTGATAAATGCCAGCTTCGGAAGCAGCAAGGCATCGAAAGAATGTGGCTGATTCTTTCGCTTGTGCATTTCCTTTGCTGCACGCTTCCGGATTATAGGGGCGCTTTTGAAAAAGGCTTTGCCTATTTTCGAGAGTGTCTGTTGCAGGCGTAGGGTGAGCTTCAGCGCTATGCTCAAAGAAAAGTTTGGATGTTTTTTGGAATTTGCTCATTCATAGTGGTATAGTAGAAATATCATTCATACATGAGGAGTCGATATTGATGAAAGCCGTTATCTATGCCCGCTATTCTTCCGACAACCAGCGTGAGGAGTCCATCGAAGGACAAATCCGCGAGTGTACGGCTTTCGCGGAGAAGAACGACATCACGGTTTTGAAGCACTACATCGATCGCGCTTATTCCGCGCGGACAGACCATCGTCCCGCGTTTCAGGAGATGATTAAGGACAGCGACAAGCACCTGTTCGATATGGTTATTGTCTGGAAGCTCGACCGCTTTTCCCGCGACCGTTACGACAGCGCCCGATATAAGGTGCTGCTCAAGAAGAACAACGTCCGCGTGGTTTCCGCCACCGAGGTGATTTCTTCCGGCGCAGACGGCATCCTGCTGGAATCCGTCTTGGAGGGCTTTGCAGAGTATTATTCCGCCGATCTCGCCGAGAAGGTGACGCGCGGTTTGACGGAAAACGCGCTCAAAGGCAAATGCAACGGCGGTACACGTCCAGTTGGTTATGTCGTTGATGATGAACAGCACTTCCAAATCGACCCCTTAACAGGGCCATTTGTGCAGGAAGCCTTCAAACGCTATGCCGATGGCACCACAATGAAAGAAGTGGTGGAGCTTTTCAAGGAAAAAGGCATCAAAAACTCACTAGGACGGGATATGAATTTGAATAGTGTCCAGCGGATGCTTTCCAATCGTCGATATATGGGCGAATACACCTTCCGAGATATCGTTGTTCCCGATGGTATTCCCGCCATTGTTCCGAAAGAGCTGTTCGACCGAGTACAGGAAAAGATGGCAAAAAACAAGAAAGCCCCTGCCCGACATAAGGCAGAGGATGATTATCTGCTGACGACCAAGCTGTTCTGCGGATATTGCGGAGCGTATCTTTGCGGCGAAAGCGGAACAAGCCGGACGGGAGTTGTTCATCACTATTACAAGTGTGTGTCCGTCAAGAAAAAGCGTACCGACTGTCATAAAAAGCCCGTCCGCAAGGATTGGCTGGAAGATATGGTCGTCAGCGCAACGATGAAAATGCTGATGAATGACGCAACCATTGATGCGATCGTCTCCGCGCTGATGACCTTGCAGGATGCGGAAAACACTGCGTTGCCACTCTATGAAAAGCAACTTCGAGAAGTAAAAAGCTCCATTGATAACCTGTTAAACGCCATTCAGCAGGGTATCTTCACACGATCTACCAAAGAGCGCTTGGACGAGCTGGAAACATTGCGGGATGAACTCGAAAACAAAATCGCGGTTGAAAAACTGGCAAAACCTCGAATTACCGAAGAACAGCTCCGCTTTTTCCTTGAACGGTTCCGAAAGATGGACGTCACCCGGAAATCGCAGCGCAAGATGCTGATTGATACGTTTGTTAACGCCATTTTCCTGTATGATGACAAGATGGTGCTGACCTACAATTTCCACGAAAGCACCGAAACAATTACGTTTGGGGAACTGCAAGAAGTTCTCCCCCAACGGGTTTCGCGGTTCGGATATGAATTTGGCTACTGAGCGATAAGATCAGTCATTTATGGCTGGTCTTTTTGTTGTACGCCCGCCATGGGCAATAGCTTGGTGGTGAAAGTCCACTACACGCTTGGTAGTAGGAAGTGTTAGCCGAACGGCAAGGGTGTCCATCGTGAGGTGGAATCTGAAGGAAGCCGCAGGCAAAGTTCTGAGCCGACGAACAGAAATCGCATACAAGGCGGGGCAGAGCGGACGAGACTGCAACACAAGTCAAAGTCCCATACTACCCGGACTCTGCCACGTAAATGCGGCGGCTACATGGAATGAAGGCTATTGTACCTTATGCGGGGAGATCTGTGTGGGAACGCACCGCAAGATGTAACCCATGCTGCAAGGCATGGCTGAACCCACAGAAGTCAGTCTGGACCATAGTACCAGAGAAGTCGGTGAAAGTCGACAGAGGGAAGGGTCTGGCGGTTGCTGGTAATACAGCATGCCAGGAATCGGGCGTGTTGAAAGCAGTTGCTCGAAAGAGGAGATCTGCCAGAGGATAGGTGAGTGACCGAAGGTATGGCAGAATCGCGGAGCGTCCTGATATCCAACTAAACGTGCTGCTAAGTACCAACAACTGAACCACCGCTTGCGGAACCGCATGAGCGGTGGTGTGGGAGGACGGGGGTTAGTCACCCCCTCCTACCCGATTGCTTCTGAGTGGCTGCTTTTTCTGGACTATCCCCCATAGCGCGAACAGTAAAAAAGGGCTTTCACGGAATGGGGGTGTAAGTCAATAGATATACGCAAAATTGCAAGAAGTGTTTTGCTTTTGATTGCCCATCCGCACCCGTGGCAGCATTTGACTTTTCTGGCTTCCTGTGTTATAATCAGTATAACATCATATAAAAGAACCGTCGATGCACTGCGCATAGAAGGGCTTTTAAGTATTTTACTGTGAGCTAAGCGATATGAAAAAAGCCGCTTCTGCTTTTTTGCGTATGGAAATCTGTCATGCGGACATTACGCGCATGATTCGCTGGATGAGAAATCCGAATGTGACCAAGTACCTGAACGAAGCGCCCGACGTGGCGCGGTCGCTGGAACAGCTTGTGCGGTCTGTGCCTGAACCGATGTACCAGTACCATTTGTGCCGGACGGGGCATTTCTTCATGGTCTGTCATCAGGAAAACGAGAGCGTGGGCTTCGTGAAACTGTTGCCGACGGCGATGGAGGGAGCGTACGAAATTGTGTATGTGATTGGCGAGGATGCGCTCTGGGGTCATGGGCTTGGTCAGCAGGCGGTGCGTTCGGCGTTGTCGAAGGCGTTCCTGCATCTGCGCGCCGATCGGGTTGTTGCGAAAGTGATGCCGCAGAATCTCCGCTCGATTCGCTGCGTCCGTGCCTGCGGATTTCAGCAGATGGCGGAAATGCCGCGGCTGGTTCGGTTTGAAATCACGTTTGATGCATACTGTCAATCGCTGCGAAAAAAAGCGAGCGTGAAACGAAATGCCCAATTGTAAATTCTTTCGCCCGAAACAGAAAAAAGCAGGAAATGGGGGGCGTCGAATAGCACAGCGACGAACAGCAGCCAATCTGGTCGAAATTCAGCACGTTTCGGGCGGAGAAGGACTGCGCGTCGGAAAACAAGGAGGTACATCCCATGCTGAAAGACATTTTAACCCTGATGTTAGCCATCATCCTCTCGTTCACGACCGGCGGATCGGTGCAGGACGAAAAAATGAACGACAGCGTGTTCCAGATGGAGACGATTCACAGCTTCGACGGGCGCCTGCGCGTGGACATCGACGCGACGGAAATGATGATTCGGCTGGACATTACGGACGAGGAACGTGGCGAGCTGCTGTATTCCTTTTCCCCTGTCCGCCGTTTGGACTTCTGGGGAATCTGCTTTGAAGCGGATAATTACAATCTGTGGGTGAAATCCGGCGACGTGGGCATTCTGTGCTACGAATACGATGGCGAAACGTGGCAGTACAATCCGAACGCGGTGATGCCGGATTATATTGAGCAGGAGAGCTGGCACGAAAAAAACACTTCCGCCCCGGAAGCGCAGCGAAGATAACACAATACGCCCCAGCCCGCCGACGCCTAAGCTGCCGACGGGCTGGTTTCTTATTCCTGCTGATTTTCCTGCGCCTGAAAATCTTGAATTTCCGCGCTTGTGGCGAAATCGCTGTCGGGCAGAATCCCGATGACACGCCCGATGGTCTTGACCTCGTCGTAGGACTTGCGGCGCATGATTTTGAAGTGCTTGTTCAGCGAATGCAGACCGTCGGACTGGTACTGCTTGATGTACAGCGCGCCGTCCACCTGAAAGATGCCGATGTCGCCCGAACCAAGCGGCTCGTCGGTGAATTTCACCAGCACGTTGCAGTGGTCGGGATATTTCGGTTCCATGCTGTCGCCGTTGACGCGGAATACCATGTCCGCGCCGCGCGTGTCGGGGGTCGCGTGCAGGAACGTTGTGTGCCCACTGGCGGCAAATCCGCTGTCGCCCGTGCCTGCCGCGACTGGGTCATCCGCATATGGCAGTTCCAGCAGCTCTAAGCGCGCGGGTTCGGGCGTCAGCTTCGGCGCGGCGGGATGCTTCGGCAGCCCTGGATACTGCTCTTCCAGCGCGACCATCGTCTGCGCGGTCGCGGAAAGCAGATCCTGATTGATTGCGCTCAATTTCCGATAGTTCCGCATGAGGGCACGCTCGGCGTCGTTCCAGCCCGCTTCCTCTGGCGTGTCAGAGAAGAACGCCGCAACGGTGATGCCCAGCACGTTGCATAGGCGCGGGATGTTGGCGATGTCCGGGCGCGTCCGCCCTGTCTCCCAGTTGGAAATCGCCGCGCGCCCCAGGTTCATGGCTTCCGCCAGCTCGCCCTGCGATAGGTTCGCCGCTGCTCGCAGGGTACGAATTCGCTCGGCATAGACCAGCTTGTTCTCACAAATGCTCGTGGCGATAGGCGCATCAGTGTGAGTATCGGATATTCCCCGCTGGGTGGTGTCAAACTTTCTGCGCGGCATGGCGTTTCCCTCCATTGTCGATTTACTGTGTACAGTATAGTACACAAAGCGGCGGATGTCAATGCGGGGGCGCAAAGGAGAAGGATAAATGGAACGAAAAATCTACCTCTATGACCGTGGATTCTGGGTGCTTTTTCGGATGCTCGGCATTTTCGCGGCGGCGTTATCGCTGTTTCTGACCTTGTGCTTTATTATGTGGATTCGCGAGTGGGCATTCCTGCTGGCGATTCTTGCAGGCATTGTGGCAACTGTTGCGCTCCTGATGCACAGCCGATGCACAAAGCGGCAGTATGTGGTGCTTGCAGATGGACGGTTGACCGTCGGGGAAGTGTTCGGACAGGCAGAAAAGACGTTCCCGCTGGATGCGTTCCCGTATGCGTATCTGTATACAAACATGAAGCATTGGGAAACCGTTGTGCTGAGCAGAAAACCGCTGACGGCGGGGCGAATCCGCGGGCTGTTCCAGCTGAATCTGGCGAACAGGCGGAATGATATTGTGCGGATTCCCTGCTCCTTCACCAAGCAGGGCAGGGAGATTCGGGCGTACTTCGCGGGGTTGTATGCGCTGGAAGAGGTGCGGTGAGCAGGAAAAGCGGACGTGGGCGGCGAATACAGAAGATGGAGGACCCAAGGAGCAGAAACGAGGAATGCACGAATGTTTCGAGAGGCAATTATCGCGGTTACAAAGGCTGCGGACTGGTACGCGCTTCATCCGCTGACGGTGGAGGAGCTGCGGGAAAAGAACATCGGTAGTAGCGTCAGCATCCGCTATTCGACGCTGGGGAAAAACATGACCCCGATGGGCAACTATGAGCCGTCGCCCATCAACGAGGGCGTGGACAATGTGCGGAAAGGGCAGTTCCGCCGGGAAATTCCCGAAAAAGCCGCAGAATACTTTGCGTATTATCTGGATGAAGAGGGAGAACTGCTTTGCGTGGAAATGAGGGAAAAATCCTGCCTTCGGGAAAAGGAACTGGTGACCGTAGAAGCGCACCGCATGCTGGACTGGACGGATAACATCAGCATTTATAGCTATTCCGCCAACGGCGGATCTATCAGCGAGCTGATGGTTTATGTTCGCGACGACCGCAAGCGTGTGACGGCGCGGGGGGTTTGGTGTTTCAGTCGCGGCGAGAAAATGTGCTTTTATGGCTTGCTGCTGACCTGCTTTGAATATCACGAGAACGGCAAACCCGCCGCCAGCATCTCGTATAGATTCATTCTGACTGATAAGCAGTGGGACAAGATGCGGAACGGTACGATAGAAGAACCATTTGGGTACAAGGTGCGGATTGAGTAGAAGGGGAGCATCGCAGATGCCAAAAAGCAAAAAATCGGACTTGACGGGTGTAGTCATGTGGGCAGTCATCATCGCGCTTGTGGCGGGGATGTTCTGGGTGGCTGGGTTTGAGACGCTGGAAAAGTGGCGGCATCCGGCGCAGAACGGCGTTCCGAACGTCTTTCAGGAGGACAGAGAGTATTGGAGCCACGTCAATTCGCCCATCGTCGCGGGAAATCGCCTGTATCTGCTGTTTGATGCGTTGCAGCTTGTGAAGGTCTACGACTTGCAGGGCAATTATCTGTATACCGTCAACATGACCAACAAGAATCATCACGGCATTTCTGCGCTCTATGCGAAGGACGACGAAATGTACTTTCGGGAGCAGTCAGAACTCTACTGCTTCAAGGCGGATCAATTCGTTCAGCGGCTGACGGGCGACGCGGCAGAGACAATGCTGGAAACGCTCCGGGCGGAGGAATGCCGCCGGACAGAGGACGATGCCGGAAATACCTACCTGCTTTCGGGCGTGGACATCGTGAGGGAAGCGCCGGATGGCGAGCAGACAACCATCCTGCATCGGTCACCCCTGCTGAACATCTATCAGGATTATCAAATCATCTTCTGGGCAATTGCTTTCGCAGCGCTGGCGACGGCGTGCATTGCGCGCTTCATTGCCAACAGTCGGGAAGTGCGCCAAAGGGAAGAAAATGCGCGCGGCGCAAAGTGAACATCATCCCCCGCGGTTCTCGGCGTTCCTGCCGGGAATCGCTTTTTCTTGCGAAAAAATCTGCGCGAATTGTAAAAACAGCCCCCGACGCTGGGAAAAAGCAGGAGAACAAACACGCCGCCGCGAATAAATCAGAAGAAAGGAAAATCAGATGAAAGGAAGGGAGGCACGTTGGCGAAGACACGCGCGAAGCGGTATGTGCCAGATGTGGTGGGCAAGGTGGCGTTGGTGACGCTGATTATGAGTTTCATTCTGGGCGCAATTTCGATTACGTCGTTTGAAGATTGGCTGCATCCGATGCGGGACGGCGTTCCGACCATCTTCCGGCGGGACAGCGAATATTGGAGCGAAGCAGAAGCGCCGATTGTTGCGGAGAATCGGCTGTACCTGCTGTTTAACACCCTGAACATCGTGAAGGTTTACGATTTGCAGGGAAATTATCAGTATACCATCAATTTTTCCAACAGGCGGCGCAACGGACTCTCTTCTCTTTGTGCGCAGGGCGATGAGATGTACTATCGGGATACGTGGGACAAGTCCGAAATCTACTATTTTAAGGATGACCAGTTCGTGAAGATGCTGACGGACGACGAACAGAGTGTCCTGTACGATACCGCATGGCAAAACGGCTTTCGGCATGAAGATGACGACGGGAACACCTACTATCTTTCGGGCGTGAACATCATGAAGCAGATGCCCGACGGTACACAGACGGTGCTTGTCGCGCGCCCGTTCCTGCTGAACCTCTTCCAGACGCGCGGACTTCTCTGGGCGTTTGGGTTTCTGGCGATGGTGACGCTGCTGGTTTTACAGGAGTATTTTTATTGAGAGAAGGGGCATCGGGATGCTGGATATTCTCGCAATTAAAGCGGACGTGTATCAGCTGGAGCGGCAAGGGAAACGCCTCACGGTTTACCGCTATCTGCGGGAGGTGTGGCAGAAAGAGCCGCCGTCCGAAGGGCTGACTGTGCTGGCGTTGCAGCAGATGGTAGACTATGTGGAATATGTGGATGACTTGACGGTGCTGGGTGAACCGTGGGAAGCAGAAAACGAGTATGACCTATATCAGGATTTCCTGCTGGATGTGATTTCGTGGGGGCTGCAAAAGTATCGCACGAAAAAGCGGTTTTTGTGGCAGATTTGCTATTATGTTAATGCGTGGGCGACATTCTACTATATCTTTGGCAGAGAAATTACGCAGGATAATGTGGAACAGTGGAAGAAAACGCTTTTTGAGGAAGCAAAGGAGCGCTATCCGGACAGCCTACTGTTTGAATTTATCCCCCACGCGGCGCAGCTTGATTATGTCTGGTTTTACCGCCTGACCGATGAACAGCGGCTGCAAATTCGCTTGGAGGTGGGGGAATGGAACTTGCAGAAGAATGATATGGATCAGGCAGTGCAGTCGGATTTCGACGATGCGATGACGTGGTATCGGGACAATGGCAGGAAACTGCTGGAAGCAAAAAACAAGACGAATAATTGAAGGAGGACACCCCATGAGCAAGCAGACCCCCAAACAACAAAGCCTCTGCAACAACAAATTCGACGGCTTGATGAACGCCGCCCCGCACAAGCGATACAAGAGTTTCGCTGTGACCGTGGCGGATTGGGAATCGGTCTGGCTGGACTGCGACCCGAATCAGCCGCTGCCAGACGAGGGCGTAATTTCCGTATGGCCGGAGGAAATGTTCGCCACCGCCGTCTGCACGGATAAGCCGTTCTTCAAGATGGACGTGCATGACTTCTGCGACCTGCTGGAAGCGCACCCGGACGCCACGATTCGCGTCTTCCCGAACGGCAAAAACTGGACGGATATGGCAGCGGAAGATTTGCTGGAGGACGTGCTGGAAGAGCTCGACCGGGTGGAGTGAGGGCGTGACGAATGGATGACTGGTTTGCTGGGCTGATGTAAGAGGGAGAAACAATATGAAAGCGAAGCGTATTTTCTTAGCGGTATTGTTGACGGCAGCTCTGTCCGTCTCATGCGCAGCCCCGGCGGTGCTGGCGGAATCCCCCGCCGTGCCCGAAGTGACGACCATCACCGTATTCCGCCCCAACCTTGGGGAAGAGGACTACATGGGCTTGCAGTCCGTAGACGGCGAAACGCTTCTGCCGCCCGCGTTTGCATCCATTGAGGTGGTGGGCAAATTCGCGATTGTGTACAGCGACGAGACGGATTCGTTCTACCTCTACGATTGGCAGAAGCGCGCGTTCGTGGCGGAATATCCGATGATGTACACAAGCGGCGATTACATCGTCATTGCGGAATCGTGGGAAGACGGGAACTACGGGCTGTTAGATCAGTCCGGCGCGCTGGTGACGGAAATGCAGTGGCTTTGGATGGGCGGTGTGGCGGACGATGTCGTCTGGGTGGCGGCGGATGAGGATACCATGCGCGTGAATCTGCTGCATATTCCGAGCGGAGAGATGCTGCTGGATGAATGGGCGGACTACTGCACCGAGTTTTCCGGCGGATATTCGGGATTCGTCCGCGACGGGCATGTTTTCTTCGTTGATGCGGAAGGCAATGTGCAGGAAACGAGCTTCGTGAGTGTGAAAGAATCCAGAATCGACGGCTGCTTTGAAGTTCAGACAGAAGACGGGGTAACAGGTTACTATCAGCCCCAAAGGGGCGGTTTTATGGATCTGACCATCGAGGATGCGCCGGGCGCATGGAACACGCTGCTCGAAAAGCGCGGCAGAAATCTCTTCGTGCGCAAGATTCATCCGACATCGGAAGAGGTGCTTGCGGTTGCAGACATTGCAGTCCGGGCGTATCAGCGAGAGAACAGGCAGTATCTTCCATTTCTTGTGCAGTACGATTCAGAAGCGGATGTGTGGCTTGTGTATTATGCAGGCTTCGACGAGGACGGTGACATGACACTCGGCGGCTGGAACATTGCCGTTGATGCGAAAAACCTGCAAGTGCTGCGCGTCTGGAGCGACGAATAAGCGCAGCACGGCACAAATTCCCCGCACACAACGATTTGGAGGTGATTCCCCCATATGAAAAAGTTGATTTCCCTGTTCACAGCGCTTTTCCTGCTGATGTCCGCCCTGCACGCACAGGCGGGATTGCCGGAAATATCGGACTTGCTCACGGAATATTACAAAGAGCGGCAGGAACTTCCGTTCGGGCTGACGGAGGACGAGCTGACCTGCGTGGACGGCGTGCTGTATGGGCGGGACATCCTGCTGCTGTATCCAAAGACGCGAACAAATTCCTGCTTCGTGATTCCGGACGGCATCGGCTATGTCTGGGACTTTGCCTTTATGGACAATGATTCGCTGGAAAAGGTCGTTGTGCCGGATTCCTGCAAGATACTGGGCGCGTATGCGTTCTGGGCGTGCTCGAATCTTGCGGAAGTAGAATTTGGCGCGAACAGCGAACTGCTCATTGTGGATGACTTCTGCTTCAGCGAATGCTATGCCTTGCAGCAGATCCGGCTGCCGGATTCGGTGTATCTCATCGGTGAAGCGGCGTTTTCCTACACGCAGATTCAGCGGTTCGTTTTCCCGGAAAAGATAGTGTTCATTGGCGACCAACTCTTCTGGGGAACGCCAGTGACGGAGCTGACTTTCCATGCGTGGAGTTTGCCCCAATACATTGGAAGCGAATATTTCAGCACGGGTGATGATGATGCAGAATACCGCATTACGCTGCCCTTTGATGCGGACGCTGACCGCTATTTGGGCAACGCAGAATATGTGATGCAGAAAAAGAATGTAACGGTTCTTTTCTGCGAAGATACGGATATGCCGGAGGATGAATAAGCAACATCACACCCCGACGGCGCACATCCCCAAAAACGGACGTGCGCCGCTTTTTTGTGCCTTCCTCCGCGAATCGGGTGACATGAAATCCCTGCATTCGTCCATCGCCTTGTTGAAACCTGCCTTGATTTTGGCAAAAAATCTGGTATAATAGTACCAAATCACGAGGAATTATCCTCCGGCGAAAAGGGGCGAGCAGATGCTGAGAATTGCCATTGTGGAAGATCACGAAAGCGACGCGAAGCGGCTGACTGCCCTGCTGGAGTCGTATGCGCAGAAGAACGGCAAACGGTTTGCCATTACATGGATTGCGAATGCCAATACGTTTCTGGATTCGTACCAGCACCAGTATGAGCTGGTGTTTATGGACATTCGGATGCCGGGGCTGAACGGGATGATGGCGGCGCACGAGCTGCGGGAGATGGATCACACGGTGGTGCTGGTGTTCCTGACGAGCTTGGCGCAGTACGCGGTGGAAAGCTACGAGGTCGAGGCGACGGATTATATCCTGAAGCCCATTACCGCCGCTGCGCTGGACTTGAAGCTTCCGCGCATCCTGAACCGCTGCATGGTAGAATCGGAAGAGGAAGTCGTCATCCAAAGCGGCGGCACAACGACGCGCCTGCGTCCGAATGAGCTGCACTATGTTGAAATCTATGACCATCATATTCAATTTGTCACCGCATCGGGGATTATGCGGTCGTATGGGACGCTGAAAGCGGTGGAGGATGCCCTGCCGGATGTGTTTTTCCGCGTCAACAATCAGACGATTGTCAATCTGCGCTTCGTGACGCATGTGGGCAGCAATGACACGACGGTGGCAGGGCATACCTTCCCCATCAGCCGCGGTAGGCGCAAGGAGTTCCTGTCCGCGCTGCACCTTGCGGGCATGGCGGAGTAAGGAGGGAGAATCATATGCTGACATGGGAATGCCTCGTAGACACCGTGCGTGACGATTTGCCGTTTATCCTCTCCGTCAGTACGGGCTGCGCAATTTCGGCATCTTGCTTGGAGAAGCGAAAGCACTTCTACCTGCGCGTCGCGCTGACGCTTCTGCTGGCGTTCTGCTGGATGTATGGCACCCGCCCGTATGTGGGGCTGAACATGCAGGGCACAAGAATGGGCATGATTCGCTATATAACAGCGTTTGTGCTGTTCATGCTGTCCGTTCCCTTTTGCAGCCGTGCAAATTTCTGTCAAGCGCTGTATGCGGTCACAGTGGCGTATTCGATTCAGAATATGTGCGAAAGAATCATCCATATTCCACGCTATTCGCTGCCGAATTTCCCGGTGCTGCTGGATAGAAGCTGTCTGCTGGCGCTGATGGCGATAGCACTGTATAGCTACTACCGGATTCTGGTGGGAAAGCGGCGTCAGCGGACGGTTATGGACTTCTCGAATATGAGCAGCTGCATGATGCTGTTTATGGGCGTGGGCGTGGTGGCGATTTCGGTCGTGCTGGACTTGACGCTGTACCGCGTGACCCCGTCGGGCAACCGCGAACTGAGCAACTGCCACAACATCATGAGCGCTGTGTTCTCCCTGCTGACCATTGTCGTCTGCATGAGCCATCTGCGGGAAACGGAAAACGAACGCAAGGCGGATGTCGCGGCGCAGATGCTGTACAGCGAGCAGCGGCGCTATGAGCAGGAGCGGCAGATTCACGACGCCATCAACCTCAAATGCCACGATATCCGCCACCAAATTGCCGCGCTGGGCGATGCAGGCTATCAGGAAGAACTGAAAAAAATCGGTCAGCTGGTCAACATCTACGATGCGGCGCCGCACACGCGGAATGCCGCGCTGGATGTGGCGCTGAGCGGCAAGATGCTGGCGTGCACGAATTTGGGCATCACGATGACATGTCTGGCGGACGGGCGGCGCATCGGCTTCATGGAGGACAGCGACATTTACGCCCTGTTTGGCAACATCCTTGACAACGCGATTGAGGCGACAAAGACCGTGACGGAGGAGGAGAAACGCATCATCTCCCTGACCATCGGCACGACGGGTGATTTGCTGCTGATTGACAGCCAGAACTACTATGCGGGCGAAATCCGCTTTGTGGACGGGCTGCCGCAGACGAGCAAGGAGAACAAAGAATACCACGGCTTCGGCACACGCTCCATCAAGACGCTGACGGAGAAGTACGGCGGCGACCTGAAAATCAGCGCCGAAAACGGCATTTTCCGGTTGTCGATTATGCTGCCTATCCCGACATGATTGATTCGCAATTCCTTTGCGCTCGGCGAAAGCCGGGCGCTTTTTGTATGCTCCGGTAACGCCGGTGCAAATAAAGTTGCAAAAAACGCAGAAAAAGTGGCTCAATCACAATTTGTTCACAAAGCATGTATACTATCCTTGCGGATGTCGGAAACGGCATCAAAACAAACGAATCCAACAAAAACGCAATGAGTCGTCCGACGGAATCCCCTGCCGAAGGACGCTCACATAGAGGATCATGGGAATTTCCCGAAGAAGGAGGGCAGCATTCACTTCTCTTTTCTATTCTCTTCCGTCTCAAAACGGAAGAGATGCCATGTTTTTCAACACGAATCAATGAGGAGGACAACATCGTGTTCCAGAGCAAAAAGAGCCATCGGCTGATGGCGCTGGCGCTGAGCGCAGTCGTTGGGCTGACGGCTACGTTCGCGGCGGCAGAAACCGTAACGCCGACCGGCAATACCTACGGGTTCGCCGGAACGAATGCCCGGTATTACACCGACTATATGACGCTGGAAGAAGAACAGCAGATTGCCAAGGATCTCGCGATTGAAGTGGCAAGCGAAGGCTTCGTGCTGCTGAAGAACGAGAACAATGTCCTGCCGCTGGCAAAGGGCGGCAAGGTGTCCCTGTTCGGTATGCACTCCGTGTCGCTGATTGCGTCCACCAGCGGCTCCGCAGGCGGCTCCATCGGCGCGAACGGCATCGCCGAAAGCACCCTGCAAATGGCGATGGAGAATGCCGGCTACCGCGTGAATGCGAAGCTGGTTGATCTCTACACCAAGCATAAGACGCTCGGTACGACCAGCAATGAACTGCCGATGAGCTACTATTCAGCGGCAACCATCAGCTCCTACAATGGCTATGGCGACGCGGCGATTATCGTTTTCTCCCGCACGGGCTCTGAGGGCGGCGACAAGCTGGTCAGCAACGTGACTGACCACAGCAACCCCAGCGACCATGAGCTGATGCTGGACGACAACGAGAAGGCGCTGGTCAAGCACGTCAAGGAGCATTATCCGAACAAGCCGATTATCGTTCTGATTAACTCCTCCAACATCCTGCAGATTCCCGAACTGGCTGAACCTAAGGCGACCAGCGAATACGGCGTGGACGCGATTTTCTGGGTCGGCAACACGGGCAACAATGCCATCGAGGCGATTGGCAAGCTGATTTCCGGCGAAGTCAACCCCAGCGGCCACACCGTGGAAGTTTGGGAACGCGACTTCACCAAGGGTCCGTCCTTCACCAACTTCGGCAACCAGACGCAGAACGTTGATGAAAACGGCGACACGATGGATGCTTTCTTCTATCACAATGGCGAAGCGACCAAGTACGCCACCATTGAGTACCGCGAAGGCATCTATGTTGGCTACAAGTACTACGAAACGGCGGCGGACGACATGAACGCCGAAAACCCCGGCTCCGGCGACGAATGGTACGATTCTCAGGTGCTGTATCCGTATGGCTACGGTCTGAGCTACACGACCTTTGACTGGGAACTGATGCCCGCGGCGGATACCGCGATTACCGACCCCTTCCAGAAGCTGTCCATGCAGGTGAAGGTCACCAACACCGGCGACGTGGCGGGCAAGGAAGTTGTGCAGGTGTACGCCAATCCGCCGTACACCAAGGGCGGCATTGAAAAGGCGAGCGCGAACCTTGTCGGCTTTGCCAAGACCGACCTGCTCCAGCCCGGTCAGTCGCAGACGGTGACCGTTGACTGGGTTGCGCAGGACATGGCGAGCTACGACTGGAATGACGCCAACGCCAATGGCTACACCGGCTATGAGCTGGAAGCGGGCGATTACGTTATCACCGCGCGCAGCAACTCGCACGATGTGAAGCTGTCCGAAACCTACACCGTGGCGGCGGGCATGAACTGCACCACCGACTACATTACCGGCAACGAGATTGAATCCCTGTTCGTCGATGATTTCACCTCCGTCAACGACTCGCTGCTTTCCGGCATGATCAGCCGCGCGACGGGTCTGACTCAGCCCGCACCGGCGTCCAAGACGGATCGTGAAATCTCTGATGATACGCTGGCGACGCTGGACGGTCAGTATTCTTACCGCTCCTACATGGATCAGGGCTATGAAGAATGGTTCGTGAATGAGGACGGCATCCCGTCCACTTGGACGCAGGCGGCGACCCGCACTGAAGGCGAAAAGGCGCCCATCTCCATCATGGACATGGCGGGCATCGACTTCAGCCTGAAGATTGAAGACGGCGAAGTTGTGCAGGGCGACGACGAAGGCTCCCAGAAGTGGGAAGCGTTCATGAACCAGCTGACGTGGGAAGAAATGGCGAGCCTCGTCAACAACGGCGGCGGCGTAAAAGCCATTGACGCGGTGGATGTTGTAGGCGCGGGCGCGAACGAAACGCCTCTGCAGCTCTCTGGCGGCACGCTCTGGGCTTGCCCCCCGATTCTGGCGGCTACCTTCAACCTCGACCTCGCGGAAGAAGTCGGCGTCATGATGGGCAACGAAGCGCTCTTCAAGGGCTGCTCCTACTGGCAGGGCAACGCGATGAACATTCACCGCAGCCCGCTCTCCGGCCGCAACGTTGAGTATTACAGCCAGGATGGCGTGCACGGCGGCAAGTTCGCGGCGGCAGTCGTTGCGGGCGTGACCTCTAAGGGCGTCACCTGCCATATCAAGCACATGGTGCTCAACGATCAGGAATCCTACCGCGACCTGAACGGTGGCGTGTCCACTTGGGCGACCGAACAGGTTATCCGTGAAATCTACGCCAAGCCCTTCGAGTACGCGCTTAAAGTCGGTCGCTCCACGGGCGTGATGAGCTCCTTCAACCGTATCGGTCTGGTCAACAGCCAGCTGAACCTTGCGATGCACAAGCTGGTTCGCAACGAATGGTCGAACCGCGCCATCTTTGAAACCGACGCATGGCAGGGCACATACTGCCCGCTTGACCTGATGGTGCGTCAGGGCGACAATCAGGTGCTGGGCGCTGGCACGACGCTGCCGGACATCGGTCTGGAAATCGGCGCTTGGGATGCGGATGGCAACTGTGTCCGCGTCAGCGACGGCGCGGAAGGCACGTTCCTTTCCCAGACCCACTACGCCGCGGTTCGCCGCAGTGCGCAGGAAATCCTGTGGAACTACGCCAACAGCAGCGCGGTGCACAATGGCTACATCGGCTTTGAACCCTGTGTCCTTGAATTCGACAGCTATGCCGCGCAGTCTCTGCCGATTTCCTTCGGCGACGTGGACATTGCGACCATCACCCTGGCGGACGGCGCGCAGCTGCCCGAAGGCTTCACGATGAGCGACGCGGGCGTTGTCACGTCCGACGGTTCTCTGGCGGAAGGCGAATGGACGATTGACATCAAGCTGAACGGCATCGACGGTTACATCACCCTCGGCGCACAGGCGGTTATCCGCGTGGTGGACGCGCTGCACGTCAGCACCACTTCCCTCAAGGTGGGCGAAGCGGCGAATGTGACGGTGGATGCTCCCTACTATGCGTATGAAAGCCTCGTCAAGGTCAACCCGCGCTTCGTCAGCACGGTCAAGCACACCGACGGCACACCGGTTGCGCAGGGCGAAATGCAGGGCTTCGGCGGCAAGACGATTCTGCCGGGCACGGGCGACAGTGTCGGCGGCACCCTCCGTATCCAGAACTGGTACTGGAAGGACGCTTCTCAGGTGCAGGGCAACAACTACGATGGTCTGGGCGCGCTGGCGTTCGCGGACATCGAAGCGACTGACGCCCGTTACCTTGAAATGGCGGACGTCGAAGCGGGCAACTACTATCAGGCGTATCTCTACGAGTTCCGCGTCTCCGATGAGGATGCTGCGAAGCTGGCGGAATACGGTCTGACGGCGGAAAAGGTCATGACGCCTGTCACCGCTTATCAGGGCATCACCTACGATTACAACTCCGCGCTGGCCATCACCGGCACGCCGACCAAGGCAGGCGAAGTGGAAATCACGGTGACGCTGCAGATCCCGCTGGTTCGCGGCTTCGGCTCTCGCTTCCCGAACAACGTGCATGTGGGCTCTCCCACGGCGACGGAAGTCACCCGTACCTTCACGCTGACCATCGGCGAGTAATTCTTCTGATACTAATTCTCATCTAAAGCATGTCATTCGCTCAGTATCTTTTCCGCCCCGGCTTTGCTTCGTTCCGCGCGCGCGTACCTCCAGTACGCCTCGCTTCACTCAGCTTTGCCAGAACGAAAAATCTGCTATGCTCGATGCCATGTTTTAGAATCGAATTAGTATGAATCCTCACGGTTTGTGAACAAACGTCTGCTCCGCGCCTGACGCTGCATCCTCTTGCGGCGCAGGCGCGGGGCGGGGCAAAAGCCGCCGGGCTGTCGAACGCTGCGCGTCGGCGCTCTGGCGGCTGGCTTTTTCGCCAAGCCTACTATCTACAATTAGGAGAGAAAAAAATGAACTGGCTGAAGAAATTCGGTTCTCTGTGCCTTGCTGTGGTGCTGTCTGTTTGCCTCTTGGCGCAGGTAGGCTCGGCGCTGGCGGATGACAAGAAAGTGACCTCCGTCGAGGTCGAAACCATGCCCAACAAGACGGTGTACGTCATCGGCGAAGAATTTTCTGCCGAGGGCGGCACGCTGAAAGTTACCTACGACGATGGCACGACGGAAATCGTCGCCATGACGGACAGCAGCGTCAAGCTGTCCAAACCCACGATGAAGACCGCGAACACCAAGAATGTGACCGCGACGGTCGGCAAAAAGCGCGTCGTGTTCAAGATTGAGGTTGTTGCGGGCATGTGCGTCGTGACCTTTGACCTGAACTACGACGGCGCGCCCGCTGCATCCACGCAGGAAGTTTCCAAGGGCGGCACCGCCAGTGAACCTGCTGCGCCCGCGCGCGACGGCTATGAGTTCGTCGCGTGGTACGCCGATGCGGACTACACGCACACCTATGATTTCGCAGCTCCCGTGACGGGCGACACGACCGTGTATGCCTTCTGGAAGAAGGTTGGCGCGGATTTCGTCACCGTGACGTTTGATTATGACTACTATGGCGTTCTCCTGAACCAGTATTCCTACCCCGTTGAAGTCGGCACGCAGGTCAAGCAGCCTGTCGCCAACCCCGAGCGCACGGGATATGCCTTCGACAAGTGGGTGGACGAAAACGGCAGCGACTTCGACTTCTCCCAGCCGATTATGGCTGACACCACCATCAAGGCAGCATGGAACAAAACCGTGTCCGGTCAGAACACCTATGTTTTTGAGGCGGAGGATACCGACCTGACCGGCAAGATTGGCCCCAGCTACTCCGGTTCTGCGCAGGAAGAAAGCATGATTATCTACAATGAGTCCGTCGGCGCGAGCGGCAACCGCATGGTCGGCTACCTCTACGCCAGCGGCATCTCGCTGGAGTTCTACATCGCGTCCGATATGGATGTGGATGACGCGACCATCGACGTGAGCATCACGGGCGAATTCGTCACCATGTCCTATGACGGCAACGACTATCAGGTGATTGTCAACGGCGAAGCGAAGAGCTATCCGCGCGTGACCATCGAGGCGACGCAGAGCAGTATGCCGCAGTGTGCCGACCTGATTTCCATCAAGGGCGTGCACCTGAACAAGGGCGCGAACCTGATTCAGCTGATGACGAACAACACCAATGAGGTGGACGGCACGACCTTCAAGGCGTATGCCCCGATTGTGGACTGCGTGAAGGTGACAACGGAAGCTGTGCTGATTTGGGACGAGAACCACAACGAGCCGGCGACGGGCAACTACCAGAAGTAATCCATAAGCAAGGGGGATTCTCCTCATTTCCCCTCTGCTCCTCCTCAAGCAGCGGTGTATGCGGCAAACTCCACCGCATACACCGCCATTTCTGCAAAATAAGGAGATACACCTATGGCAAAGAAGAATCGTCCGAAGAAGAGCAAAGCACTGGTCGTCTGGGTTATTGTGACGGTTATCGTGCTGCTGGCGGACTGCGTTGGCAACTATCTGGTCGTCGGTCTGCCGGGCAACATGAACAGCCTGCTGGACAAGCCGATGGCGGCGATTGGGGAAGCCATCGACTTCAAACTGAGCGCGGGTGAACTCGGCGGCTTGATGGACACGCTGTTCGGCAGCCAGCGCCCGATTTACAGTGACGAAGTGACCTCTGTGTACCCCACACAGAAGGCAACGAACAAGGCAGAAGCCTTTGCGAATGCGCAGGAAGTTAACCTGAAGCTGGCAGAAGAAGGCTTTGTGCTGCTGAAGAACGAGAACGCTGCGCTGCCCATGAACAAGGGGGCGAGGATTTCCGTGTTCAGCAAGAACAGTGTGAACCTGTCCTATGGCGGCTCCGGTTCGGGCGGCTTCGATACGAGCAATAACAAGAACTTGTATGAGAGCCTGAACGACGCGGGCTTCGTCACCAATCCGACGCTGAAGAACTTCTATGAAAGCAGCCAGTCCGGCCCGGTGCGCACCGCGAACTCCAGCGACCTTGACAACGGCGACAATCAGAAGATTGCAACCGCTGAAACGCCCCAGAACAAGTACAGCGACGCGGTGAAGAACAGCTATGCGGATTATTCCGACGCGGCGCTGGTCGTTATCACCCGCATCGGCGGCGAGGGCTTTGACCTGCCCCGCTATCAGGGCGACAGTGAAGGCGCTGTGTCCCCAGACAGCCACTATCTGGAGCTTGACCAGAACGAAATTGATCTGCTGACCGCTGTCACCGACGGCACGTTCAAGCGCGTTGTCGTTGTGTTCAACACGCCCTCCAGCTTTGAAGCGACATTCCTCAAAGACAGCGCCTACGCCGCCTTTGCGGATAAAATTGATGCGGCGGTGTGGATTGGCTTCACCGGCTCGAACGGCATCACCGCGCTGGGAGAAATTCTGAACGGCGACGTGAACCCCTCTGGCCGTCTGGTGGACACATGGGCGGCGGACTTCACCAAGAATCCGTCCTTCGTAAACTTCGGCACGGGCTGCCTGCCGGACACGACCGACAAGTATGATGGCGGCATGTACTACTCCGTGGACTACGAAGAAGGCATTTACGTCGGCTATCGCTACTATGAGACGCGCGGCGAAACCGACGGCGAGGACTGGTACAATGCCAACGTCGTCTATCCCTTCGGCTACGGCTTGAGCTACACGACGTTCGACTGGACGGTGGGCGACGCCTCCGCAAGCGAAATCGAACTTGGCACGACCATCACCGTGCCGGTGACAGTGAAGAACACGGGCAGCGTCGCGGGCAAGGAAGTGGTGCAGCTGTACGCCTCCGCGCCCTACACGCTGGGCGGCATCGAAAAGGCGCACAAGGTGCTTGTCGGTTTTGCAAAGACGAAGCTCCTTCAGCCCGGCGAGAGCGAGACGGTGACGGTCAGCTTTGACCCGTATTCCGCGGCGAGCTACGATTACCGCGACGCAAACAGCAACGGTTTCAGCGGCTATGAACTGGAAGCGGGCGAGTACACGCTGTATATCTCCCGCAACGCGCATGAATCCGAAAAGGCGATTGCGCTGAATCTGGCGGCGGATGTGCAGATTGGCACCGACCCGACGACGGACAGTGAAGTCGTCAACCGCTACACCGATTCCGAGAACTTCCTCGACAGCGACTGGCAGCTGGACACCATGCTCAGCCGCGCGGACTGGGAGGGCACTTGGCCCACGCCGCAGACCGCGCAGCAGCACGCGGGCACGGATCGCCTGTATGAGGAAATCCGCAGCGAAGAGCACAATAATCCGACTGATTTTGATTCGGAAGAATACCCGTGGTTCGGCGAAGAACCCACACTGACCCTGCGCGACCTGCTGCCCTCTGCGGAAGCGGAAGGCTATGAGCCGGTTGTCTCCTACGATGACGAACGCTGGGAAGAGCTGATGATGGGCTGCGACGAAGAAGAGATGATTGCCCTCATCAACAACGGCGCATACCACACCTTGGCGATGGAGAGCGTCGGTCTGCCGGCGACCATTCACGGCGACGGCCCGTCGGGCTTCACCTGCTTCATGAGCAAAGAGCAGGTCAACGGCACTTGCCAGTATGTCTCCGAACCCGTGATGGCGTCCACTTGGAACATCAACCTGATGAACGAACTGGGCGAAGCAATCGGCGAAGAAGGCACCATTGGCGATAAGGCGACGGGTCAGCCATATTCCAGCATTTACGCGCCCGGCGTCAATATCCACCGCAGCCCCTTCGGCGGTCGCTGCTCGGAGTATTTCTCCGAAGACCCGTTCATTTCCGGCATGATGGGCGCGGCGGAAGTGCAGGGCATCCAGAGCCGCGGCGTACTGCCGACGGTCAAGCACTTCGTGGCGAACGAGCAGGAAACGCACCGCTCCATCGGAGGCGACCTGAGCTGGCTGAGCGAGCAGGCGCTGCGCGAAATCTACCTGAAGCCGTTTGAGTATACCGTCAAGCTGGGCGAAACCCGCGGTATCATGACCTCCTTCAACCGCATCGGAACGCGCTGGACGGGCGGCGACTACCGTCTGCTGACCGAAATCCTGCGCAACGAATGGGGTTTCAACGGGCTGGTTATCTGCGACTTCAACACCATTCCGCAGTACATGATTCCGCGCATGATGTTCTATGCCGGCGGCAGCCTTGATCTTGCGACGCAGCAGAGCGCCATGTGGACGGACTGTGACACCTCCGACGCGGGCGACGCGATTGTGCTGATGCGCGCGGTGAAGGACGTGATGTACGCGCTGGTGAACTCCAATGCCATGAACGCGGAGGTCATCGGCTACAATCCCCCGATTTGGCAGGAATACCTGCACTGGATTAACATCGGCGCGTTCACCCTCGTGGGTGTCTGGCTGGTGCTGGCGATTGTGCGCACGGTGCGCTGCAACAAGCGGCAGAAGGCGAAAATCGCGGCGGCAAACGCGGCGAAGTAAGCTGATAAAATGGGCAGCCCTCTTGGATGAAAATCCGGAGGGCTGCTTTTTATGTGCAGGGGAAATTTGCGTGGAGGCTTGAAAAGAAAAAGAAAATGTGATATAATCAATCTGCAAACAGAATAGTGGTTAATATTGGAAACGCACACTCCTATGGGATGATAACGAACAACACATCGTCTGCTGATTTGCTATCATTTTAGGGAGGTCTTTTTTTATGCCCAAGAACAAGTTTCAGGATGTCGTGCTGACTGCTATCATGGCGACCATCATGGTCTATGGCATGGTGGTTTACAATGTTGCGCTGGCGACAGGCGGTCTAACTGCTGAAAGTTTCCTGCTTGCGCTCTATGAACTGCCCATTATGGTGCCCATTGCCTTTGTGCTGGAGTTTTTTGCCGTCGGGAAAATTGCAAGGAGGCTGGCGTTTACGGTCATGCGGCCGACGGATAGACCGCAGTTCATCACCTATGCCATTTCTATCTGCATCTGCTGCATCATGTGCCCGCTGATGAGCTTGGTCGCGACCATTCTGTTTAAGGATACAAAGACGTTTGCAACATGGGTGCAGACATGGGCGATGAATTTCCCGATGGCAATCTGCTACCAGATGTTTTATTGCGGCCCGCTTGTGCGCCTGATTTTCCGAGCAATTTTCCGCGAAAAGCAGCAGGAAGCCTGATGCATTGCGCATTGGCAGCCCTCTTGGATGAAGATCCGGAGGGCTGCTTTTTGTGTGGCGGAGAAATTCCCTGCAAATTGTAAATTTTTCTGCCAGCATGGGGAATCAGCAGGGAAATAGGCAGGGGAGGGCGAAAAAATGGAATCGAAAGGAGGATGTATGCGCAAAGAGATTCAAGGAATGCTGCGCGAGTTGCCGTCATTGCTGACCATGCGATTCCAGCAGGTTCGCTGCAAGGATGCCATCTTGATTCGCGCCGCCGAAGAGAACGAATTGAGCATGACGGGAGCGCCGAAGGTGATTCCCGATGCGTGCATTGCATCCGGGTGCACGGCATACGAATCGTTCTGCAACCACTTTCACCTGTATACGGGCAAAATCAAGCATTCGGAGCTTGCTATGCTCAAAGAGCTTGCACTTGCAGTGGGAAAAAATCTCTATGAGAAACTCAGCATGACGTACCCCGACGGGAACTTTCGCCTGTATGTGGAAATCAATGTGAAAGAAGGCATTACGCTGCGCTTCCATCAGGTGTGGGTGGGCGAAAAGCCTGTTTACAGCGACGAAATGATTGCGGAAAGCCAATCAAACAGGGAATTTCAGGTGCTTTTGTTTGCATCGGCGACCGAAACGGCGTAAGTCGAAAGGCTTGCGGCGCGAAAAACGAAAGGAGCATGGTGTGCCATGAGGAAACTTCTCTGCCTTCTTCTGCTGCTGGTGCTGGGACTGTCCTGCTGCGCCTTTGCGGCAGAGGATACGCTGACGGGCGTGCCGCAGGACGAAATCACCGCGCAGTGGGGAAGCCCCGAAAAGCTGCTCAACTATACCGTCGGCATTTGGAAGCGGGACGGACAGACGCTTGTTGCGACGTTCGCCGCTGACATGGAAACACAGCAGCTGTTGGTGCAGGATTACGTTATTCTTGATAGTGAGCGGCAGTTGCTCGCGGGGACAATCCCGGCGGAGGACACGCTCTTTCACGTCTACGATGTGGTGAGCAGCACGGCTGCGGCGGAAATTCCCGGCGTGGTGGATGTCGGCAGCGACGCGGAAATCCATGCGAAAATCACGGCGGACGGTTACGTCGTCTGCTGGCAGAGGGACTGCCCGAACGTCTTCACCGACCTGTATCTGACGGCCTACGATGGCGTGAAGGGGCAGGAGGACGGCCGCAAGACTGCCTACCTGACCTATGTGATGACAAAAGAAGAATAAATTTATAACTGTTTTCCCATGCTCGGCGGCAGATAGTGCATTCCTTTGCATTCTGCCGCCGGGCTTTTTTGCATATCTCGATTTCACAATTTTCATAGTCGTCTCATACTTGCGACAATTTCACGAGATTCGCACGTTTGTATCGCGAAATGAGATTTTCACGCAAAAATCACACAAAAACGGCCGAATTTCCAGTTGTTTTGCCTTGACCGGCAGGCGGATTTCCTTGTATAATACCGTCAGAAAGCGACCGGAAAGCAAATGCGGCGTTTCGGAACGCAGTGGAAGGAGATGCAGACTGTGGCCCGGTATATCCTCCAGCGCTTGGGGCAGACGCTGTTAATTCTGCTGATCGTATCGTTTATTACGTATCTGCTGATTGACTTTTTGCCCGGCGACCCCATTGCTGCGATGCTCGGCGGTGAGATTTCGCAGGAAACGTATGACTGGTGGTATCAAGAGCTGAATCTTGATAAGCCCGTGCTGATTCGCTATGTGCTGTGGCTGAAAAACGCCCTCATGGGTGACTTCGGACATTCAGCATCGTACAGTGTGCCAGTGCTGCAGATTATCGGCGAACGCGTGCCGGTGACGCTGTACTTGAGCGTGCTGGCGTTCCTCATCAGCGTGCCGCTGGGTATCCTCTTCGGCATCATCAGCGCTGTGAAGCGCGGCAAACCGGCGGACACCGCGGTGACGCTGACGGCGAACGTCTGCTGCTGCCTGCCGCAGTTCTGGCTCGGCATTCTGCTGATGTACATTTTCACGATTGTGCTGAAATGGCTGCCGTCCAGCGGCTGGGTGTGGCCGTGGGAGGACTTCGGCGAGAGCGTGCGGCGCACGATTATGCCGCTGACCTGCCTGACCATTGGCGGTATCGCCTCCATCACCCGCCAGACCCGCTCCTCCATGCTGGAAGTGATTCGTCAGGATTACATCCGCACGGCGAAGTCAAAGGGACTCAAGGGCAAGAAGGTCATCTACATCCACGCGCTGAAGAATGCGCTGCTGCCGGTCATCACGCTGATGGGTCTTCGCATGGGAGGTATGCTGGGCGGCTCGGTGTTCGTTGAGAACGTGTTCGTGATTCCGGGCATGGGGTCGCTGCTGGTGAATGCCATTTCCATGCAGGACATTCCGCTGATTCAGGGGTGCGTGCTGCTGATTGCACTGTTCACCAGCGTCGTCAACCTGATTACGGATATCATCTACGTCTTGGTTGACCCGCGCATCAAAATTGCTTGAGAAAAGGAGGTATAACGATATGAGTGAAGCAACACAGACGGAAAAAAAGCAAGCGCAGAAAGAGCGCAAGGCCTATCGCGCCAAGAAGCGCAAACTCTTCTTCAAAACGTTATTCTCCCGCAAAATTGTGCTGGTCAGCGCCATCGTCGTTCTGCTGATTATCCTCATTGCCATCTTTGCGGATTTCCTGATGCCCTATAACCCGAACCAGATTTCGATTCCCGAACGCAATCAAGGCATGAGCGCCGCCCACTGGCTGGGCACGGATGAATACGGCCGCGACCTGCTTTCCCGCGTGATTGCGGGCAGCCGCGTGTCGCTGATTGTGGGTTTGCTGGCAGTTATCATCGCCTGCGTCATCGGCACGACGCTGGGCATGATTGCCGGTTACTTCGGCGGCATCGTCGATGACATCATCAACCGCACGAGCGAGGCCGTCCGCGTTATACCGCAGATTGTGTTCGCCATTGCCCTGTGCGCCGTGTTCGGCGGCGGCATCCTGAACCTTGCCATTGTCCTTGGTATCTCCAACACGACGGTGTATATCCGCATGATGCGCTCACAGGTGCTGTCCATCAAGGAACGCGACTACATCATGGCGGGCAAGCTGCAGGGCAACAGCAACTTCCGCCTGATGTTTCACCACATCCTCCCCAACAGTATTTCTCCGATTATCGTCACCATGACGCAGCAAGTTGGCAACACGATTTTGAGCGAAGCGGGCCTGAGCTTCTTGGGGCTGGGCATTTCCAAGCCAACGGCAACGTGGGGCGCGCTGGTCAACGGCGGCCGCAGTTTCCTGCTGACGAATCCGATCTACTCCCTCGCGCCGGGCATTGCGATTGCCCTGCTGGTTATCTGCCTGAATACGCTGGGCGACGGCGTGCGCGACGCGCTTGACCCGCGCCTGCGCGGTGAAGTGTAATCAAAACGGAAGGAGCAACGAAAATGGCACATCTGCTGTCCGTCCAAGGACTTGTGACGACCTTCCGGAACGAAGGAAAAGAGTTTAACGCAATCGAGGGCGTCAACCTGCACGTTGACCGCGGCGAAATTGTCGGCATCGTGGGCGAATCCGGCTCCGGTAAATCGGTGACGATGCTCTCCGTGCTCCAGCTGATTGCAAGCCCCGGCAGAGTAGCGGGCGGCGAGGTCTATCTGGAGGGCGTCGAGGGCAACCTGCTTTCCTACGGCAAGGAAAGCGAAACGATGCGGCAGGTGCGCGGCGGCAGAATCTCCATGATTTTTCAGGAGCCAATGACCAGCCTCAACCCCGTGCTGACGGTGGGCTATCAGATTCAGGAAAACGTGCTGCTGCACACGAAGCTGTCGCCCGCGGAAGCGAAGAAGCGCACGATTGAGGCCATGAAGATGGTCAACATCCCCGACGCGGAATCCCGCTACGACTACTACCCGCAGCAGTTCTCCGGCGGTATGCGCCAGCGCATCATGATTGCTATGGCGATGGCGCCTAACCCCGATATTCTGATTGCTGATGAAGCAACCACCGCGCTGGACGTGACCACGCAGGCGCAGCTGCTGGAGATGATTCGCAAGATTGCGAAGGAAACCAACACTGCCGTCATCATGGTGACGCACAATCTGGGGCTGGTGGCGCGCTATGCGGAACGCATCTACGTCATGTACGGCGGGCATATGATGGAAACATCCACCTGCAAGGAGATTTTCCACCACACCGAGCACCCGTACACCCGCGCGCTGCTCCGCGCCATTCCCCGCTTGGATGATGCGAGAAACCGCATCCTGATTCCGATTGACGGTCTGCCGCCTGTGCCGTCGCAGCGGCCGGAGTACTGCCCGTTCTACGCGCGGTGCGAATATCGCTGTGACCGGTGCCTGAAGCACACGGACGCGACGATGAAGGAAGTTCGCCCCGGCCACTACTCCGCCTGCTGCCTGACGCAAGAGGAATTGGCGGAGGGCGAGGAACGTCTGCGCCACAAGGACTACGGTGCGTCGCCTGAACGCCATCCGTCGAGCGAAAACTGCTTGGCGGTGGAGAATGTTCGCAAGTATTTCCCGGTCTACAAGGGCATCATGAAGCGCAAAGTCGGCGAAGTGAAGGCGATTGAGGATATCTGCTTTACCATCAAGCGCGGCGAAACGCTGGGTGTCGTCGGCGAATCCGGGTGTGGCAAAACGACGCTGGCGCGCTGCATCATGCGCATGTATGAGCCGGATGAAGGTCGTATCATCTTTGAGGGCAAGGACGTCGCCCACGCGAGCGACAAGGAGCTGAAGCCCTATCGCCCGAAAGTCTCGATGATTTTCCAAGACCCCTTCTCGTCCCTTGACCCGCGCCAAAACGCCGGTTCGATTGTCGGCGAGTCGCTGAAGATTCACCACTTGGTGAAAGACCATGCGGAATACGAAAAGCGCGTGGACGAGCTGTTCCGCAAAGTCGGCCTTGACCCGGCGCTGAAGGAACGTGTGGCACACGAATTCTCCGGCGGGCAGCGCCAGCGCATCGGCATTGCGCGCGCTCTGTCCTCCAATCCGTCGCTGATTATCTGTGACGAGCCGATTTCCGCGCTGGACGTTTCCATTCAGGCGCAGATTATCAACCTGCTGGAACAGATTCAGGCGGAGATGGGCATCAGCTACATCTTCATCGCCCATGACCTTGCTGTCGTCAAGCATATTTCCGACCGGATTCTGGTCATGTATCTGGGTCGCGTGATGGAGATTGCCCCCTGCGAGGAGCTGTACGAGCATTCTTTGCACCCCTACACGCAGGCGCTGCTGTCCGCCATCCCGGTCGCTGACCCGGAAATTGAGGAAAACCGCGAGGTGACGACAGTGCAGGGCGAAGTGCCCAGCATCCTCAAGCGCCCCAGCGGCTGCCCGTTCCATAATCGCTGCCCGCAATGCACCGAGCGCTGCAAGCAGGAAACACCGCAGCTGCACGAGGCATTCCCCGGCCACTTCGTCGCCTGCCACCTCTACGGGCAGGAATAACCAATTTCGGTTCCAATCTGCGAAAAGCAGAGAAAATAGAACGACACATTGAAGGAGGCAACCCCATGAAACTCAAGAAGCTCACCGCACTGTTCCTCTCCGTGCTGATGCTCCTGTCCGTTCTGCCGGCGGCGCTGGCGGAAGACGCGACGCCCCAGTATGGCGGCATGCTGACCGTGCTTGCTATGGAAAGCAACAGCATGTTCCCCGCCCTGTCCAGCACGACATCTAACCGCTTCAACTTCAGCCCTGCCGTGGAAGCCCTTGGCCGCCGCAACGCGGAGACCGGTGACACCGAGCCGTGGCTGGCGGAATCCTTCACTGTGGACGCGGATGCGCTGACGCTGACCATCAAGCTCCGCGAAGGCATTAAGTTCTCCGACGGCAGCAACTTCAACGCCGATGCGGTCATCTGGAATTTCGACAAGCTGGTCGAATACGGCAAGGCGTCCGAAATCTGCTCCCCGGAAAGCTACGAAAAGACCGACGACTACACCGTCGTGCTGCATTACACCGCGTGGAACAACACATGGGTGGACATTCTGGGCGAGTGCTACATCTATTGCCCCGCGGCTTTTGAAGCCAACGGCGAAGAATGGGCGACGCTGCACGCGGTCGGCACGGGCGCGTTCATTCAGAGTGAGTATGTGCAGGATTCCCACATCACCTATGTGCGCAACGACAACTACTGGCGCGCGGGTGAACCTTATCTGGACAGCATCAAGCTCCTCTACATCAACGACAGCATGACCCAGTACGCGTCCTTCATCAACAAGGAACTGGACGTGCTGCGCAACCCGAACTCCTCCAACATCAAGCAGCTGCTCTCTCTGGGCTACGAGAACGCGGCTTCCGACGCGCCTAACCTCGCGGGCATCACCTACATGATGTTCTGCTCCGGCGACGAAAAGTCTCCCTTCTATGACCTGCGCGTCCGTCAGGCTGTGATGTACGCGGTGGACTGGGAAGCGATGGCGGAAGGCATCTACGACGGTCTGGGCGCTTCTACTCCTGTCTTTGCTGTGCCCGGTGCGTGGAGCTATGACGATACCCTGTCTGTCTATCCCTATGACATGGAAAAGGCGCTGTCTCTGCTGAGCGAAGCGGGCTACCCGAACGGCTTCAGCACCACCATTTCCATCAACGAAGGCAATGCCGCGAACCTGCAGTGCGCCATCATTCTTCAGGCGTATCTGGAAATGGTCGGCATCAAGGCGGAAATCAAGAGCCTGACCAGCGCGGACTTCAACGCCCAGAAGGCGGAAGGCGTGTATGATCTGGGCATCATGGTCAACAACGGTTCCTCCAAGCTGGATTTCACCGCTAACTACATCCGCCTGTACTCCTCCGAGGGCGTCAACTACAAGAACATGATGGCGAAGCCCGCTGATTACGAGGAGGCCCTCTTCGGCGCGCGTGCCGCCAAGACGCAGGAAGAAAAGAAGGAACTGCTCAAGACCGCTGCCCGCCTGTTCAGCCACGACTATGCGCTGGTGGTGGCGACCGGCTATCAGCCCGCGTACTGCTTCGCGCAGGAAGGCGTGCATGACACCGGCGTCTGCACCACGACTGCTGAAGCGTGGACGCCGAACTGCGCGTGGAAGGAACAGTAATCATTCCTGACAAGCGTTTCTCCCTGCGCATCCGCTAACAACGGGTGCGAAGGGAAGCCGCCGCCGTATCTTTCTTCCTCTTGGTGCGGCGGCGGTGAATTCTTCCTCTACATGCAATTGATTCAACCAACGAAGGAGAATGGCTATGGAGATGTTAATGAAACCCCAGCTTTGTGTCAGCTCGAATGCTACGGAGGACTATCTGCGCTATCTCCGCCAGATGAACATCTCCCATTGCTTTGTCATGTTCCGCAACGAGGAGACGAATTACGACGCGGTCAACCGGACGCTGGAACGCGTTCGGGCGGCAGGGCTGACGGTGGATGATGCCGGCAACGGCTTTATCTACAAGCACCCGTCCATTCAGCTGGGTCTGCCCGACCGGGATGAATGGATTGCCAAGTATAACGATTTGAACCGCTGGCTGGGCAACGCCGGGGTGAAGGTCGGCTATGCGACATGGGATACGGGGCGCGTCAGCACATCGTGGTGGAAAGCGGGCGAACATACCCACGGGGCAGTGGGCCGCATTGTGGACATGAACGAGATTTATGCCCGCAAGCCCGCCTTTGGTCAGGAATACGACTACGACACCATGTGGAACAACTTCGAATATTTTCTGCGTGCCGCGCTGCCGGTGTGCAAGGAAGTCGGTATGAAGCTGGCACTCCATCCCTGCGATCCGCCCGTGCGCTTCTATGAAGGCTGCGCGAGCATCATCATCAGCGGCGACGACTACCGCAAGGCGCTGCGCCGTGCCGATGAAATTCAGCAGGAGCTGGGGCTGGGGACGGACGAACATTATCTGGGCATCAAGTTCTGCTGCGGCTGCTGGCTGGAAGGCGGCGAAAAGTTTGGCAACGTCCTGACGGATTTGGCGGACTTTGTGCAGCAGAAGCGCGTTCACATCGTCCACTTCCGCAACGTTTCTTCTCCGCTTCCCTACTTTGAGGAGACGCTGCTGGAGGACGGGTACATGGACATGTACAAAATCATGGATGTGCTGGTGAAGAACGGCTACGACGGGACGATTTACGTCGATCACGTCCTGCGCTACGACGAGCAGACCGGCGGCGAAAAGACCTCCTTTGCCTATGCAACAGGCTATATGAAGGGCTTGATGGCGGCGGCGTATCATCAGCAGAAATAAAGGTCAGCCGAAAAACAGGGAGAATCGTATGAGCATACGCGAGTACCCGAAAAAACCGGGAATCAGCCGCTTTGTCGCGCCGTGGGATACCAGCGGCTGGTATTTCATGGCGGAGCATTTCGCGCCGGGATGCCGGATTTACAGCAATGCCGACATCACCGTGACCGAATGCCCCGAAATTCTCATGGGCTGCGACTACATCGTGACATACGATTCCGCGACGGATGGCTTCGATGACAAGCAGGAAGTGGATTTCTTCATCGAGCAGGCCGGCGAAGTATACGCGGCGCTGGACGCGGATGCCCCTGCGGATTTTCCGACGGGCTTTGCACGCACGGATTTGGTCGTCAGGACGGACGCAGGCGATACTTATCGCCTGTTCATGCGCCCCTACGCACGCGGTGCGCATGTCCATTTGGACGCTTTCTCCAGCCTCGGACGGCACTTCTTCGTGGTCTTCCGCCCGACGGAAACAGAAACGAAAAAGCCGCTGCCCGAAGCAAAGCGCTTCTCCGTGGCGGAACGGCACGAGACGCGTGAAACATGCTGGTTTGTGCATGACTGCTTTGCACAGGCGAAGCTGTCCGGTTATGACTGCCGCGGCGACGTGCGGGTTTGCGCGGAAGCGGACAACCCCAAGCGGAACTATCTCCGCTTGCAAAGCGGCGCGGGGATTTCGCGCGCCTGCGAAACAAGCGGACAGGATGAATTGTCGATGGTGCTGGATGTTCCCGCGGGCATGGCGGCGCTCAACTTTGCGGGCGTAACCGTGCAGCTGGGCAGCGCACAGGCAAGCATCAACGGGCAGAACGTGCCGGATATTGCGGACAGCCGCTATGTGGTGGCGTTCAAGCGCTTCCATGCGCCGCAGCGCTGCGAGGTGTGGCTGAATAATCGCCTGGCGATGATGTGCGCGTGCGACGCGGCAGCGAAAACGCCGTTCACACTGACAGCATCGGAAACGGGTGAAATCCGCCTGAACCGCGTGGACTGGAAAGATCAGACGGATGTGCCGATGCTGGCGGAAACCTTCGCGTCGATGCCGATGAATTGCCGCTTGCTGGCGGAGGCACAGGGGAACATCCTGCAGCAGCGCGGCATTGGCAGCTTCCTGCGCGTGACGGGCAGCGGCGCGGTGACGTTCCCGGCGATCCGGCGGGAAGCAATGGTGGAAATCACCTGCCGTGCAAGTGGTGAAGAATCCGCCGTGTTCCCGGAAGTTCGGGATGCGGACGGGCACACAATCATGAAGGCGGCGCTCTTTGCAAACAGCCTGTTCCTCTCCGACGGCGAGGAATGGCGGCGAATCTGCGGCGGATATGCCCCGTGGCAGTATTTCCCCGGCGGAAACTGGTATCGCATGACGATTTCGCTGGATTTTGCGTCGCACACGTTTGATGTGAATGTGGATGGCGCGCTTCGGGCGAAAGGATTCCGGATGGCGTTTGACGCGGAGAACGCGGCGCAGGTGCTGCTGACGGCTGCGGACGGCGCGGCGGACTGGTGCGGATTGCGCGTGTGGGACGCCTCGAACCTGAGCCGGAACATGCTGCCGCCGGGCGAGAAATTCAACGTGCGCGACTACGGCGCGAAGGGCGACGGAAGTACGCTGGACACGCTGGCGATTCAGCGGGCGCTGGATGCGGCGGAAGGCAAAGGCGGCGTGGTCGTCGTGCCGGAAGGAACGTACCTGACCAAACAGGTGCAGCTCCGCTCGGATACGATGCTCTGGCTGGACAAAAACGCGGTGCTGCTGGCATCGCAGAATTACGCAACTTATCCGCATGTCGTGCCGTGCGAAAGTCTGGTGGCTGTGCGCAACACCGGGCGGGCGCTGGTCTATGCCGAGCGTGCGCGGAACATCAGCATTTCCGGCGGAGGCGAATTGAACGCAAACGGCCGCTGCCGCTTCAAGGTCAACGACCCGAAGGGCATCAACAAGCTGTACACGTCGCGCCCGGATAACCTCTATATGGCTTGCTGCGAGGATATCCGCGTGTCCGACGTGCGGTTCACCAGCGCCGCCTACTGGACGCTTGTTCCGCTCTCCAGCCGCTTTGTGACGCTGGAGCACCTGATGCTGGACTGCATGAACACCCCCAACCGCGACGGCATTGACCCCGTGGACTGCCACGACCTGAGCGTGCGGCACTGCTGCATTATGGCGGGCGACGACGGCTTCTGCCTGAAAACGGCGGACAGAATGGGCTGCCGGAACATCTTTGCGGAGGACTTGGTCATCCAGTCGCTGGCGAGCGCCATCAAAATTGGCACGGATTCTTACGCGAAGGTGGAGAATGTCACGGTACGGCGCTGTATCCTCAAAAACGTCAACCGATGCGGCATTGCGGTGGAAACAGTAGACGGCGCGGCGATTCGCAATTGCACCTTCGAGGACATTGACATGACGGACTGCGGCGGCCCGATGTATATGACTATCGGACACAGAAACCGCAAAGCACCGCAGCTTCCGGTGCGAGTGGGGTCGATGGCGCACATCGCATTCCGGCGCATCGGCTATCGCGCGCCGTATCTGTTCAGCCGCTGCAAAACGGTCTATGAGAGCCTGTTCATCGGCGACAGCGCGGAGAACAAAATTCGCGATGTGCTGGTGGCGGACTGCGATTTGCTGCTGCCGGGCGGATGCAGGCACGGCGTGGATGCGCCGCAGCCCATCGGGGAGAAGTACCCGGAGTACGACCGGCATGGGCTGTCCTCCGGGGCGGCGTTCACACTTCGCTTCTGCGAGGATGTGCGCTTTGAGAACAATGTCATTCAGACGGAAAAGCCGGATGTGCGTCCGCTGGTGATGATTCACGATTGCTGAAAGGAGCGGTTTTATGGCATTCAAGCCTCATGGCATCGTTGTGCCGATTGTAACGCCTGTCACGCAGGATGGCAAGTTCAACGAGAAGGCGTATCGCGATTTGATTGAGTATCTGGCAAATAGCGGGATTCACGGCGTGTTCCCCTTCGGGACGACGGGCGAGTTCTATGCGCATGATATGGGCTTCTACCGCGAGGTGCTGGCGGTGACGAAGGACGCGGTGCGCGGGCGCATGGACATCTACGCCGGGGCGAACAATATCACCACGCGCGGCGCGGTGGAAATCGCCAAGGCGGTGGAGCAGGTCGGCGGCATTGATGCGCTGAGCGTCTTGACCCCCATGTTCGTCAGCCAGACGCAGTACGAGGTGTACGAATACTACCGCGAAATCGCCTCCGAGACGAATCTGCCGATTATCATCTACAACAACCGCCCTAAGACAAACGTCACCGTTGAACCGGCAACCGTTGCCAAGCTGGCGGAAATCGACAACATCATCGGCGTGAAGGATTCCACGGGCGACATGACGAATACGGAAGAGTATCTCCGCCTGACGCGCGGAATGGACAACTTCCACGTCATGATGGGACGCGACACGCTGATTTACGCCGCGCTGTGCTACGGGGCATCGGGTGCGATTGCATCCTGCGCCAACGTTGCGCCGAGAATTGCGGTGGATATCTACGAGAAGTTCCGCGCGGGTGATGCGGCGGGCGCGCTGGATGCGCAGTTCCGCTTCTCCGCCCTGCGAATCGCAACCAACATGGGCACATTCCCCGTTGTGCTGAAGGAAGCGCTCAAGCTCATCGGGCACGACTGCGGCGACTGCGTGAAGCCCATTCAGCCGCTGAACGACGAACAGCGCGCGCGGCTGAAAACTGTCCTCACGGACATGGGGCTGCTGTAAATTGCTTTTCCGCCTGATTCAAACAGGCTGAAAGATAGAATTGCGTAATTAAGGAGGATTTTTGATATGAAGATTGCATTCATTGGTCTGGGCATCATGGGCAAGCCGATGGCGAAGAACCTCATCAAGGCGGGTCATGAGCTGTTTGTGTTTGACCGCAATCCGGCGGCGAACGAGGAAATGAAGGCGGCGGGCGCGAATATCTGCGCTTCTTCTGCTGACACGGTGAAGAACGTTGATTTGGTCATCACCATGCTGCCGAACAGCCCGCAGGTGAAGTCCGTCATGCTGGAAGAGGACAAGCTGGCGGATGCAATGCCCAAGACGGCTGTCTTCATTGACTGCTCGTCCATCAACCCGGTTGCGTCCCGCGAAATCGCGGCGGAGCTGGAAAAGCGCGGCATTGACATGCTGGATGCGCCTGTGTCCGGCGGTCAGCCCAAGGCGATTGACGGCACGCTGTCCTTCATGGTCGGCGGCAAGGAAGAGGTGTTCAACCGCTTCAAGCCCGTTCTGGCGAGCATGGGCTCGTCTGTGGTGCTGTGCGGCGGTATCGGTGCGGGCAATGTGACCAAGCTGTGCAACCAGACCATCGTGGCGGTCAACATCGCAGTGCTGGCGGAAGCAATGCAGATGGGTCAGATGTGCGGCGTTGAGCCTCAGAAGATTTTTGAAGCGATTCGCGGCGGTCTGGCAGGTTCTACCGTCATGAATGCGAAAGCGCCGATGATGATGGATCAGAATTTCGAGCCCGGCTTCCGCATTGACCTGCACATCAAGGACTTGAAGAACGTCGTTGATGCTGCGAGCGCGGTGGATGCCCCGATTCCGCTGACGCAGGCGGTGCTGGAGATGATGAAGGTGCTGCACAAGGACGGCTGCGGCGCCTGCGACCATAGCGCGCTGCTGAAGTATTACCAGAAGCTGACCGGCGAAGTGCTGCATCACTAATTCGCTGATAGAGTCATTCTCGGCAGGCAGGAAAGATTGCTCCTGCCTGCCGTTTGTGGTATGATGAACCCGATGAAAGAAAGGAGAATCCGCTGATGAAAATGCTCTTTGCGTCCGATTCATTCAAGGGGTCGCTGACGGCGGTGGAAATCTGCGATTTGCTTCAGGAAGCCGCGGCTGACATTTTCCCGGATGCGGAAACGGTGTCGCTGCCCATTGCCGACGGCGGCGAAGGCACGGTGGATGCGCTGCTTTGCGCAATGGGCGGAAAACGGATGACGACGCGTGTGACCGGCCCGCTCTTTGCGCCTGTGGATGCGCAGTGGGGCTTGCTGGGCGACGGACAGACGGCGGTGCTTGAAATGGCACAGGCGAGCGGCTTGCCGTATGTGCCGGCGGCGCAGCGCGACCCGCGTAAAACGACCAGCTTCGGCACGGGCGAGCTGATGGCGCAAGCCATTCGGTGCGGCGCGAAATCACTGCTGATTGGCATTGGCGGAAGCGCCACGAATGACGGCGGGCTGGGGATGCTAAGCGCCTTGGGCGCGGTGTTCACAGATTGGCAGGGAAAGCCGGTTTCCCCAACAGGCGGGGCGCTGGCGGATGTCTGCCATGCGGATTTTTCCGGGCTGATGCCGGAACTTGCGGATTGCCGCATCACCGTGCTGTGCGACGTGACGAACCCGCTGCTGGGTGCGACGGGCGCGACATACACCTACGGCCCGCAGAAGGGCGCAACGCCGGAAATCTGCGCGGAACTGGAAGCGGGCATGAAACACTATGCGCAGGTCGTCGAAAACACCATTGGACGCGGTATCGCGGATTTCCCCGGCGCAGGTGCGGCGGGTGGATTGGGCGCGGCGCTGGGCGGCGTGCTGAAGGCGACGCTGAAAAGCGGCATAGACGCGGTGCTGGAAACGGTTCGCTTTGACGAGCAGCTGGCACAGGCGGATTTGGTTGTGACGGGAGAGGGCAGAATAGACGGACAGAGCGTGCAGTTCGGCAAAGTGCCGATTGGCGTGGCACGGCGGTGCGCGAAGGCGAATGTGCCGGTGCTGTGCATTTGCGGCGGTATCGGCGCGGGCGCGGAAGGGCTGTTCGCCGTTTGCGAAAGCACGATTCAGACGACGGTATCAAAACCCATGGCGCTGTCAGAAGCGATTGAAAACGCGCGGACGCTGTATCTGGATGCCGCCAAGCGCCTTTTCCGCGCTGTACGCATCGGGCAGAAGCTGCACGTTTGACAGGTATCGACGCGCGTGATACAATAACAGCATCAAGCTCGATCAAGGGGAGAAAACGCCATGTTGAAGCTGCTGGTTGTCACGCCGAACCCTACGGTGTATGACGCAACCGTCCGCATTGTGCAGACGACGAAGTTCGATGCCGAGGTCATCCAGACAACGTCGCGGCAGGTGGTGGAGGACGTATCCAAAGCCATGGAGGGCTGCACAGGCATTGTCGTTGCGCGCGGCAATCAGGCGCAGCTGCTCAAAAAGCATGTGGAGTACCCCGTGTCGGAGATCACCTTTTCCGGGCAGGAAATGGCGGGCTTTGTCAAACAGGCGTGCGATTTGATACCGCATAAGCATCCGAAAATCGCCTTCGTCGGCTTCCGACATATGTATTCCGATGTGGAGAACATCGGTGCGCTGGCGAACGCGGATGTGAGGGTGTATTATGCGGGCAGCTCGGACATGGTCGCGCAGGTGACGCGGAATGCCATCCAGGACGGCGCGGAAGCCATCATCGGCAGCGAAAACGCCTGCAACTATGCCGCGGCGCAGGGGATTACGACGGTGTTCGTCGACAGCTCGGACGAGTGCATCCGCGATGCGCTCCGCCGGGCACGGCTGGCAATGGATGCCATCAAAGTGGAGCAGCGCAGGACGGCGGAGTTCTCCTCCCTGCTGAACTACTCCTTTGATGCCATTTTGAAGCTGAATCCCGACGGCGTGATTGAAATTGCAAACACGGTGGCGGAAAACGCGTTCCACTGCACACAGGCACAGCTGGTCGGCAAGCGCTTCACGGAACTGCCGGGCCTGACGCTGACCAGTGCTGTGTTCGAGTCGCTCAAGGAGCGGAAAAACCTGTATTCGCACGTCGTAATGATACAGAAGGAGCGGTATCTGCTCAATATCGCCTGCATTGATGTCAGCGGGCAGAACTTCGGCACAATTCTGTCGCTGTATGCGTTCGGCTCGGTGGATGACATGCAGGAGAGCATCCGCAAAGACCATGTGCAGCAGGGCGACGCCGCAACGCGAAAATTCGGCAAGTTCATCTCCCACGCGCCCAAAATGCGCCTTGCGCTGGAGAATGCCGCAATGTACGCGCAGTACGAACTGCCGCTGCTGATTTGCGGCGAACCCGGCACGGAAAAGACGCGTCTGGCAGAGTGTATCCACAACGAGAGTCTGCGGCGCGACAAGCAGTTCATTCAGGCGGATGTGAGCACCCTGCCAATTGCGAATCAAACTGAACTGCTCTTTGGGCGCGCGACGAGCAACGGGCTTGTATACAATGCGCACAAGGGAACGCTGTACCTGCGGCATGTGGATTTGCTCACGCCCGAAAGCCAGCATCAGCTGCTGAACGTTATTCGCTATGAGCAGTACTACGCGCCGGGGCAGTCCAAGCCGATTTGGGCGTCTATTCGTGTGATTTGCTCAACGAACCGGGATTTGCTGGCCATGGCGAAGGCAGGCGAATTTCTGCTGCCGCTGGCGGACAAACTGAACGACTACCGCATTGATTTGCCGCCCCTGCGCGAATGTCAGCAGGATTTTGCCCAGCTGGTGGAGGAAAACATTGCCTTTGCGCGTGTGCACACGCGGAAACAGGCGACCTTCACGCCCGATGCGCTGAAGCTGCTGATGAGCTACTCGTGGCCGGGCAATCAGCGGGAAATGTCAATTTTCTTCGAGAAGGCGTTTCTGCTGACGCGCACCAACCGCATGGACGCGGATTTTGTGCAGCAGCTGCTGTACCCGGAGCGCACGGGCAGCGCACCGCAGCAGCAAGTATTGGTCATCAGCAGCGACGAGGAGCGGGAACTGCGCTGTGCCCTCAGTGAGCATCCGAACGACCGGGACGCGGTGCTGAAGCAGCTGGGCATCAGCCGTGCGACGCTGTATCGGCGGATGAAGAAGTACGGGCTGCAGCAGGAAAAATAAAGCTGTTTTGGTTCTCCTGCGCCATCTGCCTGCACCGCTTCCGCACGGGCGTCTGGTCGTTCCGCTTGGTGCAGCACTTTTGCCGCTGACGAATTTCACGTCAGCGGCAGTTCTTTATTCAGCAGGGCGGCTTTAGGCGGCTTTACATCCGCCGTGCAGTTTGTTATAATAGAATAACCAAACAATCGGAGGGCAGCCTATGACCATCGCCATTGTGGATGATGAATTGGAGACGCGCCAGTATATGCAGGGCTTGGTGGCGCAGTATCTGGCGGAAACGGGGCGCATGGCGCAGCTGGTGTTCTATGCGGACGGGGCGTCGTTTCTCGTCGGGTGCGAGCATCCGGACATTGTGCTGATGGATATCGACATGCCGGGCATGGACGGCCTTTCGACGGCGGAGCAGCTGCGGCGGAGTCACCCGGATGCTATCCTGATTTTCACCACGCGCCTCAGCCAGTGCGCCATCCGCGGCTATGAGGTGGACGCCATCGGCTTTCTGGTCAAGCCGGTGACGCTGCCGGGGCTGACCGTGAAGCTGAACAAGGCGTTCAAACGGGTGGAGTACCGGCAGCCGAAAATCTGCCTAAAAACGAAAGACAGCATCCTGTTCTTGGAGAAAAACGAGATTTACTATGCCGAGGGCAGCAATCACCATGTCATTTATCATACGGCGCAGGGCGAATTCCCCGTCCGCTCGTCCTTGCAGGAGGCGGAGGAACAGTTGGGCGCGGAATTCAGCCGAAGCTCGCATTCCTATATCGCCAATCTGGGCTTCGTGACGATGGTCGGAAAGAACGATGTGACGGTTCACGGCGAGGCGATTCCGCTGTCGCGCGCGATGCGCAGGGACTTTCTGAATGCGGTCAACCGCTATTACGGCGTGAGGTGACGAAGATGCTGACGAACTTGGCGAATTATCTGAACAATGATTTTCCATTCCATATGTTCTTCGCGGTGCAGATTCTGCTGGCGGAGGGGCTGTTCGTTGTGCGGATGAAGTCGCGGCTGCGCCCGCTGAAAATTGTGCTGCCGGTGGTGCTGTGCTACTTGGTGCTGGCATGGTTTCATCCGCTGCTGGGGCATCGTTTTGCGCGCGTGGGGGCGATTTTTGCCGAATCGCTGCTGGTGCTGTGCCTGACGATGGACCTTCCGACGACGAATGCGCTTTGCATTGGCATCTCCTCCTATGCGATTCAGAATCTGGCGTTCAAGGTCGGCGGACTGGCGACATGCTGGATGTCCAAGCCGCGCGATCCGCTGTTCTATCTGCTCTCCGGCGTATCGTTCGTGGTGGTGTATGCCATGTGCTACTTGATGTTCGTGCGGCGTTTCCCGGAGAACGGCGATTTGAAGCTCGGCAACTGGAAGGTGCTGTTCCTGACGCTGGTGACGCTGCTGACGGTGTTTGTACGTTCCGTGTCGCTCCCGACGGATATTTCGCTGATTGACCGCCTGTTCTCGATTCTCTCGGTCATTATGGTGATGGTGCTGATTTATCAGTGCATGTACGCCGACGAGATGCGCCGCGAGAAGGAAATCATCGAGAGCCTGTTGGCGCGGGAGGAATCCAGGCATCAGCTGCTGGGCAAGACGATAGACAGCATCAACATGAAGTGCCACGACCTGCGCTATCACATTGATACCTACCGCCGGACGCAGCAGCTGGATGAACACGCGGCGTTTTTTGACGAGGTGGAGCAGGAGATTCAGCGCTATGAGTACACGTTCCACACGGGCAATGCGGCGCTGGATTCGGTGCTGTCTGAAAAGAGCCTGTATTGCAGCGCAAATCACATTCTGCTGACGACGATGCTGGATGTATCGCTGCTCGCGCCTATTGAAAAGTCCGATATCTATTCCATCTTCGGCAATGCGCTGGACAACGCGATCCAGGCGGTGATGGCGGAAGCGCCCGAAAACCGCAGCGTCAATATCCGCGTCAGCGACGTGGTGGGTATGACGCAGATTGTCTTCGAGAATTTTTGCAGCAAGCCGCCGGAAATGCACGAGGGACTGCCGAAGACGGAGAAGGACACACAGTACCACGGCTTCGGACTGCGCTCCATCCGCTATATCATCGAGAAGTACGACGGGCATATGAGCATCGACACGAAAGACCAGATGTTCATCCTCTCGCTTCTGCTGCCGCGTCCGCAGCAGTCCGCATGACGATTTACGCACAAAAAGAAACCAGTTTCGACACGAATGCGTTTCGTGTCGTTTTTTTATGATAGAATCAGCACATCAAAGGGGGCGCTGCGCCCTCATAGAAAGGGAAAGGTGTCCATGAAACGCACAAAACTCTTGGCACTCTTGACATCCATCTCCTGTATTCTCCTGACGATTGTTCTGGTGGGCAGTTACTTCACGGCTGCTTACGCCATGATGATCAACAAGGAACTGGGCATCGTGACCACGAGCGTGGTGACGGATGACCCCAGCAAGAACGCTACCTATTATGCCTCCAGTTTCCTGAAGGAAGACGGCACGCGTGACGATGATGCGCTGACCGCGTGGCAGAAGGCGCTGTGTGAGCAGATTCAGGGCGAAGGTTCTGTGCTGCTGACGAACAACGGCGCGCTGCCGATGGAAAAAGGGCTGGGCGTGACCGTTTTCGGCCGCGGCGCAGTTGATACCATCTATGGCGGCACGGGTTCTGGTCAGGTTGATACCAGCAAGGCAGCGACAATGACCAGCGCGCTCACGGCGGCGGGTCTGAACGTCAACACTGCGATGATGGAATGGTACAGCGCGCAGATTGCGCAGATGAAGGAAGACAAGACCAACCGCTCCACGCCCGGCATGTTCACCGAATATGCGGCCGTCCCGGCGGCGACCCGCATTGCCGAGGTTTCGGCGGACGCGGTGGCATCTTCCGGCGTGAATCTGGACGGCTACAAGGATGCGGCGATTGTCGTTATCGGACGCTCCGGCGGCGAAGGCGCTGACCTGTACACCGGTGAATTCACCGACGGTACGTCGTACTTTGAATTGCAGGATTCCGAGCGCGAGCTGCTCAAGTATGTGGCTTCGCAGGGCTTCAGCAAGACGATTGTGCTGATTAACTCCTCCAACGCCATGGCGATGGACTGGGTGAACAATCCGGAATACGGCGTGGATGCCTGCCTGTGGATCGGCGGCCCCGGTCAGTACGGCCTGAACGCGGTGGCGCAGATTCTGGTAGGCGACGTGAACCCCTCTGGCCGACTGGTGGACACCTACTCCGTGTCCTCCCTGTCCTCCGCGGCGATTCAGAACTTCGGCTCCTACGTCTACACCAATGCGGATGAAGAGACGGGCACGGTCGGCGGCGTGACGATTGACGGCGTGCCGGGCGACAAGACGAAGGTGCGCTATGCGATTCACTATCTGGTGGAATCCGAAGGCATCTATGTCGGCTACAAGTACTACGAAACGCGCTATGAAGATGCGGTCATGGAGCAGGGCAACGCGTCCGGCAATGCGGGCATCTTCGCGTCCAAGGGCGACAGCTGGGTGTACGGCGAGGAAGTCGCGTATCCCTTCGGCTATGGCATGTCTTACACCACGTTTGAACAGGCGCTGGAAAGCGTGACCTACGACGCGGCAACCGACAGCTTCACCGTGCTGGTGAAGGTGACGAACACGGGCAACGTCGCAGGCAAGGAAGTCGTGCAGGTCTACGGTCAGCAGCCGTACACCGAATTCGACCGCGCGAACGCGATTGAGAAGGCGTCTGTGCAGCTTGTCGGCTTCGGCAAGACGAACATCCTCCAGCCCGGTGAATCCGAGACCGTCTCCGTGACGGTTGACCGCAAGGAATTGACGGTTTACGACGAACATGTCAACAAAACCTACATTCTCGAAGCGGGTGACTACTACCTGAGCGTTGGTCTGGATGCACACGACGCGGTGAACAACATCCTCGCGGCGAAGGGCTATGCCCCCATCGCACAGGAAACGCCGGCTGCGGAAGGCGCAGAAGAGGCGGAAACCGCAACGCTGACCGCGAACGGCGCGGCGGCGATGGATGCCCCTGGCGACGCGGCAAAGGTCTATAAGTTCACGGTCGACAGCGACGACAATGCGACGTACAGCGTGTCCGGCACGGGCTACAAGATTACCAACCAGTTCGGTGATGCGGATCTGAACAGCTACGGCGAGAACCTCGTGACGTACCTGTCCCGCAGCGACTGGCAGGGCACTTGGCCGGTTTCTTATGACAGCCTGACGGCGAACGACGCTATTATCAACGGTCTGCAATTCAACTACACGGCGGAAGCACCCGACGAGACGGCCATTACGGGTTCAACCGCGACGAACTACACCTTGGCGAACCTGATTGGCAAGGACTACGACGACCCGATGTGGGTGGATCTGCTCAATCAGCTGACGCTGACGGATTTGGCGGAACTGGTTGGCCACTCCGGCTACGGCACGCGGGCAATCGACTCCATCGGTCTGCCCGCGACGGTGGCAGCGGACGGCCCGCAGGGCATCAAGGCGACGTATGCCGGCAACAACTCCACGGTGGCGTATACCTCCGAACCGGTCATGGCGGCGACGTTCAACACGGAAATCCTCTACAATGTCGGTCTGTCGATGGGCGAAGACGCGCTGCGCTCCGACAACCGCGTGGTTGGCTGGTATGGCCCGGCGATGAACATCCACCGCACGCCTTACTCCGGCCGCAACTTCGAGTATTACTCTGAGGACGGCTTCCTGTCCGGCAAGATGGCGGCGCAGGAAGTGGCAGCGGCTCGCTCGAAGGGTCTGGTCGTCTACATCAAGCACTTCGCGCTCAATGACTTTGAGACGTACCGCCAGTCGGTTGCAACCTTCGCGACGGAACAGGCGATTCGTGAAATCTACCTGAAGGGTTTCCAGTACGCGGTGGAAGAGGGCGGTGCGAACGCCGCTATGACCTCCTTCAACCGTATCGGCACGCGCTGGGCAGGTGCGCACAGCGGACTTTGCAACGAAGTTCTGCGCAAGGAATGGGGCTTCGTCGGCGTGACGCTGACGGACGCTGTCATGGCGAACCGCAACTGGATGGACGTTTCCATCGGTCTGGAAGCGGGCAATGACACTTGGCTGTCCTCCGGCGACTGGCTGGTGTCGAAGATTGAAGGCTGGGCGGCGGAAGACGGCAAGCTGCTGAACAACCTCCGCACTTCGGCGAAGAACTTCCTCTATGCCTACGCGAACTCTGCCGCCATGAACGGCATGAACGAAACCAGCCACGTCGTCCACACGACGTCTTGGGTCGAGACGGACATGCTGATTGCGCGCATCGTGCTGATTGTGCTGACAGCGCTCTTCGGTCTCGCGATGCTGGTGTCCTACTTCATGGACGTCAAGAAAAAGGCGGCGTCCGCTGACCGCAAGACGCTTTCGATTGTCGCAGCGGTGATTGCGGTGCTGGCGGCTATCTTCTACATCATCATTGACACGGCTGCGACCACGAAGATGAACTTCGACGCGGTTGTGCTGGTGCTGCTCCTCGTGTCGGCAGTGTGCTACTTCGTCGCGGGCGTGAAGAAGATTGGTCTGCTGGCGGCGGCTGGTCTGGCGTGCACACTGGTTGCGTGGTTCCGTTATCTGGTGACGGAAATCAACTTCCGCATGGATGACCTCGTGCTGATTTTCGGCGGCACGTCCACCATCGGCGCGCTGGGCGTTCCGTTCATCCTCTCCTTCATCCTGATGCTGCTCGCCGCGATTTCGGGTGCTATCCTGATGACGGGCGCGATGGGGGCGGAAAAGAAGTAATACTATTTCCGAATTCACCTGCGCCGCGAATTCTCATTTGGGAATAGTATAAGCCAGTCAAAAAACGTCCGCGCAGGGGAGTGAACGCTTCCCTGCGCGGATATGAAGACACTGCTGGGGAATGTGATATGCTCCCTCTATGTGAGACAGTAAAAAACCAAACTGTCAATCATGGAGGGAGCATTTTATGGGATATCAGCAAAAGGCAAATTCGGAAAGAAAAGCATGCGTGACGCAGCAGCAGAGGCAGGCGTAAGTCAGGAAGCATTTCGGCGGTGGATCGTGCAGTATGAAGCAGATGGGGCAGCGGCGAGAGTCTCTGCATGATGGGGCAATTTCATACGGGATAATAAAACAGGGGGACAAGCCGCATTTCAGGCTTGCCCTCATTGCTTTGCTTACAGCAGCTGAATATTTGCCTTCCTGCACGCCTCCTGCACGTCCAGCGGCCACAGGCTCGCCTGCACCTCGCCCACATGCGCCTTGCGCAGCAGGTAGACGCACATGCGGCTCTGCCCGATGCCGCCGCCCATCGTCTGGGGCAGCTCGCCGTTGAGCAGCGCCTTTTGGAATGGCAGCTCCGCGCGCTCCTCGCAGCCACGAATGGCAAGCTGACGGCGCAGCGCGTCCGGGTCAACGCGGATGCCCATGCTCGACACTTCCAGCGCAATGTCCAGCAGCGGGTCGTAGAGCAGAATGTCACCGTTGAGTGACCAGTCGTCGTAGTCCGGGGCGCGGCCGTCGTGCATCTGTCCGGAACGCAGCGCGCCGCCGATGCCCGTCAGGAACACCGCACCGTATTCGCGTACCGCCCGGTATTCGCGTTCCTTCGGCGGCAGGTCGGGATACAAATCCTCCAATTCCTGCGACGAGACGAACGTGATGTCGTCGGGCAGTTCGGGCTTGATGTGCGGATAATGCGCGCAGACGAAGCCCTCCGTCTTGCGCAGGGTGAGGTAAATCGCGCGGACGGTCGCTTGCAGCGTCTCCATCGTGCGCTGCTTAGGGGTGATGATTTTCTCCCAGTCCCACTGGTCGACGAAAATCGAGTGGATGTTGTCGGTCGTTTCGTCGCGGCGGATGGCGTTCATGTCCGTGTACAGCCCTTCACCGGGCTGGAAGCCGTACGTTTTGAGCGCCTGACGCTTCCATTTCGCCAGCGAATGGACAATTTCCGCCGTTTCACCGGTTTCAAGAACGTCAAAGGATACCGGTCGTTCGACGCCGTTCAGGTTGTCGTTCAGACCGCTGCCGGGCGTGACCATAATCGGCGCGGACACACGGGTCAGGTTCAGCGCGCGGGCTAACTCCGTCTCGAAAAAATCCTTGACCAGTTTGATGGCGATTTCCGTATCCCGTAGGTTCAGCACGGGATTGTAATTCTTGGGGATAATCAGGTGCATAACGCCTTTCCTCCTTGCCGCAGCATAATTGCTAACAGTATAGCACAAAATTCGGCTGAAGCGAACCATTCTGCGCGTAAAAACACCGAAAAAGCAAAGACCGAAACCCTTGACAACGCCCGCCAAAAGCATTATACTGACCTTGTCCCGCAATGAAGGGGAACGCTGGAAGTTCCGTCTGTTCCAGAGAGCCGCGTGCTGGTGGAAGCGCGGTCAGACGCCTGTCAGCCGCTCGCCCCGGAGCGCAAACCGGACGAAGGGTTCGGCGAATGGCGCACGTTACGCGCAAGAGAGGTTCGGCACGTCCGGACAAGCAGAGTGGTACCGCGAAACAGCCGTTTCGTCTTTGCAGAATTTGCAGGGGCGGAACGTTTTTTTGTTCCGTCCGAGAAAAGCAGGGAGGAAGCATCATGGAATTCAAACCCTATGACCCTAAAGCCATCGAACCGAAGTGGCAGAAGCGCTGGGCGGACAGTCACGTTTTCGAGGCGAAGAACGACTACACCATGCCGAAATTCTACGGCCTGATTGAGTTCCCGTATCCGTCGGGACAGGGGCTGCACGTCGGCCATCCGCGCTCCAATACCGCGATGGATATCATCGCCCGCAAGCGCCGCATGGAGGGCTGCAATGTCCTTTTCCCCATCGGCTGGGACGCCTTCGGTCTGCCGACGGAGAACTACGCCATCAAGAACAAGGTTCACCCCGCCATCGTGACGAAGAAGAACATCGACCACTTCCGCGAGCAATTGCAGAAAATCGGCTTCTCCTTCGACTATTCCCGCGAGGTCAACACCACCGATCCGTCCTACTACCGCTGGACGCAGTGGATTTTCCTTCAGCTGTTCAAGCACGGGCTGGCGTACAAGTCCGAAATGCCGATTAACTGGTGCCCCAGCTGCAAGTGCGGTCTGGCGAATGAGGAAGTTGTGGGCGGCGTGTGTGAGCGCTGCGGCACGCAGGTCATCCGCAAGGTCAAGAAGCAGTGGATGCTGAAGATTACCGCCTATGCCCAGAAGCTGCTCGACGGCTTGGACACGGTGGACTTCATCGACAAGGTGAAGGTGCAGCAGCGCAACTGGATTGGCCGCAGTGTCGGCGCGGAAGTGGATTTTTCCCTGACCGTGCCGGGCGAGAAGGTGCGCGTTTTCACCACGCGCCCGGATACGCTCTTCGGTGCGACGTACATGGTCTTGTCCCCTGAGCATCCGCTGATTGATAAGCTGAAGGACCAAATCACCAACTACGACGCGTGCATGGCGTACCGCGCGGAAGCCGCGAAGAAGAGCGACTTTGAGCGCGCCGAGCTGGCGAAGGACAAGACGGGCGTGCAGCTGGAGGGTGTCCGCGCCGTCAACCCCGTCAACGGCAAGGAAATCCCGATTTGGCTGAGCGACTATGTGCTGATGACCTACGGCACGGGCGCAATCATGGCTGTTCCGGCGCATGATACCCGCGACTGGGAGTTCGCGCATAAGTTCGGCATCCCGATGATTGAGGTCGTCGCGGGCGGTAATATTGAGGAAGCAGCGTATACCGATATTCAGGACGGCGTGATGGTCAATTCCGGCTTCCTTGATGGCATGAAGGTCGCACAGGCGAAGGAAGCGATCATTGAGTATCTGGAGAAGAACGGGCTGGGCGAGAAGAAGGTCAACTACAAGCTCCGCGACTGGGTGTTCAGCCGCCAGCGCTACTGGGGCGAACCCATCCCGATTGTCCACTGCGACAAGTGCGGCATGGTGGCTGTGCCGGAAGATCAGCTGCCTGTGACGCTGCCGATGGTGGACAACTACGAGCCGACCGATTCCGGCGAATCCCCCCTGTCCGTCATGCATGACTGGGTGAACACCACCTGCCCGTGCTGCGGCGGCCCGGCGACGCGCGAAACCGACACCATGCCCCAGTGGGCAGGGTCAAGCTGGTACTTCATGCGCTACTGCGACCCGCACTGCGAAACAGCCATTGCCTCGCCCGAAGCGCTTCGCTATTGGCTGCCCGTGGACTGGTACAACGGCGGCATGGAGCACACGACCCTGCATCTGCTGTACAGCCGTTTCTGGCATCTGTTCCTGCATGACATTGGCGTGATTCCCGCGCCCGAACCCTACCAGAAGCGCACCAGCCACGGCATGATTCTGGGCGAGAACGGCGAGAAGATGTCCAAGTCGCGCGGCAACGTCGTCAACCCGGATGATATCATCGACGAAATCGGCGCGGACGCGTTCCGCGTGTACGAGATGTTCATGGGCGCGTTCGATCAGGCGATTCCGTGGAGCACGCAGAGCGCGAAGGGCTGCCGCCGCTTCCTCGACCGCGTGTGGCGCTTGCAGGAGAACGTGACGCCCGACGAGGGGTACAGCGAGAAGCTGAACGCGCTCATGCATGAGACGATTAAGAAGGTTTCGCTGGACTACGAGGCCATGAAGTACAACACCGCCATCGCGCAGATGATGACGCTGGTGAATGAGATGGTTTCCGTCGGCAGTGTGACGCGTGGGGAACTCAAAACCCTGCTCCTGCTGCTCAACCCCGTTGCGCCGCACATCACAGAAGAAATGTGGGAGAATCAGGGCTTCGGCGGCACGATGACGTATCAGAAGTGGCCGACATGGGACGAAGACGCGCTGGTGAAGTCGGAAATCGAAATCGCCGTGCAGGTCTGCGGCAAGGTTCGCGGCCGCGTGATGATTCCCGCCGACATGACGAAGGAACGCGCGGAGACGGAACTCCAGCAGCTACCGGAAATCCAGAAGATCCTCGCGGGCAAGACTGTGACGAAGGTCATCTTCGTGCCGGGTCGTCTGGTGAACTTCATCGCGAAGTAACCTACACAATGTAACCTGATTGCATACAATCATCGCCGCAGAGAAAGAAATTTCCCTGCGGCGATGATTTTTTTGCGGACTGGTTGTATACAAGGTGCTTTTCTCACTCCCGCCACCCTCTAACTGCCCCGCGCACGCACACAACCAGCGGCAGCGCCGCCATCATTCCGACTACGCCGCCCGCCATGCCGCCGAAGGCAATCGCCAGCAGCACCGCCAATGGATGCAACCGCGTCGCGCCGGAGAGCAGACGCGGGGAGAGCAGGTTCGCTTCCACCTGCTGCACAAGGCAAATTGCCAGCAGTGTCCACAGCGCTGCCGTCCAGCCGCTTTGCAGCGCCAGCAGCACCGCCGGAACGCCCGCAATGAACGGGCCGATATAGGGAATCAGCTCCATCACGCCCATGAACAGCCCCAGCAGCAGTGCGCCGGGTGTGCGCGTGAGCAGCAGCGCAAGGGCGGTCATGGCGGCGACGAACAGCGAGAGAATCAGCTGTCCGCGCAGGTACAGGGCGGATTCGCGGCGCATTTCACGGGCGGCACGGATGCCGCGCGCACGGTACTTGACGGGCAGAACCAGCGACAGCAGGAGGCAAAAGCGCTTGCGGTCACGCAAAAAGTAAAACGACAGCAGCGGCGCAAGCAGCCATTGGCTGACGCTCCCGGTCAGGCGGCGAATCCCGCTGACGAGCGTTGCGGCAAGCTGCCCCGCGGCAGCGCTGATGCGCGAGAACAGCTCCGCCTGCATGTCGCCGAGGGGGATACCGCGCGCTTCGAGCGCAGCACTCCATCGGGTGAGCAGCTCCCGCAGGCTGTCCAGCAGCGCGGGCAGGCGCGACATGAGCTGCGCACTCTGCCGCAAGAGGGGCGGAATCAGCCCCCAGAGCATTCCCAGCACTGCGCCGAGCAGTGTCAGCAGGGCAATCGCCGCCGCCGCGCCGCTGGGCAGCCGCTTTTCCAGTACTTTGCACAGCGGCAGGGACAGCAGCGTCAAAACGCCCGCGACTGCCAGCAGCGACAGCATCGACATGATCAACGACCAGAATGCGACCACCAGCGCGACCGTGCCCGCGATCAGCAGCCCCGCTGTCCATTTGCGCCGCGTGACGGCTTTCTCCATGCGCTTTTCCTCCTTTCGCAGCGGATGGGAAAACGGGCAGGACGCATGATGGTGCAATCCTGCCCGCCTCCATTATTGCTGTCCTTCGCTCATGTCCTGCACGGCTTTCTTGACTTTGTTTGCGCCTTTCTGGACATCCTGACGAATGCCGGGCAGCATCATCAGCCCGATACCCATTGCCAGACCGACCGCCGAGCCAATCAGCATTTTGTTCACTGCGTTTCCCTCCCTTCCAAGAGAATTTCGCCTTCCGGAACGAGAACATCGCCGTCGGGTGAAGCGGAAAAGTGGCGGATGCGCCGCCGTCCGTCGCGGAAATCGTCAATCAAACCGAGGGAGACCTCCAGCTCACTGACGAGCAGATTGTCCGCGCTGATGAGCACATCCGTCACGCAGCCGAGGGTCAAGCCGCGCGTATCCTTGACAGTGCGCAGGCGGAAATCCGTTTTGCGGGGCAGGTGCGTTGGGCAGGCGCGGAGGATGACAGACACGTCGCCAAGCAAGGCAATGCTGTCCCTCGCGACCCACTTTGCGCCGCCGAACCCGCGCCGGACAATCAGCCCGCGCAGCGCGTGACCGTCGTTTTCGAGTACGGCGCGTTCCACATGCCCCTGTGAGCGCCCGCGCAGCACGGCGGGAAGCCCCAGCACGCGCGTCAAATGCACGTCACAGGTCATCAGCGTCCTGCACGGGTTCTTCGTCCGCGTCCTCCCACGGCACGCCTGTCCACGAGCCAAGCACGTCGGTGCGGCTCATGCGGCGCTGAGCGTCCGCGAGCGTTTTCACCAGCGGACTGGGGTGCAAAGGTCGTTTCCTGTCCATGCGGCATTCCTCCTTCCGAGATGCAGTCTGCCCGGCTTTGGAGGAGCGCATGATGGGAATCCCTGCTTGTCCGGGAAAAATGGACGTAATACGATTTCCAGATTCACCTGCGCCATCTGCTTGCGCATTCTTATCTGGAAATAGTATAAAGCAGGATTTTTCGCGAAAAAAGGCGAATTAGGTGGATGGACGGCGGCGGTCGGGCTATCGAGGCGCACTCATTTGGCACAGAACGCTTCGCTGCCGCGACCTGTTTGAATTTTCCCTTTGAATGGGTCGCCGAGGAACCGTTGGAATGGTGGCCCCCACAAGAGGCGGCTGTATATCCTTCTCTGCTTTGCGCATCCGCAAAATCCCCTTGCAATCCTGCCGCACCCTGCTATATAATAGGAACCGAAACAAACCACCGCAGGAGGTACACACCCATGAAAATCACCATTCTGGACGGCGCTGTGGAAAATCCCGGCGACCTGAGCTGGGAAGCCCTCGCCGCCTTGGGCGACTTGACTGTCTACGATTATACCGCGCCGGAGGAGATTCTCCCCCGCATCGGCGACGCGCCGATCATCCTCACCAATAAGACGCCCATTACCCGCCAAACGATGGATGAATGCCCGAATCTGCGCTACATCGGTGTGCTGGCGACGGGCTTCAACGTCATTGACATTGCGGCGGCGAAGGAAAAGGGCATCGTTGTCGCAAATGTTCCGTCCTATGGCACGCAGGCGGTTGCGCAGTTCGTGATGGCGCAGCTGCTGGAAATCTGCCACCGCATCGGCCATCATAACGACGCGGTGCAGCAGGGACGCTGGACGGCTTGCCGAGACTTCTCCTTCTGGGATTATCCGCTGATGGAGCTGGCGGGCAAGACGTTCGGCATCGTCGGCTATGGGCGCATCGGTCAGGCGACGGCGGAACTCGCCCGCGCGTTCGGCATGAATGTCATTTATTACAGCCGCCACGGATCGGGCGAAGGCTATGTGCCGCTGGACGAACTGTACGCCCGCAGCGACATTGTGTCCCTGCACTGCCCGCAGACCCCGGAGAACGTCGGCATGATTGATAAAACCGCGCTGGCGAAGATGAAAGACGGCGTGATTTTGCTCAATACCGCGCGCGGCGGGCTCATCAACGAAGCGGATTTGCGGGATGCTTTGCTGTCCGGCAAGGTGTACGCCGCCGCGTCGGACGTGGTGTCCACCGAGCCGATTCGGGCGGACAACCCGCTGCTGGGGCTGGACAACATGATCATCACGCCGCACATCGCGTGGGCGAGCCACGAGGCGCGCCAGCGGCTGATGGATACGGCAGTGGAGAATGTAAGAAACTTCTTGAATGGGACGCCGAGCAACAACGTGGCGAAGTAAATAGAGTCCCCCGGAACGCTGAAACCCGCCGTTCCGGGGGCATCTTTTTCCCTTTCCATCCCGCAAGGAAACAAACGCCCGCCCGGATTGTAAACCTGCGCGGAATTTTTGGCGAATGTGTGTCTTTTTGCGCCGAAATGTGCTACAATGAATCGTTACGAAGCATAAGGAGGCAGCAATGAAGGAGCTGAAGCTGGCGTGGCGATATGTCCGCCGTCACTGGTGGCAGTACATTCTGGGCATTCTGGCGCTGTTCATTGTGGACGAGGTGAATACCTATGTGCCGCGGTTCACAGGCGAAATTACCAACGGGCTGGATCAGCACACGCTGGATATGGGCGGCGTGATGGGGTTGGTCTGGAAGATTGTGCTGATTGGCGTAATTATCGCGGTGGGGCGTTTTGCGTGGCGCTTTTTCCTGTTCGGGTCGGCGCGGTCGATTGAGAAGGAATTGCGCAGCGATTTGTTCGCGCACCTATCCTCACTCTCGCCGCACTATTACAACGAGCACAAGACCGGCGACCTGATGGCGCGCTTCATCAACGACCTGCAGGCGGTTCGCACGCTGGTGGGCATGAACGTCATCAGCACATTCGACGCGACGGTGATGCTGCTGCTGGTGCTGTGGCAGATGATGACGTATGTCAGCCCGAAATTGACGGGTGTGGCGGTGCTGCCGCTGATTCTCATCATCTTCGGCGATTACTTCTATGGCAAGGTGATGCACAAGCGCTTTCTGGCCAAGCAGCAGGCGTTCTCGACGCTGACGGACCAAGTGCAGGAAACGGTGTCGGGCATCCGCGTGATTAAATCCTTCGTGCAGGAACGCAAGGAGCTGTACGCTTTTGCGAAGACGACGCTGTTCACGAAGGAAAAGAATCTCGGCGTTGTGCGCCTGCAGGCGCTGGTGATGCCGCTGCTGGACTTGATTGTCGGTATAGCGAGTCTGCTGACGCTGGCTTACGGCGGCTATCTGGCGATTTACGGCGAAATCAACATCGGGCAGTTCATCAGCTTCAACTCGTATGTGACGATGCTGGTGTGGCCGATGATGGCGGTGGGCGAGTGCATCACGAGCGTCAGCCAGGGGCTGGCGAGCCTGCGTCGCATTCAGGAGATTTTTGACGCGAAGCCGGAAATCGTGGACGGCGACATGGTGGACCCTTCGATTCAGACGCTCAGGGGCGATATCGACATTGAACACCTGTCCTTTGCCTATCCCGACCAGCCGACCGTGCCGGTGCTGGAAGATGTGTCGGTGCATGTGAAGGCGGGCGAGACGCTGGCGGTGCTGGGACGCACCGGTTCGGGCAAAAGCACGCTGCCGAGTCTGCTTATGCGCCTGTACGACGTACCGGACGGCATGATTACCATCGACGGGCATAATCTGCGCGAAATCCCGCTGGCGGCGCTGCGCAGGAATATCGCCTGTGTGCCGCAGGATAACTTCCTCTTTTCTGACACGCTGCAGAACAACATCGCGTTCGGCTCAGACAACAAGTCGCTGGACGCGGTGCAGGAGGCGGCGAAAAACGCCTGCATCCACGATAACATCATGGAGTTCCCCAAGCAGTACCAGACGCTGGTGGGCGAACGCGGCGTGACGATTTCCGGCGGTCAGAAGCAGCGTTCCTCCATTGCCCGTGCGCTGATGAAGGATGCGCCGATTCTGCTGCTGGACGATGCGCTCTCTGCTGTTGATACGGACACGGAACGGCAAATACTGGATAACCTGCGCCGCCTGCGCAAGGGTCGCACGACCATCATCGTAGCGCACCGCATTTCCACCATTCAGGATGCCGACCATATTCTTGTGCTGGACGAAGGCAAGGTGGAGGAGTACGGCACGCACGAGGAGCTGCTGAACAACGGCAAACTGTACGCAAGCCTGTACCGCAAGCAGCAGCTGGAAAAGGAACTTCACGAGGAAGGAGGCGCTGCACATGCGGAGTAAGTTCGGGGATAACGAGCCGCAGGACGTTTCGTATCACGGCAACGCCTTCCTGCGCCTGATGGGCTACATCAAGCCCTACTGGAAAACGGTTGCGCTGTGCTGTGTGCTGGTGGGGCTGCTGACGGTGTTCGACATTGCCCGCCCGCGCATCATCGGCGACGCGATTGACAAGTACATCACCCAGCAGAGCGCGCAGGATCTGCCGCCGGAAACGCGCTTTCAGGGCATCCTGATTGCGGCGGGGCTGTATGTGGCGATTCTGCTGCTGCAATTTATCTGCAACCGCCTGCAGTACCTGAAGATTCAGGAAACCGGGCAGAACATCGTTTATACCCTGCGCAATGAGCTGATGGCGCATGTCGAAAGCCTCTCCATGCGCTTCTTCGACTTGACGCCTGTGGGCAGAATCGTTACGCGCATCACCAACGACACCGAGGCGGTCAATGACCTGTATGCCAACACGATTGTCCGCCTGTTCCGCAACGTCGTCAAAATCATCGGACTTGCCATTATTATGATGGTGATGAACTTCCGCATGGCAATGCTGTCGTTCGTGCTGGTACCGGTGATGGCGGTGCTGACGGTGGTGTTCCGTAAATTGAGCCGCAAGACGTACCAAATCGTCAAGACGCGCATCACGACGCTGAATACTTTTTTGAGCGAGCACCTGTCGGGAATGCGGGTCATCCAGATTTTCGCGCGTGAGAAGGAGAAATGCGCCGAGTTTGAGGAAAAGAACGAATCCCTCTACCGCGCGGGCGTGCGCGAAATGATGGTGTTCGCCATCTTCCGCCCGTCGATTTACTTCCTGTCCGTTATCGCAATGGCGATTATTCTGGGCGGCGGCAGCGCGCTGGTGCTGGACGGCGTGATTTCCATCGGTATGCTGTACACATTCACGGAGTACATTTCCCAGCTGTTCACGCCCGTGCAGGAGCTGGCGGAGCAGTTCACGACGCTGCAAAGCGCCATTGCGTCCGCCGAGAAAATCTTCACCCTGCTGGACGAAAAGCCCATGCTGTCCGACAAGGAGGACGCGAAGAAGCTGCCCGCTGTGCGCGGCAAAATCGAGTTCGACCACGTCTGGTTCGCGTATGACAACGTGAACTGGGTGCTGAAGGACGTGTCCTTCACCATCGAGCCGGGGCAGAAGGTGGCGTTCGTCGGCGCGACGGGCGCGGGCAAATCCTCCATCCTGAACCTGATCGGGCGTTACTATGACGTGCAGAAGGGCAGCATCCGTGTCGATGGCGTGGATGTGCGCGACCTGACCCGCGACCAGCTTCGTGCCGCCATCGGGCAGGTGCAGCAGGATGTGTTCATCTTCACGGGCGACATCAAGAGCAACATCCGCCTGCGCGACGAGGAAATTACCGATGAGCAGGTACGTCAGGCAGCGGAATATACCAATGCGTCGCGGTTCATTGAGCGGCTGCCGAACGGCTACGATGAGCATGTGACGGAGCGCGGCGCGACGTTCTCCGCGGGGCAGCGGCAATTGCTGTCGTTTGCCCGGACGCTGGCGCATGACCCGAAAATTCTGATATTGGACGAAGCGACGGCGAATATCGACACGGAGACGGAGCAGTGGATTCAGGAAGCGCTGGAGCGGCTGATGCAGGGCCGCACGTCGATTATGGTCGCGCACCGCCTTTCGACCATTCAGCACGCTGACCGCATTATCGTGATGCACCACGGGCAAATTCGCGAATCCGGCACGCATCAGGAACTGCTGAAGCAGGACGGCATTTACAAGAAGCTGTATGAGCTTCAGCTGGCATAAAAAGAACAGGAAGCGGCAGAGCCTAATCTGGATGTTGATGATGCGGATAGATCCGCCGACGAAGGTGATAATGAACCTGTGGAAAAAGGAGCAGCTTGACGTGTGGGGCAGCCTTCGGGCTTCCGTTCCATAAAGAAAAAACCAATATGATAGAATCTGCATCATAAACAAAGCGACAAATCGGATTTGGTGAGGTGATTTTATGGCGAGTGACCAAGAGAGAATAGCAATTTTATTTATACATGGCATTCTTGGAACTACAAGTCATTTTGAACCTTTTTTATCGCTTGTTCCTCCAAATTGGTCAATATGCAATCTATCGTTAAAAGGTCATGGAGGAAGTGTAAAGGACTTTTCGCAAGCCTCTATGACTGAATGGAAGCAGCAAGTAAAGAATGCTCTTGAAGAACTATCAGAAACCAACAATAAAATCATTATTGTCGCTCATTCCATGGGGACACTGTTTGCTATACAAGAAGCGATAGAAAAACCGGTAGAAGAATTATTTCTTCTAAATGTTCCGTTAAAAGTGAGAGTTACCCTTCGTTTATTTAGAACATCATGGCGAGTTTTTACAGGAAATATTAAACCTGATGATAAATGGTCTCTCGCAGCACAAAATGCGTATAGCATAGAAAGAGATAATCATATTTTAAGATACTTTGGTTGGATTCCAAGATACCTTGAGTTGTTTTCTGAAATACGAAAGACAAGAAAAATCATAGGGAAATTACAAACACCGTCGCATATATATCTGTCTATGTTGGATGAAATGGTTTCCCCTAAATGTAGTAAATTATTTAAGGATAACCCTTGTATATGTGTCAAGTCTTTGCAAACTTCTGGGCATTTTTATTATTCACCGGAGGATCAGTGTTTAATGAAGGAAGATTTTAATAAAATGATTCAGAATGTTCAAAAAGAAATTCCAAATTAAGGGGGTCTATATGAAGAAAGCGCTAAATTCCAGTTTGTCGAACTGAATCAATATCCATAGCAGCCATGCGCTACGGTGTGTGGCTGCTTATGTTTGCAGAAGGAACAGACGCAAACCGGCAGTCGATGAAGTGCCATCAGCTGCCGGTTTTGCATGGACAATACCGCACAACTCGGCGGCGCGTCGGATGATGTCTTTTCCGCCATCAGCCAATCGCAAGATGGGTGCAGGGACAAATGAAACGGGACGAAGTCCCCTGCTGTTCTTTTGCTGCACAGACGTTGACGAAGGGACGGACTTCGTGCTATCATAGACGCTGTGTTCCGACTTTTTTCGACAAGAAGGCATCAATGACGATGAATCGTAAACTCTTTGCGAAGGGCTTCCGGCATGGAATCCCGATTGGGCTGGGCTACCTATCCGTCGCGTTCACGTTCGGCATGAAGGCAGTGGCGGATGGCTTGTCGCCGCTCGAAGCGCTGCTGATTTCCATGACGAACGTCACCAGTGCGGGACAGTTCGCCGGGCTGCCGCTGATTCTCGCGCAGGCGTCGTACCTCGAAGTCGCGCTGACGCAGCTGATTATCAACCTCCGCTATGCGCTGATGAGCCTGTCCATCTCCCAGAAGATGGATTCGGATATGAACACACCGCGCCGCCTGTTCTTCTCTTTCATGAATGCGGACGAGATTTTCGCCGTCGCATCCAGTCAGCCGGGGAAGGTCGGTCACTGGTATTTGTATGGGCTGATGATCGCGCCGTACCTCGGCTGGTCGGTCGGTACGATTCTGGGCGCGGTCGCGGGCACGCTGCTGCCGGTTTTCCTCCGCAATGCGCTCGGTATCGCGATTTTCGGCATGTTCCTCGCCATCATCCTGCCGCCCGCGCGCAAGGAAAAGCCCGTGCGCATTGTCGTGCTGATGGCCGTCGCGATGAGCCTGTGCTTCCGTTATGTGCCGATGCTCTCGCAGGTGTCCAGCGGGTTTGTCATCATCATCTGTGCTATTGCCGCCTCGGCGCTGGGCGCGTGGCTCTTCCCCGTGCGGGAGGAAGAAACGAAAGCGGGTGATGCGCAATGACGGCAAATTTTCCGATTTATCTGCTTGTGATGGCGGGTGTGACATACCTGATTCGGATGCTGCCGCTGACGATTTTCCGCAAGGAAATCAAATCAACGTTCATCAAGTCGTTCCTGCACTATGTGCCGTTCGCGGTGCTGGGGGCAATGACGATTCCCGACGTATTGTATTCCACGGGGGATATGCGCACGGCGGCGGTTGGTTTGGTGGCAGCGGTGTTCCTCGCATGGAAGGGGAAGAGCCTGCTGACGGTGGCGCTTGCAGCGTGTGCGGCGGTGCTGGCGGCGCAGGGGATGCTGCTGCTGTTCTGATGATTATTGCAACGAAAAAGGGGATTGTGTCCGAAATCATGGACGCAATCCCCTTGATTTTTATTCCAGACTGCCCAGCAGCGGCGGCAGAATCGCCACGATGGTCGGGGCAATCAGCAGCGCACGCCGGACGTGGTGCGGCTTCGTCATGACTGCCCGCTGCCCTGCGTGTTCGGGTCGAAGAGGCTCATCAGGTGGGCGCTGCTGCTTTCGAGGGTTGCCATGGCGCTCTTGATGGCGGACAGGTCATCCGCCGTCATTTTGTCGGGCTTGGCGCGCCCAATCAGATGGCGAAGGGCAGCCTCGTCGTCCTTGACGCGCTTCTTCTCGTCCTTGTCCAGCTGCTTGCTGCACTGGTTCAAGGCAGCGCTTACCTGCGCCAAAAGGTGCTGCGCCTGATTGATGGTGTCCATCAGGTCGCGGCGGAAAGCGTCCTGCGCGGCGTACTGCTCCGCATCGCGAATCGCTTGCTGAATTTCATCCTCGCTCATTTTGTTGTCGGCGGTGATGGTGATGGATTGGGCGCGTCCAGTGTCCTGGTCGCGCGCGGAGACGGTCAGGATGCCGTTGGTGTCAATATCGAACGTGACCTCGATTTTCGGTACACCTGCCATTGCGCGGCGGATGCCCTTCAGACGGAATTTGCCGATGCTCTTGTTGTCCCGCGCCATCGGGCGCTCACCCTGCAGGACGTTGATTTCTACTGATGACTGGAACATGCCTGCCGTGGTGAACACTTGCTGATAGTGCACAGGCAGGGTGGAGTTGCGCTCGACGACGCGGGTCGCGACGCCGCCGACCGTCTCAATCGCCAGCGAAAGCGGGGTTACGTCCAGCAGCAGCAAGCCCGTGGAGTTTGTCAGCGTCGTGTGTTCATTCAGCGTATCGCCCTGAATCGCCGCGCCCTGCGCCACGCATTCGTCGGGGTTGATGCTCTTGCTCGGCATGATGCCGGTCAGCTGGCGAACCTTCTCTTGCACGGCGGGAATGCGCGTCGAACCGCCGACCAGCAGCACCTTGCCCAGCTCGCTGGCGGCAATGCCCGCGTCGCTGAGGGCGCTGCGGACAGGACCTTCCGTCCGCTCAACCAAATCCGCCGTCAGTTCATTGAACTTCGCGCGGGTCAGCGTCTGCTCCAAATGCACCGCCTGACCGCCGACTGTGCTGATGAAGGGCAGGCTGATGGTGGTCATCTCGGTGACGGACAGCTCCTTTTTCGCCTGCTCGGCGGCTTCCTTCACGCGCACCATGGCCGCCAAATCACGGTGAAGGTCAGCGTGATGTTCCCGCTGGAAAGCATCGCAGACGAAATTCACGATGCGCTCGTCGAAGTCATCGCCGCCGAGGTGGTTGTCGCCGCACGTCGCCAGCACTTCGATAACACCCTCGCCAATCTCGATGATGGATACGTCAAACGTGCCGCCGCCAAGGTCGTAGACCATGATTTTCTGCGGTGCGCCGTTGTTCAGCCCGTAGGCGAGGGCGGCGCTGGTCGGCTCGTTGATGATGCGGCGGACGTTCAAACCCGCAATGCGCCCCGCGTCCTTTGTCGCCTGACGCTGAATATCCCCGAAATACGCCGGGACGGTAATCACCGCGTCGGTGACGGGCTCGCCGAGGTAACTTTCCGCGTCCTGCTTCAGCTTGCGAAGAATCATGGCGCTGATTTCCTGCGGCGTATAGCTTTTCCCGGCGATGGTCTTGCGCCAGTCCGTGCCCATATGGCGCTTGACGGACGCAATCGTGCGGTCGGCGTTGACTGCCGCCTGACGCTTCGCCGCGCTGCCGATGAGCCGCTCGCCGCTGTCGGTGAATGCCACGACGGACGGCGTTGTGCGCTCGCCCTTATCGTTCGGAATGATGGTTGCGCTGCCGCCCTCAACCACGGCGACGCAGCTGTTGGTGGTACCCAAGTCGATACCGATGATTTTGCCCATAAAGTTACACTTTCTCAAGGAAACTGATTCCTTGACCTTTTGCGCGATTCAGTTGCGCGCATTGCATACAGTTTTTTGTGTTGCGCAGGGGATTTCACTCCGCAGAGGCGAAAACCCTGCAACAAACAAATCAAGCAGCATAGAAAAATTCCGCCAAATTAAGGGGATTGCCACAGCTTCTTAATAGCACCGGCAGCACAGCGGACAGAACATCTGCAAAAAGCACAAACTCATGCACAGCTTCGACGGATCCATCGCCCAAGTGTTGTACCCGGATGCGTTCGTTTGATACGTCTGCCCTGCCTGCTGATACTGCCGCAAAAGCGCCTGATACGTCGCATTGTTCGGGCTGAGCTGTACCGCGCGCTTCATGTGTTCCAGCGCCTGAATCTGGTTTCCCGCGCCGTGGTTCGCCACGCCGGACAGGTAGTACCAGCGCGCATTCCGCCCCGTGCTGGGGACGTTCTGCAAAATGGAACACGCCGACGCGTACCGGCCGGCGAGAATATCGCGGATGGCAGCGCGAACCGGCTCGGAATCGCCCGCCTGCTCCTGCGGCGGGTTGACCTGCGTCTGATAGCCGCCGTAGCCGAATCCGCCGAAGAAGTCGCTGAACGGGTCATAGCCGCCCTGCTGACCATACGGATTGCCTTGCTGCTGTCCGCCGTAGGAATTGCCGCCGTAAGAGCCGTATGGATTTCCGCCGTAACTGCTGCCGCCATACGGATTCCCGCCATACGGATTCCCACCATACGGATTCTGCTGCTGCTGGCGGTTGGCGTACTTCTCCGGGTTCATCAGCATGTCGTAGGCTTCGTTGAGTTCGTTCATCTTTTTCGCCGCGTCGGGGTCGTTCGGATGCAAATCCGGATGACACTCCTTGGCTTTGCGGCGATACGCGCGCTTGATTTCATCTTGGCTGGCGGTTTCGGATACACCCAGCACTTTCCGCGGGTCTGTGACCATGCTCGTCAGCCTCCTTTCACCGGGGAATCGTCCCCATTTTCTTTGGTTGTGTTGCCGCTGTGCTTCTTCTGCTTTTCGGCGCGGCGGTGGAGGAACTCGTTGTAGCTCTGCCAGACACCCTCATAGAGAATGTTGCGCAGAATATCCGCATCGGAGACGATAGGCAGCGACTCAAACGCCGCTGAAGCGTCGCCAAGCAGCAGCGTCAGCACGTCGCGCATGTCCTCTGGCTGACGCCCCATCAGCAGCACGGGATTGTAGCTGTGCTTGCGCGTGTCGACATCGTAATCACAGGCGGCATCCACCATGTAGATGAACCGCCCCAGCGACGCGCCGAACAGCCGCAGTGTGCGCGACCAGTAATCCTCCTCGCGCACGAACAGCGATGCCATCAGCGCCCCGAAGCAGTTTGCCGCCGCATCGGGGGAATCGCTGTGCGCCGCTTCCACCTCGCTCAGCGCCCGCAGGTTCTTCTCCAAATCGGCGCACTGGCGGGGATAATCCGCACTGACCGCCTCGTAACGCTTTTTCAACAGCTGCGCGGTCAGCCCGCCCGGCAGGGAGCGGTCGTCCTGCCAGTCGTCCAGCGCCTTGAAGTACGCCAGCGCGATGGTCATATCGGCAGCGTAATCCGTCATCGACGTGCGGACGAAATCGTGTGCTTCCTTCGGGTGCGGCAGACAGCGCATCTGCCCGTGCGCTTCCGCCGGCTCATAGAGCGCAGAGAGGAAAATCGCCAGAAACGTCATGTCGTAGGTGAGCGTCATGCGGCCGCGGAAGCCGTGGCGGTCGCCCAGTGATTGGCATAATCCGCAGTACCATGCCCGATAGCGCTTTTTCTGCGCCTCATCGAGCGATTCCAGACAGGGTCTGACATAGCCGAACATTGTTTACGCCCTTTCGTCGAACTTGTGCTGGCATTTGGGGCAGGTGACGTGTTTTTCACCGCAGCCGCGCTTGAGGCGCAGGCGCGTTTTGCACTGCGGGCAGCGGAAATACTTGTAGGTCTTTATGCCCCTGAGCCGCAGGAAAAACTGCCGGATTTCCGTCTGCATGTGCCCTGTCTTGTCCATGAACTGGCGATTTTCCTCCTGCCGCTTGGCGACGTTGCGGCTCAGCATCCGCCACAGAGCATACACATAGCACAGCATGGACAGGAAACTCGTCAGCGGCAGGCGGAACAGCGAAAGCAAACTGAAAACGATAGCGGCGATGAGCGCTGTGAAGCCGAGATTATCCGGGCCGTTGCGCCCCTGCATCCAGTTCGCGAGGGCGTTCTGCATCTTCGAGAAAAAGGACATCGGTGATTTCCTCCTTTGCTTTCGGAGCATAGTATACACCCCGAATTTGAGCCTAATGTGAACAAATGAAGAAGAAACCGCAACAAATTCGGCGGATATCCGCATTTTTGCAATTTTCGGATTCACCTGCGCCCGCTGCTTGCGCCTTGGCGCATTTTCATCCGAAAATCGCATGGTTTCAACCTATAAGAAATTCTGCGCCGATTGAAAAAAACCCTTCTTTGTGGTATGATAATTGCATGAGAGTTTCATGAGAAAATGAATGCGAGGTGCGTTGACGGTGCTGTTGCGGAATGGGCTGTTCTTTGCGGATGGCCATTTTTGGGAAAATCTGTGCGTCCGGCTGGAAACCGGGCGCGTGACAGCGATGGGCGAGGGCTTAGCGCCGTTGGCTGGCGAAGCTGTGATAGATCTGCAGGGGGATTTTGTCCTGCCGGGGTTTGTCGATGCGCACATCCACGCCTTCCGCGGGCATGACACGATGCAGGGCGAGGACGCGATTCGCCAGATGGCACGGGAGTTGTATCAGGAGGGCGTTGCAGCGTTCCTGCCGACGACTATGTCCGCCAGCGTGGAGGATACGCGCCGGGTGATTGCCGCCGTCCGCCGCGTGATGGATACGCCGGAGCAGCGCGCAGCGCGGGTGCTGGGGGCGCACATGGAAGCGCCGTTCCTATCGCCGGAGAAAGCAGGGGCACAGCGGAAGGAGTTCTTTCTGCATCCGAACTGGGAGTCGTTCCTTGATCTGACGGGCGGCGACATTCAGGCAGTGCGCGTCATCACGATGGCGCCGGAGCTGCCCGGCGCGGAAGATTTCATCCGTAAGGCGGCGGAGAACGGCATCCACGTTTCCATTGGTCACACGGCAGCGACCGACGAGCAGGTGCATCAGGCGGCGGAATGGGGCGCGACCCGCGTCACCCACACCTACAACGCACAAACGCCGTTCACGCACCGTGCACCCGGCGTTCCCGGCGCGGCATTGACGGATGACCGCCTGTTCGCGGAGTTCATCGGCGACGGTGTTCACCTGCACGACGACGCGGTGAAGGTGCTTCTGCGCTGCAAGGGGGCGTGCAAAGCCGTTGCGATTACGGACAGCATGGAAGCAGCGGGCTTGCCGGACGGCGAATACGCCTTAGGCGGGCAGGCGGTCACGGTGCGCGGACACGAGGCGCGTTTGCACGACGGCACGCTGGCGGGCTCGGTGCTGCTGATGCGGAAGGCGTTCCAGAACCTGATGGCGCGCTACGGGCAGACGCCGGAGAAGGCCGCTCGCATCTGCACGGAGAATCCCGCGCGTTCGATTAGCGCGTCAGGGTTCGGGACGATTTGCGTTGGGGCAAACGCGCCCCTCACAAGGTGGGGGAAGGATTTCGCTTGGAAGGGAATCCTTGGGTAAAGGAAATTTTGGGTTTTGACATACTTGTCTTTCTTTTTCTGGCTGAATTTGATTGGAACAGGGGGAATCGCCTCTGCGGAGGCGAAATCCCAACGAAACACGCGGAAATTGCATGAAGAAGTCACCAACTCAATCGCGCGAAAGGGTCAAGGGGCAATGCCCCTTGCGGAGTCCAGAGGCGGCGCCTCTGGCTTGAAAGGAGGCTGCAACACCCATGATGAAAATCGACTTGAGCGGACAGTGGCAGGTGAAGCTGGACGCGGAAAAACAGGAGACCATGCCGCAAGCGTACCCGGAGACGATGATGCTGCCGGGGACAACATCGGCGGCGGGGCTTGGAATGCCGAATTCCGCCAAGGAAACGGGCTGCCTGACAGACGCATACCGCTTCGAGGGAGCGGTGTGGTTCATGCGCACGTTCACCGCGGGAGACTGGACGGGCGAGCAGACGATGCTCACGCTGGAACGCACCCGCAAAACTACTGTCTACCTCGACGGTCGCCCCATCGGGCATCAGGAGAGCCTCTGCACGCCGCACCGCTACTTCCTGCCGCCTGTGCACGCTGGCGAGCATACCCTTGTCATCCGCGTGGATAATACCGATTATCCCACGCGCGGCGGGCATTTGACAAGCCCGGACACGCAGAGCAACTGGAACGGCATCACCGGCGAAATCAGCTTGACCGTCGCCCATACACTGCTGACCGACCTCACCGTGCGCCCGGACTTGCGGCGCGGCTGCCTGCGCGTGCATGGGCATATCATCGGCGCGCCCGACGGTGTGGCGGGCATCGTGCTGCCGGGGCAGATGGAGCATCTGCTGCCGTACCGCCGGGGCGTGCTGGACGGGGAATGCCCGCTCAAGGGCAATGAAGCCTTCTGGGACGAAGCGCACCCCGAAATCCATACCATCTCTATTGATCTCGACGGAGACGTGTACGAAACGACATTCGGCTTGCGCGATGTGCGGACGGTCGGGCGGCGGCTGCTCATCAACGGGCGCGAAACCTTCCTGCGCGGCAAAGTTGATAATCTGCTGTACCCCAAAACCGGGTACACGCCAACTGACGTTGCGTCGTGGATGACGATTTTGGGCATTGCGAAGGAATACGGTATCAACCATTACCGCTACCATACCGCCTGTCCGCCGGATGCGGCGTTCACGGCGGCGGATCTGCTTGGCGTGTATATGGCGCCGGAGCTGCCGTTCTGGGGGACGGTCGCGGAAGAAGGCGAAGAAGGCTACGACGAGCGCGAACGCGACTTCCTCTTCCAAGAGGGCTTCCGTATCCTGCGCGAATACGGGCATCATCCGTCGTTCCTGTGGCTTTCGCTGGGCAATGAGCTGTGGGGCAGCAAGGACGTGCTGAACCGCATGATGCGCGCCTACCGCGAGGCGGACGACACCAAGCTGTACAGCAGCGGCGCGAACAACTACCAGTTTGTACCGGACGTGCTGGACGAGGAAAATGTGTTCGTCGGCGTCAGGCTGGGGCGCGAACGGCTGATTCGCGGCAGTTACGCCATGTGTGACGCGCCGCAGGGCATCGTGCAGACGACCGCGCCGGAGTCCGTCAGCAATTATGATGCCAGCATCGTTCCGGAAACGCTGGGGCAGTCGGGTGAAGCCGGCAAGGTGCAGATTCAGTATGGCACGGGCGTGAAGGAAGTGGACGCGCAGTCTACGGAGGCCTTCATCCCGGATGTGCCGCTTATCAGCCATGAGGTCGGGCAGTATGTGTTCTATCCTGATTTCTCGGAAATTCCGCATTACACAGGGCCGCTGAAGCCGCGCAACATCGAAGCTATGCGCGAGAAGCTGGAACGGGCGGGGCTGTACGGCGAGCATGAAGCCTTCTTCCGGCAGACGGGGCATCTGGCGGTGGACTGCTATAAGCGGGAAATCGAGACGCTGCTGCGGTCGCGGGAGGTGTCGGGCTTTCAGCTGCTGGATTTGCAGGACTACACCGGGCAGGGGACGGCGCTTGTTGGCGTGCTGAACGCAATGATGGAGAACAAGGGGCTGATTTCCGCCGAGGAGTGGCGCGAGTTCTGCGCCGGAACGGTTGTGCTGGGCGAATTTGCGTCGTTCACGGGCATGATGGGCGAGGACATCCGTTTTGATGTGCAAATCAGCGAATGCGACCCGGAGAAGCGGCATACCTGCATCCGCTGTACCCTTATGGACGGTGAGCGCGAACTGTACGCTTGCGACGTGGCGCCGGGTGCACGGCAGGGGCGGCTGACGGACGCAGTGTCCGTCACGTTCCCGGCGGAGTGCTATCGGGACGCCATGCAGGAGCGCATCACGGGCTTGACCGTCGTGCTGACACTGGAGGACGGCACGCGCAATCATTACCCGATTTGGCTGATTCCGCGGGTTGACATCTGCATCACCCGCGAGGGCATCGAGAAGGACGGGCGGATGGTGGCGTTTGTATCCGCAGAAGAGAAGGCGGACGGCGCGGCGATTGTTGTGCCGAGCGCGGAAGGGCAGCTTCCGGCGGAATACTGCACGGATTTCTGGTGCTACCCGATGTTCCGTTCAATCAGCGAGAGCATGGGCAAGCCTGTGCCGGTCGGGACGATGGGGCTGTCCATCGACACCGCGTCGCCGCTGCTGAAGCGGTTCGCGCAGGAGGATTACACCACCCCCGCGTGGTACGCTATCCTGCAAACGGCGCATGTGCAGCGCCTTCCGGCGGACATTCACCCCGCGGTGCAGATGATTGACAATACGGAACGCTGTGCGCGGCTGGGCATCCTCTATCAGCAGGACGGCGTGTGGCACTTGACGGCGCGCTTGTGGGAAAAGCCAGATGATCCGACGGTGCGCGCGCTGGCGTGGTCGTTGTGGGAGGCGCTGAAATGACGCTGATTTACCCCGCGACGGCGGATGCGTTCCGCTGTATTGCGGACGCCTGCCGCCACACCTGCTGCAAGGGCTGGGAAATCGACATTGACCCGGACACGCGGGCGAAGTATGCTGCCATGACGGGTGAAATCGGGCAGCGGCTGCGCGACGCGATTGCGGACACGCCGGACGGCACTTCTTTCCGCCTGCGGGAGGATGAACGCTGCCCGATGCTGAATGACAGCGGCTTATGCGACATCATCACCGCTTGCGGCGAAGGGGCGCTGTGCCAAATCTGTGCTGACCATCCGCGCTACCGCAACGAGTTTTCGACATTCACCGAAGTTGGCTTCGGACTTTGCTGCGAAGCGGCGGCGGATTTGACCCTGCACTGGCCACAGCCGATGACGTGGCACACGCAGGGTGGCGGCAAACGTCCGCAGGGGTCGTCGGAGGAAGAAGCGCTGCTGCAGGCGCGGGCGGCGCTCATCCGCATCATGCAGGACAGGACACGCGGCATTCCTGCCCGGCTGAATGCCTTGTGTGAAGCGGTAGGCACGGTAATGCCAACGCGTACGGCAGCGGAATGGGCAGACTTCCTGCGGACGTTGGAGCGCCTTGACCCGGCATGGGACGCGGTGCTGGCGCGGCTGACGAATCTTCCGGACGATTTGCCGGATTTTTCCCCGCTGGCGGTGGAGCAGTTTACGGTGTACCTGCTGCATCGGCATGTGCCGGGGGCGCTGCTGGATGACGATCTGCCGGGGCGGGTGCTGTTTTGTGCGGTATCGGGGATGCTGTTCCTGCGCCTGTCGACGCTGCTGGGCGAAAACGAAGCGGCGCGGATGTACTCATCAGAAATCGAATACTCGGAGGAAAACCTCTGCTCGTTTCTGGATGAGCTGGATGCAGCAGAGGACGAATAGTTTTCATCAAGCAAAAACAGGCATCTGAAGCATGTGCTTTCGCTTCGGATGCCTGTTTATACTATTTCCAAATGAGAATGCGCCAAGATGCGCCGCGAATTTTTCGCTCTGGCTAACGGGAGTGGAATGCAGCGTAGCAGCGCTACGCTAAATGGAACGACCGGACGACAGAGCGGAAAAGGCGCAAGCAGATGGCGCAGGTGAATTTGGAAATAGTATTACATGTCAGCTTGCGCTGTATTTGTGCAGCGCACGGGTGATATCACCGTGAATCAGCACGCTGAGCCGGTCAATAATCGTCGTTGGGTCTTCCTTCATGCCCTCGCGAATCCAGTTCAGCATCAAGCCGACAAACGCGTATTTGTAGAAGTCGGCAATGAACGCCTTGTCACGGTCACTGACGGACAGCCCGACGGCTTTTTCCTCAACCACGCCAATCAGCAGGTCATACGTCAGCTGATAGAGATAGCGCTCCAAGTGCTCACGGCTGATAGAGTGGTAGACGTTCAGGACGAACGTTTTGTTTTCCAAGACAAGATGGAAGATGTTCAGGAAGCCTTGCTGCCATGTGCTGTACGTCTTGTTGCCGGCAAGCGCGACGCTCGCATCCTCTTGACACGTCCACTCTACCAAGTCGTATATATCTGCAAAATGATAGTAGAACGTCATCCGGCTGACACCGCAGTCCTCAGCAATATCGTTGATGGTGATTTTGCTCAGCGGCTTCGTTTGCAGGAGCTTTTTCAGGCTTTGCGCTAAGGCGCGTTTTGTGGTCTGCGACATGCTTCACCTCATTGATGCGGCGGGAGACGGCGGCGCTTTATTTCTTCGTCCAGTGCGCGCAAGGCGTTCCGCGAGTTAGGGAGTGCGGCAATTGCGGCGCGTATCTCGGTCAGCATGTAATCCGGTATGGCGCGGAGTGTTTCCGGCGCGTCGGCAATGTGGGCGGCAAGAAGCCGAAGCACCTCGGCATCATCCGGCGCATTGCCCATTTCATCTGCACCTTCGAATGAAGCATCGTTCAGATGGTCGTAAAGTTCGTCCAGCAGTTCATCCATCGGCGTCATGTCCGCCTGCACATTAACGGGAATGCCCAATTGCTTGGCAATCGGTGTAATGAATGCCGTTGTGCGGTCATCCGCTGACCAAAACTCACGGGGAAGACCGTGCTGCTGGAGCAGGGGAAGGAAATCAGCGGAGAAGTGGGGAGCGTATTCGTCGATTTTGCGCGGCGGTGTGAGCGTCAGCACTTTGCCGCTGCCGGTATCGACAACACAGAGCAAATAAGGAAAATATGGCACTTGGGTTGGTTTGGCCTGAACAGGGGTGGGGGACATAAACACCGCCAGCGCCCACGGTGCACAGGGCTTCTTGCGCTTCTTCAGCCGCGCCAGCGCCAGTTCATCCTCAATTTTGCCCGCCGGGAGTGCCGGCGCGTCGGGCTTTTGCAGCGTGTAGGAATCCCAGCGATAGCCGTCGGGGGTCGCGGTCAGCAGGGGAATCGGGTGCGTGAATGGGTCGCCCTCAATCAGCCCCAAGGCAAGAGGGTCTTCTGTGCTGAGGCGACGCGATATTTCCAGCAGGGCATCCATTGCTTCCAATAGATGCTGCTGCTCGGTTTCGTCAGTCAGCGCCCACGGCATGCGCGATGGACGATAGCGATGGAAAACCGGAAAATTGTGCTGCCCGCGCAGGGAAATGCCGTGTGCTTTGGCGTAAGCGCGGACGGGCTTTGCCTCCTTCGCGAGGATTTCCTGCGCATTCTCGAAGGATACCTGAATGCAGTCCTGCCCGAGCATACATTCCTCCGCTCGATGGCGCGGCAGAACGCGCATGTCTGTGGTCATGAGTTTGTCAAGCGCGTACAGACCGTCCGTGAGGGAATAAAGCGCCAGCGCCAGATGTGTGCCGTTGCGCCCCATGACGGAGCAGCACGCAATTTCACCATCAGAAAAGCGAACTGCAAAAATATGCGTATCAAACAAATATTGCCATGGCTTTGCGGCACGGATGGCAAATGCGCGGTCAAACAGCACGTCTGTGTTCATCGTCGGGTGCCCTCCTACGTCATTTTCTTCAGTATACCATAAAAGCAGGGAACAGGCAAGAAGACGACGAAAAGAAAGCGTCAAGATGCGCCGCAAATCTGGAAATCGTATAAAGAAACACAAAAAAAATCCTCCGCTGTTAGAGCGAAGGATGATGCACCTCCGACGGGATTCGAACCCGTGTTTTCGCCTTGAGAGGGCGGCGTCCTAGGCCACTAGACAACGGAGGCAAACGCTGGGGAACTAGGATTTGAACCTAGACAATACGAGTCAGAGTCGTAGGTGCTGCCATTACACCATTCCCCATTGGCACTTCAACGATTGACTTGCGCCACTCGCTGACTGCGAAAATGATTATACCACGCTTTACCCCGCTTGTCAAGAGGGAAATTCACTTTTTTTCGCAATTTCTGCGTGCTTTTGCATGGAAACGCATCCGCGCGGATACAATACGCGGAAACAGGCGCATGGAGGTGCAAAAAGCGGATGAAAACGATGGTGGGCGACGGCAATTTGGCAGCGGCACAGGTGGCATACACGCTCAGCGAAACGGCAGCGGTTTACCCGATTACGCCGTCTACGCCGATGGCAGAGAACTGTGACGAGTGGGCACGCATGGGCAAACGCAACGTGTTCGGGCAGAAAATGCGGCTGACGGAGATGCAGAGCGAGGGCGGCGCGGCGGGCGCGCTGCACGGGATGCTCTCGGCGGGTGCGCTGGCGACGACCTTCACCGCGTCGCAGGGGCTGCTGCTGATGCTGCCGGATATGTGCAAAATTTCGGGCGAACTGCTGCCAGGGGTGATGCACGTCGCGGCGCGGGCGCTGGCGTACCACGCGCTGTCCATCTTCGGCGACCACAGCGATGTGATGGCGGTGCGCAGTGCAGGCTGGGGAATGCTCTGCGCGGCATCGGTGCAGGAAGCGGCGGATTTGGCGGTCGTGGCGCATCTGAGCGCGATGGCGGGCAGCGTGCCAATGCTGCATTTCTTTGACGGTTTCCGCACGAGCCATGAAATCCAGCGGTTCGAGGCGCTTGACGAGGATGAATTACGCGGACTGCTGCCGCAGACGCAAATCCGGCAGTTCCGGGCGCGCGCCATGAACCCGGAGCATCCGCATCAGCAGGGGACGAGCCAGAATCCGGATGTGTATTTTCAGGGGCGGGAAGCGGCGAATCCATATTATTTCGCCCTGCCGGAAATCGTGCAGGACACGATGAACCGCGTCGCGGCGCTGACGGGGCGCCCGATGCGGCTGTTCTCCTACACGGGTGTGCCGGACGCGAAGAAGGTGCTGGTGCTGATGGGGTCAGGCGCGGAGACGGCGGAGGAAACCGCGCGGGCACTCATGCGGACGGGGGAGAAAGTCGGCGTGGTGCGGGTTCGGCTGTTCCGTCCGTTCTCAGCAGAAGCGCTGCTGACGGCTATCCCGGAGAGCGCGGAGCGGATCGCTGTGCTTGACCGCACGAAGGAGTCCGGCGCACTCGGTGAACCGTTGTATTTGGACGTGAGCGCGGTGCTGTTTGCTGCCGGACGGACGGCAAAGGTCTGCGGCGGACGGTACGGGCTGGGCAGCAAGGAGTTCACACCCGCAATGGTCAAGGCCGTGTTCGACGCGCTGGACACGATGGAAGCTGGGCAGCACTTCACCGTCGGTATCGACGACGATGTGACGCACTTGTCCCTGCCGATAGACGCGCATTTTGCCTTGCCGAACGAGGGCGTTATCAGCTGCAAGTTTTTTGGGCTGGGCGCGGATGGCACGGTTGGAGCAAACAAGAGCGCCATAAAAATGATGAGCGCGCAGACGGATCGGCAGGTGCAGGCGTATTTTGCGTATGACTCCAAGAAATCCGGCGGGTACACGGTCAGTCATCTGCGGATAGGGGAAGCGCCGATTCGCGCGCCGTACCTGATTGGGCAGGCGGACTTTCTCGCGTGCCATCAGGCGACGCTGATGAATCTGGACGTGGTGGCGCAGAGCGTCAAGCCGGACGGCACGGTGCTGCTGAATCTCCCGGACGGCATGGAGATTCCCGCGAAGCTGCGCCGGAGCATTGCGAAGTGCCATGCGCTGCTGTACGCCATCGACGCGGATGCAATCGCGGCGCAGTGCGGCTTGGGCGGGCGCATCAACACGGTCATGCAGACGGCTTTCTTCCAATTAAATGCCTTTTTGCCGGAAGAGCAGCGGCAGCAGCTGCTGACCGAATCGGTTCAGGCAGCATATGCGAAGAAGGGCGAGCAGGTCGTCGCGGCGAATCTGAATGCAATTGCGAAGACGGCGGATGCGCTGCGACGAGTGGACGTGCCGCCGGAATGGGCGGAACTGCCTGATACGCCGGAGGATGCGCCGCAATCAGCAGTCGAAGCCTTCATGCGCCCGATGCTGCGCCAGCAAGGAGACATGCTGCCGGTGTCCGCTATGGACGCGCGCGGGTTTGCGCCGCTGGGCACGAGTCGGCTCGAAAAGCGCGGCATTGCGCGGCAGATTCCGCAGTGGCGGGCGGAAGTGTGCATCCAGTGCGGACTGTGCAGCCTTGTCTGCCCGCATGGGTGCATCCGCACGTTCTACCCGCTGGCGGAAACGGCGCTTCCGGTGGCTTTTCACACGGTTCGGGCGAAGGGCAAGGCGTTTTCCGGGCGGAATTTCCGCGTGCAGGTGTCGCCGCTGGACTGCACGGGATGCGAAAACTGCGCGCGGGTGTGCCCTGCGAAGGAAAAGGCGCTGGTGATGCGCCCCGCAGCGGAAATGGCGCAGGAGCAGGAAAACTGGAATTTCGCCGTGTCGCTGCCGGAAACAGCGGTGGGGGAGGCGGACACCATCCCGCTCTCGCAGGCGAAAACGCCGCTGTTCGAGTTCTCCGGCGCGTGCGCGGGGTGCGGCGAAACGCCGTATATCAAGCTGCTGACACAATTGTTCGGTTCGCACTTGATGATTGCCAATGCCACGGGCTGCTCGTCCATCTATGCCGGGAGCGCGCCCAGCTGCCCCTATGCCGTCAATCAGAAAGGGCAGGGCGTGGCGTGGGGCAACAGCCTGTTTGAGGATAACGCGGAATTTGGCTTCGGGCTGTATCTGGCGATGAAGCACCGGCGGGCACATCTGGCGGAGCAGGTCGCGACGCTGGCGGCACAGTGCCCGGAATTGGCGGAATCGTGCCGCGCGTGGCTGGGCAGTCGCGAGGATACGGTGCTTTCGGCACAGGCGGGGGGAACGCTGCTGGCGGCGTGCGAGACGCTTTCACATCCGCTGATGAAGGAAATTGCGGATTCGGCGGACTTGCTGGCGGCCAAGAGTGTATGGCTCATCGGCGGCGACGGCTGGGCGTTTGATATTGGCTTCGGCGGGCTTGACCATGTGCTGGCATCGGGCGAGAAGGTGCGGGTGCTTGTGCTGAACACGCAGGTGTACTCCAACACGGGCGGACAGGCATCGAAGGCGACCCCGGCGGGTGCGGCGGCACGGCTCATGTCCGGCGGGAAATCCGGCGCGGAGAAGGATTTGGGGCTGATGGCAATGACCTACGGGCATGTGTACGTTGCGCAGGTGGCGATGGGCGCGAATCCGAATCAGCTGCTGAAGGCCATGCGCGAGGCAGAAGCGTGGGACGGCGCGGCGCTCATCATTGCCTATGCGCCCTGCATTGCGCACGGGATTGACATGCGCGACGTGCAGGAAATCGAGAAGGACGCCGTGAAATGCGGATATTTCCCACTGTACCGCTATCATCCGGCGAATGGGCTGATGCTGGACAGCAAAGCGCCGGACGGGGATTTTCAGGCGTTCCTGATGCGGCAGGGGCGGTTTGCGGCATTGCGCCGGAGCGATCCGGCGAAGAGCGAAACCCTCTGCAAAATGGCGGAAGAAGCTGCGCGGCGACGCTGGAACCTGCTGGAAATGCTGAAAAATCGGGAAATGACGTAAATCTGCGTCTGAAACAGACAATATCAAAGGGAAACAACTGTTTTCATGTCGGAAAAAGAGCGGCAACAGACGAATACACCAACGAAAACGTTGTCTGATGAAAATTGCCGTGTAAGGAACTTGCAGATCAGCTTCTGATAGATTTAGGCAGTTTTAATAAAGAAGCGCGGCAAAATCTTGCACAAATCTTGTATATCATATGGTTTGAACTTGACAAATGACGCGCCGGAAGCTATAATGGATTTACAAGTGCGGAAATGTCTGCCCTTAATCCGGGCAAAGACGAAAACGTTTTTGTAAACCTTGGAGGCTTACGAAAACGTTTCGCCGACAGGCATCAGGCACAATCAGCTTCTCTAAGGAGGAATCATCATGAATTGCACCAAGAAGTTTCTTGCACTGCTGATGGTGCTGGCGATGGCGCTGGGCATGACCGCTGTGGCGGAATCTCCTGTGGCATCTCCCGTGGCATCTCCCGTGGCGGGCGAAGTCGAACCGCTCTCTACGGCGTTCCTGATGTATGCCGACGCCAACTGGAAGTACCAGTGGTGGCACGACGGCTCTGAGCCGGCGGAGGGCGTGAAGGTGACCGAGGCGGCGATTACCGGCGAGGGTTCCTACACCGTAGGCCTTGACTTCACCGGTACGCCCGAAGGCGCGGCGAGCGGCATTGCGTTCGCGGCCATCGGTCTGGAGAACGGCGAAAAGGCACTGCCCGGCTGGACGATTCGCGTGGACGAAATTCGCGTGAACGGTCAGCCCATCGAAGCGAAGAAGGGCTACACCTCTTCTGACGACGGCATCATTACCCGCTCCAACATCTACAACGAATGGGTCAGCGAGCTGCCCGCCGACGCGCGTTCCTGGGACGGCGTGACCGAGGACGCGAACTGGATAACCGTGGACAAGGCTGCGTTTGAGCGCGTGGAAAACGTCGAGGTTGATTTCACGCTCTTCCGCTATGGCGCTGACATGGCGTACATCATGTTCGCCGACTCTTCTTGGATGAGCCAGTACTGGGGCACGGACGATTCCGCTGTGAAGGCGACCAACGCGACCGTGACCGGCGCGGGCGACTACACCGTGGGTCTGGACTTCACCGCGACCGAAGCGGGCGCGGCTTCTGGCGTTGCCTTTACCGCGCTGGGCATCAAGCACGGCGAAAAGCTCTTCCCCGGCATGTCCATCAAACTCAACGATATCCGTATCAACGGCGAATCCGTTGCGTTCACCAAGGGCTACACCTCCTCTGACGATGGTGTGGAAACCCGCATGAACATCATGAACGAATGGGTTGCCGAAGTTCCCACTGACGCTTCTGTCCGCTCCTACGACAAGGATCTGACGGGCGTGTCTCCTGTCATCGTGGACAAGGCGGCGTTTGAGTCCGTCAAGACCTACGAAATCGACTTCACCCTCGTGCCGAAGACGGACACGGCGTTCCTGATGTTCGCCGACAGCAACTGGGCGACCTCCGCGTGGAATCCCGGCGAATTTGCAGAGGGCAACGCTGTGACCGTGGACGGCCCCGGCACCTACACCCTGTCCCTTGACTTCTCCGGCGTTAAGGACGGCGAAATCCCCGGTGTTGCGTTCATGGCGGTCGGCATTGCGAACGGCGAAGCGACCTTCCCCGGCTACTTCATCGACATCACCGAAGTCAAGGTCAACGGTGAAGCAATCGAACTCGGCAAGGACTTCACCACGACCGACGACGGCATCGTGACCCGCTCCAACATCTGGAATGAATGGGTGACGGACATCCCGGCGGAAGCCCGCGTGGCGGACGGCGACCTCGAAGGCGTGACCGCGAAGATCGCGACGGCGGAAGCACTCTCCGGCATCAAGACCATCGACGTGACCTTCGACTACATCTACGGTGTGCCGCCGGTTGTGGAAACCGAACAGCCCCTGACCGAAGATGAAGTGAAGGAACTGATCTCCAAGACCTACGGCGCGTACATCGCTGTGCAGTCTGACCCGAACTACATCTTCCGCAACGACTGGGAGGAACCCTCCTACGGCCGCGACGCGGACAACGATGTGTTCACCAAGCTGGCGAAGACCAACAACGACGGCACGATTACCGATTACGGCGCGACGTTCGAGGATGCGGTCATCTCCGGCAACGGCACCTACACCTGCTCCATGACCACGGGCGACATGGGCTTCGGCGAGGATACGGCGTTCCACTTCTTCCGCGCCTCCACCGACATTCCGTCCAAGCTGGTCAAGGAAGGCTACGTCACCATTTCTGATGTGACCATCAAGATTGGCGAAGGCAAGACGCAGTCCGGCGTTGTGGTGGATACCTCCGGCGATTGGGTGAAGCTGATTGTTGAGGACAACTACAACAACATCAAGGCGGACGGCGTTGTGCTGACCGCGCCCGCCCCGAACACCACGACGGTTATCACCTTCACGGTCTCCGGTCTGGCGGAGTAATCCTGCACTACTTTCCTCTGGCGCGCTCTTCGGCTTCGGCTGAGGGGCGCGCCAAGGGGATTCCTGCCTTTGCCATAGTCGCGCTGATGGATGAACGCTGGACATCATCCGCCAGCGCTCATCCATCAATGCGCGGCTGGTCAAAGCAGAAGAGCGTCACGAAGAAAGAAATGAGGGGATACCATGCAGGCGACGATTTCGGCCAAATCCGGCGGACAGGCGACTTGCGTCCGGGAAAAGACGAACTGGGCGCTGATCATCATCCGCATCCTGACCGCGTTTGCCGGGCTGATGATCTTCTTCCCGGAGGTCAATCCCGGTCGACTGATGTCGGACATCAACGCGAATACTTCGCTGTTCACCGCCGCGATTTCGTACAGCACGCTGACGGACAGCTTTGCCCGTCCGCTGCGTATGGGCTGGGTGCAGCCGTGGCACTTCTACCTCATCATGGGCGGCTGTGCGCTGCTGATGCTTGGCATCATCCTGAGTGCAATCGGCGCGTGCATGTCGCTGGGCAATCACCGCATGAAGCGCGCAGCCGTCAAACTGCCGCTGATCGGCTCGGTGCTGATGCTTGGCGGCATCGGAACGCTGGTGTACCTGAACAGCATCCTTCCGGCGCTGGAAAAGGCGGAACGCCTGAAGCTGATGACACCGACCGGCGCAATCGCCTTCTGGGCGGTGCTGGGGGGGCTGCTGCTCGTATTCAGCATCGTGAGCATGGTCACCATTCCCAAGGACATGGAAGAAAAGATGGAGATGGAGGAGAAATACCGCCTGTTCCTGATGTTCCTGCCTGTTCTGATTCTGACGGTCATCTTCTGCTACCTGCCGCTGTACGGCTGGCGCTATGCGTTCTTTGATTACAAGGTCGGCGACGCGCTGAGCAGCGAGAACTTTGTGGGCCTCAAGTGGTTCAGTTACCTGTTCTCCAACGGCGCAACCCGCAATGACCTTGTGCGCGTGCTGCGCAATACGCTGATTATGTCCGGCTTGGGCATTGCGACGAGCTGGCTGCCGATTGCCTTCGCCGTTTTGCTGGCGGAACTGCGTTCGACGAAGTTCCAGCGCGTTGTGCAGACCCTGACGACGATTCCGAACTTCATCTCATGGGTTCTGGTGTACGCCATCGCGTTCGCGATTTTCTCCACCGACGGCTTCATCAACTCCTTCCTACGCAACGTCATGGGGCAGACCGCCACGACAGACTATCTTGCCAGCGCGGATTTCATCTGGCTCAAGATGCTGCTGTGGGGCACATGGAAGGGCTTGGGCTGGAGCGCTATCGTCTACATCGCGGGCATTGCGGGCATTGACCAGCAGCTGTACGAAGCCGCGAAGGTGGACGGCGCGAACCGCTTCCAGTGCATCCGCCACATCACGATTCCCGGCTTGATGCCCACTTACATGGTTATGCTGCTGATGGCGATTGCGGGTATGCTCTCCAACGGCATGGAGCAGTACCTCGTCTTCGAGAATCCGCAGAACAGCGCAACCATCGAGGTGTTGGACTTGTATGTCTATCACAGCGGCATTAAGAGCGGCTTGATTCCGCTTTCCACGGTCGTCGGCGTGTTCAAGAGCCTGATTGGCGTGCTGCTGCTCTTCGGCGCGAACGGCATCTCCAAGGGCGTGCGCGGCGAAAGCATCATTTAAGGAGGCGGAGAAGCAATGAGCAACACCGAAGTCATGAAGCAATCCGCCGTCAAACTGGCGGGCAAGCACCCGAAAAACAAGATTCACCGCACGGCGGGCGACATCGTGTTTGATGTTTTCCTGTACATCCTCTTTGTGGCTTTCACAATTCTGTGCGTTTTCCCATTCTATTACCTGTTTATCAACACCATTTCCAGCAATGACGCGGTGGCGGGCGGCTTGGTCAACTTCTGGCCGGTCGGCATCCACTTCCAGAACTACCTTGCCCTGCGCGATGTGGCGGACTTGGGTTCGTCGGTCATCGTGACGGTGGCGCGCACGATTCTGGGCACGGCACTGATGGTGATTGTCAGCGCGTGGGCGGGCTATCTGGTTACGAAGCAGAAGATGTGGCATCGGTCGCTGATGTACCGCGCGCTGGTCATCACCATGTACTTCAACGCGGGCCTGATTCCGTGGTACATGAACATGCTGATGCTGGGGCTGACGAACAACTTCCTTGCCTACATCCTGCCGGGCATGATTGCGCCGTACAACATCATTCTGGTGAAGACGTACATTGAGTCGATTCCGGCGTCGCTGGAGGAATCCGCGGTCATTGACGGCGCAAACACGCCGACGGTGTTCCTGAAGATTATCCTGCCGCTGTCCGTGCCGATTCTGGCGACGATTTCGATTTTCGGCGCGGTCGGCAACTGGAACTCGTTCCAAGACTCGCTGCTGCTGATGTCCTCCCGGCCGGAGCTGTACACCCTGCAGCATCGCCTGTATGTGTACCTGAACCAGTCCTCGAACCTGTCGGCATTGGTCAATGGCTCAGGCGGCATGTCCACGCAGGCGGCGGCGAACATGCTCAACACGCGCGTCATCAAGTACACGGTCGCCATGGTGTCGATTATCCCGATTCTGCTGGTGTACCCGTTCATGCAGCGCTTCTTTGTTAAGGGAATCATGCTGGGTGCCGTGAAGGGCTAACCCGGCTGGTGATAGTTACTTCAAATATGGAAAGGAGAATCTTGCAAATGCGCAAATTGACCCGACTCTTCGCCCTGATGCTGGCGCTGACCATGCTTCTGGGCGCTCTGCCCGCGCTGGCAGAAGAACCCGACAATCCCTCTGGCATCCCGTACTACAAGGTGACCAGCGACCTGTACGATTTCATCGACATGGATGGCGCGCCCATCCAGATTGAAATTTACAGCCAGCTGGCGAACTACTCCGGCCGTCAGACTGGCTGGGGCGCGGCGCTGATGAAGGATCTGTTCAACGTCGAACTGGTCATCATTCCTGATCAGGATGGCACATACCAGACCCGCACGCAGTCCGGCAACCTCGGCGACATCGTCGTCTGGGGCGCGAATGGCGAGGACTATAAGCAGGCGATTAAGAATGGCCTGCTGCTGGAGTGGGACGAGGACGACCTTGCGGAGACGTATGCGCCCTACGTTTGGGCGAACTATCAGGATGCGCTGGCGTCCAATCGTCTGGTGTCCGAAGACGGCGACAATCTGTACGGCTTCGGCATGGACGTGGCGACCTCCCGTCAGGGCCATAAGTCCTTCATGTACTCCTGGGATCTGCGCTGGGATTTGTATTCTCAGCTCGGCTACCCGGAAATCAAGAACCTCGACGATCTGATTGCGGTATTCAAGCAGATGAAGGAAATCTGCCCCACGGACGAGCTGGGCAACGAGACGTATGCGGCGTCCCTCTGGCCTGACTGGGACGGCAACATGGTCATGTACGTCAAGGCGCTGGCGACGGCCTACTATGGCTATGACGAACTCGGCTTCGGTCTGTACAATCCCGAAACCGGCGAATTCTACGATGCGCTGGACGAAAACGGCCCGTACATCGAGATGCTGCGCTTCTTCAACCAGCTCTATCGCGCCGGTCTGCTTGACCCGAACTCCATGACGCAGACCTACGACGAAATGAGCCAGAAAGTCAAGAACGGCGGCGTGTTCTGGGGCATCTTCAACTATGCCTCCTCCATGGTCTACAACACGGACAAGCATCTGGGCGAAGGCAAGATGATGTATGCGCGTGTGCCGGACGAAGCGAACCCCATCGTCTACGGTCTGTCCACGCTGGGCGGCAACCGCATCTGGTCTGTCGGCTCGAAGGCGGCGTATCCGGAACTGTGCCTTGCGATTCTGGACTTCTTCGCGACTCCCGAAGGCTCGATGACCATGTGGTACGGCCCGCGCGGTCTGATGTGGGACTATGACGAAAACGGCGGCATGTACTTCACCGAGCTGGGCGACATCTGCAACAAGGACACCAAACATGACCTGAACGGCGTTGTGTGGACGTCCCCCTACACGGGAAAGCAGTACACCCTGTCCGGCAACTTCAACGACGGCTGCATTCAGGCGAACAACACCACTTACAGCAAGGACGCCATCAACCCTGACGGCAAGCTGGGCGAAACGTTCAACAGGGATACTTGGGTTTCCATCCTGAACGCGGTTTCCTACCCGATTCAGGAGGACTGGCGCAACTGGTCCGGCGCGGTGCTGGCTGACCCGTACTTCGAGTCCATCGGCAAGTACACCATCATGCCCGACCTGCCTTACTCCGAGTCCGTGAAGGATGACGAACTGAAGGTGAAGTGGGAGCAGTGCGCCAAGAGCATCAAGAACAACAGCTGGCTGGCGATTTATGCGAAGGCGGACGGCGAGTTCAACATGCACATCCGCAACATGATTACGCAGTGCAACAACTACGGCTATGCTGACTGCCTCGAATGGAGCAAGGGCGAAGCGGCGACCAAGTGGCGCCTGACGCAGGAACTCAACGCGGTTGGGCAGGAGTAAGTAATCCTTGGAAACAAAAAGCAGGGGTGCGCGAGAAGCGCATCCCTGTTTTTTAGGTGGATGTTTTGTTGGTTTGTGTTGTTGACAGTTTATGATTCGCAATTTGTTTTTTGCGATGCAGGGGTTTCGCCTCTGCGGAGGCGAGGAGGGGGCAATGAAAACAGACGAAGTCTGCGGTCGCCCCCTTGACCCCTTCGCATTGCACACCCATGTTTCTTGAATGGTATTGCAGCTACTGTATAGTTAGTGTGCCTTTTTGCTCTTTATAAGAAACATTCAAGAACGCAAAAATATTGAAGCAGCGGTAAAAGCCCAGAAACATGGAAGTGTCCGCGCCGAAGGTTTCCAAAGGGCGATCGGAAAGCCCTTTGGTCGCGCCCACAGACGCGAAGCCCTGCATAAACACGCGGACACGGCATGAAAGCGTGCTCAACGCAATCGCGTGAAGGGTGTCGAGAGGGTCGAAGACCCTTCGCGGGTGCAGGGCAGCGCCCTGCTGGGGTCAAGGGGCAAAGCCCCTTGGGTCTCCCTTACAGCTCCTCCCCGTTCTCAATTGCCGTAATCATGTCGATGCGGCGCTGGTGACGGCCGCCCTCGAACTCGGCGGTCAGCCAGTGGGTTGCAATCATCTTCGCCAAATCGACGCCGACGACGCGTGCGCCCATCGTCAGGATGTTGCTGTTGTTGTGGCGCTTGCTCAGCTCGGCGCTGTATACATCCGAACAGGTGCAGACGCGCGTGCCCTTCACCTTGCTCGCCGCAATGCCGATGCCGATGCCCGTGCCGCAAATCAGGATGCCGCGGTCGCATTCGCCAGACGCAACCGCTTTCGCCGCGCGGTAGCCATATACGGGGTAATCGCAGGAAACCGCCGTGTCCGTGCCGAAATCCTTCCATTCCAGCCCCATCGAGTCCAGCAGCTTCATCATTTCCTTTTTGAGTTCAATGCCGGTGTGGTCGCAAGCCAAAGCAATCATGAGAAAATCCTCCTTTATCCTCCGAAACCGCCCATGCAGACGATTTGCTCTTCTTTATGATAATACGCGAAAAAATGCGAAACTCCTGCCGATGGAAAAAGAAAAGGGTAGAATCCGCGCGGAAAGCATGGTATACTAACATGGTGCAAGAATCGCACGAATCTCCCAAGGAGGGAAATAAAATGGCAGATAATTGCAAGCTGTGCCGCATTGCGCTGGAGAATGTCTCCGTGGTGCGCGGCGGACAGACGCTTTTGCAGGATGTGTCAATGCACATCCACTGCGGTCAGCTGACGGTGCTGATCGGCCAGAACGGCGCGGGCAAAACGACGCTCATCCGCGCCCTGCTGGGGGAATACGCTCACGGCGGTACGATTCGCCATGTGGACGGCGAAGGGCGCGACGTGGCGCACATGCGCACGGGCTATGTGCCGCAGCACCTGGAATTCGACAAGGAGATGCCTGTGACGGTGGAGGACTTCCTCGCCGCCAGCCTGACGCGCCGCCCGGTGTGGACAGGGGTCGGCAAAAAGACCCGCGCGCAGGTGATGGAGGCGCTGAAAATGGTGGAGGGCGAAAAGCTGCTGCACCGTCCGCTCGGCCGCTGCTCCGGCGGTGAACTGCAGCGCGTGCTGCTCGCGCTGGCGCTGCATCCCGCCCCTGACCTGCTTGTGCTGGACGAGCCCGTCTCCGGCGTTGACCAGAACGGCTTGCAGATGTTCCTGGATACCGTCGTGCGCCTGAAGGAGCATCACCATATGGCGATTCTGCTCGTCAGCCACGACCTGAATGTTGTCCGCCAGTACGCTGACCATGTGGTGCTGCTGGACAAGACGGTGCTGAAGCAGGGCAAGCCGGATGACGTGTTCGCATCGCCGGAATTCCAGAAGGTGTTCGGGCTGGGCGCAAAGACGCTCAATGCCCAGCGGCTGCATGGCGCGGAACGCTGGATGGGGCGCAAGGCGGAAACGCCCGAGGAGGAAATCGCCCGTGCCGCCGCCGTGGTGGACGACGAGACGAAAGGAGGCCAGGCGTGATGGATGCGATTCGCGCGTTTGTGCAAACGCTGCTGCCCTTTGAATTTATGCAATTTGACTTCATGGTCAATGCGCTGCTGGCGATTCTGCTGCTGACGCCGCTGCTGGGACTGCTCGGCACGATGGCGGTCAACCAGCAGATGGCGTTCTTCTCCGATGCGCTGGGCCACAGCGCGCTGACGGGCATCGGGCTGGGCATTTTGCTCGGCGTGTCGAGTGATTTGCTGGCGATGCTGGTGTTCGGCATCGTCTGGGCGCTGCTGATTTGCCGCATCAAGCAGACCGGGGCGGCATCCACCGATACAATCATCAGCGTCTTTTCGTCCACCTCCGTGGCGGCGGGCGTGCTGGTGCTGTCCATGGGCGGTGGATTCGCGAAGTATTCGTCCCTGCTCGTCGGCGACGTGCTGGCGGTACAGGACAGCGACCTGCTCTATCTGTTGATTGCGCTTGTGGCGGGCATTGCGCTGTGGGCGGTGATGTACAATTCGCTGCTGCTGTCGGGCATCAGCCCGTCCCTGGCGCGCAGCCGAGGCATCCATAATCGGCTGGTGGAGTGCGCGTTCGTAGTGCTGGTGGCGGTCGCGGTCATGCTGGCGATTCGCTGGGTTGGCGTGATGCTGATTAATGCATTGCTGATTCTGCCCGCGGCGGCGGGGCGCAATCTGGCGCGGTCAAGCCGTCAGCACGCGGTGTACAGCGTGGTGATTGCGCTGGTGTGCGGCGTGGCGGGGCTGATTTGCGCGTATTATCTGGATACGACGGCGGGTGCGGCGATTGTGCTGTTCGCGGCGGTGTGCTACGCCATCTCGCTGGGCATTCGGGCGCTGAGAAAATGATACTATTTTCAGATTCACCTGCGCCATCTTGGCACATGTTCATCTAAAAATAGTATAACGGAGGAACGATATGGAGCGAATCCTGATACTGATGCAGGCGGCGAACTGGGCGGAAGCGACCGAGGCGCTGACCTCCGCGCGGGAGAACGCCCTGCACCGCAATGCGCTGTCGTACGCGCTGGTGCTGCCGGAAGCCCCGACATCCCCCGAAGAATGCAATATGGCGGCGTTCGGGACGCTGCAATACCTTGTCAGCCCGGAAATGACTTTTGCTGCGATGGAAACGATCTGGCACGGCGAACGCTATGCGCTGCTGGCGCATCCGGCGATGCGCTTTGAGCGCGACTGGGAGAAGAAGCTCCTGCGCGCGCTGAACGACTGCCCGGTGGAAAACGCTCAGGCGGTGCTGACGGGCTATCTGCCGGCGCAGGATGACCCGATTGGCGCGGTCTGTCCGGTTGCGGCGGAGCGTATTGAACAGGATGGTACGCTGTGCTTTGCGCACGGAATGCCCCTGACGCTCGCGGCGCACCCGATGCCGGGCGCGTTTCTTCATCCGGACTTCTTCTTTGCGCGCGCGGGCTTCATCCGGGCGATGGCGCAGGGAAACGGTACAGCGTTCCTGCGCGCGATGGTGCAGGGCTGGCAGTGCTGCACGCTGAATCAGCCCGTCATCACCCTGACGCACGATTTGCCCGTGCCGCCTGTGCGGATAGACCCGCAGGAGGATGGCTTGGCGCAGCTGAAGGAAGAATACGGCGTTGACTTCGCGGCGGGTACGCTGTCCGCGGCGGCGAAGCGAGGCTTGAAGTCAAACAGCCTCGACATGACGCTGGCGGTGACGCCGCTGATGCGCATTAAGTCGGCAGTGCAGCGGTGGCGCAGGAAGCGCACCGACCCGATGCCGCTGTGCGTGACGGTCTGCCCGGCATCGCTGGACGAAGAGGGGATGCACTGGCTGCGCCAGCTGACGCAAATGCAGGATTTGGCGCTGCTGTGCTATGCCGAGGGGCTGAAGCTGCGCGAAGTGGCGGAGTTCCACCCGAACGTGCTGGAATACAAGCCGCGCTATGCTCTGCCGATGCCGTCGGGTAAACCGCCGCTGTTCAGCCGCGCGGCGATGCTCAGCGCGGCGCGCGACCGGGTACTCTCCAGCACGCACTATATCTGGATGGCGCCGGACTGCGTGCGCTATCCGATCTATACCGGCATGGCGCTGTCGTGGAAGCGGCTGTGCGGCGAGAAAATCGTGCTGGCAAGCGTCAGAAATCGCCTCGACCTGTCCATGGTCGTTGTGCCGGACAAGCAGATAAAGCCACTGATGAGCGCCATAGGGGAGCAATTACGGGCATTGCTGGCGGCAGGGACGATTCCGGAGACGGAGGAAGCGCTCTGGGCGGGCATTGTGAAGGAACATCCGGACTGGTTTGAGTTCCGGGCGCTGCCGGTGGAAAAACAGCTGTTCACATTCTTGCTCTGAGGAAAAATCATGCGGACGATTGCGTTTCGGCTCATCAAGGGGATTATGCTGCTTCCGGGGTCAGCGGCTGCTGCTGGAGGAGTAATCCGATTTTCAAATTCATATGCGCACTCCCCGCAGACAAGCGCATAATACGGACAAATCTGCCGTATCAAGCGGGGAAAGTTCGGAAACGCAGAAAAAACGTTTTTTCGCCCGATTTTCGCCGCCAGTGGAAGCTGTTCTGTTTACAGGGCTTGCGGCGCTTCGGGCGGTTTTCGGCTGCCCATTTCGACCAGATTCAGCATTGACAAGAGCCGCTCCTGTGGTGTATGATGGCATTCGTTCCTGCCTTGCAGACACTATATGTAGCATGGGCAGGAGAAAACATCCACAACTTATGCCGAATGAACGGCTGGTTATCAATTGGTTCTCAAATGGGAAATAATACGGATAGAATAGAGAATGATGGAGGCACCGACCATGGGCATTGATATGATTCGCAAACGCGACGGACGCGAAGTTCCTTTTGATCAGGACAAGATTGAGCAGGCCATTTTCGCGTCTTTTCAGGCGTCGGGCAGTGCGCGCGGGCATGAGACGAGCCGCAAGCTGACGGAGGAAGTCGTCCGCCTGCTGGAGAACAACGAGAACATCAGCGCCATCCCCAGCGTGGAGCAAGTGCAGGACACGGTGGAGCAGGTGCTGATGCGCAACGGCTTCACTCGCACGGCGAAGTCCTACATCCTCTACCGCGCCGAGCGCAGCCGCGTCCGCGAGATGAACTCCCGTCTGATGCGCACGTTTGGGGACATTGTGTTCAAGGACGCCAGCGAATCCGACATCAAGCGCGAGAACGCCAACATCAATGGCGATACTGCCATGGGCGCAATGCTCAAGTTCGGCAGCGAAGGCGCAAAGCAGTATTACGAGAAGTACGTCATGGATCCGCGATTTGGTCAGGCGCACATGGACGGCGATATCCACATTCATGACATGGACTTCTACACGCTGACGACGACGTGCTGTCAGATTGAACTGAAGAGCCTGTTCAAGGGCGGCTTCTCCACGGGGCACGGCTATTTGCGTGAGCCGCAGGACATCACGTCCTACGCGGCGCTGGCGTGCATTGCGATTCAGGCAAACCAGAACGATCAGCACGGCGGTCAGGCGATTGTGGACTTCGATTACGGCATGGCGCCCGGCGTGAAAAAGACGTTCATCAAGCGCTACCGCATGAATCTCTCTCGTGCGCTGGAGCTGCTGCTGAATGACGCGGAGTGTGACGCGCACGCCAATGAACTGGTGGCGCAGACGAAGGCGGAGAACCTCGAACCCACGCTGGAAGAGAACGCTGACCACCGCGCACGCATGGCGGAACTGCTGACGAAGTATGTGGCGGACGAGCAGATGATTGCTCGCATCCTCGACTTCACGCAGCGCCGCTCCGAGCAGGAGACAGACAAGGCGACCTATCAGGCAATGGAGGCGCTCATCCACAACCTGAACACTATGAACAGCCGCGCGGGCGCGCAGGTGCCGTTCTCGTCCATCAACTACGGCATGGACGTGTCGCCTGAAGGCCGTTTGGTGATGAAGAATGTGCTGCTGGCGACGGAAGCAGGTCTGGGCGGCGGCGAAACGCCGATTTTCCCGATTCAGATTTTCCGCGTCAAGGAAGGCGTCAACTTCAACCCCGGCGACCCGAACTACGACCTCTACCGCCTCGCCATCCGCACGAGCGCAAAGCGCCTGTTCCCGAACTTCTCCTTCGTGGACGCGCCGTTCAACCTCCAGTACTACAAGCCCGGCCATCCGGAGACCGAAATCGCCTACATGGGCTGCCGCACCCGCGTGATGGGCAATGTCTACGACCCCGATCGCGAAATCGCCCCGCGCCGCGGCAATCTGTCCTTCACGTCCATCAACCTGCCGCGCATCGCCATTGAGGCGAACGGCAACGTCGATGTGTTCTTCAAGGTGCTGCAGGAGCGCATGGAACTGGTGATTGACCAGCTGAACGAACGCTTCCGCATCATCAGCAACAAGCGCGTGAAGAACTTCCCGTTCCTGATGGGCGAGGGCGTATGGATTGACTCCGAGAAGCTGAGCTGGAACGACAAGGTGGGCGAAGTGCTCAAGCATGGCACGATGACCATCGGATTCATCGGCTTGGCGGAAGCGCTGGTGGCCTTGCGCGGCAAGCATCACGGCGAGGACGAGGAAAGCCAGAAGCTGGGCCTGAAAATCATCCGCACGATGCGCGAATACACCGACAAGGTGTCCGCGGAGACGGGGCTGAACTACTCCGTCATTGCTACGCCTGCGGAAGGCCTGTCCGGCCGCTTCATTCGCCTCGACAAGCAGCGTTTCGGCATCATCCCCGGCGTGACCGACCGCGAATACTACACGAACTCCTTCCATGTGCCGGTTTACTACCACTGCACGGCGTTCCATAAGCTGAGCGTGGAAGCGCCGTATCATGCGCTGACCAACGGCGGCCATATCTCCTATGTGGAGATGGACGGCGACCCGCTGAAGAACCTCGACGCGTTCGAGAAGATTGTGCGCTATATGCACGACATCGGCATCGGCTACGGTTCGATTAACCACCCGGTTGACCGTGACCCGCTGTGCGGCTATAATGGCATTATCGACGATACTTGCCCGTGCTGCCACCGTGGGGAAACCACCCGCGTGACGGAACGCATCAAGCGCATCAAGGTGGACTAATACTATTTCCAAATTCACCTGCGCCATCTGCTTGCGCCTTTTCCGCTCTGTCGTCCGGTCGTTCCATTTAGCGTAGCGCTGCTACGCTGCATTCCACTCCCGTTAGCCAGAGCGAAAAATTCGCGGCGCATCTTGGCGCATTCTCATTTGGAAATAGTATAAACGCCCCCTTTATCCAGAGCGTTTGGTAGTGCGACCAAGCCGGGCAGCCCAAAAAGGGTCAAGGGGCAATTGCCCCTTGCGGAGTCCAGAGGCAGCGCCTCTGGTAGGGTCTGGGGCAACGCCCCAGCGTCCCTCCCCATAAAACGCCTTCTCCTTCGGGGGAGGGCGTTTCCGTCATTCATTCATCCACCGCGAAAGAGGGTCAATTACCATGGAAATCCGCATCTTTGGTTTGGCAGACGACAGCATCGTCGATGGGCCGGGCGTCCGCTATACCGTGTTCGTGCAGGGGTGTCCGCACCACTGCCCCGGCTGCCATAATCCCGCGTCGCATGACTTCGCCGGCGGCACGCTGATGGACACCGACGGCATCATCCGCAAAATCGGCGAGAATCCGCTGCTGGACGGCGTGACGCTCTCCGGCGGCGAACCCATGTGCCAGCCCGAAGCCTGCCGCACAATTGTGGACGCGGCGCACGCAAAGCACCTTAACGTTTGGTGCTACACGGGCTTCACGCTTGATGCGCTGCTGAAGGAGAACGACCCGGCGCGCATGGCACTGCTGCACGGCATCGACGTGCTGGTGGATGGACGCTTCGTGCAGGAGCAGAAGTCGCTGTCGCTGCTCTACCGAGGCAGCAGCAATCAGCGCCTGATTGACGTGCCGAAAACGCTTGCGGCAGGCGAAATCACCCTCTGGACACCGCCCGTGTGGTGATTGCTCTGCGAATTTTACAAACAATTCACAGAATCACAAGCGAAGACTGGGAAATAATAGTTGAATTTCCTGCACAAGTGTGCTATACTGATAGCAGGGAGGCGAATGCGGGTGAAAATCCTATTTGTGTGTCACGGCAATATTTGCCGCAGCCCTATGGCAGCAATGGTGTTCCGGTACTTGGCACAGCAGCGGCATGTGTCTGGCGAGTTTGAAGTGGATTCCGCCGCACTGAGCAGCGAGGAAATTGGCAATGGGATTTATCCGCCCGCGCGCCGAATTCTGGTCAAGCACGGGGTGCCCTGCACGGAGCATCGTGCGCGGCAGATTACGCCGGAGGATTTTGAAACGGCGGATCTGATTATCGGCATGGAGTGGGGGCACTTGAAGAAGCTGCGTGCCCTGTGCCCGAAGGAGCAGCAGGCAAAGCTGCATCTGCTGCTGGACTTTGCCGAGCGGCAGGGCGACATTGAAGATCCGTGGTATACGGATGACTTTGACCGGGCGTACCGTGACATTCTGCGCGGCTGCGAGGGTCTGCTGCGGAACCTGACGGAAAACAAGACGGCATAACAAAAGGATGTCAAGGAGCGAAATCATCCTGACATCCTTTTTGATTTCAGCGATTATTCTTCCGTTTTCGGCGCTTCCTCCGGCGTACTTTCCGTCTCATCCCAGCGGCGGACCGTGCGCTGCGCCAAACTTACGAAGTCCAGCATGAACGAACGCTCGCGGTTATCGTTGGTATAGGGGAAGTCCACCGCGTTCTCGGACAAGCTCGCGCCCAGCAGCAGACATGGCGACACTGACAGCACGTTGCAGACGGAAACCAGCGTATCAATGCTGGCAATGCGCGTGCCGCGCTCGATGTGCCCCATGAAAGACGAGGAAATGCCGACCTTCTCCGCCAGCTGCTCCTGCGTTAGATGCTTCGCTTTGCGGGCATCGCGCACTCGAAGCCCCAAATCCTGATAATTTACGGTCATGTTCATATTCCTTCTTTCTTATTGCCCCAATTGTTCGGGTTTTATCTATTATAATGGATGAAGGAAAATCGAAGAAGAGACGATAAGCAATATTATGATTCTTTTGGTGCAGATTACACGAAATAATGGACACTACAAGAATCTTTTTTCGACCATGATTCCCCTCAAAAATGAGACGAAAATAATTTTCCAGAAGGTCTGTACATTTTCCGCAAACCGTGTTATAATATTCCCTGCAGCCCAACCAGGAATCCAAGGTTCTAATCTCCCTTTGGTTGTCACATGACCTGCGCCGGGAAACTGGAGCAAAACCATGGAAGCAGATGACCTCAAGGCAACGGTATGGGTGACAATTTGAAGGAGGTTTCCCAACCATGTACGAAGATGAAACGCTTGTCTGCCGCGACTGCGGCCAGGAATTCGTGTTCTCCGCGTCCGAGCAGGCTTTCTTCGCCGAGAAGGGCTTCATGAACAAGCCCTCTCGCTGCCCGAAGTGCCGCGCGGCTCGTCGCGCCCAGAACGGCAACGGTTCTTCCGCTCCCCGTCAGATGTATGACGTGGTGTGCGCGAACTGCGGCAAGGCCACCCAGGTGCCCTTCCAGCCCCGTGGCGACCGTCCCGTGCTCTGCCGTGAGTGCTTCGACGCTCAGCGCGCTTCCCGCTATTAATTGACGGCTCCTCCGGGAGCAATCAATCAGCGGTGCAATAGCACACGAAAAACCCCGTCGGTGTTTCCGAGCAATCGGAGTGCCGACGGGGCTTTTTTGCTATTTCAGAGGAAATCAAGCTGCAATTGGGCAGGTGTTTGGGAGGATGAAAGACGCACTGACTAATACTATTTCCAGATTCACCTGCGCCATCTGGTGCGCCTTTTCCGCGCTGTCGTCCGGTCGCTCCATTTAGCGCAGTGCTGCTGCGCTGCGTTTCATTCACGTTAGCCAGAATGAGCAAATCGCGGCGCATTTTATCTGGAAATAGTATAAAAGCTTCCAATACCGCTCAATAAACATGGGAGGGCACCGAAGGTTCTCCAGGGGCGAACGGAAAGCCCTTGGGTCGTCTCCGCAGAAGCAAAACCCTCTGTGATAGAAATATCATCCGTATAATGTGCTATGCACACTGACTATGGAGAGGCTTCCCAACAAGCAGACAAGGCAGATAAAACAAAAACCGCCCTTTCGGACGGTTTCTTGAGGTGAACTCATGAAGAGCACCCTCTGTGCTGGAGCGGGTGATGGGAATCGAACCCACGTGACCAGCTTGGAAGGCTGGAGCTCTACCATTGAGCTACACCCGCATGTGGAGCGGTAGACGAGGCTCGGACTCGCGACCTCCACCTTGGCAAGGTGGCGCTCTACCAACTGAGCTACTACCGCATAACCACGCGACTGCATGGTGCGAAGGAAATTTGTGCGGGCGAAGAGACTCGAACTCTTACGCCATAGGCACCAGATCCTAAGTCTGGCGCGTCTGCCATTCCGCCACGCCCGCACGAGAGGCGAAATCAGAAGGCAGATGGGAATGACCCATTGGAGATTCGAACTCCAGACACCTTGATTAAAAGTCAAGTGCTCTGCCAACTGAGCTAATGGGTCAAAAAGCTGGGGTGGCAGGGCTCGAACCTGCGAATGCGGGAGTCAAAGTCCCGTGCCTTACCACTTGGCTACACCCCATCGCAGCAGGCTTTCGCCGCATCCGCAGCAACCTTGAGTAGGGAAGAAAGGGAGAATAGTGGGACTCGAACCCACGACATCCAGAGCCACAATCTGGCGCTCTACCAACTGAACTATATCCTCCATATGCGCGCCTGGAGGGTCTCGAACCCCCGACCCACGGCTTAGAAGGCCGTTGCTCTATCCAACTGAGCTACAGGCGCAGAGCCGCAAAATCAGAAGCCTGATTCTTTCCTTCCAGACTGCCAGCGTAGGAAACACCCTTGCTGACAGATACAAATTATATCATCAGCAAGGGCGTTTGTCAAGCACTTTTTTGCGTTTGACGGAAATTTTTCGCTGTTTTCGGCAGAAAACTCCGGGAGGCCTGCTGCACAGGCGGATTTAGCGCATTATCAATAGAATGGATTTTGTCCGTCGCCTTGAGCGCACGCCTTACAGGACAATATCCCCCGGCCGATAGCCCTTTGGCAAGGGCTCTTCCTCCAGAAACCGGAAATCTGAATCCTCCAGTGTCGGCAAAAAAGCCTCGAATGGAATCTGGTCAAACTCGCTGTGGTAGCTGCTTGCACCGAACCAGCCGCCTTCCTTCGCCCGCAGGTTCAAATCGCGCGCGAATTTGGTGTGGTTCGAGCAGTCATGCACGACAATCCCCCAATGTTCCACGGCGCATTGGCGCATCAGCCGGAACGTTATCTCCCGGCTCCAAATCGGTGATACATAGCCGCGGCGCGTCATGTACATGGGCGTGCCGATGTAGTTCGGCAGATTGTTGGGGTTCAGGTGCAGCTCGGCGCAGTTGATAAAATCAAGACCAGTGGCCAGAATTGCATCCTTTTTCTGCTGGAAATGCTCGTAAAAATCGGGCGTCATGGGTGTTTCAATCGCGACGGTGGGGATATACTTCTTCGCCGTAGCGATGCTCTGGATGACGTTGTCGGCGCAAGACGTTGCGCCGAGGTTGAAGCGCAGTTCGTCCAGCCCGGCCTCACCCAGCGCACGCAGATTTTCCTCCGTGCAGAGCGTGCCGTTGGTGTACATGTGCTGATGAATCCCGGCGGCGCGGAACTTGCGGATGATATCGGGATACAGTTCGATTTCCATGAACGGCTCCAGATAGACGTAGCTGACGCCGGTCGGTCGGTTCGACGTGCTGAGCAGTAGGTCGATATCCTCCATGCGGAAGTACGTCCCACCGATTTCCCACAACCCTTCGCCGATGGTCTCTTGGCAATCCAACTCGCCGTAATTGTAGCAGAACGGGCAGCGGATGTTGCACTTGTTCGTCCGGCGGATGGCGCTCAGTCCCGTGCCGGTCAGGCAGGACGTGCATCCCTTGGAAAATTTCGCTGGGTCGCCGACGAAGTACGTCCGCCCGCCGAGCGTGTGCAAATCGGGAATCTGCGCCATCAGTTCCTTGTGGCGCGCGTCCACCGCGGTTTCAATCTGGCTGATGACGGCCCACGCCAACTCCTGCTGATGCGGCATCAGAGGCTCATCCTCCGGCAGCTCCGCGAAGAAGCGAAACCACATTAGCGCGTCTTTCTTGCTGATTTTCATGCGTTCATCATTCCTCCTGTGAATTTCGCTTCCATCATAGCACAATTTTGTACCGCGCGCAACCATTCAGCGCATCGGCTTGCGCTGCGGAAGCATCATTCTGCGTCCATTTCGTGAAAAATTTTCATTTCCCCCTTGACAACCCATCCACACCGTGCTATACTATTTTGTGTTGCGGGGCATTAGCGCAGCTGGTAGCGCACAACACTGGCAGTGTTGGGGTCAGCGGTTCGAATCCGCTATGCTCCACGAGCCGAAATCCTTGGATATGCAAGGGTTTCGGCTTTTTTGTGCTGCTGTATACCCACATCGTACCCACAAGTGCTTCTTTTTCCATACCCATGAAAAACCGCTATGCGCTCAATTCTGCGTTTCTTACAGCGTGCCGATGAATTTCTCCATCTTGGCTGCCGCGTTTTGCGACATATGGTTGCTGACGTGTCCGTAGGTGTCGAGCGTGAAGGCGACGGTTGCATGTCCGAGTGACAAGGAAAGCGTCTTGAAGTCAATTTCGCTTTGAATAGCGAGGGTGGCGTAGGTGTGGCGAATGTCGTGGAAGCGAACCTCCGAACGGTTGAGCCTGCTGACCAGTGCCTTGAAGTGGACATACAGTGTCTTAAAACGGATGAACATGCCGTTGTCACGAGTGAAAACCATGTCGTACACATTGTCCCATGATGAACCTGCGAGCAGACGCTGCCGGTTCTGCTTCTCTTTGGCTTGCCTCAATGCGTCCATCACGGATGGCGCGGGATGAATCGTGCGCTCTTTGTGGTTTTTCAGTGAAGTGAACATCATTTTGCCCTTGTCAGGCCCAGAAGCAATGCGCACAAACTGACGGTATACACGAATAGTCCCCTTCGCAAAATCAATGCAACGTCGACTGCTCTTTTCGGTAAATTCTTTTGCTCTCATGTTTTATTCAGCTTTCAACAGACAGCATAGTCTGTTTTGCACATTACTGAAATCACTGCTTTTCGCAGCATAGACACGCCCTCTCGAATATGCTATAATACCCCCATCATCCCCCATACGAAAGGAAGAACACCGCCATGCTCCTATTCCCCGCAGCAATTCTGACCATCTCCGACGAAAGCGACCGCGACTTCATGAAGCACCTGTACATCAACCATGCCGCACGGATGTTCCGCGTGGCGCGGGCGCTGACGGACTCCAAGCAGGACGCGGAGGACGTGGTTGGCGAAGCGTGCGTGGCGCTGATTCGCAAAATTTCGCTGCTGAGGACGCTGGAGCGTAACGTTTTGGAGGGGTACATCATTTCCACGGTGAAGAACGCGGCGTATGCGCTGCACCGCAGGCGGAAATCGCGGAAAGAAGCAGACGACGGCGAGGCGATTCTGCCGCAGATTGCGGATGATGAGGCAGCGCCGGATGCGCGGATTTTGCAGCAATGCACGATGAACGCGCTGGTGGATGCCATGCAGCGGCTGCCCGAAGCGGATCAGGTCGCGATTCGGATGAAGTATTTCGAGCAGCGCAGTGCGCGGGAGATTGCGGCGGTGCTGGGGATTCAGGAGGGGCATGTGCGCGTGCGGCTGAATCGCGCGCGGAAGCGGCTCTACGACATGTTGAGGGAGGATGCGGAGTGAAGCAGGAGAAAATGCGGACGCCGGAGGAAAATTACGAAGCCGCCGCGCTGGAACTCGCCGCCTACCGCCTGATGCAGCGGGAGCAGGATGACATAGACACGCCGGATGATGCGGCGGCGGAGAGTATGCCGCGAATGCTGAAAATGATTGACCGTCAGCTGACGAAAAAGCAGCGCCACGATCGGTTCTGGAAGCAGACGGTGCGCGTGCTGAAAACGGCGGCGATGGTGGTGCTGGTGCTGAATATGGCACTGACGATTGTCGTCGCCAGCACGGGCAAGGTTCAGGTGCGCTTTCTGGACTTGGTGATGCAGGTGAACGACTCCTACATGGACATCCGCTATCAGCCGACGGAGACGGAAGCGACGATGCCGGAGGATTGGAAAACGAACTACTTTCCGTCGTACATCCCGGACGGGTACACGCTGGCGCAGTATGTGTCGGATGAAAACTTCGGCTTTCTGGAATATCGAAATGAACAGGGCGAGCGGATGGAAATCCACATCGGCGGCAAAGGCGCGGGCATCAACCTGAACTCGAAGGGCGCGGAGATTGACCACGTTTCCCTGCACAATACGGTGGCGACGGTACTGTATCAGGCAAGTGGGTCGGTGGATTTGGTCTGGTCGTATGGCGACCAATACTTCGTGGTGGAGGCGTGCGACTACGCAATCGCCTACGCGGTTGCGCAGGGGCTGAAAATTATCTGGAAATAATACGGGAAAATTGCACAACGCCTGTAACGTTACGCCTTCTTTCGCATTTACTTAGTAGGAAGCGAAAGGAGGCGTGTTCTTATGTGGCAAGGAGAAAAAATAATTTTGTTGTTGAGCTCTTTACAAATAGGGTCGATTGTAGAAAAGATGAATGTCGCAACAGTTACAACAGTTACCAGACGCCGAAAACGTGAAAGACACCTTGCCATGAGAAACGCTGTAAGACACATAGACACTTCAATGACAAATAAAATAATCAAAAAAATATAAAACGAAACTGCATATAAGCAATGCTATGGAAATATAGTGGAGAAGAGAAGTTTATGACGAGATTGAAGAAATTAACTGGAGCTATATTGGTATTTGTTATTGGAACTTTGGTGGGATATAGTTACTGCAAGCATTCTGCTGCCGCACCGCAACAAATACAAGCGTTTAGCATTGAAAACATTGCTCAGAAATATCTAACGAAAGATGTAAACTTGCTCGTTTACTTATCGTCATCGTGCCAAAGCTGCATTCAAACAGAAGAGAGCATAAATAGACTTGCAGATATTTTAGATGGTTATGTTGATATTTTGCTTGTGTTTAAGGAAAAAGCTATTGACGAGACGATGTTACCATATATCGTAGTAACGCAAGAACAGTACATAGCCGAACAGTACCCATATTATTTCATTGTTGATTCTAATTGCCAGGTTATTTTGGCAACAAATGATACCCTGCTTGCAATAGATCAGATTTTTGCTAAAATACATGCTGAATCAGATGTATTGGAGGCAAATGCGATTGATTATTTGCGTAAACGATATGGAAGTGATAAGGATACGTTGGTTTATTTTGCGATGAGTGGATGTGCGGATTGTATTGCGGAAGAGCAGATTTTAGAAACAAGTAATAGGATAAGAAACGAATTTTCTGTCGAGAGTATTTATAGATACAACGAAACCAATCAGTCAAAAGAAATTGATAGATTTAAAATACTGCAAAACGCACTGAGAATTGACTGGTATCCGACCTTTGTAAAATTATATTCCACTGGCGAATATGAAATAGTGCGAAAAGTGCAATTGGATAAACTGGAAGAAAATATTGCAACAAGTAATAAGGCGGTGCTTGAGCAGTGATGTTGGCGAAGAAGAGCAAATGGATAAATGCGGTTTTAATGATTGCTATCGTGTGCTTCGTAACAATAGTAGCGTTACTGGCTGCTACAAAACTTATCAAGGGAACAGCAACATTAAACATCGTTGCTGTTGGTGAGAAAATGCCGGAGGTGAGGGTGTATTGTTCTGATGGAACAGAATATAGGCGCTCTACTACTCAAACAAGTGTGTATTTCTGTTTGGATATGGCATGTGGTGTATGCACAGAACAACTTCCGTATATTGCAAGAATGATAAACATTTTTGCTGACAAAGAACTTGAACTCAGCGTCATATGGACGGATAAGATCCCTAAAACCACGCTGATTGCACCAGAACATCAGCTAACACTTCGTGGAAATGCACGAATTGCGCCAATGACACCGTATATGTTTGTAGTTTCGTCAGAGAATATTGTTCAGTTTGCTGGAACATTGAACTTTAGCTCCCTAACACAGTATATACTTTCACTTTCTCTTGATGATTACACGGATCGAGCGTTGCAGGAGTTAAAACACTTGGGATACATCAAAGAAATGCAAAACATAGATATTTTATTTGCTACAGCTAATTGCTTCTCATGCGTCGAAGAATATAAAAAAATCAGAGAAAACAAAGGAAGTGGAACGGATTTAGTTGTTATTACGGATGGCGAGATTACTTCGATAGATGAAATGTATGATCCGATGATTTTTTCCAATATATTCAATGTGCAATCTTATCCATCACATATCCTACTCAGCTTGGACGCACAAAAGCATTCTAATAAAGAGTGAAACCACAAAAAGTAAAATGCGTACAGCGCACGATGTGCGTGGAAATAGGAGGAGACATGAAAAAGTATATCTTGGCATCGATGCTCATTCTTACCTTGCTGTGCATGACAATGTCAGCGCTTGCAGCGTCGATTGATTGCGGGTCATGGAAGGATACGGGCAAGTATTCTGATAAGATTTGTGTAGACGAATGGTGCGGATTGAACCCCTTTTTGAACGTCATGAAAGGTACTCGTGAACAAAGGCGCGTATGCAACGGGTACGATGATAGTGGCAATTATGTTGAATACGCACAGGTTCAGAATGTAGTTGACTGGGGATCTTGCTGCTAACAGTGATTGAAAAATCGAATATGATACAAGACGCAGCATAGTAAATATCCCGTTGGTAACTGATGATACTATCTTCTGATAAAATACTCCATTCAGTAAACAAATGGGAAACTGAATTGAAGTAGTGTAATACTAATGTGCTGTAATAGCGTAAATCCCAAAATAATCAAACACATACATGGTGCGCTGTACGAATTTCCCTCTACTTTTAGGGGAAGTGCACAAAGGTATGTGTATCAATTTGGAGGAAATATGAAGCGGTGTTCTATCTTTGCACTTTGTATTCTTTTGTTGCTCCTCTGCACGTCCTGCGCATCCTCATCACAGAATGCGGATGGCAGCCCGCTGGAATTTTTCAACCGCCGTGTGCTGGAAAATCCAGAATGGACGCTGAAAGCCGTGACGGAGCTGGGCAAGTACCGCGCGGAATCTATCTGCTCGGACGGTGAGCATCTCTATGTGCTGTGCCGGGAGCAGAATCAGATTTTGAAGCTGGATGCGGACGGCGAATTTCTTGGCTTCATCGGCAGTGTAGGCAGTCAGCCGGGACAGCTGTATCAGCCGGCGGCAATGGCGTGGGACGGGCAGTACCTCATTGTCGCAGAGCAGGGGAATCTGCGCCTGCAAGCCTTCACGCCTGACGGCGCGTCCGTTTTCACCCGCCCGCTGCCTGTGAACGCGGAACAGCGGGCGTTCGTCAGGAGCGTTGCGCCTTGCGGGGCGGACTATCTGGTCTGCCTCTTCTTTCCGTATGACAAGGACGCGGACACGGTCTGGCGCTTGAATGCGGACGGCACGGCGCAGCCGCTGATGAAGAACGTCCGCGGGATTTTCACGTGGAATCAGGAAAACGTGTACCTGCTGGAAGACCTCGTGTACGCCGGGGAAGAGAACGTCAGCTACCAGACGGGCGCGGGGACGGTGTGGCGGCTGGATGCGGGGGCGCTCGTCCGTCAGGCGGTGCTGCCGTATGGGTATGTCGCGACGAGCGCCGTGCCGGGGGATGGGCGCTGGTATGCCGTCAACAGCTCGTTTTATTCGCTGGACTGCTTTGATAGCGCTTGGCAGTATGTTTCGACGGGGCTGATGCTGGTGAATCAGGAGAAAAACGTGCTGTATGAGGGGCAAAGCCTGTCGCTGGCGCGGTGCAAGGGGCAGCTGATGCTTCTGTCCACCAGCAGCGGCACGCTCTACCGCGTTCAGGAGAATGCCCATGATGCGCAGTGAACGGGCAAAGTTTCTTTTCGGGGAGACGGTGCGGACGTTCCGCAAGTGGCGGTATTACGGCTTGCTGCTGATGCTGAGCGTCGCATTCGGCAGCGTGATGATGCTGGTCATGCTGGATTTGTTTTCGCGGGAAATGAGCATGGTGGATGCGCAGTTTGTGCAGCCGGAGCGCATTATCCGCTATGCGTGGTGCGATTCAGCGTTTGACGCAGCATTTGATGCGCTGGACGATGACGGCATTGCAGCAAAATCGCAGTTTTACACACGAGACGAGTGGGTGATGAGTCCGACGGAGTCGCGCGTGCTGCGGGTGTCGCATGTGGACGATGCGTATTTGGCGCTGGCGGGGCAGGACTTGGTGGCGGACGCGGTGGCGCTGGATGAGGCGTACTTATCCGTGTTTGCGGTGCAGGAGGGGGACACGCTGACCATCGGTGGGCAGGCGTACCGCGTGACCGTGCGGCGCGGCTTGCTGGACATGGAGCAGCAGGCGCTCATCCGGCGCAAGGACAGTGAAATCCCGCAGGGCGTGCCGTCGATGCAGTGCGCTTTGCGGGTGTCGGACGGGAAAATCCGCGAAGATGTGCGGCGCGACGTGGAAAATCAGCTGAACGGACGCGTGATTTTCGGCAACGTGCCGGAGATTCCGACGGGGATGATTCGCTGCGTGTACCCGGACGAAGCGAACCGCGCCGCGCTGGACAAACAGCGGGCGAATCTGCGATTGTACACCATTTTCGCCCTCCTGATTTTCCTGTACGTCACCTTGCAGACGACGAACACGGCGCGGTGCTTCGCCAGCCGGACGGCGCGCGAATGGGCAATGCTGCGCCTGTTCTGCGGGATGTGCATCAGCAGGGTGATTTTCTTTTGCGGTACGCTGATGTGCGCGTTCGCGGGCGTGCTGCTTGCGTGGGGGCTGCTGCCGCTATTTTTCCGCGCGATTGGGTCGGGATTCTATGTGCCGCAGGAGTCAGCAGCGGCGCTGCTGGAAATGCTGCCGCTGCTGGCGCTGCTCAGCCTCGTGATAACGCGGGCGGCGCTGTGCCCAAAGCCGCTCGTGCAGCAGCTTTCGGGCGCATAAGGGAGGGAGAACATGCAATTCGCACTTTGTCAGGTGCTTCGGCGGCTGATGTCCCGGAAGGGGCGCGGCATTCTGGAAATGCTCCAGATGATTTTGAGCTTCTTTCTGATGACTTGCTGCCTGAACCTGTTTCTTTCGACCTCGGCGCTGGGGGCGCGGGAGGATATCAGCGACCATACCGTTTCGCGCATCCAGTGGACGCAGCGGACAAACGGCGGGCTGCTTCAAAACGGCTATGCGGGGTTTTCGCGCGACGATTACGAAGCCGTCCGCACAGTATCATCCGCCGAACTGGTTTATGCGACGTGGTACAGCACGCTCGTTCAGCCATCCGCGCGAACGGAAGCGTTCAAGGAGATTTTTCTGATTTTCGCGCCGCGTGATTCACTGCCGCTTCTGGGCGAAATCACCCTCGCCGACGCGGATATGCCGATTTACCACGCATCCGCCGTCGGACTGTCTGCCGAAGCCGCCGATGCACTGGCGCGGGCGCAAACGGCAGGCGAATGCTACGCGCTGAACCCCGGCAGTATCGCCCAGAACCTCCTGCGCAACGGCTACGCGCGCGAGGACATTTCGCTGACGAACGTGTTCGCCGTGCCGATGGAGTACATGGCGGATTTCGATGCGGCGGACACGCTGGGCGTTTACCTCACGGCGGATTTTGCCTCGGCGGACGCGCAAGCTATCGTCTGCCTGCTCTACCAGCATCACTCGACCGGCATCGAATACTGCGTCCTGCCGATGAACAGCCGCATGACCGTCAGCTTAGACCGCGCGAGCGATCAGGCGCGCGATTTTATGATGTACTCGACGATTCTGCTGGCAGCGGTGTCGATTGGGCTGATTGGCTCGATGCTGACGTGCTGGTCAAAGCGGAAGAAGGAATACGCCGTGCTGAGCTGCCTCGGCGTGCCGGAAACGACGCTGGCGTTCGAGAGTGTGATGGAGATGGTGATTCCGTTCCTGCTTTCGGGGGTCATCGGCGCAGTGCTGGGGGCGATTGCGTCACCTCATATCACAGTGGGAGAAGTCGCCGTGCATGGGAACATACAGGCGATTGCCGCACCGATTCTCTTTGCCACGGTGGCTGGCGCGCTGTTGTCCCTGATTCTCCTGCACCAGCAGCGGCATGTCGTGCTGGCAGCGGTGCTGCGGTACAATGAGTAAAGGAGCAAATCCATGATTCAGCTTTCAGAAGCAAAGAAAATCTACGGAAAAGGCGAAAGCGCCGTCCACGCGCTGTCCGGCATCAGCCTGAACATTCAAAAGGGCGAATTTGTCGCCATCACCGGCAAATCCGGCTGCGGCAAAACAACGCTGCTCAACATCATCGGTCTGCTCGATAATCTGACCGAAGGACACTATACCCTCAACGGTCAGGACGTTCGCCACCTCTCCGACAAGGCAAAAGCCCGACTGCGCTTCCAAACCTTCGGGTATATCTTCCAGTCCTTCAACCTCCTTTCCTCCCACACCGTGGCGGAAAACGTGGCGCTCCCGCTGGGTTACGCGGGCGTGCCGAAGCAGGAGCGTCTGGCGCGTGCGGCGGAAATGCTGCGCAAAGTCGGTATGCTGGATAAGATGAAGGCGTATCCGAACGAGCTTTCCGGCGGACAGCAGCAGCGTGTGGCGATTGCGCGTGCGCTCATCAACCACCCGCCCATCATTCTGGCGGACGAACCGACGGGAAATCTTGATAGCCGCAGCAGTGCGCAGATTATGGATATTCTGGCAGAACTGACTGATGAGGGGGCGACGCTGCTGCTCGTGACGCACGATGCGGGGGTGGCACGGAGGGCAGGGAGGAGAGTGAGGATGGAGGACGGTGGAATCAGCGAAGAGGGCTGATACGTCCTTGTTATTGCGGCTGTGTTTAACGAAATTGTGTAATAACAAATGAGTGTAGGACACATATTTGCTGGAATTGCGGAGCTGATGGATGATGCAGTTCTGAATTTCCGTCTTGGGAAAAACGGCTTCAATGGCAGCGGAAAAGCCGGTTAAATTGTCCGTGCAGGCGATGAAAATGTCCTCAATTCCCCGGTTTTTCAGGCTGTTTAGCACCGTTGCCCAATATTTGGCGCTTTCATTTTCACCGACCCACATGCCCAGAACATCTTTCCTACCATCCAGATCAATGCCAATGGCGATATACACCGCCTTCTTCACGATTTGACCTTCGCTGCGGACATGATAGTGGATGGCATCCATGAAAACTACCGCGTAGATGCTTTCCAGCGGCCGCTGCTGCCATTCTTTTGCGATGGGGAGAATCTTGTCCGTGATACGGCTTACGGTCGTGTCGGACACCTCTACGCCGTAGATATCCCGAATATGGGTCTCAATATCCGACGTGGTCATGCCTTTGGCGTACATGGACAGGATTTTCTCCTCGATGTCCTGACTGATGCTGGTCTGATTCTTCTTCAGGAGCTGCGGCTCAAACTCCCCCTGTCTGTCCCGCGGGACAGACACCTCCACATCGCCGAAGCTGGTGCGCAGGGTCTTGCTGCTGTGTCCGTTCCGGCTGTTGTCTGTGTTCTTGTTTTTGTAGTCGTACCTGCTGTAGCCCAGTTCGTCGTCCAGCTCCGCATCGAGGCCGTTTTCCATGAATTCGGCAATCGTCTCCTTGAACAGCCTCTGGATGTCGTCCATGCTGCCGATGTTCGCCAGCTGCAGCAGCTCACGAATCTTTTCCCTGCGGGCATTTTCTTCCGGGCTGCGTTTCCTTCTTGCCCTACGAAAACCTCCATTCTCGTGCTTCTATTATACACTACTTTCGAGGCTTACACAAAGTATGGGATAGGCTCCGCGACGTGTAACGAACGGTACGCACGGTGCGGTGAGAGGACGGGGGTTAATCACCCCCTCCTACTCGATTGTTACTCGTTATGTGCCGACATCTTCCGTACAATCAGGATTCCCATCAGCAGAATAGCGCCGTATATGCCCAATTGCAGCCACTGTGTTTCCTGCCCGTTGATGCTGTCCGGGCGTGTGAAGCCCTCCGGCGGTGTTCGGCTTGTGTCGGGTGTGCTTGTGGTCGTATCGGGCGCTGCGCTTTTTGCCGCTTCCGGAGCGGTGCTGGTCTGCGGCTGTGCGGGACTGCCGCGGCTGCCGCCAAAGGAAGCGTCGTCCGGCGGGGTGAACCCGCTCGGCGCTGTCCCCTGCGCGCTGCCCGGCATAGTGAACCCAGTCGGCATCGTAAATTCGCCTGCGCCGCCGAAGTTCATGCCGCCGTCCTTGCCGCTGTTCATGCTGCCCATGTCCGATGTCGTAATGTCGCTGGCATCCACCAACGCATCACTGTTTTGCTGCCCCTGCGAGGTGGACGGAATCGAGCCATCCAACTGTCCACGGATGCTCTGTGCGCGCTTGTCGCAGAAGGTTTGCAGGGTTTCGACCGCCTTCTCGAATTCTTCCATCGTGTAGAATTTCGAGGAATCCTGTTCCAGATACGGTGTAATCATCTCCTGCACACGGGCGATTTCCTGCGCAACCCAGCCGCTGTCGAAGTTTTCCGCAATAAACTGGCTGTATGCCTCATGGTACGCCGAAAGGGCGTCGTCATCAGCGAAAATCCATGCGATCAGCGGGCGCGAATCCACCGTGCCGCCGCTGACGGGCGAATCAATCGGCGAATTGACGGTGGAGGTTGCATCCTGCGCGGCAGAAAATCCGCCGAAGGAAAGGTTGTAGTCCCACGGGATGATACATAGCTGACCATCTTCCTCGTAGAGGTAGTAGTTATGCACCATCATGCCTGTGTAGCTGTCATCGTTGCAGGGAAAATTGTGCACGACCAGATAGCGAATGACTTCGTTCCTATCCACGACGCTTTCAATGTCCTCCTGCGCATTCAGCTTGCGGAGCGATTCAATCAGGCGCGCCTTGTCCTTCTTGCTGATTTTCGTCTTGGCGTTGTCGAAAATGTTGCTGTAACTGTCCGGGTCGTCGTCGGAATAAATCAGCTTCACGTCATTGCTGCCCATGCCGAAGCTGAAACCGCCGCCTGGCATGGAAAACGTGCGGCGCGTGGTTGTGCCGTCCGTATCCGCGTCAGTCGAATCACTGGTCGCGTCACCGAACGAGAAATTCGGCATACTTGGCGGATTCTGCGCGCGGTCGCCGCTGGACGGTGCGAAATCGCCGCCGGAGGGGAAATTCGCGGGGGCGCCGGAGGATGGCGCGAATTCATCCGCTGATGAATCGGGTGCGCTGGGCTGGCTGCTGCTGTCCGGCATGGTTGATGCATTGTCCGAAGCGTCGGAATCATCCGCCGCATCATTGTTCGTGCTGAACTGGGAGAAGTCAAATTCCTTGCCGTTGCCGCGTCCACCGCCGAAAGACAGGCTGTCCGGCTTGTACAGTTCGCCCTTGGACATGCCGTTGCGTTCGAGGAACCCTTCTTCGACGCCCTCCACCGCCAGATACAAGCCCCACGGCTCGCCGTTGACGCGCAACTGCACGAAGCTGCACAGCGGCGTTGGCACGCCCATGCGGTTCATCAGTGTATACGCCAGATAATCCTTCATCATCGTAGCGTCCTGAATCAGGTTGTTCAGGCTCAACTTGTCAAGGCTATGGTACGTCATGCCCTTCACATAGTGGTTGAACTCCACCTTGAAGGAATAGCGCGTCGAACCCAGCGTCGCCACGGTAGACAGGGAAGTATTGCCTTTGGCGCGGATGGCGACGCTTCCGTACTTCTCGCCGTCGATGGTGATGCTGCATTCCATGTAGGTTTCGGTCGTCGCCGTATCAATCAGCTCATCCCAATTGTCCATCGTGATGTCGATGGTATGCACATAGCTCTGGTCAAACAGCAGGTCTTCATAGCCCATCGTATGGCTTCCGTTGCCCTGCACGGCTTCCACGCGCCCCCACAAAAGCAGCGCTGCCACCAGCATCAGCACTGTCACCGACATGGTCACGCGGTTCAGGCTCTTTGTTTTCAGCATGGGTATCACCCCATATAGTCGCCGTTGTAGCTCACCAGCACGGCGCTCTGAACGCCCGGCATCTCGGACAGCGCGGTGATGAAGTTCGTGTCGTCGTTCTTGAGCGTCACCTCATATGTCAGCTCAATTGCACCCTTCTGCGCGCTCTTGCTCTTGACGCTGTGCTTGCCCGTGTTCGCCTTCAGGTACTCCGCCACTTTGCTCTCCGTCTCGCCGTCCACGCAGGAAACGACCGCGATAAACGGCTTCTGCGCGGCCTTGCGGTTGCAGAACACAACCAGAATCACGCCGATGATGATGCTGCCGATGACCGCCAGAGGAATCATCCCTGCCGCCAGCACGATACCGCCCGCAATCGCCCAGAACAAGAACGCAATGTCCATCGGCTCCTTAATCGCCGTGCGGAAGCGGACAATCGACAGCGCACCCACCATGCCCAGCGAAAGCACGACGTTGGACGTGACAGCCAGAATCACCATTGTGGTAACCATCGTCATGGCAATCAGCGAACCGCCGAAGGACTGCGAGAACATGACGCCCGCATACGTTTTGCGGTAGACAAAGTAGATGAACAGCCCCAGACAAAACGAGAGAATCAGCGCAATTGCCATATCGGGAATAGAAACGGCGGTGATGTTTTCGAGGTAGGAGGACTTGAAGATGTCGTTGAAGCTCATGTTGGTATGTCCTTTCTATTTTTTTGATGATTATTGGTAGACCCGGCAGACGGCGTACTTCGAGAACGAGGCAGGCGTTCGGCTTTTGAGCGCCGCCGCGCGCCGGATGACATTGGGCAGATATTCGTCCCACTTAACTTCCAGCAGCGTCACGTCCTCCGCGATGGGCAGCGTCAAACCGCGTGGGTTCAGAAAATCCCTCGGCGAACCCGTGCGGATGTTCCAGTCAATGGTCACGCGGACATTGCCGGGTGCGTACACAAACGGAACGCGCTGATACGCCACGACAGTTTTGGGCATCAGGCGGTTCACCTTCATTTCCACATACAGCATTGTCAGCAGCGGGCGATTGCTTGTCACCAGCCACGCAATGTCACCGCTCAGGATGCGTGTGACTTCGTCCTGCGTCAGGCGCTCCTGCAATTTGTAGCCTACGCCGTCGCGCTTCATCTTGCATTCCAGCATGATGTAGCTAAGGTCGTCGTTGTAGTACCGGATGCGGAATTTGCGCCGCTCATTCACGCCGTCGAGCTTCTCGTGCAGGGCGGTATCCAGCGGGTCGTCAAAGTAGAGACTGCGGATGTCGTAGCACCCTCGCGCAGCAGCGTGCGCATCCAGCTTCGCCACGGCACTGAGGTTTGCGCGAATCGCCGCTGCGTCGCCGGGGGAAATGATGTGCTTGATTTCGTGCCGATAATCCATGTGCTTTGCTCCTTTCATGGCATCATTTTGTTCTGCGGCTGTCTGACCGCGTCCATGTTCTACGATACACTTTCTGTGTGTTTTCCGTGTGAACATGTCTTGAATGTCCGTTGAAATTGCATTTTCATACATTTCCGCGCTTTCGGACACATTCCCGATTGTATTGTATCATCCATCCATTCCGCCGCATCAGGACGATACTGCACTGTCTCGTCCAAAATCCGCTTCTCGGCTGCCTCCTTGCAAATATCCAGCACAAACAGTTGTAAAATCCTGTACTGTGCTGGATTTTTGCGGAAGTTGTGTTATACTGATGATAAGAGATTGTTCAGGGGGTGAACCCATGTATCGCGTGCTGATTGTCGATGACGAAATGCCGGCGCTTCGCTTTGTGCAGAGCATTATCGAGCGGTTCGCAACGAATTTTCAGGTCGCCGGCGTCGCCACCAGCGGGGAGCAGGGATTTCAGCTTCTGGAGCAGCAGATGTTCGACCTGCTCATCACCGACATCGGGATGCGCGGCATGAACGGCATTGAGCTGGCGCAGACGGCGCGCGCCATGCAGCCGAATATCCGCATCGTCATCATCAGCGGCTACGGGAAATTTGAGTATGCGCAGGGCGCGATTCAAGCCGGGGTGGATGATTATCTGCTCAAACCCGTCAGCATCAGCAAAATGACCGCCATCTTGGAGAACTTGGAGAAAAAGTTAGATGCGAGCCAGTCCGACCTGAACGCGACGCTGCTGCCCGCCATCGCCTGCAAGCAGCCGTATTCGCAGGAGAGCGCCGCGCAGCTGTATCGGAACAAGGCGTTCCACTTCGCGCTGGTTCGCTGGGGCAATCTCGATATGCGGCTGCCGAAAACGCTGGGCGCGTCGTCGATGGTGTATCCGCAGGATACACACTTTCAGGTACTGCGCGGGCGGGACGAGGACGAGCGGATTCTGGTCGCAGCCGACGGGACGGTCGAGGATTTCCTCAGCAATCTGTGCGTCTACATGACCAAACCCGGTCATATACCCACCTGGACAGCCGTCTATTCCACCCTTTCGCGCGAAATTGAGACGCTGCCCGGCTTCATTGATTTGTCGCTGGAACTGCTCTACCGCAATACTGTCATCGGCAAGCACCAAATCATCCGCTTCGCCGGGGAAAGTGCCAAGTATGAGCCGATGCGTCTGCCTGCCGCCAACTTGAAACAGCTGAATTATTTCATCAGCATGGGCAAATTCCGCATGATTAAGGAGTATTTGAGCGCGCTGGCGGTAACGTGGGAGCGGGAGCAGATGCCGCAGGTGCAGGCATGGCACATGACCCGGCAGATTATCTGCGAAGCCGTCGCCGCCTATTCGCCGCTGAACAATCGGCTGGAAGAGACGCTGAATGAGTTCAGCGACCTCATCCGCTGTGCATCGTCCTACGGCGACCTGATGTACAGCACCTACGCCCTGCTGTTTGAGAACGGCAACGTCCGCGATCGCAAGCTCTCCACGCAGGAGCTGCACGACTACGCGGTGCAGTACATCCGGGAGAACTACGCCAAGCCGCTGAGTATGCAGAGCGTATGCGAGGAGGTCGGCATTTCACAGACGTATTTGAGCCGCCTCTTCCGCAAGTACAGCGACACGACGTTTAATGCCTTCCTGACACGCTGCCGCATGGAAGCCGCCATCAAGCTCTTGCAGGAAAAGCCGAATCTGCTGCTGCGCGATGTCGCTGTCTGCGTAGGGTACGAGGATTCGCGGTACTTCACCAAGGTATTCCACCAATATACCGGCAAGCCGCCGTCGCAGTTCACCGGGAAAGGGTAATCAGCGGGCGCACGCCTTAATGGGTGCGCTCGTATTTTTGCTGCCTACAACGAAGGAGAATGTTCCATGAAACTAAGCTGGAAAATGACGCTGATTTTCTCCATCATGATGCTCGCTGCCCTGTTTTCCATGTCCATGTATGCCTCCGAGCTGACGGTCAATGGGGCGAATGCCTTCACGAAGGCGCGCTTTTTCAGCATGAGTTCCAGCATCCAGCGCAGTTTGGAGCAGGATGTTTCGATGATGAGCATCACCATGCAGGAACTGACGGAGAACACCAGCTTCATGGCGGCGCTGAACCAGATGGTGCGCGACGACAGCACCGACCAGAAGGTTGGCACTGCCGCCCGCCGCGCCGCCTTGCAGCAGCTTTTGCAGTCGCCGCTGGTGGACAAGTTCGCCCGCGTGTCCTTCTACACCCGCGACGGCGTATTCCTCTCGAACTACATCGACAAAGACCAGCGCGTGGACACGGAAAGCGCTTCCTTCAAGCGATACATCCAAACGCTTCCGTGGCTGGATGACGCGGACAATACATCGGGCTTCGTCCTCCTCTCTCCACACCCGGATTATTTCTCCCCTGCCAATCAGGAACGTTCTATCTACGGCATTGTGCAGGCGGTGCGGCATCATGGGCGCATCATCGGCTATCTGCAAATCAGCGATGACGCCGAGACGCTGACCGATTTGATGACGTTTGTGGACAACAGGCAGGTTTGCGTCGAAGCCGTGTTCGACAACGGGCAGCGGCTCTTTTCCAGTATGGGAACGTTTCTGCCTTGGTCAGACGATGTGCCGGAAAATGCGTTTACAACCATTACACTGAGCAATGGCGAAAGCCGATCCGTGCTGCATACGCACATTGCGCCGCTCTCGCTGCATCTCTACATCAGTCAGGACGGGAATATCATCACCAATGCGGATGCACAGCAGCGAATCAATCTTTTCCGCCGCGCGCTGCTGATTCTGGCGATGGCAGGCGCGCTGATTATGCTCGTGTCGATGGGGCTGACCCGCTCCATCCGCAAATTGACGCGCAAGCTGCGGCAGATTCCCGACACCAGCATGGTGCATCCAGAAACGATTCAGCTCAATCAGCTGCTTTCCAACGTCACTTCGCCCCGCGACCGTGAAACGCACGAGCTGGAACAGGTGTTCAACCACCTGATGACGCGCCTGCACGAAAGCACCACGAACGAAATGACGCTGCGCGAAGGAACGCTGCAAGCCCAGCTGAATGCCCTGCAAGCGCAGATCAATCCACACTTTATCTACAATACGCTCAACATCATCTCCGCGAAATCCATGGAAAGCAGCAACTACGACGTCATCGAAATCTGCGACCAGTTTGCGCAGATGCTGCGCTATTCCACGGACATGTCGTCCCGCACGGCGACGATGGCGGAGGAAATCGAGAATGTACACAACTACTTGATGCTCGCCAAGGCGCGGTACGAAAACAATCTTGAATTTGCCATCGACGTGCCGGAGAATCTGGGCAGCATCACTGTGCCGAAACTGACGCTCCAGCCGCTGGTGGAAAACGCGCTGACGCACGGCTACAACGGCTACAACGAGCTGCGGAAGCTGACCGTCACGGGGCGCATCGAGGACGAGAAGCTCATCCTGTGCATCCGCGACAACGGCACGGGTTTCTCCGAGAACAGACTGCAAAAGCTGCAAGAGGGCATCCGCCGCATTGAGAACGGCACGCTCTCGATAGAGGAATCCGGCGGACACATTGGGCTGCTGAACACCTGCCTGCGCCTGCACTTTTACAGCAACGGGCAGATGCACATCAGCATTCACAATGACAGCGGCGCGGTGATTACGATGGTGATGCCCTGCGGGATGCAGGAAAACCAAGAGACGTGACGGCGGTTTTGCCTATACAGAGAGGAGACCTCCCCTTTCCGAGGAAGTCTCCTTTTGCTTGCCGATTATTCCACAATGGTAATGGTCTTCGTCAGTGTGCCAACCGTCAGGGTGTGTTCGCCGGGCTGGTCGATGGTCAGTTCCATTTCAACCACGCGCCAGTCTCCGCCGTTGACTGCCATGATCTTTTCCGCGATGACTTCGCCGTCGCAGATCGCCTGCACGGTCGTAATGCCGTCGTCGCCGTTGTTCCACAGCAGGACATACGCCGTGAACGGCACGCCAGCCTTGGTTTCCACAATGGATTCATAGCTGGTGCTGGTCGAACCGTTGGATTCCGTCACAACCTCATGCGTTGCGCGCGGCAGAACCAGCGTGTCGTAGACGAAATCCGGCTGCGCGCCGTACTTCATGCCGTACTGATACTGAATCAGCGGATCGCCCCAGTTGCCGGGAACGGTGTGGTTCTCGCTGGTCTTCATCATCGCCAGCAGCATCATGCGTACATACTGGTTCGCACCCTGATCGCCCGCCAGATCCTTCCACTGCGCATCGTCCATTGCTTCGTCGCGTGCCAGTTCCTTGACGACCATGCCTGCCGGCTCCGCGTCGCCGAAGAGCAGCTGTGCAAACACAATCGGTTCCGTCGTGGTAATGAAGCCGCTTGCGCCCGTGCCGTGGTCTGCCGGACGGGAGAAGGTCAGCGCCAGCAGCGCATCCGCGTTGGCAACCATGTAGGTGTTGGGGTCAATGTGGTTCGCCACGATAACCAGCTTCTTGCCGGCGTCCTTGGCGTCCTCGATGATAAGCTCCGCCGCGTCGTTCATCTGCGTGCAGTCCGCAATGACCACATCCGCATCTTCCATGTCCTCCACCACCGTGGCGAAGTCCGGAAGCACCTTCTTGTAGGCTTCCAGCGTCATGGCAGAAGCCGTAGAGCCGATGTAGACCTTGATGCCCTTGCTCAGCGGCAGGAGGTTGTCGTCGTTCTTGATGAGGATAGCGGATTCCGCCTGAAGCTGACGTTCCAGCGCCACCACTTCGGGGTTGCGCGCCGCCATCAGCGTGTCGGTGTCGGTGATTTCCCACGGATTCGCGATGTATTCCGCAGAAGCCGCAATCGCCAGCGCCTTGTCCGCGTCAGAATAGGGATTCTCGAACAAATCCATCTCGAACTTGTCCTTCAGGACGCGGTAGCAGGTTTCGTAGCAGCGTTCTTCCGAAATCAGCCCCTGCTTGAGTGCTTCTTCGATGCCAGAACGGGACGCCGAACCGCCGTGACCGTCGCTCTCGTAGTCGCAGGCGAACGCGCCGATCTGATCCAGACCGTTGTTGATAACCATGGCGTAGCGTTCGGGGATAGACAGGCTCAGCACGTCGATGCCGTCCACCGTCACGCCCGTGGAGTTGCTGTCGCCCTGATCGCCCCAGTCGGAGACGATGATGCCCTCAAAGCCGAGCGTCTTGCGCAGGTAATCCATGGTTTCCTTATCGTAGTCCACATGGACGGTGTTGGTCAGACCGGTATTGTAGCCGTTGGTCATGACCCACTTCGGATTCGCGGACAGGGCGATTTCCCACGCCTTCATCCAGTTGTCCACCGTCTGCGCATCACTGCGCGCATCCGCAAAGGAGGAGTCGCCGCCGCGCGCGATGAAGTGCTTCATGCACGCTTCCACGCCGCCCTCGACTTGCAGGGCGAGGGTTTCTTCCTTCGTCATCGTGCCGGCGTATTCCGGGTCTTCGCCGTTCCAGCTGCCCAGCTCCTGTCCGTAGGGATGCAGGACGACATGGATGCCGACCGCGCGGCTTTCCAGCGAGTACGCTGTCCACAGCTTCTTGGACAGCTCCAAGTCATTCGCCGCGCCGAACGCATCATGCGCCACGTCAATCATGCCGCCCCACGCGTTGTATTCGCGGTCATTGGAAATGACAACCGGGATGCCCAGACGGCTGTCCTCCGCCAGCGCCTGCATCGCATTGTGGTACACAATCTGCTGCGCGGGCGTGCCGTTGGTGTTGTCCAGATGGCTGGTGATGTTCAGCACGTTGATGTAGTACCACATCGAGCGCGACGTGAACGACGAGCTTTCATCCGGCACGACGCTTTCCGTCCCGAACATGTAGCGCGAATCCGCAAAGTCAACGCCCATCGGGTTGCCGCAGGTGTTCACATGGTAGAAAAGCCCCGCTCTCTCTTCCCGCGTCATCTGGTCGTAGAGGTCTTTCACGCGCGCATCCACATCCTGCCGCCAGTCCTCGTAGACATCCAGCTGACCATTGCCGTTCAAGTCCTTGAACTTGTGCCCATCCACCTCCAGAATGGTGGTGACGCCATCGAGATACCCCAATTCCTTTTGGGTATCCGTCCCGGCGATGACCGTGATAGCTTGATTCACCTGATCGTAATCCGTGAACCGTGCTTGTACGGATTCTTCCGCCATCGCACTCATGCCGAAGCTGCTGGCCAGCATCGCTGCGGCCAAAATCGCGGACAGTTTTCTTTTCATTGAAAACAGTCTCCTTTCTTTCGCGAGTTCTGCTCGCTTTTGCCTCTATCATAGCGGATTTTTCCTTTTTTCGAGCAGTTCTTTTCAGCACGGATATGTGGAAAAAACGGTACTGAGAAGGGGAAAGGAGGAAAATGAAGGAAATGGCAAAAGCTGTAGATGATTACGCAACAACTTTTTTTGCAAACAATCTGTGTAAACAGCTGATGTATCCCCAAAAGAAGACACGACGGTGCATTAATTGGCGGAATGCAAAGCAAAGCCCCCTCCAACGCATCTCCTCGCAATCGCAGGGAGATACGCTGAAGGGGGTACTTTCAATGATCTTCATCCGGAACCACTGCCAGCGCCGTCAGCACAAACACCTCCGGCGCGCCAGCCGCTCGAAGCGCGCCCGCACATGTTTCGGTCGTCGAACCGGTAGTATACACGTCGTCAATCAGCAGAACTGGGGTTGAAATGCGCGCGGTGGCGGCGAACGCGCCGTGCAGGTTCTTCCGGCGCTGGGCGGCGTTCAGTCCCTGCTGGGTTGCGGTTTCGCGCGTGCGGATCAGCAGAGGCTGGCAGGGTAAATTGCGCCGCTGCGCAAAGGCCTCTGCCAGCAGTCGACCGTGGTCAATGCCGCGCGCGTCAAGGTGCTTCTTCGTCATCGGGACGGAGGTGACAACCGTGTCTGGCGGCAGGGCAAATGGACACGCGGATGCCATGCCGTCCGCCAGTACCTGCGCGCATTCGGCGATGCCGCTGTATTTGAGCATCAGCACCAGCTGCCGCGCAATGCCGTGGTAGCTCCACACAGCGGCGGCGTTCGGCGCAAGCGCAGCACCCGGCAGGCGCAAATCATCCAAAACAGCGAGGCAGACCGGACAAATCGCGTTCGGCAGGGACAGCGCGCCGCAGGTTAGGCAGAAAACGTGCTGCGGGAACAGCGCATCATCCACATCGGTCAAAAGGCGGGTGAAAAACGCGCGAAGAGCGGGCAAAAGCGGCATGAAAGCACCTCACTCCTTCCCCAATTCCTCCTGATGCAAATCAATGGTGACGCTCGTGCCCTCCCCAATGCGGGAGGACAGCGACACGCGGCAATGGAGCATTTCGGCGGTCTGATGGACGAGGTACAGCCCCAGTCCGGTGGATTTTTGCCCGCCGCGCCCGTTGTAGCCGGTATATCCCTTCTCGAACACGCGCGGCACATCCTCCGGTGCAATGCCGATGCCCGTGTCCGCCACGATAATCGCTGGGGCGCTGGTCACGCGGATGCTGACGCGGCCGCGGTCGGTGTACTTGACGGCGTTGGACAGCAGCTGGTGGAGGATGAACAGCAGCCATTTGCTGTCCGTCAAGGCGCTTTCGGCGGTCGGCTCGTACTGCAGGCGCAGCTTCTTGCGGATGAGCAGGGGCGCAAAGTCGCGAATCGCCTGCCGAATGACCGGGTCAAGCGGCACACGCGTCAGCACAAGGTCTTTCGTCGGATTGCCCAACCGCGCGTAGCTTAACGCCATCGTGACGTACTGCTCCATTTGGAACAGTTCAGCCAGCATGGCGCGGTTCTCCGGCGTGTCCTCGCTCTGCAATTGCAGGCGCATCACCGACAGCGGCGTTTTGATTTGGTGTACCCACGCGGTGAAGTAGTCTGTACTGTCCTGCCGATAGGCTGCCAAGTCCGACTGCGCGGCGCGGACGTCGTGCAGCAGCCGCTGCATAATCGCCTGATCATCCGCTTCAGATAGCGTGCGCGGCGATGGCAGTTCATCCAGCAGAAGATGCGGCGCATTCAGCACATGCGCACGCGCCTGATGCGCCCGGCGATAACGCACAAAGCCCCAAATCAGCGCAATCAGCCCCATTACCGCGCACAGCGCCGATGCGTACGCGACCGGTTCGGTCGGCAGATGATACAGCGAGAGCACCAGCGCAAATGTGCCCGCGAACAGCGCCAGCAGCCCCGCCAGTGGCAAATGTTCCCGCAGATAGCGCCGAATCATACGCTGCCCTCCTGATTCACGGCATACCCGCTGCCTACCTTCGTGACGATGAAGCCCGGCAGTCCCGCCGCGCTAAGTTTCTTCCGCAGGCGGTTGACATTGACGGTCAGTGTGTTTTCCTCAACGTACTCGTCCATCTGCCACAGACGGGTCATCAGTGTTTCGCGGCTGACGATGCGCCCGCGCTGCTCCATGAGTGTGCGGAGGATAATCAGTTCATTGCGTGTCAAGGGGATGCTCTGCCCATGGATGGAGAGGGCAGCACTGTCCAAATCCAGCACGGCCTCCCCGCAGGCGAGGATATTGCCTGTAGCCGGCATGTCATACGCACGGCGCAGGACGGCATTCACCTTCGCTGCCAGCACAGCTGGGTCAACGGGTTTGGCAATGAAGTCGTCGCCGCCCATGTTCATCGCCATGACGATGTTGAGGTTATCCGACGCGCTCGAAAGGTAGACAATTGGCACGCTGGTGATGCGGCGCAGCTCCTGCGTCCAGTGATGACCGTTGAAGAAGGGGAGCATCAAATCCATCAGTACGATTTGCGGCTTCCACTCGGCGAACTCCTCCGTCACATGGCGGAAATCGCGGACTTTCTGCACCTCGTGTCCCCACGCGGTCAGCACCTGCGTGATGGCATCAGCCAAGGCAGCGTCGTCTTCGACTAATAGGATGCGGTACATACGAGTCATCTCCCTGATGATGTAGTTTGGTGTTGGTGTGGTCTGTTTTCGTACCCGTCAGTCGCTTTCCTCCGCACTTTCGCCCGCCAGCGCATCGAGAATTGCTTGCAGCCGCTTCTCGCCGATGCCCTTGACATTCCGCAGCTCCTCCGGATACACGAACGCGCCGTGTTCCTCCCGGTATGCCACAATCCGCTCCGACAGCACAGTACCGATGCCCGGCAGGGCGTCCAATGCGGCAGCGTCGCCGGTGTTCAGAATGGAATCCGGCGGAAGTGTCGCTCTTGGTACAGCGGTTGTTTCTGCTGCTGGCACTATCGGCGGATTCGTCGATTCGTCATCCAGCGAGTCAGTGATTTTCGTTTGCAGCTCTGCTCCGATGCCCTGGACGTTCCGCAAATCTTCCGGGTACACGAATGCGCCGTGTTCCTCCCGGTATGTGATAATCCGCTCCGACAGCACAGTACCGATACCCGGCAGGGCGTCCAATGCGGCTGCGTCGCCGGTGTTCAGAATAGAATCTGCCGGAAGTGTCGGCACAGGGGCAAGCGTGAAGCCGTCGCCTTTTGACGGATAGCACTTCGGAGCGGAATGGACACGGACAGGGGCGGATGCATTCCATAAGAAGCAGCCAAGGCTTGTAAGAAGGGCTGCCGTATACAGCAGCAGAAGCAGCTTTCGCACGCCCTGCCGCCATTCGCGCACAGCATCCCCCTCCGTCCAGCTTGTCGTCAGGAGCATTGTACCATACTTGGCACGGATGGACAAGAGTGCGCGGCAGAAAAAAATAGGCGCAGCATGGGAAGGAAGATTCCATGCTGCGCTGGGGTGGCTGCTGTTTTCAAATGCAGTTTTCTTTAGGGACGGGGGATTTCGCCTGCGGGTGTGCACTGTGGTTATATCCCCAGCGAAAATCCGCCTTGTATAAGGTAGAACAGCGCCACGCCGTCTATTGCGACGGCATCGTGCATCGCGTCGTAGCGGGTCAGTGCGACGGTGTGCACTGTGCCGTCAACATCTGTGAATGTCCACACGGTGTGGGGAGCGTCGGCAGCAGTCCAGCCGTCGGGGAGACGACCGGACATCGTGACCATCATCAGCTGATTGTAGGCAGCGGAAAAGGCAGTGTAATCCGAAGGTTCACCGTTTTTCGTCAGCGCAATATCATAGACCTGATTCCCCTCGTCGTCCGTGACAAGTTCGTTGTTCTCGGCAACCTGTTCGGTGCGTGTGATGACCCATGTGTCCACGCCGTCCGCCGTTTCACGTGAAAGGGACGCAAGATTTCCCAGCGCCGTCAGGACCGGATAGCGCGTAATGGTCTCCTGCCAGGCTGCGTTCATGACGCCGCGCAGCAAGAGCGTGCTGCAGCGGTAAATCCCGCCATTGTAGAGCACATAATCCACCAAATCGCTTTCCTGCTCGCCGATGACGAGGGCGATCGTGGATTCCGGGTAATCGGTCGTAGCGTATGAGCCAGTCGTGCCGACTGCGCCGATTGTGCCGGCGGCTTGGTGCAGGCGGATGACGATGCGGGGCGTGTCCAGCCCGTAGCGTGCGATGCTCTCCGCAGTCGCGTCGGCAATGTATTCGCCCAGGCGGATGTTTGCTGCCGACTTGCGAAGGGTGTTCATGGCAGTGCCGTCCGCCGGGTAGGACACCGGGGTGGTCAGCATCCAGCGGTCTTGCGCGTCCGCGTTCGTGATCGCGCCGTTCAAGCGCCATTGCTGGGTGATTTCGCCCTCCGCGTTCAGCAGCGTGATTTCATCCAGTCGGTCGGCGTGAATCGTCAGCTGCTCGACGCTGTGGAGCGAACCGCGCGTGACGTAGCATTCCTCCGCCAGACCGCGGCTGACGGACAGCAGGCGGGTATCGCCGTCCAGCTGCGCGTACTGCCAGCTGTTTTCGTACTGCGGGGCGCTGCCGATGCGCAGGGTGTGGCTGCTGCCGTCCGCAAAATCCACGGTGACGACGCTCTCCGGGTCATCCAGCCCGAACGCTGCCCACTCCTCATTCGTGCCGTTCCAATCGTCGCTGAGCACCTCTGCGGTCACGTTCTTAAGCCCGGACAGGAGCGTTTCGGCAATGTCCGCATCCACCGTGAAGGCGCTTTCGCCCTCCAGCACCAGTGCGCCGGATTCCGTCTGCACTGCCGACCACGCGTCCTGATTGCGCACGGCAATGCGGATGCGGGTGATATCCGCCGATTCCACCGCCCAGAGGGTGATTTCCTCGTCCTCATGCGCGGATGTTTCCGGCGCAGGGGCGGGCGTGCGGGCGAAAATCAGCAGACACGCCGCCGCCGCGACCAGCACCACGGCGAAAATCAGCAGGAGGATGCGGCTGTGCCTGCGCGCGGCATGTTTCTTTTTCGGGACGTTTTGCATGGCTTACAGATTCCTCCGTGGAAGCAGGATGATGACCGCCGCCAGCAGCACCAGAATCGGCAGCCCGACCAGTACGACGCTGCCCAATGACAGCGCATTGACGGACAGCCCCGGACGCAGCGCCGTTTTGACCATGATGCTGGTGTCAATGCTGTCATCCCCGGTCAGAAAAGACACAGCGCGCACCAGAAATTCCTCGCCGTCGGTCATGGTGAAGAGCTGTTCCTCGGTCAGCAGGGCGGAACTGCCGATGATGAACGCGCGGCTGACGTCGCCCGTGTCGGTGAAACGCTTGGCTTGCAGCGCGAGCGCGAACGGCCCGGTTTTGTCGCTGTCGGATTGGGTGATGCTCAGGCGCGACGCGGTTGTATCAACCAGATAACTCTTGGCGGATGTTGTCAGCACTGCGTCCACCAGCAGGGAATTGTCCGATTCCGGCGAAGGGTCGAAGCCGCGGCTGGCAACCACGAGCATCGCCGTCCGCCCGTTCAGCATCATCTCCAGTGTCACGTCCGTTGCCTGCATTTCCGGCAGCAGCGCCAGACGGTTGTTGTTGTAGAACGTGTCGGTTTCATCCGGCGACGCCATCACCAGCCCGCTTTCCGGCAGGAAGCCGTAGGAGCGCAGCAGGGACAGCACGTTCGGCATATTCTCAATCGGGTCGGTATAATCGCAGCTGAACAGCACTGCGCCGCCGTCCTGCACATACGCGCGGATGATGTCCATTTCCGCGTCGGTGTAGTCCTTGACGGGCGAAAGGATGCACAGCACGTCGCCGGATGCGAATGTCATGTCGCTGAGCTTCTCGAACGCGACGTCGTAGTGGTTGTTCGTCAGCAGGGTGGTAAAGGCGGACAGGGAGTCTTCGCCCAGTTCGCCGTGCCCCGTCGCGATGTGCAGCGTCGGCACGGTGTCGCGCGTGACGTAGGCGATGGCGGAGGTAATCTGCTGCTCATACGCCAAGCCGGAGACGTTGTAGCTGCCCGAATCGGTATCGACAGAGAGCGTTACAAAATCCGTTGCGGTCAGCACGCGGTAGCGGTCGGTTTCCTCGCAGTAGACGATGAGGTTCTGCGCGGAGACGTTGGTGGTGCTGCTGGAGAAGCGGGTCAGCAGCAGGGGATTCAGGCTCGGCGGGGTTTGCTCCCACGTCACCATATCCGACGCGGCGCTGTAACGGTTGAGCAGCTCCAGCAGGGGCTGATCCTCCTCGCCGCGCTCGAACAGGGCGTAGATTTTCACCGGGCGCTTTAGGTCGCGCAGAATCTGCTTCGTCGTCTCGCTCTGCGTTGTGACGGCGTTGAAGGAGAAGTCGCCGCGCCAGCCGTAGCGCGTTTCGAGGTTCGTTGTCGCCAGATTGATGAGAATCAGCGCGGCAATTACCAGCGCGACAATGGCGGTAGACATGGCACCGTAGCGCAGGCGCGGGCTGATGGTGAACTTCCTGTGCGCGGATTGTTTTTTGTTTCGCATTCTTCGTCACTCTCCCCGATAGCGCCGGGCATCCAGCGTATGAATCGTCAGCAGGAGGAACGCCGCGGCAAAGGTGACATCGTAGACGACGCTTGCCGCGCTGAGCTGCCCCATCAGGAACGGTTCAGCCCGCTGATAAAGGCTGAAGAAGGACAGCACGCTGGAGAAGAAGCTGCTGTTGACGGCGTTTTCCAGCAAGTCCAGCATCCAGAGGACGAAGTTCGCGCCGAACGCAAAAACCGCCGCCGTCACCTGATTTTTTGCGCAGCCGGAGATGAACAAGTCCAGCGCGAGGAATGCGCCGCCCTGCAAGATGAAACCGAGGTACGCCACCGCCATTTCCGCCGGGTACACACGCCCATAGACCGCCACGACCGCCACGAAGCCGAGCGTCAGCACGACGGTTGCCACCATGACGGTATACGCCGCGGCATACTTGCCCAGCACCATGCCGGACAGGGAAACCGGGCTGGTGAGCAGCAGCTGATCCGTGCGGCGCTGACGCTCTTCCGCCAGCAGCCGCATCGTCAGCACCGGCGAGAGCAGCATCCACAGGTAACTCATCTGCCCCACGAACGTCGGTAAGTCCGACGACCGCGCCTGCATAATCTGCAAATAGAACATCACCGAGGACAGGAGCAGGAACACGCCCATGAACACATAGCCCGTCGGCGTGAGGAAATACGCCTGCAATTCTCGTTTCCAGATGGCACGCATAGTAACAAACAACCTTTCCGGGGGACAAGGGGCGTTGCCCCTTTGAACCCCAGCAGGGACGCTGTCCCTGCACCCTGCAAGGGAGTTCCTCCCTTGCCCCTTTCACGCGATTCAATTGGTGACATATCCATACTTCTTCCGCGTGTTACTCCAAGAAAAAAACAACTTCTGATAAAATTCAAGTAACATGGGAGAGACCGCGCCGAAGGTTTCCAAAGGGCGATCGCAGACTTCGTCTGTTTTCATTGCCCTTTGGTCGCCTCCGCAGAGGCGAAATCCCTGCGCATCGGGAAAAACTTCTGTGATAGAAGCACCCTTCTGCAATAAGAACAAAGAAGATTATGAAGGAACTTTCGTGCCTTCATCCGTCGCGCGGAGGAACACCGTTTCCAGCGAATCGTGTTCCTCCACCAGCATCCGAATCGGGGCATCCAGCCCGCAAAGCAGGCGGAACAGCTGCGTCTGCGCATCCGGCACGGCGGAGGCGTCGCATTCCAGCAACACCTCGCTGACCTCAATTGTCCGCGTCGGCAGCGCCTTCACCCGCCGCACGCACGGCAGTGACCGCAAAGCCGGAATCAGCTGCTTTTCCCGCATGGCAATGCTTGCTCGAAGCCGCAGCGTTTCGCCCGTTTCGGCTAATTCCTGCATGTCTGCTTCGTATTCCAAATGCCCGCGGTTCAGGATGAGTACCCGCTGGCAGAGCTGCTGAATCTCCGACAGGAGGTGCGAGGAAAAGATGACTGTGTGCGTTTTGCCGAGGTCGGCAATCAGCGCGCGAATCTCCACCACCTGACGCGGGTCAAGCCCGACGGTCGGTTCATCCAGCACCAGCACCTTCGGATTGCCGCATAGCGACTGCGCTACGCCGACACGCTGTCGGTAGCCCTTCGACAAGTGCCCAATCAGGCGGTGCGCCACTTCGGACAGCCCGCAGGTGCGGATAATGTCCTCCACATGCGCCGCAATCGCCGATTTCTGCACTTCCTTTAGCTCGCACACGAACCGCAGGTAGGCCCGAACGGTCATTTCGTCATACAGCGGTGGTTTTTCCGGCAGATAGCCAATCAGCCGCTTGCACTCGCGTGCGTTTTGGAGGAGATCCATGCCGTCCACCAGCACCTGCCCCGATGTCGGCGGCAGATAGCCCGTGAGGATATTGAGTGTGGTGCTCTTGCCCGCGCCGTTCTGCCCGAGCAGACCGACAATCTGCCCTTCCGGGGCGCGGAAAGAAACATCGTGCAGGGCTTCGACCGCACCGTAGCGCTTCGTGACATGCCTGAGTTCAATCATGGAGCATACCTCCCTTGGAATATACGATTGCACGCATCTGCCGGAGCAGACTGTCTGGCAATAGCATGAGTATTATAGCAGAAAGCGCACAAAAAAGCATGAACGAACTGTAAAGGATATTACAATTTTCGGATTCGTCTGCGCCATCTGCTTGCGCCTTTTCCCCGTTGGCGTCCGCTCATTCCGTTTAGCGTAGCGCTGCTACGCTGCACTTCATTCGCGTTAGCCAACGTGAAAAATTCGCGGCGCATCTTGGTGCATTCTCATCCGAAAATTGTAATAGAACGCATAGACAAAAACCCCGCTTGCAAGGAAAATCCCATGCAAGCGGGGCAAACAGTCCTTATGAAATTACACCCGATCCGCGATTTCCTTAGAAATTTTTGCGATGAATTCATCCAGCGTGCAAGTAACCGTCTGGTCGGTCGCACGGTCGCGGACGGAGACGGTGTTGTTCTCCACTTCCTGACCGCCGAGAATCAGCATGTACGGCACGCGGTCTACCTGACGCGCTTCGCGAATCTTGTAGCCAATCTTCTCGTTGCGGTCGTCCAGCTCGCAGCGAATCTTCTTCGCGCGCAGGGCGGCGTACACCGTCTTGGCATAATCCATCGACTTGTCGGACACGGGCAGCACCTTCACCTGAACCGGCGCCATCCACGTCGGGAACTTGCCCGCGAAATGCTCGGTCAGGATGCCGATGAAGCGTTCGATGGAGCCATAGCAGACGCGGTGAATCATAATCGGGCGCTTGCGGCTGCCGTCCACATCCACATACTCCAGATTGAAGTTCAGCGGCATCTGGAAGTCCAGCTGAATCGTGCCGCACTGCCAGGTACGGCCGAGGCAGTCGCGCAGGTGGAAGTCAATCTTCGGGCCGTAGAACGCACCGTCGCCCTCGTTGACGATGTAGGGCATACCGAGCTTTTCCAGCGCGGTTTTGAGGCCGTTGGTTGCATCCTCCCAGTCCTCGTCCGAACCCATCGAGTCCGCCGGACGGGTGGACAGTTCGACGAAATAATCGAAGCCGAACTTGGAGTACACCTGATTGATGAGGTGTACGACGCCGGCAATTTCGTCCGGAATCTGCTCGCGGGTCATGAAGATATGGGCATCGTCCTGCGTGAAGCAGCGGACACGGAACAGGCCATGCAGCGCGCCCTTCAGCTCGTGGCGGTGCACCAGACCCAGCTCACCCACGCGCAGGGGCAGGTCGCGGTAGGAATGGGGCTGGCTGCGGTAGACCATCACGCCGCCGGGGCAGTTCATGGGCTTGATGCAGTAGTCCTCGTCGTCAATCTTGGTGGAGTACATGTTGTCCTTGTAGTGATCCCAGTGACCGGACGTCTCCCACAGGTGACGGCTCATAATCATGGGCGTGGACACTTCCACATAATCCGCCGCGTAGTGAATATCGCGCCAGTAGTCAATCAGCGCGTTCTTCAGCTGCAGTCCCTTGGGCAGGAAGAACGGGAAGCCGGGGCCTTCGTCGCAGAGCATGAACAGACCCATTTCCTTGCCGATTTTGCGGTGGTCGCGCTTTTCGGCTTCTTCCATCATCTTCAGGTACTCATTGAGTTCCTCCTGATTGCGGAAGGCGATGCCGCCGATGCGGGTGAGCATCTTGTTGTTCTTGTCGTTCTTCCAGTACGCGCCGGACAGGGCGGTCAGCTTGAATGCCTTGAGCGCCTTGGTGTAGCACAGGTGCGGGCCGACGCACATGTCGATGTAGTCGCCCTGCTGGTAGAAGGTCAGCGTCGCGTCTTCGGGCAGGTCGCCGATGTGTTCGACCTTGTAGATTTCGCCGCGCTCCTGCATGAGCTTGATGGCTTCCTCACGGCCAAGCGCGAAGGGCTTAATCGGCAGGTTCTGCTTGACGATGGCCTGCATTTCCTTCTCGATGGTCTTGAGGTCTTCGTCGGAGAGCTTCACGTCGCCCAGATCGACGTCGTAGTGGAAGCCCTTTTCAGTTGCCGGGCCATAGGCGAAATGCGCCTGCGGATACAGGTGCTTGACTGCCTGCGCGAGGATGTGTGCCGCCGTGTGGCGGATGACATGCAGCTCGTCGTCAGCGGGGCATTCGTCCACATGACCGTCATTGTAGATGATTTTCATGCTTTTTCCCTCCAGATTGATTGATTGGGACGAAAAAACGCTCGTCCCTCGCGTTGTTTCGAGGGACGAGCGGAAAAATCTGCCCGTGGTTCCACCCTGATTGGTTCTCTTTGCCGCGCTATCGTGCAGCACACGGTACGATCGGGAGGTGGTCTTCCCCTGCCGCCGAATCAGCGCTTTTCACCAAACCGCGCCTCTCTGGACATCCTTCGGCAGGATACTCTTCTCCGTCATCTCGGACGAGTTCAGTATAGCCCAATTTATTGTCTTTGTCAAGGTGGAGAAAAAGACTTTTTCACTTGCAAAGCGCAGAGGCGAAATCCCCTGCATCAGCACGCGGGCATAGCATGAAAATGCGCTCAATTCAATCGCGCGGAAGGGTCAAGGGAGGAACTCCCTTGCGGAGTCCAGAGGCAGAGCCTCTGGTGGGGTCAAGGGGCAAAGCCCCCTTGGGTCATTCTTTCGCCCGCGGCTGGAAAATCAGCGCCATCAGCACCCCGAAGAACACCGCGGCGCTGATGCCCGCAGCCGTGTTCGTCAGACCGCCTGTGAATGCCCCTAAGATGCCGATTTCCTGCACGGCGCGCTTCACCCCTGTCACCAGCGCGTGACCGAAGCCCGTCAGGGGAACGCTCGCGCCCGCCCCGGCGAACTGCGCAAGGGGCGCGTATACCCCGATGGCGCTCAAAAATACCCCCGCGACAATGTAGCCCACCAGAATCCGCGCCGGGGTCAGTTTCGTTTTCAGCAGCAGAATTTCGCCAATCATGCACAGCGCGCCGCCCACCAGAAACGCCTTGATGAGATTCCACACAATCGTCATGCTTCGTCCGCCTCCAGTACAATCAAGTGGGCAATGCCCGGAATCGCACCGCCCTGCTGGCTGAATGTCGGGGAGAGCAGCGCCCCGGTCGCCATGAACGCCACGCGGTGAATCGCCTTCTCGCGGAAGAGACGCATGATGTACCCGCACAGCACGCTTGCGGAACATCCGCAGCCCGAACCGCCCGCGTGGACATCCTGCTCAGGCGAAAAAATCAGCATTCCGCAGTCCACATAGCGCGCCGCATCCAGCGGAACGCCCGCATCCATCATCAGCGTCAGCAGCAGGTCATGCCCGATTTTCCCCAAGTCGCCGGAGATGATGAGGTCGTAGTCCGCCGCCGTTCGCCCGGTGTCCATGAGGTGCCGCCGGAGCGTGTCTGCCGCGGCGGGCGCCATGGCAGCACCCATGTTGTTCATGTCCTTAATCGCCAAATCGACGATGCGCCCCAAGGTGACGTGTGTCGCGCGGCAAATCGGGCGGCGCGCCGAGGTGTCCAGCAGCGCAGCGCCCGCACCCGTGACCGTCCACTGCGACGTGGGTGGCCGCTGATTGCCGTATTCCAGCGGGAAGCGGTACTGCCGCTCTGCCGAACAGAAGTGGCTGCTGGCACAGCACAGCGCGCGCCGCGCATACCCGCCGTCGCAGAGCATTGCGCCGATGCACAGCGTTTCCGCCATCGTTGAACACGCGCCGTAGATGCCCAGAAACGGCGTTTGCAGCTTCTGCGCGGCGGTGGAGGCGGCCATAATCTGGTTGAGCAGGTCGCCGCCGAGCGTCACGTCCACACTTTCCGGCGTTGCGCCCGCTTTCTTCAGGCAGGTGTCCGCCGCCGTGTAGTGGAAGCGGCTTTCGGCTTTTTCCCACGTCTCTTCGCCGAACAGATCATCCTCAATTACCGCGTCAAATTCGCCGTGCAGGGGGCCGCTTCCCTCTTTTTTGCCAACGATGGCGGCGGTTTGAGCGATACCGGGGCGGTTCGGGAGCAGAATCGTTCCCGTGCCGATGCGTTTCAGGCGTTCAGCCATGTGAATCCTCCTTTACCACGGGAATAATGCGTACACGATGCCGACCAGCACCGACGCGCTTGTGCCCCACACCAGCACCGGCCCGGCAATGGTGAACAGCTTCGCGCCCAGCCCCAGCACCATGCCTTCACGCCGGAACTCCATGGCGGGGGACACCATGGCGTTCGCAAAGCCGCTGATGGGCACGAACGCGCCCGCGCCCGCGTACTGTCCGATTTTGTCGAACACGCCCAGCCCGGTCAGCAGCGCCGTCAGAAACACAAGCACCATGCTGGCGAACGTCGATGCGGTGGAAGGGGTCATGTTCAGCCACGCCAGTCCCGCCTCAATGCAGCATTGCCCGATGACGCAGATAGCCCCGCCGACCCAGAACGCGCGAATCAGCCCTTGCCCCATTTTCGATTTGGGCGACAGGCTGTCCACCAGCCGAGCGTAGCGGTCAAGCTGCCGCTGGCGGGCAGGGGAGGGCTGCTTGCCCTTCTCAAACATGGCTTTCGTCCTCCTTGTACGGACGATGGACACTCTTGTCCGGCGCAGGGCGGAAGCGGACTTCGCGCTCTGCCGGACGCGGGGTTTTCAGAAGGATGAACTGCTGGGAAGAATAGCGCTGCATAAAATGACTTCCTTTCTATTGATGATGACTGCTGATTCCTGCGCCCGCAGGCGCGATTCCCCGTGCAACGAAAAAGTTAAGCCACAGATAACCCCAAAAGTTGCGGTGCCGAAGGTTTCCAAAGGGCGATCGCGGACTTCGTCCGTTTCCATTGCCCTTTGGTCGCCTCCGCAGAGGCGAAATCCCCTGCTTGCGGGAAAGAGTTGCTATGTCTGAAAGACAGGCAGGTCGGTCGCGCCCATTTGGCGCGACACAGCACAGATGTTGGAAAGAGCAGCTTGGAGGCGCTTCTGAGGAAGCGCGAAGTTACTGGCAGGAACGCTTCGCTGCCTGCACCTTTTGGGCAATCCCGCACAAAGAAAGAACAGCCAAAAGGTCGTGAAAGAGGTATAATAAA
>ENA-OYZU01000036-OYZU01000036.1-human-gut-metagenome-genome-assembly--contig:-NODE-36-length-26576-cov-8.496097_pt1 | contig 26576 bp, 37 predicted proteins | sample MGYA00244202_ERZ653488 | MGnify/ENA primary metagenome ERZ653488 (study PRJEB26926, sample SAMN06164972) | human gut metagenome | biome: ENVO:00009003; feature: ENVO:2100002; material: ENVO:00002003...
GGGACTCTTTCCGACGGACAGAAAATAGCGGTAGGGGGTAAGCGACAAGAAAATACGCGAGCAGGACGCGCGCGCAAACGACGCGGGCGCGCGTCCTGGGCCGACCGGTTTCTCCGGGCGCGGAGGTTTGTCCTCTTTCCTCCGACCCTCGTGTGGAAACGCTGGGCGCGGTTTATCGCCGCGCCTGGAGAAGCCGGCCGGAGAATACCCGAGGTGATGAGTTGGCCAGAGAGGATATGATCCGCGCCGATATGCAGGCCGTCGGCACCTACAACCAGATTTTTGAGCCGACAATCAAGCAGTTGGCCAAGACAGAGCGCGAGCTCAGCCGCGCGGAGAAGGCGTGGAAGAAAGCGGGCGGCCTGATGGTCGCAACCCTGACCAACAAGACCGGCGGCGAGTACACGGCGAAGGATCCAAACTGGACGGTCGTTGAAAATCTCCGCGCGACGGTCACGGGCCTGCGCAATCAGCTGGGCTTGACGCCGACCGGACTGAACAAGGCGCGCAGCAAGCAGACTGCAAGCACTGACAAGTCCAAGATCGAGCAGCTGCTTTCCGATGCGCATGACTACGCCGTCGAACATGCGGCAGAGTATCAGCGCGACGTTGACGCCTATGTCGATAAAGTGCTCAGCGGCGAGATTGTTGCCTGCGAGTGGATTGTCCTGGCATGCCGACGCTATCTCAACGACCTGGCGTCCTGCCGCTGGGACTTCCGCCCGGAGCCGGCCTGCGAGATCATTGCCACCATCGAGACGATGCTCTGCCACCAACAGGGTGAATTTCTGGACGCGACACCCCTGCGCGGAACTCCATTTTACCTGCTCCCCTATCACAAATTCATTTGTTTCAACATCATGGGGTTTTACATCAAGGGAACAAATGAACGGAGGTTCAAGGAGGCGCTTGATTTCATTCCGCGAAAAAACGTCAAAACCACGTTTGCCGCCTCGCTGGCGTGGGCGCTGGCACTGTATGAGCGCCGATCCGGCTCCAAGGTTTACGAGGTTGGCGGCGCGCTCAAGCAGGCAATGGAAGGCTTCGACTTCTTGAAGTACAACGTCGAGCGACTCGGCGCGACCGTCAAGGAGGATGCGGGCCGCGGCCTGCGGATTACGGACAACAACATGGAGCACTCCATTGTCGGCGATATCGGCGACGGATTTATCTCCATCAACGCGCTGGCCGCGAACCCGGACAAACAGGACTCCTTTAATGCCAACATCGTCATCTGCGACGAAGCGCACGTGTATAAGTCGCCGAAGCAGTTTCAGAAGCTGCGTGACGCGATGAAGGCTTACACGAACAAACTCTGCATCATTATCTCTTCCGGCGGCGATAATGCGCTGGGCTTTCTGGCGCAGCGCGTGGAATTCTGCAAAAAGATCCTCAATGGCACAATCAAGGATCCGTATGCGGATGGGATCTTTATCTTTATTGCACAAGCCCCGACCAATGAGAACGGCGATGTCGATCTTCTCGACCCGAAGGCGCTGGAAGCAGCAAGCCCCGGCTGGGGCTACAGCATCCGGCCGCAGGAGATGATTAACGACGCCGCGCAGGCCGAAGCGGATCCGCAGCTCCGTCCTGAGTTTTTGAACACCTCGCTCAACGTCTTCACGACGGCTCTGCGCGCCTGGTTTGATATTGCCGAGTGGCGCAAGTCCGACGCGAAATACAACTGGACGCTGGCGCAGCTCGCGCGTCTGCCGGTCAAGTGGTACGGCGGCGCGGATCTGTCCAAGATGCACGACCTGACAGCCTGCTGCCTGTTCGGCCATTACAAGGGCGTCGATATCATCATCCCGCATTGCTGGTTCCCGCGGCCAGCGGCGGAGATCAAGGCCAACAAGGATCAAATCCCGCTGTTTGGCTGGAAAGACGATGGCTGGCTGGATATGACCAACGACAAAGTCACGAATTACAGTGACATTGTCCGCTGGTTCAAGAAGCGCCGCGCCGAAGGCTTCAGGCTTCGCCGCATCGGACACGATCCGAAATTCTGCCGCGAGTATTTCGTCGAGATGAAAAAGGAGCATTTCCCGGTCAAGGCGCAAATGCAAACCTTTATCCTCAAATCCGAGGGGTTCCGCTATCTCGAAAAGTCCGCGAAGCAAGGCACACTCTACTATATGCACGCTGAACCGATGGAGTATTGCGTGCAGAACGTCGCCGGTGTTGAAAAAGCTGACGACATGGTGCAGTACCAGAAAATCGAGCCGAACTTGCGCATTGACGTGTTTGACTGCGCGGTCTTCGCGGCCTGCGCCTATCTGAATGATCTGAGCGAGAGCAGCAAGGGCGCTGGCTGGTACAGCAGTGCCCAGCATGAAACGGAGGCTGATGCCGATTGAAAGTGAAACCGCAGCGCCGCAGCGCTGCAATCGACCAGTCCTGCCTGCAGTGGCTGGTGTCCAATTCTGACACGCTGGCTGTGACAGGGTACCGGCGGCTGGTTGACAGCCCTGATGTTCTGGCAGCGGTCGGAGGGCTGGCGGATATCGTCAGCAACGCGACGATTCAGCTGTTCCGCAACGCAGAGAACGGCGACATTCGCGTCCGCAATGAACTCAGCCGGTTCGTCGATATTCATCCATGGCGGTGCGGCGGCCGAAAGGACTGGGTTGAATGGATCGTTGAAACAATGCTTCTTTCCCCGTGCGGCAGCGCGTTCGTCCTGCCGCAGACGCAGGGCGGCCTACTGGTCGACCTGACCCCGATGCCGGGCGCGACAGTGGCCAGCGCGGACGGCGGCCTGACCTACTTTGTGACGTGGCGCGGAAAGGTGTACGACCCTGCTGATGTGCTGCACTTTAAGTACAGGCCCGACCCGGATCAGCCGTGGCTTGGGCTTGGCCTCCGGGCAAGCCTGCGGGACGTGACCGGCAACCTCCGGCAAGCGTCCGCCACGAAAAAAGGCTTTATGTCCGACAAATGGAAGCCGTCCGTCATCGTCAAGGTCGACGGCCTTTCCGACGAATTTTCGGACGAAGCGGGCCGCAAGCGGCTGATGTCCGAGTATCTGCAAAACTCCGAGGCCGGCGCGCCGTGGATCATTCCGGCGGAACTTATGGATATCCAGCAGGTAAAACCGCTGAGCCTTTCGGATCTTGCGCTCAAGGACGGCGTCGAACTGGACAAACGGGAGGTCGCAGCAATCGTCGGTGTGACGCCGTATATGCTGGGCGTCGGCAACTACTCCGACGCCGACCACAACCACATGATCCGGACAACGGCGACGTCCATCGCGAACATTATCTGCTCGGAGCTGACGCGCAAGCTGCTGCTGTCTCCGGACTGGTATTTTAAGATGTCCGTCCGCCGACTGTACAGCTACACGCTCAAGGATCTGGCCGATGTTTCCACCGGCCTGTACGTCAAGGGCATTATGAGCGGCAACGAAAGCCGCGACTGGCTGGATCTATCCCCGGTAGACGGGCTGGATGAGCGCGTTATCCTTGAGAACTACATCCCGGCCAATATGATTGGCAATCAGAAAAAATTGGAGCAAGGAGGCGAAGGCAATGGCGAATGAGCGCACTGCGCGCCAGATCCGCAGCTGCTCGCAGCAGTTTACCACCCGCGAAGCAGCTGACGATCTTTATATCGAAGGCTATTTTGCCGTCTTTAACTCGGAGTATCCGCTCTGGGAGGGCGCAAGCGAGATCGTCAAGCCCGGCGCTTTTGACACCAGCGTTTCCGGTGATGTTCGCGCCCTTATCAACCACGATACTACGCTTGTGCTCGGCCGCACGAAGTCCGGCACGCTGACACTGCGGCAGGATACCCGCGGCCTGTGGGGATCCGTCAAGATCAACCGGCAGGACAGCTCGGCAATGGATCTGTACGCACGGGTCCAGCGCGGCGACGTCGATCAGTGCAGCTTTGGCTTTGAAATCAAGCGCGAGACCTTTGTCGATCTCGGCGGCGGCAAGTATCGCTGGGAAATCGAGGAGGTCGACCCGCTGTATGAGGTGAGTGTCTGCACATTCCCGGCGTACACCGAAACGAGCGTATCGGCCAGAAAGCAGGATCTGGAGGAAATCAACCGGCGCCGCTGCGAAGCATGGCGCGCGTCGGCAAGAAAGAAACTTGGAGGTAACAATGGCACTTAAAATCTTGAGACGCCAGCAGGATCTGCGCAGTATGCAGGCGCAGATGGAAACACTGGTCAGCGAACGCGACGCCTTCGCGGCCCGCGAGCATGAGCTTGAGGCGGATATTGCTGCCGCGCAGACCGAAGAGGATCGCGCCGCTGTCGATGCCGCCATCGACGAATTTGAGCAGCAGCGCAACGCAAACGTCGTGGCCATCGCAGAGCTGCAGACCCGCATTGACGCAACGACCGAAGAAATCCGCAGCCTTGAGGCTGCCCAGACGCCGCCTCCGGCGGCAGGCCAGCCGGCAGCACCGGCAGCAGAAAGGAGTAATAACACCATGCCCATGACCAACCCCGAGCGCCGTTGGCTCGGCCTGACCTACCAGGAGCGCGACGCTCTGCTGCAGGCCCCCGAAACCCGCGATTTCCTGTCCAACATCCGCGCCCTTCGCACGTCGCAGCGCAGCGCCAGCGGCGCAGAGCTCGGTATCCCCGATAACCTGCTGCCGATGCTGCGCGATCTGACCTATCAGTATTCTCGCGTTCTGCCGCACATTTCCCTGCAGCCCGTCGGCGGTACCAGCCGCCAGAACATCGCCGGTGTCGCGCCGGAAGCCATCTGGACAGAGATGGATGCGGTTATGAACGAGCTGGATATCAACTTCTACCAGCTGACCATGGACGGTTTTATGATCGGCGGCTATCTTGCTCTTCCGAACTATGTGCTGTCTGACGATACTGACCTGTCGCTGCTGACGACCGTTGTGCAGTATCTGGCTGCCGCCATTGCAAAGGGCTTGGATAAAGCCTGCATTTACGGCACCGGAACGAAAATGCCTGTCGGTATCATCACCCGCCTGGCCGCGACGTCCAAGCCGGAATGGTGGGGCGCAAATCAGGGCACGTTTACCGATCTGCACGAGAGCCACGTCCTCAAGCTGGATCTCGGCGCGAAGTACGGCGCGGAGTTTTTCCAGAAGCTCTGCGAAGCGACCGGCGTCCCGTCCCCGAATTACTCGGACGGCCGGACGGTGTGGTTCTGCAACCGCAAGACGCACCTCGATATCGTGTCTCGCAGTCTGAATTTTAATGCCGCTGCGGCTCTGGTCGCCGGTGTGAGCGGTACAATGCCGGTCATTGGCGGCGAGTTTGTCGAGCTTGAGTTTATGCAGGACTATGACGTCTGCGGCGGCTTCGGCTCGCTGTACAGCCTGTCTCAGCGCGAGGGCGTGGTCATCGATTCCAACGTAAATGTCAAGTGGCGGCAGAACATGACCTGCTTCAAGGGCCTTGCCCGCTACGATGGCAAACCGGCGATCGGCGAAGCGTTTGTTCTGTTCAACTACAAAAACACCGCGCCGAAGACAACCACCACATTCGGCGTCGACTACATCAACGAGGGCCTCGGCACCCTGATCGTCACGACGGCGGCCGGCGCATCCGGCAAGACGACCGTCACGGTCGCGGGCAACGCCAGCGCAAACAAGCTCCGTTATAAGCTCGCCGGTGCTCCGCTGCCAATCGAAGCCGGTGAGAAGCTGGACGCCAGCTGGACGGCGATGACCTCCGGGGCTGCGGTCGCAGCCGCGACCGGGAATGTCATCACGGTCGTGGAGATCGACAGTGCTGGCAAGGCTGTCAAGCTCGGCTCTGCGACCTGCACGGCCGGCGCGTAAGAAAGGAGGCGGCCTGATTGTCTGAGCCTTGTGTGAACACGTCGAGGCAAATCGACCTGCTTTGCGTGGATCTCGGTCTGATGCGGATCAGCGACGATCAGGCCGCATATCTGGGCAACCTGCTTGCGCAGGCTGCCCGGTATATCGAAACCAAGGGTATTACGCTTGATTCCGCGAGCGATGAGGATAACGGCCTCGTCGCCCGCGTCGCCGCATGGATGTATCGCAGCCGCGCCACGACCGCGGACAATCCGCTGCCGTCCGGCCTCAGATCGTATTTGCACGATAAGCTGCTGCAGCAGAAGATGCGGGAGGTATCACCATGATCTACGATCAGATTCTCGATGTCCATGATCTTCGCCCCGGCTCCTCGCCGCTGCTGGCCAAGCTCGGCCCCGGTACGTCGTACTATTACGCCGAGCAGGAGGTCTATGCCTCGCGCTACTACGCGGGCAAACAGACCAACAGCAAGATCGTCAAGCTCGTCTGCGTCCCGCGCGGCATGGATGAGCCGCCGATCACGTCCGATCAGTATGTCAGCCTGACGGGCTACGAGGGCCGCCACATCTACAAGATCGATCAGGCGCAGTACGGGCACGACGACAATGGCCTGCCATGTACGACGCTGAGCCTGACCGAGCCGGAGGGCAAATATGAGCTACTCGAAGATTGAGTCCATTTTGGACACCGTCGTTCCGGAGGCCGTCAGCGTTTACAAGGTGCAGGCGAGCCCGAGCGAGGAGCGCTATGTCGTCTGGACGCCGACCGGGACGCGGTCGGAACGGGCGGAGGGCGCGCCGATCTGCACGGTCAATCTAGGCGTTGTCACAGTGGCCACGCAGACGGAAAACGATCCGCTGCCGGCGCAGATCATCGCCGCGCTCATTGCCGGCCGCGTCGCGGTCGGGCAGGATGAGCAGAGCTTCGATGAGCAGACCATGACGTATTACACGGATATCCCGTTTGAGGTGATCTGACATGGCGGAATTTGAAGCCGAGGTAAAGGCGCAGGATATCATCAAGGAATTGAAAGCTGATCGGCTTTTTACCGATACGAACCTGAAGACGATTTTGTCTGCCGGCGCGGACGTTCTGCTGGACAGCGTAAAATCCGCCTATGTGGCCGCTGGCCACAACCGCCGCACTGGTGAGACATACCGGCACATTGTCCGCCCGAATACCGTCAAGCGCGACAAGCAGGATGTCCCGTATATGGTCGTCACGCTGCGCGGCAAGGACGCGCGGCAGCAGCCCTATAATATCAAGGGCTTTGTCCTCAACTATGGCCGAAAATCGCGTAATCTTTGGAAGCGAAGAGGCGGCGCGATCAAAGCTGACCATTATTGGAACCAGGCCGTAAAGGCCGCGCGTGCGGCGTCAAATGAAGCCATGCGCAAAGAAGCGATTAACATTTTGAACAGATAGGAGGAGCCTATGCCTGCATATGATCTGCGGTACATTCAGGCCGCAAAATACACGAAATCCGATTCCGGCAATACTGTGACCTACAGTGACGTCACAAAGGTCGGCGACGCCATGACGGCAAACTTCGAGCTGCGCAACGCCGAAGGCCGTCTGTATGCCGAAAGCTCCCTTGCCGAGTATATGCGCAAGGCGACCGGCGGCACGATCTCGCTCGGCGTCAAGTATATCACCGAGGCGGCGCAAGTGCTGCTGTATAAGGCCGTCAAGACGACCAGATCCGTCAAGACGAAATCCATCAGCGTAGTCCGGTACGGCAAGACATCCACCAGCCAGTATGTCGGCGTCTCGTTCTACGCGCCTGACATGATCGACGGCGTGGAGAAATTCACCTGCATTTTCATCGGCCGTGCGCTCTTCGGACCGCCCAGCCATGTCTACCAGACTCTCGGCGAGAACATCACGTTCAATACGCCGGTCACGTCGGGCGAATTCCTCGTCGATGCTCTCGACAACCTTGTTGAGATTGCTACCTGCGACTCCGAGGAGGATGCAAGAGCGTACTGCGACGCCGTTCTCGGCAAGACTGCGTAAGGGGGCCGGTCATGTACTTACAGCCGAAACCCCTGCCGTTTGAGCACGGCGGGAAAACCTATCAGCTTTACGTCAACATGAACGTCCTGGCAGACCTACAGGAGCTGCACGGCGGTACGCTTGAGCCGCTGCTGTCCCGGAAGCGCACCATGAAAAACATTCTTGAGACAGTGGCCGCCGCTATGAATGAGTACGCCTACGACCAGGGCTGGCCGGAACGCTTTACGAGCCGCGATGTCGGCAAGATGATGACGGTCAAGCGCTTCGGTGAGATCGCTGACAGAATCATTGAAATGATCTTTCAGGCGGTCTACGAGCCGGACACAGAGCGTCCGGCCGAAAATCAGTCGGAGGAATTCGGCGAAAAAAAAGAACAGACCACGCAGCCGAACCCTACAGCATCCGATTCGCGTGGTACCTAAACATTTGGATCAACGTCCTGCACAACGATGAGGCTGTATTTTGGAGGACGATGACGCCGGCGCGGTGCATGGCAATCTATCGGGAATACTTTTCCCTTGCCACGCCGCGCCGGTCTGCATCTCAGGCAATGCCAGGCGGCAGATATGTCGATCTGGATCAGCCGTCCGGCTTATCGTTGCACGACTATCTTGTATCAGGGGGGCTTTAAATGGCTGACGCCACCATTAGCACAAAAATCAAACTGGACGGCGAAGCCGAGTATAAACAGCGGATCTCCGAGATCAATGCCGCGCTCGGAACGCTGGACAGCAAGATCAAACTGCTTAACACGACCTATGCCGGGAACGAAAACAGCATCAAGGGACTGACGGAAATCAACGAGGTTCTGAACCAGAAGATCCTGACGCAGCGCGATAAGGTCGAGCAGCTGCAGGAGATGCTGCAGAAGTCAGCAGCGGCTTACGGCGAATCCGACGCAACGACCCAAAAGTACCAGCAGCAGTTAAATAATGCTGAGGCCGCTCTGGTCAAAACGGAGAAGGCTCTGGCCGAGAATACTGCCAAGCTGCAGGAAGCAGGAGGCGCAGCGGATAACTTTTCTGACGGCTTGAGCGATCTGTCAGAGCGCACCGGTGAGACGGAGGAATCGCTGACCACGATGAACGACGTAGCTGGCAATCTTGGTGATGTGATTGACGGACTGATTCATAAATTTGGGCTTCGCCTTCCGGACAGTCTTCAGTCAGCACTCAACCAGATGGGACATGTCAATGTTGAGGCAATAGCCGTTGCCGGGACGTTTGCCGCCGTCGCGGCGGCCATTGTAAAGGTAGAAAAAGCCATGATCTCCATGACGAAGGAGTCCGCCGCCTTTGCCGACAACATCATCACGCTTTCCATGCAGACGGGGCAATCGACACAGCAGCTGCAGGAGTTTGCCTATGCGTCCGAGCTGATCGACGTATCCGTAGACACCCTGCAGGGAAGCCTGACAAAGTTGACCAACAACATGCAGGACACGATGAACGGCACGGGCAATGCGAAGGCATCCTTTGAGGCACTGGGCGTCTCCGTGACCAATGCCGACGGCAGTATGCGCAGCGCGAACGATGTTTTCTATGAAACGATTGACGCGCTCGGGCAGGTAAAAAACGAAACCGAGCGGGACGCAATGTCCATGGACATTTTTGGCCGTTCGGCGCAGGATTTGAATCCGCTGATCATTCAGGGCTCGCAGACACTCAAGGCCTACGCAGACGAGGCGCACAACGTCGGGTATGTGCTCGACGACGAGGCGCTTTCTGCACTCGGCGCGGTAGACGACGCATACCAGCGCCTGCAGAACACGCAGGAGGGCGTGAAAAACCAGCTGTCCGCCGAATTCGCCCCGTACCTCGAAGAATTCTACGGCGACGTGACCACCATGGTAAAGGACGGCGGCAAGGCGCTCAAGGACTCCGGCATTGTCGACGCGTTCGGTATGCTGCTGGAGACCGTCGGCGATATCCTGAACCCCATGTCCGACTTATCCAACAACCGCGTCCCGGCGCTGACCAAAGCGCTGCAGCCCCTCGCAAAAGTCATGGCGCTCATGGCCGACGCGGCGGAGCTTTTAAAAGGCGTTATCAACTTTAGCACCGGCCACATCAGCGAGGGCTGGGGACAGATGACGCACGCGCTCGGCTTTGGCTATTCCAGCGGCAACGGCAACAACTACCAAAATCTGCTCGATAGTTACACAGAGCAGCAGTGGGGGCAGAGCGCAGCAGATCTCGCCAAAGCCTACGAGGACGCGATTGCCCGCGGCGACCCGTCCACCATCGGCATCACAGAGGACGAATGGGTTCGCCGCTATCTGGGCGGCAATGCCGCCGGAACGGACAACTGGCGAGGCGGATGGACGCGGGTGAACGAAAACGGGCTTGAGCGGATCTTCCTGCCGTCCGGCTCCCGCATCCAGACAGCCAGCGAAACGCGCTACACCTCCGGCGATACCTACAACACCACCGTCTACGTTGATCATGTGGACGACCTCGACACCATCCTCCGCATCGCCAAAAACGCACGCATCACAGCCAGAATGGGGGCGAAGTAAATGGCAACCTTTACAGTACCGGCGAGTGGGTCGACGGCAGTTGCAAAGAACCACCCGAATACAAACTACTCAAATCTTACGCAATACAAGTTGTTTGTGGAGCCGTTTACAAACAATTCCGGAACGTTCGGAGGGTGGGACAACATACTACTGAAATTCGGAGAACCGGCAGCAGCGTACAAGTACAAACGCATTACAAAGGTTAAGCTTGTGCTATATGCAATGCCAACGAAAGGCATATTGGGGAGCTGGGGGGCAGCGTATATATCAGCCTATGCGCTCGGGCTGAAAGAACCGCTTGATGTAAGTACGGCGACATATGCGACGCAGCCGCAGCAGTTGAAAGATGGATCAACAAGCGGGTCGGCAAGTTGGAACGAACTCAATAAAGTTGTACAGGCGCAGGTGACATTCACAATGTCGCAATACAATGCAGCGGAGAAAAATGGACTTGAACACGGTCTGCGCAACGGCTTTTTGTTTGCATTTATAACGGGCGGAGAAGGACACGCATCAGAGGCGATTTTTTATGGTGCAAAATCATCATACAAACCATTCCTTGAGTGCGAATACTCTAATGATAATGTAGGAATAAAGGCGGAGAATTTCGCACCGTCGTCAGGGGCTTTTGTAAACAGAACGCAAAAAAATACATTTACATGGGATACCACTGACGACACAGATCTCACACAGACGTGCTTTGCGGAGATAAAACAAACCTCCGCTGTTTTTGAGTGGCGCGTAAAAAACGCAAGCACATCAAAAACGATAAGCGTGTCTGGCTCGACAACATCTTGTACAGTACAAGCAAACACATTCCCATCCGGAACGCTCGAATGGCGCGTAAAGGTGACGGCAAACAGCGGCACGACAACGACGTCCGCATGGCAGGAGATCACGACAACAGACGTTACCCCGACGGCCAAGCCCGTCTCCCCTTCCGGCATCGTCATCGACGCGACAATCGCCAACCGCTTCTCGTGGCAGCACATCATTTCCACCGGCACGCCGCAGAGCAAGGCGGATCTGCAGTGGTCCGCCGACGGCACGACGTGGAATACCCTCGCGACCGCCACGGGAGAAAACCAGTATTACGACGTTCCGGCGAACAAATTCACAAGCGGAACAAAATACTGGCGTGTGCGCACCTACAACACAGACGGAACGCCGTCGGAATGGAGCGACAAGGCAGAGTTTATCGCCATCAACGCCCCGTCCGCGCCGTCCATCGTCATTCAGTCCACCGGCCCGCGCCCGCGCATCACCTGGCAGACCTCCGAGCAGGAAGCCTATCAGCTGACGCTGTCCAGCGGCTATGCCTCCGGCACGGTCTACGGCACGGAAAAGGCATGGCGTTCCTCTGTTTACCTCGCTGACGGCAGCTACACCGTCCGCGTGCGCGTGCAGAACAAGTACGGCATGTGGTCCGAGTGGAGCGCAGCCGCGCTCCCCGTTTCGCACACCGAGGGCGAGGCCATCACCCTGACCGTCACCGCCGGCCATGAGGCCGCGCTCACCTGGCAGACCGCAGGCAGCTACGACTTTTACCTGATCGAGCGGGACGGCGTCGCCATCGCCCACACCACGCAAAAGCAGTACGTCGACCATACCAGCATCGGCAGCGCGACATACCGCGTGCGCGGATGCTATGCCGACAGCGACAATTACGGCGTATCCAATTCGGCCACCGCCGAGATTCTGCCGGAAACCAACATGATCTGCGACCTCGAGACCGGCGTCTGGCTCGAGATGCGCCTGTCCGAAACGCAGCTGCGCACGAACCGCGCAAGCTTCAGCGCGGGCGTGTCGACCGTCCATCTGGCCGGACTTGCCTACCCCGTCGAGGAGCGAAGCGAACAGCGCGACCGCGCCCTGTCCGTTGCCTGCGCCTGGCCGCACGCGCAGCGGGCCGCAGCCCTTGCGCTTGAGGCCCTTGTAGGCCGCCTCGTCTGCCTAAAGGACCGCTACGGCAATATGGCCATCGGCTCGCTCCCGTCGCTCGAGAGCAACTGCGACGAGTTCATGCGCCGCTATTCCTTCACCATCTCGCACACAAACCGGAAGGAGGCGATCACCCTTGACCCGTGACGTCCGCTTCCGCATCGACGTGCTCCGGAACGGCGCGCCCATCACGCAGCTGCAATGGGACACAGGCAGCCCGCCGCAGATCATGAGCGACCGCGCCGCGAACATCCACGGCACGCTCAAGGGCAGCTTTCTTCCCAATGCCGTAGCGGCGTGGGAATCCGACGAGCTGCGCCCGTGGATCATCGTAAACGGGGCGGAGCACTCTCTCGGCATCTATCAGGCTGCGACCGTCAGCCAAAAAGGAAGCGCGGGCAGCACGCGCGTAGAGATCGAAGCCTACGACCGCTGCTGGCGCGTGTATACGCAAAAAACCGAGACGATCCTGCATCTTGCCGCTGGCTCGTCGTACATCACCGAGATCCGCAAGCTGCTGACAGCCTGCGGCGTCTCGCTCGTGATCGCGACGCCGAACGCGGCTGTGCTGGCGACGGATCGCGAGGACTGGCCGATCGGCACAAGCTATCTGACGATCGTCAACGCCCTGCTCTCGGAGATCAACTATGAAAGCCTCTGGTTTGACGCGGACGGCGTGTGCAGGCTCGAACCGTATCAGGAGCCATCCGCCGCCATCATCGACTGGCGCTACGGCGTGACAGACCTGTTTCTCCCGGAGAAGCATCCGGGGCCGGACTGGTCGGACGAAACGGACATTTTTGACGCGCCGAACGTCTTCGTCGTGACCTGCAACAACCCGGACATGGACGCGGCCATGGTAGCGACGGCCGTCAACGACAATCCGGCCTCCAAGAAGTCCACCTTTAAGCGCGGCATGCGCATTACCTCCGTCGAGCGGGTAGACAATATCGCCTCGCAGGAGGAGCTGCAGGCCTACGCCGACAAGCGCCGCAACGAGTCGCTGCTTGCTACGCGCGCCATTACATTTTACACGCTCAATGAGCCGGGGCACGGCGTCGGCGATATCCTCGCCATGACGCACGACGAAATCGGCGGAATTTACCTCGAAACCGGCTGGTCGGTCACGCTGCAGGCCGGAAGCCTCATGACACACTCTGCAAAAAGGACGGTGATCGCATAATGGAGGGCATCAACAGCCTGTTTGTGACGAATATCGAGATCCCGGACGAAAACCTGCCGGAAGCCTTTCTTGCGACCGTCGGCGCGGTCTACGAAGACGGCCTGTCCCTCATTTTGGAGGGGCAGACCGAAGCCACGACGAAGCATTACAAGTGCAACACGTCGGCCACCTTCGCCGCAGGCGACCGCGTCAAGGTCGCGCGGATCTCCGGCAGCTATGTCGTCGAGTACGTCGTAGGCCCGCCGGGCAGCGGCGGAGGTGGCGGAACCAGCGGATATCAAGACAGGATCATAAAAAACGGATATGGCGTAAAAATGAGCGGAAGCAGGTTTTTCGTCGGCATACATGGAGATGAATACATCGGCGCGGTAAACAACTGGTTTGACGGCGGGTGCTTCGGAAAAGTGTATGTGGTGAACAACGCAAACACATACGCGACGCTGGCGTGCAATAGCAGCGGAAAACTGCTGGTCAACGGAACCGTGATCGGATAGACCACAATAGGAAAGAAAAAGCCGCCCTTTCGGGCGGCAAAGAAGGAGCTGATAACGCATGATCCAGATCCACATCACCAAAGCCTGCGCGCATCTGTGCTCGCCGCCGGAGCTTCTGACGGCGGGCATGGCGAAGGCCGTCAGCGTCGAATTCGCGTTTTCATCCGACTGGGACGGGCTGACGAAGACCGCCATCTTTACAAACGGCAGGGCGACCATCGACGTACTCCCGGCCAAATGGGATGGCGATACCGTGACCGTCCCGCCAGAGATTCTCGCCGTGGCGGGGCGCTATGCCCGCGTCGGCGTGTACGGCACGAACGCCTCCGGCGTCGTGCTGCCGACCGTCTGGGTATCGCTCGGCAAGGTGCAGCCTGCGGTGGAGCCGTCCGGCGATCCTTCGGCGGATCCCACGCTCCCCGTCTGGGCGCAGCTGCAGGAGCAGATCGGCGACCTCGCCAACCTCAAGACCTACAGCAAGGACAACCTCGTCGCCGCCATCAACGAAGCCCGCCAGTCCGGCGGCGGAGGCGGGGGTGGTTATCAGATCGGTGACGGCCTCAAGCTGGACGCCGAAACGAACACCCTGTCCGTCGATACGGCGGACGCAGTCGAAAAGGACAACACCAAGCCCGTAACGTCCGCCGCCGTGTATACGGAGGTTGGAAACATCAACGCCCTGCTGGCGACAATCTAAAGGAGTGATTTTATGAGCACACAGACTGAAATTACAAGATTACAGACCGCGCGGAACAAGCTGCGCACATGGCTCGTCGGCCTCGGCCTCGCCGCGAGCACGGACAAACTCGACGCGCTGACCGACAAGGCTGCCGCCATCAAAAATCAGGGCGCGGTTGACGCCAATGTCAAGGAGGGCGAGTCCTACACCATCCCCGCGGGCTATCACAACGGCTCCGGCACGGTCAAGGGCGTCTCCGGCGGCGGCAACTACAACCTCCAGACCAAGACCGTCACGCCGACGAAGGAGCAGCAGTCCGTCACACCAGATCAGGGCTATTACGGCCTGTCCGGCGTGACCGTCGGCGCGATCCCGGAAAACTATCAGGACGTCTCCGCCACGACCGCCGCGCCTGCCGACGTGCTGGCGAATAAAGTCTTTATCGATGCCGACGGCGTGACGCAGGCAGGCACCATGCCGGACAACGGCGCGGTCGAAAAGGTCCTGGACGCGACGACAGGCAATCAGGAGTATACTGTACCCGCCGGTAAGCACTCCGGCACGGGCAAGGTATCCGTCGTGCTGGAAAACAAGTCCGCCACGCCTGCCGAGGCCGCGCAGGACATTACGCCCACGAAGGGCAAAGTCCTCGGCAAGGTCACGGTCGGCGCGATCCCCGACAAGTACAAGGACGTTTCCGGCGTGACTGCCGGAGCGGCTGACGTGCTGGACGGCAAGTTTATCGTGCTGGCCGACGGCAGCAAGGTCGAGGGCACCATGGCCAACAACGGCGCGATCTCGAAGACCATCGACGGCCTCACGCAGACCAGCGCCGATATCCCGGCGGGCTACACCTCCGGCGGCACGGTCAGCCTGGCAGACGCGATCGAAACGGCTCTCGCCGCGATTTAAAGGAGGAACAGACATGAGCGTACAGACAGAGATCGACCGCATTATCACGGCAGTCGGCGCGGCGTATGACGCAGTGGAGGCCAAAGGCGGCACAGCCCCTGCGGCACAGACCATCGAAGGGCTTGCAGGCGCGATCAGCGGCATAAAATCCGCACCAGCTACGCCGTATATGGTGGTAGCTGAATACGAGCAAGAACCCGTGACAGCCTATGAAAGCGCAAGCTATATAAAAAAAGCAAAGCTCTACAACCACACAAGAATTGCAACGCTTGAGTTTGAGCACCAAACCCACCTGCAAGAGCTGGATATGTCAGATCCATCAAACAACATTACAACGATTGAAGCGAACGCTTTTAGTAGCGCTATGTGTGAGAATGTTATCATACCGGAAACGGTGACATTGATAGGCAGTAGCGCGTTTAGTGATGCTACGATCGGAACAATGATTTTGCCGGGGAGCGTAACCAGAATTTCAGACATGGCATTTACAGATGTGCACGGCGTTAATGGTGCAGCACCGGTAATAAAACTAAACGAAGGGCTTGTTGCTATCGGAAGCTCTGTGTTTGGCTCTGTGTTTGGCTCTGCGGAAATTTCCGGAGAAATGGAGATTCCGTCAACGGTTACAGAAATAGGAGCCTACTGTTTTAGTGGTGCTAGCATAACAACTTTCATCTGCAAGCCGACAACGCCGCCTGCGCTTGGAACTGGAGCATTCACCTCGGAAACAGCGGGATTTACCATCAAAGTCCCGGCAGCATCGGTCGCGGCGTATAAAGCTGCCGCTGGATGGAAGGATTATGCGAGTTACATCGTTGCGATGTGAACGCCGAAAACCGGAAAAGGGAGAACACCATGGACACCAAGACCATCATCGTCACCCTCGTCTGTGCCGTGCTTGGCTCATCCGCGCTGACGGCGGTAGTCAATGCCATCGTCAGCGCGGTTCAGAAAAAGCGCGGCAAGGCCACATCGCAGGATGAGCATCTCGGCGAGATCGACAAAAAGCTCGACAAGATGCAGACGCATCAGAACGAGCAGTATCTCGCAATTCTCCGGCTCACGATCATGAGCGAGGAAATGCCAATGGCCGAGCGTCTGATCGCCGGAGAGAAGTATAAAAAGATGGGCGGGAACGGCGACGTGAAAAAATTCCTGCACCAGCTGGAGGCGCAATGCGGACATAGCAGTGCGCAATAAATTGGGAGGCAGATATGCGGGTAAAAGGCAAGTGGAGCAAGGGCGAAATGGCGCGAACCATTGTTGTGTATCTGATCCAGCTCATCACGACGGTAATTGTCTGGGCCTGCGCTCTGAAAACCGTCGCCGTCCTAATTGCAGTCATCCGCAGCCCGGAGCTCGGCGCGTCGATCGACCTGTCCGACGTGCTCGGCTTTACCGGCTGGGCAACCATCACAGAGCTTGGCCTGCTTGCCTTCAAGCGGGTTTTTGCGAAGAAAAATGAAACAGTCGAATAACGAAAGGGGTACACAATATGTATAAGCGAGTGAATTTTGAACCGATGGATAAACACCTGTCGGAAAGCATTCGGGGGAAGCTTGAAGAAGCGGAAGCGCTCATCATGCAGCTCCCGGCGGGAAGGAATAGAAGTATCGCCCTGACAAAGTTGGAGGATACAATGCTTCGTGCGAACCTCGCAATCTCTGACGCGGTTGCGACGAGAAGCGAAAGCGAAACAAAGGACTGAAAGGAGCATACATATGGACTACACACAGATCATCTCGGCAGTGATCGCGCTCATCAGTGCGCTCGTCTCGGCATTTTTGATCCCGTGGCTCAAAACCAAGATCGACGCGGACAAGCTGCAAACGCTCCGCACTTACGTTGAGATCGGCGTAAAGGCAGCGGAGCAGCTGTACACCGCGACGGACGGCGCGGCGAAAAAGGCGTATGTCGTGAACTTCCTCGCCGAGAAGGGCATTCAATTTGATGTGGAAACGATCGATAAGCTGATAGAGGCCACCGTGCTGCAGCTGCACCACGAGTTGTACGGGAGTGAGCGGGCATGAGTATCAAAATTGGGCAGGCCAGTCTTGGAGAAACCGGAGGACGCAACCAGCAGCCCGGCAACCAGAGCGGCCGGGAGCTGAATATCTCCAACTGGTACAATGGCCGCTGGCTCGGCGTCCTGCGCTACAAGAGCCGCAAAAAGGCCGAGCGGGCCGCGCAGACGTGCGAGGCGGCAATTAAAAACAGAAACATCGGATACGACATGGACGACCGGAACACGGCGTATGAGGCCGCCAGAGCCGTCGGATGGGACGTGAGCAAGATCACAAAGCCAGTGGAGACGGACTGCTCCGCGCTCATGATGCTCTGCGCCGTGGCTGCAGGCTGCGCGTCGGTCGAAGCGCTCTACCGCCGGCAGGGCAACAGCTGCACCACCTACTGTATGCTGCACGATTGGCCTGCGACGGGAGACTTCGAGCTGCTGGATAGCAGCAAGTATCTGACGACGGACGCCAATCTCCTGCGCGGGGACGTGCTGGTAAGCGAGGGCCATACCGTGATGGCCCTCGAAGATGGAAAAAATGCAGAGGAGGAGACTGAAATGGTAGAAAAGAGCAAGATCATCGTGGACGGCAAGGAAGTCGCCGTTGAGCGTATCCTGAAAAACGGCACGAACTACGTAAAGGTGCGCGATATCGCCGCCGCGCTGGATCTCGAAGTGAGCAACAAGGGCAATATCGCCGTGCTGAAGCACAAGGAAAAGTAAGCCCCGCCCGTCGGCGGGCCGAAGGGAGTGACAGCAAATAACTGCGCGGCTGGCTCTGCCGAAGGAGCTGGAACACCTCACGCGCAGCGACTGGGAGCGCGTCACTGACGAGGGCTTATTGGATGAGATCGATCAGCAGATCGTGAATCTTTATATCGTGCGCAGGCTCCCGCAGATGGACGCAGCCGGTGAGATCGGCATCGACCGCAAAACCATCTCCCGCCGCCTGCCGCACATCTACAACACCGCCCGCCGTCTGGTAGGGAAAACGGACAAAGAGAAAGCGCCATGAGCAACGGCTCATGGCGCTTTTTCTATGCCCACATGTCCCACAAATGGTACACAAATGGTACACAAATGCCCCCCAGCGGGGACGGGGAAACGCTAGAATGGTAGCAGAAAGGGGCGATACCGCATGGCGTACAACCCGTACACGGGCCGCTGGGAGATGGACGGCGCGCAGCAGATCCAGCTGCAGCCCATGCCGCGGCCGCAGGGCCCGCAGCTGCCGCCGCAGCCGCCGAAGCTCGGCGTGCTGACCGTGGCCAGCGAGGCCAGCATCAACAACCTGCAGATGCAGCCGAACGACAACGCGCTCGCGCTGCACGAGACCGAGAACCTGCTGTACTACATCCGCACGGACAGCATGGCGGCCAAGACCATCGCGCGGTTCCGGATCTTCCCGGAGCCGACAGAAGAGGAAAAGGCGGCAAACCAGCTGCAGGAGCAGCTGAAACAGATCACGGCCGGCCTGCAGAGCATGGCCGGGAAAATCGAAGAACTGGAGGGAAAGCTCAATGCAAAATCCGATTATGGCCCTGATGGGCGGAAACGGCGGGGGAAACAAGCTGCTGAACGGTCTGCTGCAGACAGCGAAGACGACGCTGCAGGGGCAGAGCCCGCAGATGGTGCTTAGCTTCCTGGCCTCGCAGCCAGGCTTTGAGGCGTGGTTCGAGGCAAACAAAAACAAGACGGTCGGCGAGCTCGTCGGCCAGATCGGCAAGTGATACCGCGCGAAAGCGCCTATCAAATTTCATTCCACCCAGAAAGGAGGGAAAACCATGGATAAGGATTATGGCTTCGGCGGATGGGGCATTGTCATCCTGATCGCGCTGTTCTTCCTGCTCTTCGCGGGCAGAGGCTTCGGCGGCAGCGGCGAGAGTGCCCCGGCGACGCAGGCCGACGTACAGCGTGCAACGGACTTTGCGGCTCTGGAGCGCCAGAACAACGAGGGCGTGGCCGCAACGCGTCAGGGCGCGTACGACGTCACAAGCGCCGTCAAGGACAACGCCTACAACATCCTCGGCGAGCTGCGCGATTTGCAGTCCGTCACGGAGAGCGGCATCTCTGTGCAGCAGAAGTGCTGCTGCGACATTCTCCGCGCGATCGACGGCGTCAACTACAACTCCAGCATCAACGCGTGCGAGATCAAGACGGCCATCCACGCCGAGGGCGAGGCGACAAGAACGCTCCTGCAGCAGCAGGAGAACCAGCGCCTGCGCGACGAACTCGCACAGAGCCGCGCCGCGAACAACGACTATATGCAGTCGCAGTACATCCTCGGCCAGCTGGGCAGGTACTACCAGAACCCGCCCTGCAATCCGTGCGGCTGCGGCGGCTGACACGGGTACACCCTGATATAGCTATCCGGGGCATAATGCCCCTTGAAATAAAGCCAAAAGAAAGGAGCTTTAAAAATGGCTTGCAATAGCGGAAATGGAAACCGGGCGTATCAGAAATCCTGCGTCCGATATTTTAATAACTCGCCCCAGCTGCTCGCGGCTGACAGCGCAAACGTGCTGACGCTGGCCGGGGCAAAGGTCGTCAACTCCGGATCGTCCATCCAGGTCGAGCCGCAGAGCTATGATACGGTCAAGATCGGCCTGTACCATCTGGCCGCGGACGCGGTCATCGCGGCGACGGCCGCGGGCGTCCTGACCCTGCAGTGGTACATGGACGGCGTCGCACTGCCCTGCACACTCAAACGGATCACACTGCCGGCCTCTGGCAATGCGGAAATCCACACGGAGACGGACTTGGAACTCTCCGGGTGCTGCTGCTGCGTCAACCACACATTCACGCTCGTGGCGACAACCGACAGCACGGCGGCAGGCTCCGTGATCGAGCTCTGCACGGGCCTGCTGAAACTCGCGTGAGGTGCTGACATGGATGAGATTGCAGCGTACAAGAGCAAGCTGCACGAAGCGCTCAAAAAGGAGATGGCCGCGCCCATCTCCTGCAGAAGCGTCAGTAACTGCACAATGCTGATGGACGCGATCTGCGCAGCTGACAAGCTGAGCGATAAGCCGAGCACTTACGCACAACACTTCGAGCGCGAAGAGGCCATGCAGTGGGCGGGCAGGATGCAGAACGCAGACGGATCGACCGGCCCGCATTGGACGATGGAGCAGACAACGGCCATTGCGGACAGCATGGGCATCCCAGAGCATGAAATCCCGCACTGGGCGTGGGGCGTGACCATGAACATGATGTACTCGGATTACTACCCCGTCGCGGTAGAATTCGGCCTCAACCGCCCGGAATTCTACGCAGCCCTCGCCAAAGCGTTTTTGCTCGACAAAGACGGCCCCGGCCCGGAGCGGAAGCTGATGGAGTATTATGAGCATATCGCAAAGCGCAGTGTCCAATCCTGACACGAATGCTAACAGCTTCGCTAACTTGCATTGAATATGACTGGAATATGGTCATTTTACGTACATAACAGTGGGTTCGATTCCCCTCAGCTCCACCATGTAAAAACAAAACCCGCAGTTGGTAAAACTGCGGGTTTTGTTTGCATATCAACGGATTTTCTGATTTTTTACGATTTTTAACAGGAACGAAATCATAACATTTTATCGTAAAAAATAAGAGCTTATCAAAAACTATAAAGTCATGTGCTAATGGATTTGCTAATGGACTTCGTCCTCTGGCTGCGGGGCAAACAGGCTGCGCATACGACGCAGATCATCCGTCTCGTCGGCCTCTGCGATGTGCGTGTAGATCTTGTGCATGGTCTGATTGTCGGCCCAGCCGCCCCAGACCATACACTGTAACTCGCTGACGTCGGCATGGTGGCAGAGGGATGCGAAGGAGTGCCGCAGGCCGTGGATAGAGATATCCGTCACACCGGCCTCGATGCAGTCCATGTGCAGGTGCTTTTGCAGATACGACGGATTGATTCCGGCTGCCGTCTCGCCGGTCAGATCTTCGGCCAACTCCCGGACGCGGTCGATCATGATCGGGATATTCCGCTGGCTGCTTTCGTTTTTGTTTTCGTCCTTTCGGGTCCAGCCATCTGCCCCCATGACGACTGCACCGGATACGCGAATCAGCCCGTGCTGCAGGTCAATGTCCTGCGGGCGCACGGCGAAGATCTCCGAGCTGCGCAGCGAGTGCAGACCCAGCAGGATCGCCAGCTCCTCCGGGCGGCCCTTGACGGTTTTCAGCAGCGGCGGGATCTCGTTGTAGCGCAGGAACGGAGTAGGCTTTTTGATGATCTGCGGGATCTTGATCTCCGGGACTGTCAGCTTTGCGAAACGCAGTGAGGCCGCAACGAGACCCCAGGCATTCTTGACGGTCTTCGCGGTGACGTGCTGCAGCTCCTCATCAATGACTTCCTGCCAGTCCTTTACCTGCTGCGGCTTCTGCTCCATAAGCCCGGCAAAGCGGTCTTTCCGGTATCGCTTGTATCCAAGGATCGTCGACGGCGAGGTTTTGACCGGACGCGCCGCAATGTAAGCGTCCACCAGCTGACCGACGGTCATGTCGGACTTCGACTTGATCTGCCTGCCGGCCAAATACGCCGCTTTTGCTTCAATCGCGGCCAGCGTGCATTCACGGGCTGAGGCACGTGTGATCGGAATGCTTTCCCCGCCGAGGCGGAGCTGGACGAAGTAGCTGCCGGATTTCAGCTTGCGGGGCTTTGGTGTTTTCAAGCGGGCCACACCTCCATATGCGACGTAAAGGCTGCGCGGATCCAGCCGACAGTCGGATTGCACAGGTCGACCAGCAGGGCAAGCAGCGCAATCAGCGCAATCAGGACAATGGCCGATAATACCCAGAACTGCACATTCTTGCGCTTGAGACCCTTTTCATAGATCGCGTTCACGCGCTCTGCATTCTCCAGCTGGAGCCGCAGGCGCTCGACCTCTGATGTATCGTCCTCCGCTGGAGCGTCCACCCCGAAATGCTCATCCATGGATACGCCGAGCGCCGCGCAGATCGGCCCGGCCGTATCGACGGACGGGCTTTTTGTTTCGCCGCGCAGAAACTGCCCGACAGCGTTGACGGACAGCCCTGATTCATCGGCGATATCCTGATTTGTCTTACGCGGCTGCATCGTATCCTTGGCTTTCCGGCACGTTTCCCACAAATTTTCCGACAAAAACCATCCCTCCATACGTAAAAGCCACACGCATGGTGGCGAATTTTTGCGCAAAACCCATTCCAAGGGCTTTACAAGACCATCCTGTATTTACCATGATGGAATCACAGACGGCTCCCAGTCGCCTGCGCAAATAAAAAGCCCGTGCCGGTGTTCGGCAACCGGCGCGGGCAAGCATCAACGCCGGAATATGTCCAACAATTCAGGGTGATACGACGATATGATATAAAGCAGAATGACAACGGCCAGTACGATCAGAACGATCTTGCGGACAGTGCGCGGTGCTTTTGTGGCCTCGTCATATTCTTCCTGCGTCATAACAGCGGGCTGGTACGCGGCGGCAGGTACAGCCCCGGAAGCATTACCGCCAGTGGTGTCGGAATTTGACACAATGCGGACGCGCGGGTCGTAGAGCGTATGTCCAAATTCATCCGTAAATGTGCCGCATATGATACAGATCAAATCAACGATCGTGCCAATACCGCCGAAGCCGAGTGTCAGCAGCCACAAAATACCCGTGCCGATCTTGCCGACGTAAAACCGATGAGCGCCGAGGCCGCCGAGAAAGATACAGAGCAACAGCGCAGTCGTGCGCGTCTTCTGCCCCGGTGCGGGCTGCGCCTGCACACGGGCCTCCGCCTTTGCTTGGTCGCGGACGTAATTCACAGTGCCGCAGCCGCAGTGCGGGCAAATCAAAGCCTCGTCGTCGATCTCTTTGCCGCATTTATTACAATACATAGCAGCCTCCTACGGATTACAATCCTTGCACGGCGTATACAGGGCAGCGGCCTCGGCGCGGGTGCCGGTGTAACTGCTGCGGTTTGCATAGTCCATCTGGCGGATGTGGTAGCAGCTGGCCAGATGGAAAACGCCGCTGGACGTGTTTACAATAAACGTCTGCACGTTTTCACTCGTCGAGGCGGAGATCTGCGGGGCCTCGGCGGGAAGCGTACCGGGGATATAGGATACAAATTTACCGATGATCGGTTCCAACGGTTCCACATCGAGCGGATCGCCGCCGATGCTGGCATAATACTCCGCCTGCGCTTCGGCCTGCTCCGCCTCGGTGTATTCATCGCTCCCGGTAAAGGGCGGATCTGCGGCGGGCAGAACAGCTACATCCGCAGCGGCCCGGATCTCCGCGGGCGAGGCCTGATAGGAGCGGACGGCGGATATCGTTCCGGCGAGGGACAGCGCTCCAAACCATGCGACGGCAGCAAATACGCAGCATAACAGCACCAGCAGCACCCTGCGCCATATGCGGGTCATGTCAACCCCTCCAATTTATCGACAAATTTTTGTTAATTTCTTCTCTTGCATAATACGAACAGCTGTTCTAAAATATAAGAGTGCTAGATAAAGAAAGGACGGACGCCAATGGAAGACTTGCTTGATCGCTTATGCGACCTATCGGACGCCGATCTCGACCGGCTGATTACTTACCTTGCTGCTCTAAAAACTCAAGATAGCGAAGCGCCTCAGTCTGCCTGTCCTCCGGCAGTGAGCGAATAATGTTATATGCCTTTTGGGCCTTGTCGGCGTGAAGCTCGGCAGGGCCTTTTTTTATTTGCACATCTAGCAATTCGTCTGCCGACACGTTGAGGATTGAAGCCAGCTGCATAATTGCATCTGGGCCGGGCGTAGCGTCTCCACGTTCCCATTTGCCAACAGCTTGTGCCGAGACATACAGCTTTTCGGCAATTTCGCGCTGGCTAAAGCCAGCTTTTTTTCGTGCAGCACGAAGGTTATCACAAAACATAAGCATCACCTATGAAAATATTACAACTAATAGTTGCAGCTTGCAATAAAAAAGGGCTTGACAGCAACTAAAAGTAGCGTTATAATGCAAATACAACCTAAGGTTGCGAACGGAGGTGAGAACAACGAGAGGTTTAAGACGTAGACGTGTGAGTGCAGGCCTGTCGCAAAACGAACTCGCTGCGCGTGTAGGCGTAAGCTATCAGGCCGTTGGCAAATGGGAGCGCGGAGACGGCTATCCGGCCGCAGCATTGCTTCCTCTGCTGGCCAATGCCTTAGACTGCACGATCGACGATTTGTACAGAGAGGAGGATGCACCAGATGGGCAAGGACAGCAAGCCCCGCCTGCATGTTGAGATCGGCATTGACGGCATATCCAACAGCATTGCGCACGTGAATGGCAGCTACATAGATTTGCTGATCGCAGCGACTTATATCATCAATGTCTTTTACCGCACGGTTTGCGAGGGCGGCTACGGTGAGAGATTTAAGCGCGACATTTGCAGGTACTTGAATGATGGCGACAGCGTGGTTTGGCGATCGGGAGGGCCGGAACATGGCAAAGGCTAAGGTCGACCGGAATACCGATTATCTGCTCCGGATGCGCATCCGCGGCGAAATGGCCGCGCAGCATGTGTCGATCGAGAAGGCCTGCACCTATGCGGCGGTCAGCCAGGCGACGCTTTACCGGCTGATGGATTCGCCGACGCGGTACATGGATAAGACGCTGCGGCTTCTGCGGTGCCTGACGGTGCCGATTGAAGATGTGCGCGAGGCGATCACGTATCCATGGTGACATGGTATCAGGTTTGACCGGCACGGGCAAGGCCGAGACGGCCCCGGTGCCGGGTGTATGGCGGCGGAAGTGCTGCCGATGGAGGTATGGATGCAGCAGAATATTTACCGGGCGGCAAGGATCTCCCGCGGACTGACGCAGGAAGCCGCCGCAGCAAAGATCCCGATCAATGTGCGCAGTCTGCGCGAATATGAATCCGGCGAGCGTGTGCCCAATTCTGACACCGTCGTTCGTATGTCGGAGATCTACGATGCGCAGTATCTGTGTTATCAGCACCTGCGGCAGACCAGTGAGATCGCGCAGCGTCTGATCCCGGACACCGGTGATCTGGCTCTGCCGGAAGCGGTTTTGCAGCTGCTGGACGCGGTTTATGCGTTCGCGGACAACAAGACGGACCGGCGTTTGATCGCAATAGCCAGAGACGGCGTGATCGATGAGCAGGAGCGGCCGGAGTATGACCGGATCGTGGAGGAGCTGCAGGACATTATCAAGTACGCAATGGCTGTCACATACCGCCAGCGTTAAGCGTTCCGTCCTATCTCGCAGGAGGGAGGTATGGACATGTTCCGAGCATTCAACAACGCGCTGATCCTGGGCGGGATTGCGTTCATCGCAATCGTGTTCCCGGTTTTGGCCAATTACAGTATGATCTGAGGTATTTTTTATGGTTCCCAACAAATTCGACGGATATGACATCCTGTTACAGTCCAAGGTATCGCCGGGCCGGTATATCGTCCTCGGTACGCGCAGCAAGCTCGATCACGCGACTTTTATCTACGACGAAAAGACGGCGCAGTTTACAAAGGGCTGCTATTTCGGCACGATCAAGCGGGCCTGCAACAACTACACCACGCGCAAGGAGGGAGAAATCCGTGCCTATCAGAACAAGCTCCAGAAAGCAAAAAAATGACCGCACAGCTGCTGGAACAGCTGCACGGTCACTGTCGTCCGAAACGGACAACATGAAAGCATTTATATCTTACCATGAGTCTCCCTAAAATGCAAGGGGCGGAGGTGATGATTTTTGGCAGAAAAACAGGTGCGGGCCTACTGGGCCAATATCCCGGCCCCGGTGCTCTATGACGATGCGCTGAGCGCGAACGCGAAGCTGCTCTATGGCGAGATCACGACGCTCATGCACTTCGTCGGGAAAGAGGGTTACTGCGACGCCAGTAATCAGGAATTGGCCGAGGGGCACAAGTGGAACGCGAAGTCGGTCAGCCGTCTGGTGGCCGCGCTGGCAGACGCCGGATACATCGTGATTCAGCTGTCCAACGACCCCAAAACAGGGGCTACCATGCGGAGAATCTATCAGACTTTGCCGCTACCCCCCTCCGCAGAATTGCGGAGACCCCCCTCCACCGAAAAGTCCACCCC
>ENA-OYZU01000052-OYZU01000052.1-human-gut-metagenome-genome-assembly--contig:-NODE-52-length-23658-cov-4.694827_pt1 | contig 23658 bp, 36 predicted proteins | sample MGYA00244202_ERZ653488 | MGnify/ENA primary metagenome ERZ653488 (study PRJEB26926, sample SAMN06164972) | human gut metagenome | biome: ENVO:00009003; feature: ENVO:2100002; material: ENVO:00002003...
CTAGTCGTCGGCAGCGTCAGATGTGTATAAGAGACAGTGACTGAGTTGTTCGAAGCTCGTAATCCGTCTAATCCTGCTGTTGTTTCTGAAATCGATGGCGAGGTTACAATGGGTAAGGTGAAGCGTGGTAACCGCGAAATTGTTGTGACTTCTAAAACAGGTGAGGTTAAGAAGTATCTGGTACCGTTATCTAAACAGATTCTGGTTCAAGAGAATGACTATGTGCGAGCCGGTACTCCGTTGTCTGATGGTGCTATAACTCCAGCTGATATTCTTGCTATTAAGGGGCCTACGGCTGTGCAGGAATATATCGTGAACGAAGTGCAGGATGTATACCGTTTGCAGGGTGTGAAGATTAATGATAAACACTTTGAGATCATTGTTCGTCAGATGATGCGTAAAGTTCAAATTGATGAGCCTGGCGATACACGCTTCTTGGAACAACAGGTAGTGGACAAGTTGGAGTTCATGGAAGAAAACGATCGTATCTGGGGCAAGAAAGTTGTGGTTGATGCTGGTGATTCCCAGAATCTGCAACCAGGTCAGATTGTAACCGCCCGTAAGTTGCGTGATGAAAATAGTATGTTGAAACGTCGCGACTTAAAACCTGTTGAAGTACGTGATGCTGTCCCTGCAACTTCTACTCAGATTCTTCAGGGTATTACGCGTGCAGCTCTGCAAACTTCAAGCTTTATGTCTGCTGCTTCATTCCAGGAGACTACTAAGGTCTTGAACGAGGCTGCTATCAACGGTAAGGTTGATAAATTGGAAGGTATGAAGGAGAACGTTATTTGTGGTCATTTGATACCCGCAGGTACTGGTCAACGTGAGTTTGAAAAGATTATTGTTGGCTCCAAAGAAGAGTATGACCGTATCCTTGCTAACAAGAAGACAGTATTGGATTACAATTCAATGGATGTTGAAGAATAAGATGTAATAAATACAGTCAGTTGATTATTAAATAGGAAAGAGGAGATATCTTGTATAGGATGTCTCCTCTTTTGTTTTTGGAATAAAATATTATTCTTACCTTTGAATACTCAAAAGCTTAATCGTAAAACGAAAATGGAAAACAGAGAAATGAATAATCAGTTACAAATAGAACTGAAAGAAGATGTTGCGCAAGGTACGTATGCTAATTTAGCTGTGATCACACATTCCAGTTCTGAATTTATAGTAGATTTTGTACGTGTAATGCCGGGAATGCCTAAAGCTAGTGTGAAGTCTCGTATTGTACTGGCTCCGGAACATGCAAAGAGATTATTGCGTGCTTTGGAAGAAAATATAGGTAAATATGAACGTACATTTGGCTCCATCAGATTGTTGGATGAACAATCAATTCCACCTATGACGAACCTCAAAGGGGAGGCCTAAAATCAAAAAAAAACTTGTAGTGCATTGATTATTCAAATATTATTCGTATTTTTGCAGCCCAAAAGTGTATAGCTACGAAATTAATATAACAATAATATATAATTAAAAACAATTAAAATGCCTACAATTCAGCAATTAGTAAGAAAAGGACGCGAGGTGTTGGTGGAGAAAAGTAAGTCACCGGCTCTTGATTCATGTCCTCAAAGACGTGGCGTTTGCGTGAGAGTGTATACAACCACTCCGAAAAAACCGAATTCTGCAATGCGTAAAGTTGCGCGTGTACGTTTGACCAATGGTAAAGAGGTGAACTCTTACATTCCGGGAGAAGGACATAACTTGCAGGAACACTCTATTGTATTAGTACGTGGTGGTCGTGTAAAAGACCTTCCGGGTGTACGTTATCACATTGTTCGTGGTACATTGGATACTGCGGGTGTTGCAGGTCGTACTCAAAGACGTTCTAAATACGGATCTAAACGTCCGAAACCGGGACAACAGGCTGCACCGGCTAAGAAGAAAAAATAAATAGTAGCCTTACACTGTAAACAGTTAAATTAAAAGTAATAACTTACGTTTTAGTTTATTGGAAATGCTAAAGGTTGAGTAAATTCTCCGGAGGGAGAGTTGAAGAAGTCAAGAAGTAAACAACCAAGAACGAAAAACATTATTCTTTCAAACAAATGAGAAAAGCAAAACCGAAAAAACGCGTTATCCTGCCGGATCCCGTGTTTAATGATCAAAAGGTTTCAAAATTCGTAAACCATCTGATGTATGACGGAAAGAAGAATACCTCTTATGAAATCTTCTATGCCGCTCTGGAAACAGTAAAAACAAAACTTCCTAACGAAGAAAAATCTGCCCTTGAAATTTGGAAAAAGGCATTGGATAATGTAACTCCGCAGGTTGAAGTTAAGTCTCGTCGTGTAGGTGGTGCTACATTCCAGGTTCCTACTGAAATCCGCCCGGACCGTAAAGAGTCAGTTTCTATGAAGAACTTGATCCTTTTTGCTCGCAAGCGTGGTGGAAAATCAATGGCTGATAAATTGGCCGCTGAGATTATGGATGCGTATAATGAACAAGGTGGTGCTTTCAAACGTAAAGAAGATATGCACAGAATGGCTGAAGCCAACCGTGCATTTGCTCATTTCAGATTCTAATACTATAAGAATAACCGATAGATTAAAAACTTAAAGTAAAAGGAATTAAAAAATGGCTAAGCAAGATTTACATTTGACGCGTAATATTGGTATCATGGCTCACATTGATGCCGGAAAAACAACAACCTCTGAACGTATCCTGTTTTATACGGGTTTGACTCACAAAATTGGAGAAGTACATGATGGTGCTGCTACAATGGACTGGATGGCGCAGGAACAGGAACGTGGTATTACCATTACTTCTGCTGCTACTACAACTCGTTGGAAATATGCAGGTGATACTTATAAAATCAACTTGATTGATACTCCGGGACACGTTGACTTCACTGCTGAAGTAGAGCGCTCTTTGCGTATTTTGGATGGTGCTGTTGCTGCATATTGTGCAGTGGGTGGTGTTGAACCGCAGTCTGAGACTGTATGGCGTCAGGCTGATAAGTACAATGTGCCGCGTATTGCTTATGTGAACAAAATGGACCGTTCTGGTGCTGACTTTTTTGAGGTCGTTCGCCAGATGAAAGCCGTTTTGGGCGCTAATCCTTGCCCAATTGTTATTCCTATAGGTGCTGAAGAGTCTTTCAAAGGTCTGGTTGACCTTATCAAGATGAAAGCTATCTATTGGCATGACGAAACTATGGGCGCTGACTACACTGTAGAGGAAATCCCTGCTAATCTAGTTGACGAAGCTAACGAATGGAGAGATAAGATGCTCGAAAAGGTGGCAGAGTTTGACGATGCTTTGATGGAGAAATATTTCGATGATCCTTCTACTATTACAGAAGAAGAAGTGCTGAGAGCTCTTCGTAATGCTACTGTACAGATGGCTGTAGTTCCGATGTTGTGTGGTTCTTCATTCAAGAATAAAGGTGTACAGACACTGCTTGACTATGTTTGCGCATTCTTGCCTTCTCCATTGGATACTGAAAATGTAGTTGGAACAAATCCTGAGACAGGTGCTGAGGAAGATCGTAAGCCCAGCGATGATGAAAAGACTTCCGCATTGGCATTTAAGATTGCTACTGACCCGTATGTAGGTCGTTTGACATTCTTCCGTGTTTACTCTGGTAAGATTGAAGCAGGTTCTTATATCTATAATTCTCGTTCTGGTAAAAAAGAACGTGTATCTCGTCTGTTCCAGATGCACTCAAACAAGCAGAATCCGGTTGAAGTAATCGGTGCTGGTGATATTGGTGCAGGTGTTGGATTTAAGGATATTCATACAGGTGATACATTGTGTGATGAAAATGCCCCGATTGTATTGGAGTCTATGGATTTCCCGGAACCGGTTATTGGTATTGCTGTAGAACCGAAGACTCAGAAGGATATGGACAAACTGTCTAACGGTTTGGCTAAATTGGCTGAAGAAGATCCGACGTTTACTGTGAAGACTGACGAACAAACAGGTCAGACTGTTATCTCTGGTATGGGTGAGCTTCACTTGGATATCATTATTGACCGTCTGAAACGTGAGTTTAAAGTAGAATGTAATCAGGGTAAACCTCAGGTAAATTACAAGGAGGCTATCACGAAGACAGTTAATTTGCGTGAAGTTTATAAGAAACAATCTGGTGGACGTGGTAAATTTGCGGATATTATCGTAAATATTGGCCCTGTAGATGAAGACTTTACTCAAGGCGGCTTGCAGTTTATAGATGAAGTAAAAGGTGGTAATATTCCTAAAGAATTTATTCCGTCTGTTCAGAAAGGCTTTACTACTGCAATGAAGAATGGTGTGTTGGCTGGTTATCCTTTGGATTCACTGAAGGTTACTTTGCTTGATGGTTCTTTCCACCCTGTTGACTCTGATCAGTTATCATTCGAAATCTGTGCTATCCAGGCGTATAAAAGTGCCTGTGCTAAGGCAGGTCCTGTACTTATGGAGCCTATTATGAAACTGGAAGTTGTAACTCCGGAAGAAAACATGGGTGATGTAATCGGTGACTTGAATAAGCGCCGTGGTCAGGTTGAAGGTATGGAATCCAGTCGTTCAGGTGCTCGTATCGTGAAGGCAATGGTTCCGTTGGCAGAAATGTTTGGTTATGTAACAGCGTTGCGTACAATCACTTCTGGTCGAGCTACTTCATCAATGGTTTATTCTCATCATGCTCAAGTTTCTAACTCTATTGCTAAGGCAGTGTTGGAAGAGGTCAAAGGGCGTGTTGATTTGATCTAAAAATGTTAAAGTCCGTAGGCTAGCGAATGACTCTTAGCCTACGGAATTTTATCTTATTATAATATTAATAATTAATCAAACTAATGAGTCAGAAAATTAGAATTAAATTGAAATCTTACGACCACAACTTGGTTGACAAATCAGCTGAGAAGATTGTAAGAACGGTGAAGGCAACGGGTGCTATCGTTAGCGGTCCGATTCCTCTCCCTACGCATAAGCGTATTTTTACCGTGAACCGTTCGACTTTCGTTAATAAGAAGTCACGTGAACAATTTGAACTCTCTTCTTATAAGAGATTGATCGACATCTATAGCTCAACAGCTAAGACTGTAGATGCTCTGATGAAGTTGGAGTTACCGAGTGGTGTGGAAGTAGAAATCAAAGTTTAGTATTTAAATTTTAAGTGAAATGCCAGGATTATTAGGAAAAAAAATCGGAATGACATCCGTTTTCAGTGCCGAGGGTAAGAATGTACCATGCACTGTTATCGAAGCAGGTCCTTGTGTTGTTACTCAAGTTAAGAGTGTCGAAAAAGATGGCTATGCAGCTGTTCAGTTGGGCTTCCAGGATAAGAAGGAGAAGCATACGACTAAACCGTTGATGGGTCACTTTAAGAAGGCTGGAGTAACTCCCAAGAAACACTTGGCTGAGTTCAAAGAATTTGAAACAGAGTTAAATCTGGGTGATACTGTTACCGTAGAATTGTTCAATGATGTAACGTTCGTTGATGTTATCGGAACTTCTAAAGGTAAGGGTTTTCAAGGTGTAGTTAAAAGACATGGTTTTGGTGGTGTAGGTCAGGCTACGCACGGTCAACACAACCGTGCTCGTAAGCCGGGTTCTATCGGTGCCTGTTCATACCCTGCAAAAGTATTCAAAGGAATGCGTATGGGTGGTCAACTTGGCGGCGACAGAGTGACTGTTCAAAACTTACAGGTATTAAAGGTTCTTCCGGATCACAACCTCCTTTTGATTAAGGGTTCTGTTCCCGGTTGCAAAGGTTCAATCGTAATAATTGAAAAATAATGGAAGTTAACGTATATAACATTAAAGGTGAAGACACTGGGAGAAAGATTACGTTAAACGAGTCTATCTTCGGAATTGAGCCCAACGACCATGCTATCTATTTAGACGTAAAACAATTTATGGCTAATCAGCGTCAGGGTACACACAAATCAAAAGAAAGAAGTGAGATAAGTGGTTCTACTCGTAAAATCGGTCGTCAGAAAGGCGGTGGTGGTGCACGTCGTGGTGATATGAATTCACCGGTACTTGTTGGTGGTGCTCGTGTTTTCGGTCCTAAACCTAGAGATTACTACTTCAAGTTGAATAAAAAAGTAAAGACATTAGCTCGTAAGTCAGCTTTGGCATATAAAGCTCAGAACAATGCAGTTGTTATTGTAGAAGATTTTAATTTTGAAGCTCCGAAAACGAAAGATTTCGTTGCTATGACAAAAAATCTTAAAGTTTCTGACAAAAAGCTGCTTGTGATTTTACCAGAAGCAAATAAAAACGTATATTTGTCGGCTCGTAATGTGGAAAGTGCAAATGTACAGACAGTCTCAGGATTAAATACTTACAGAGTATTGAATGCTGGGGTTGTTGTGTTTACTGAAAGCGCTCTTTCGGCTATTGACAATATCTTAATGTAAAAAGGAGGCTTAAATAATGGGAATTATTATTAAACCGTTAGTAACAGAAAAAATGACAGCAATTACTGATAAGGCGAACAACCGTTTCGGCTTTATTGTGCGTCCTGATGCTAACAAACTGGAAATTAAGAGTGAAGTTGAAGCCTTATATAACGTTACGGTAGTTGATGTGAATACGGTTAAGTATGCAGGCAAAAATAAAAGCCGTTATACAAAAGCTGGTATCATCAATGGTCGTACGAGTGCTTATAAAAAAGCAATCGTTACGTTGAAAGAAGGAGATACTATTGATTTTTATAGCAATATTTAAAAGAAATGGCAGTACGTAAATTTAAGCCCACAACACCGGGGCAAAGACATAAAATTATTGGTACCTTTGAGGAAATTACTGCGCGGGTACCAGAAAAATCTCTTGTTTATGGCAAGAAGTCTTCAGGTGGTCGTAACAGCGAAGGTAAGATGACTATGCGCTACATCGGTGGTGGTCATAAGAAGATTATCAGAATTGTAGATTTCAAGAGAAATAAGGACGGTGTGCCTGCAGTGGTTAAAACAATAGAATATGACCCGAATCGTTCGGCTCGTATTGCTTTGTTGTTTTATGCAGATGGAGAAAAAAGATATATAATTGCTCCCAATGGATTGCAAGTCGGTGCGACTTTGATGTCAGGTGAAAATGCAGCTCCGGAAATCGGTAATGCACTTCCTCTTCAGAATATTCCGGTTGGTACTGTAATTCATAATATTGAATTACGGCCGGGTCAAGGCGCTGCTTTGGTTCGTTCGGCTGGTAATTTTGCTCAGTTAACTTCAAGAGAAGGTAAATATTGTGTTATCAAGTTGCCTTCAGGTGAGGTTAGACAAATACTTAGCACTTGTAAAGCTACTATCGGTAGTGTTGGTAATTCAGATCATGGGTTGGAAAGTTCAGGTAAAGCTGGACGTTCTCGTTGGATGGGCCGTCGCCCACGTAACCGTGGTGTTGTGATGAACCCGGTTGATCACCCAATGGGTGGTGGTGAAGGACGTGCTTCAGGAGGACACCCAAGATCTCGTAAGGGATTGTATGCTAAGGGACTTAAGACTAGAGCTCCGAAGAAACAATCGTCTAAGTATATTATTGAGAGAAGAAAGAAGTAATCTGATTAATTGAGTAAACTATGAGTCGTTCATTAAAAAAAGGTCCGTATATTAACGTTAAGCTTGAGAAGAAAGTTCTTGCTATGAATGAATCAGGCAAGAAAATTGTTGTTAAGACTTGGGCCAGAGCTTCAATGATTTCGCCTGATTTCGTAGGCCATACAGTTGCAGTTCATAACGGAAATAAATTTATTCCTGTATACGTTACCGAAAATATGGTAGGGCACAAGTTGGGCGAATTTGCTCCAACTCGTACTTTCAGAGGACACGCTGGTAACAAGAAAAAATAACAGGATTTATCTGAAATAATAAAGTATAAATATAATGGGAGCAAGAAAAAAAATATCGGCTGAAAAAAGAAAAGAAGCCCTTAAGACCATGTATTTTGCAAAGTTGCAGAATGTTCCTACTTCCCCTCGCAAAATGCGTCTTGTGGCTGACATGATTCGCGGGATGGAAGTGAATAGAGCACTTGGCGTTTTGAAGTTTTCTTCAAAAGAAGCTGCTGCAAGAGTGGAAAAATTGCTTCGCTCTGCAATTGCTAACTGGGAGCAGAAAAACGAACGTAAAGCTGAAAGTGGCGAATTATTTGTAACGAAGATTTTTGTTGATGGTGGTGCTACACTCAAAAGAATGAGACCGGCTCCGCAGGGTAGAGGTTACAGAATTCGTAAGCGTTCAAATCACGTAACGTTGTTCGTTGGTTCTAAAAGTAATAACGAAGATCAAAATTAAGGTAAATGGGACAAAAAGTTAATCCAATAAGCAACCGTTTAGGAATTATCAGAGGATGGGATTCCAATTGGTATGGTGGAAATAATTACGGCGATTCTCTGCTGGAAGATAGCAAGATTCGTAAATATTTGAACGCTAGACTTGCAAAAGCCAGTGTCTCAAGAATCGTAATTGAACGTACACTGAAACTCGTGACTATTACCGTTTGTACTGCACGTCCGGGTATTATTATCGGTAAAGGTGGCCAAGAAGTTGATAAGTTGAAAGAAGAGTTGAAGAAGGTTACCGATAAGGATATTCAGATCAATATCTTCGAAGTGAAAAGACCTGAGTTGGATGCTGTTATAGTTGCAAACAACATCGCTCGTCAGGTAGAGGGAAAGATTGCCTATCGCCGTGCCATTAAAATGGCTATCGCTAATACAATGCGTATGGGTGCTGAAGGTATCAAAATTCAGATTTCAGGACGTTTGAATGGAGCTGAAATGGCTCGTTCTGAAATGTATAAGGAAGGAAGAACTCCGTTGCACACTTTCAGAGCAGATATCGACTACTGTCATGCAGAAGCATTGACTAAGGTTGGTCTTCTCGGTATTAAAGTTTGGATCTGTAGAGGTGAAGTTTTCGGTAAGAGAGAATTAGCTCCGAACTTTACGCAAAGCAAAGAAAGCGGTCGTGGAAGCAATAGCGGAAACAATGGCGGAAAGAACTTCAAAAGAAAGAAAAATAATCGCTAAACGAATTTGAATTTTTAGGAATTATGTTACAACCGAAAAAGACAAAATTCAGAAGACAACAAAAAGGCCGTCAAAAAGGTATTGCCCAGAGAGGTAATCAGTTGGCTTTCGGTTCTTTTGGAATTAAGGCTTTGGAAACAAAATGGATTACAGGCCGTCAGATCGAAGCTGCTCGTATTGCAGTGACAAGATATATGCAACGTCAAGGACAAATTTGGATTCGTATTTTCCCGGATAAACCTATTACCAGAAAACCTGCTGATGTACGTATGGGTAAAGGTAAAGGTGCTCCAGAGGGCTTTGTTGCCCCTGTTACTCCGGGAAGAATTATTATCGAAGCCGAAGGGGTATCTTATGAAATCGCAAAAGAAGCTTTGCGCTTAGCTGCACAGAAGCTTCCTATTACAACTAAGTTTGTTGTAAGACGTGATTATGATATTCAAAATCAAAATGCGTAAGGGATATGAAAATAGCAGAAATAAAAGAAATACCTACCAATGATTTGGTAGAAAGAGTAGAGGCAGAAGTGACAAACTATAATCAAATGGTTTTAAATCATTCTATTTCTCCTTTGGACAATCCTGCTCAGATCAAACAATTACGCAGGACTATTGCGCGTATGAAAACTGAATTACGCCAAAGAGAACTTAACAATAAATGATGAGCTTGATGGAAGCAAGAAATTTAAGAAAAGAAAGAACTGGGGTTGTGCTGAGCAATAAAATGGAGAAGACCATTACAGTAGCAGCTAAGTTTAAAGAGAAACACCCCATATATGGTAAGTTCGTTAGCAAGACTAAGAAGTACCATGCTCATGATGAAAAAAATGAGTGCAATATCGGTGATACTGTACTTATTATGGAGACTCGTCCTTTGAGCAAGACTAAAAGATGGAGATTGGTAGAAATAATTGAAAGAGCTAAGTAATTATGATACAAGTAGAATCCAGAATTACAGTATGTGATAACAGTGGAGCAAAAGAGGCTCTCTGTATTCGCGTTTTGGGCGGTACGGGTCGTCGTTATGCTTCAGTGGGGGATGTGATTGTTGTTTCTGTAAAGAGCGTCATTCCTTCAAGTGATATTAAAAAAGGTGCAGTGTCTAAAGCTTTGATCGTACGTACTAAGAAAGAAATCCGTCGTCCCGATGGTTCTTATATACGTTTTGATGATAATGCTTGCGTTTTGTTAAACAATGCAGGTGAAATTAGAGGTAGTCGTATTTTCGGTCCGGTAGCTCGTGAACTTCGTGCTACCAACATGAAAGTTGTGTCACTCGCTCCTGAAGTACTTTAATTTTGTAAAAGATTTAAGTAATGAGTAAATTACATATTAAAAAAGGCGATACAGTTTACGTAAATGCTGGTGAAGATAAAGGCAAAACTGGTCGTGTGTTGAAGGTTCTTGTTGATAAAAATCGTGCAATTGTTGAAGGTGTCAACATGGTGTCCAAGAGCACTAAGCCTAATGCAAAGAACCCTCAGGGTGGTATTGTGAAGCAGGAAGCTTCTATCCATTTGTCTAACTTGAATCCCGTAGATCCTAAGACGGGTAAAGCTACGCGTATCAGTCGTAAAGTAACTATTGGTGAAAACGGTAAGAAGACTATTGTACGTGTTTCTAAAAAATCAGGAGAGGAGATTAAGTAATGAGTAATACTGCAAGCCTTAAGAAAGAATATGTAGAGCGTATTGCGCCTGCATTGAAATCACAGTTCCAGTATACTTCTTCGATGCAGGTACCCGTACTTAAGAAGATTGTTATCAATCAGGGTTTGGGTATGGCTGTTGCTGATAAGAAGATTATCGAAGTGGCAATTAATGAAATGACTGCTATCACAGGTCAGAAAGCTGTTGCAACCATTTCTCGTAAAGATATCGCTAACTTTAAGTTGCGTAAGAAAATGCCGATTGGTGTTATGGTAACTTTGCGTCGTGAGAGAATGTACGAATTTCTTGAGAAATTGGTTCGTGTAGCTCTTCCCCGTATCCGTGACTTCAAGGGTATTGAAAGTAAGTTTGATGGAAAGGGTAACTATACTCTTGGTATTCAGGAACAAATCATTTTCCCTGAAATTAATATCGATAGTATTACCAGAATTCTCGGAATGAATATTACCTTTGTAACCTCTGCGCAAACAGATGAAGAAGGTTATGCCTTGTTGAAAGAATTCGGTTTACCGTTTAAAAACGCTAAAAAAGATTGATAATATGGCAAAGGAATCAATGAAGGCACGTGAAGTAAGACGTGCTAAATTAGTAGCCAAATATGCCGAGAAGAGAGCTGCATTGAAGCAAATTGTTAGAACAGGTGATCCTGCTGAAGCTTTTGAAGCTGCACAGAAATTGCAGGAACTGCCTAAAAATTCTAATCCGATTCGTATGCACAACCGTTGTAAGTTGACTGGTCGTCCTAAAGGATATATCCGTCAATTCGGTATCTCTAGAATTCAATTCCGTGAGATGGCTTCTAACGGTCTTATTCCCGGTATTAAGAAAGCAAGCTGGTAATTTTTGTTTTAAATATTGTCAGGGTAGGCCTGATTAATTTAATTTTTTATTATATGACTGATCCAATAGCAGATTATTTGACGAGGTTGCGGAACGCTATTCAAGCAAAGCACAGAGTTGTAGAAGTTCCCGCTTCAAATTTGAAAAAAGAAATCACTAAGATTCTTTTTGAGAAAGGCTACATTCTTAATTATAAGTTTGTAGAAGATGGTCCTCAAGGTACAATTAAGGTTGCCTTGAAGTATGATCCGGTTAACAAAGTAAACGCGATTAAGAAATTGGAAAGAATCTCTTCTCCAGGTTTGCGTCAGTATACCGGTTACAAGGACATGCCGCGAGTTATTAATGGTTTGGGTATTGCTATAATATCTACTTCCAAAGGTGTAATGACCAACAAAGAAGCCGCTGAACTGAAAATTGGTGGTGAAGTTTTGTGTTATGTATATTAATAGGAGGAATTAGCAATGTCAAGAATAGGAAAATTACCCATTAGTATTCCCGCTGGAGTAACAGTTACTCTGAAAGAAAATGTGGTTACCGTGAAGGGACCCAAAGGCGAACTTAGCCAATATGTAGATCCTGCTATCAATGTTGCCATCGAAGATGGTCATGTGACTTTGAGTGAGAATGAAAATGCAATGTTGGATAATTCCAAACAAAAGCATGCATTTCATGGTTTGTACCGCTCTTTAGTTCACAACATGGTTGTTGGTGTATCTGAAGGATATAAAAAAGAATTGGAACTTGTAGGTGTGGGTTATCGTGCTTCTAATCAAGGCAATATTATTGAGTTGTCTTTGGGTTATACGCATAGTATCTTCATACAGCTGCCTCCTGAAGTTAAGGTAGAGACAAAATCTGAAAGAAATAAGAATCCTCTTATTATTTTAGAGTCTTGCGATAAACAATTGCTGGGTCAAGTTTGCTCTAAGATACGTTCTTTCCGTAAGCCCGAACCGTATAAAGGTAAAGGTGTTAAGTTTGTTGGTGAAGAAATTCGTAGAAAGTCTGGTAAATCTGCCGGCGCTAAGTAATTTACATAAAATAAGAATGTTATGACAACAAAAATAGAAAGACGAATAAAAATCAAATATAGAGTACGCAATAAAATTTCAGGTACTGCTGAACGTCCGCGTATGAGTGTATTTAGAAGTAATAAGCAAATCTACGTCCAACTTATCGATGATTTGAGTGGTAAGACTTTGGCTGCTTCTTCTTCTTTGGGTATAACAGAGAAGTTGCCGAAGAAAGAACAAGCTGCAAAGGTTGGAGAGTTGATCGCTAAAAAAGCTCAGGAAGCAGGTATTACTACTGTTGTTTTCGACCGTAATGGTTACTTGTATCATGGGAGAGTAAAAGAAGTAGCTGATGCTGCTCGTAACGGTGGACTTAAATTTTAATCATTATGGCAATTAATAATAGAGTTAAGATTACAAACGATATAGAACTGAAAGACCGTTTGGTTGCTATTAATCGTGTAACCAAAGTAACCAAAGGTGGTAGAACTTTTAGTTTCTCTGCAATTGTTGTTGTAGGTAACGAAGAAGGCATCATCGGTTGGGGTCTTGGTAAAGCTGGTGAAGTTACCGCAGCTATCGCTAAAGGTGTTGAATCAGCTAAGAAGAATCTGACGAAAGTACCTGTACTGAAGGGTACTGTTCCTCACGAACAGTCCGCTAAGTTTGGTGGCGCGGAAGTATTCATCAAGCCTGCTTCTCATGGTACAGGTGTAGTTGCTGGTGGTGCAATGCGTGCAGTACTTGAAAGTGTTGGTATTACGGACGTTTTGGCTAAGTCAAAAGGATCTTCTAATCCACACAACTTGGTGAAGGCTACTATCCTGGCGTTGGGTGAAATGCGTGACGCACGTATGGTTGCTCAAAACAGAGGAATTAGTATTGAAAAAGTATTTAGAGGATAAGGAGGAATATATGTCGACTATAAAGATTAAACAAGTTAAAAGTAGAATTGGTGCTCCGGCTGATCAGAAAAGAACTCTCGATGCACTGGGACTTCGTAAGTTGAATCGTGTGGTTGAACACGAGTGTACTCCTTCAATTCTTGGAATGGTGGATAAGGTTAAACACTTGGTTACCATTGTTAAGTAATTATTTGTTGAATATAAAACGAATTACAATATGAACTTAAGTAATTTAAAACCTGCAGAAGGATCTACTAAAACAAGAAAAAGAATTGGACGCGGTCCAGGTTCTGGCTTGGGAGGTACTTCTACCAGAGGTCATAAGGGAGCTAAATCAAGATCTGGTTATTCTAAGAAGATCGGTTTTGAAGGTGGTCAGATGCCTCTTCAACGTCGTGTTCCTAAATTCGGTTTTAAGAACATTAATCGTGTAGAATATAAGGCTATCAACTTGGATACAATTCAGAAACTTGCTGAAGCTAAGAAGTTGGAATCAGTTGGAATTAATGACTTTATCGCTGCTGGTTTTATTTCTTCAAATCAGTTGGTGAAGGTATTAGGTAATGGAACTTTGACTACAAAGTTGGATGTGCAAGCTCATGCATTCTCTAAGACTGCTGTTGCTGCCATTGAAGCTGCTGGTGGAAGTGTAGTAAAACTCTAATTCGATGAGAAAAGCTATTGAAACATTAAAGAATATATGGAAAATTGAGGATCTGAGACAACGGATCCTCATTACCATATTGTTTGTGGCAATCTACCGTTTTGGTTCGTACGTCGTACTGCCTGGTATTAATCCGGCTATGCTGACACAATTGCATCAACAAACAAGCGAGGGCCTCTTAGCCTTATTAAACATGTTTTCGGGAGGAGCATTCTCTAATGCATCTATTTTTGCATTAGGAATTATGCCTTATATCTCTGCTTCAATCGTTATTCAGTTGTTGGGGATTGCGGTTCCGTATTTCCAGAAACTTCAACGTGAAGGTGAGAGTGGTAGAAGAAAAATGAACCAGTATACTCGTTATTTGACGATTATTATTTTGTTGGTTCAGGCTCCTTCTTATTTGCTCAATCTTAAAATGCAGGCCGGTCCTTCCTTAAATGCTTCATTAGATTGGACTCTGTTCATGATTACCTCTACCATTATCTTGGCAGCTGGTAGTATGTTTATTTTGTGGCTTGGTGAGAGAATCACTGATAAGGGTATCGGTAATGGTATTTCATTTATCATCTTAATCGGTATTATTGCCCGTTTGCCTCAGTCTTTATTCCAGGAATTAATTTCCCGTATGACTGATAAGACAGGTGGTTTGGTTATGTTCTTAATTGAAATCGTATTCCTGTTGCTGGTAATTGCTGCTGCAATTTTGTTGGTGCAAGGTACAAGAAAAATTCCTGTACAATATGCTAAAAGAATTGTAGGTAACAAACAATATGGTGGTGCAAGACAATACATTCCTTTGAAAGTGAATGCAGCTGGTGTAATGCCTATCATCTTTGCTCAGGCAATTATGTTTATTCCTATCACCTTTATTGGTTTTTCAAATGTAGATCATGTGAGCGGTTTTGTACGTGCATTTACTGATCATACAAGCTTCTGGTATAATTTCGTATTTGCAATAATGATTATACTGTTTACGTATTTTTATACTGCAATTACGATTAACCCAACTCAGATGGCTGAGGATATGAAGAGGAATAATGGTTTCATTCCGGGTATCAAGCCGGGAAAGAAGACAGCCGAATATATCGATGATATTATGTCTCGTATAACATTGCCTGGCTCTTTCTTCTTGGCTTTGGTAGCTATTATGCCAGCGTTTGCCGGTATTTTTGGTGTGAAAGCTGAATTTGCTCAATTCTTCGGCGGTACATCTTTGTTAATTCTTGTAGGTGTGGTTCTTGATACACTCCAGCAGATTGAAAGTCACTTGTTGATGAGACATTATGACGGTCTGTTGAAATCTGGTCGTATTAAAGGACGTAGTAATGTAGCTGCATATTAATCTTTTTATAAGATGATATTTCTTAAAACGGAAGATGAAATAGAGCTGCTCCGTGAGAGTAATTTGCTTGTCGGGAGGACATTGGCTGAAGTTGCAAAACTGGTAAAGCCGGGAGTTACTACAAAGGAACTGGATAAAGTAGCGGAAGAGTTTATCAGAGATCATGGTGCTGTTCCTACTTTCAAAGGTTTTCCAAATCAATATGGTGATCCATTTCCAGCTTCGTTGTGTACATCGATAAATGAACAGGTGGTACATGGCATTCCTGGAGATATAGTACTAAAAGAAGGTGATATTGTATCGGTTGATTGTGGTACTTATATGAATGGGTTTTGTGGTGATTCTGCCTATACATTTTGTGTAGGGGAAGTAGATGAGGAAGTTCGCAAATTACTGAAGGTTACTAAAGAGGCATTATACATCGGAATAGAAAATGCCGTTCAAGGAAAACGGTTGGGTGATATCGGATATGCAATACAAGAACATTGTGAGTCCAATTCATTCGGTGTAGTGCGTGAGTTTGTTGGTCATGGTATAGGTAAAGAAATGCACGAAGACCCTCAGGTCCCTAATTATGGAAAACGTGGTTATGGAACTATGTTAAAGAAAGGTCTTTGTATTGCTATTGAACCAATGATTACGCAAGGGAGTCGCCAAATAGTAATGGAGCGTGATGGTTGGACGGTGAGAACTAAAGATTGGAAGTATGCAGCTCATTTTGAGCATACAGTGGCTGTTGGAGCTGGCAAAGCTGATATCTTATCATCGTTTGAGTTCATAGAAGAAGTATTAGGAGATAAAGCAATTTAAAAAAATAATATGGCTAAGCAATCTGCAATAGAACAAGATGGAGTTATTGTTGAAGCATTGTCTAATGCAATGTTTCGTGTTGAATTAGAAAACGGACATGAGATTACTGCACATATTTCCGGTAAGATGCGAATGCATTACATTAAAATCCTGCCGGGGGATAAAGTAAGAGTCGAAATGTCTCCTTACGATTTATCGAAAGGAAGAATTGTATTTAGATATAAATAAAATTAAGATATGAAAGTAAGAGCATCTTTAAAGAAACGTACGCCAGAATGTAAGATCGTTAGACGCAATGGCCGTTTGTATGTTATTAACAAGAAAAATCCTAAGTATAAACAACGTCAAGGATAATATTATTATTTTTGCAAAAAAAATAATTTAGTATATGGCTATAAGAATAGTTGGTGTCGATTTGCCTCAAAATAAAAGAGGTGAAGTTGCGTTGACCTATATCTATGGAATAGGTCGTAGTAGTTCAGCAAAGATTTTAGATAAAGCTGGTGTAGATAAAGACCTGAAGGTAAAAGACTGGACGGATGATCAAGCTGCCAAGATTCGTGAGATCATTGGTGCAGAATTTAAAGTAGAAGGTGATCTTCGCTCGGAAGTTCAATTGAACATCAAACGTTTGATGGATATTGGTTGTTACCGTGGTGTACGTCATCGTATCGGTTTGCCTGTAAGAGGACAGAGCACAAAGAATAATGCTCGTACTCGTAAGGGTAGAAAGAAAACCGTTGCAAATAAGAAAAAAGCTACTAAATAATAATTGTTGATATGGCAAAAAAAACAGTTGCAGCAAAGAAGAGAAATGTGAAAGTTGACGCTAATGGACAGTTGCATGTTCATTCATCTTTCAACAATATTATTGTTTCTCTTGCAAACAGTGAAGGGCAGATTATTTCTTGGTCATCTGCTGGTAAAATGGGATTTAGAGGTTCTAAGAAGAACACTCCTTATGCAGCACAGATGGCTGCCCAGGATTGTGCAAAGATAGCATTTGATCTTGGCCTGAGAAAGGTAAAAGCATATGTGAAGGGTCCAGGTAACGGACGTGAGTCTGCTATTAGAACTATTCACGGTGCAGGTATCGAAGTTACTGAAATCGTTGATGTAACTCCGCTTCCACATAATGGTTGTCGTCCTCCGAAAAGACGTAGAGTTTAAGATTTACCTTTAATAAAAATGATCTTGATTTTGTTTTTGGATTACATTAATTTCTCTCTGTAATCGCGGCTGCAACAAATTAAGTTCATGAATAAAACAATTAAAATTTAAAAGAAATGGCTAGATATACTGGACCAAAATCAAGAATAGCCCGTAAATTCGGTGAAGGTATCTTCGGAGCAGATAAAGTATTGTCAAAGAAGAACTATCCTCCCGGACAACACGGTAATTCCAGAAAAAGAAAAACTTCTGAGTATGGTGTTCAACTTCGTGAGAAACAGAAGGCCAAATACACCTATGGAGTTTTAGAGAAACAATTCCGCAACCTATTTGAAAAGGCAGAAACTGCTAAAGGTATTACCGGTGAAATTCTGCTTCAGTTGCTCGAAGGTCGTCTTGATAACATTGTATTCCGTTTAGGTATTGCTCCTACTCGTGCAGCTGCTCGTCAGTTGGTGGGTCACAAGCATATTACTGTGGATGGTGAAGTGGTAAATATACCTTCATTTGCAGTAAAACCGGGTCAGGTAATTGGTGTTCGTGAAAGATCTAAGTCTTTGGAAGTAATTGCTAATTCACTGGCTGGCTTTAACCACAGCAAATATCCTTGGTTGGAATGGGATGATAACTCTAAGGTTGGTAAATTGTTGCATGTACCTGAAAGAGCAGACATTCCTGAAAACATTAAAGAGCATTTGATCGTAGAATTGTATTCTAAATAAAATAATTAATTTCATGGCGATATTAGCATTTCAAAAACCTGATAAAGTATTAATGTTGGAAGCGGATTCTAGATTCGGTAAATTCGAATTTCGTCCGTTGGAGCCCGGTTTTGGTATTACCGTTGGTAATGCACTACGCCGCATCCTGCTTTCGTCATTAGAGGGTTTTGCTATCACTACTATCAAAATAGATGGTGTTGAGCATGAGTTCTCTAGCGTACCGGGAGTTAAAGAGGATGTTACTAACATTATCTTGAATCTGAAACAGGTGAGATTCAAGCAAGTAGTTGAAGAATTCGAAAGTGAGAAAGTAAGTATTACAATCGAAAATTCTAGTGAATTTAAAGCAGGTGACATAGGTAAGTATTTGACTGGATTTGAAGTGTTAAATCCTGAATTAGTTATTTGTCATTTAGATTCTAAAGCAACTATGCAAATCGATATTACGATTAACAAAGGTCGTGGATATGTTCCGGCTGATGAAAACCGCGAATATTGCACGGATGTTAACGTAATTCCTATCGATTCCATTTATACACCGATACGTAATGTGAAGTATCAGATTGAACCGTTCCGTGTTGAACAAAAGACGGACTACGACAAATTGGTACTTGAGATTACTACCGACGGTTCTATTCATCCGAAGGAAGCGCTGAAAGAAGCTGCAAAGATTCTGATTTATCACTTCATGCTCTTCTCTGATGAGAAGATTACATTGGAAAGCAATGATGTGGATGGTAATGAAGAATTTGATGAAGAAGTATTGCACATGCGTCAATTGTTGAAGACTAAACTTGTTGATATGGACTTATCGGTTCGTGCCCTCAACTGCTTGAAGGCTGCCGATGTAGAAACATTGGGTGATTTGGTACAATTCAATAAGACGGATTTGCTGAAATTCAGAAACTTCGGAAAGAAATCGCTTACTGAGCTTGATGATTTGCTGGAAAGTCTGAATCTTTCGTTTGGAACCGATATTTCTAAATATAAATTAGATAAAGAATAAAAAATGAGACATAATAAGAAATTCAATCATTTAGGTCGTACTGCTTCTCACAGAAATGCGATGTTATCTAACATGGCATGTTCTTTGATTAAGCACAAAAGAATCACTACGACTGTTGCAAAGGCTAAAGCTCTGAAGAAGTTTGTTGAGCCTTTGATTACAAAGTCAAAGGATGACACGACTAACTCTCGTCGTGTTGTATTCAGCAATCTGCAAGACAAGCAAGTTGTAACGGAACTGTTCAAGGAAATCTCTGTGAAGATTGCTGACCGTCCGGGTGGTTATACTCGTATTATCAAGACTGGTAACCGTTTGGGTGATAATGCAGAAATGTGCTTCATTGAGTTGGTAGACTATAATGCAAACATGGCTAAGGAAAAAGTTGCTAAGAAAGCTACACGTACTCGTCGTTCTAAGAAGAGTGCCGCTGCCGAAACTGCTGCTCCTGCTGCTGTTGAAGCTCCTGCAACTGAAGAACCGAAAGCTGAATCAGCTGAATAATTTTAAATCCAGACAATACAATGGCTGTATCAATTGAAGATATCAAAAAACTGCGCCACATGACAGGCGCGGGTATGATGGACTGCAAAAACGCTCTCGCCGAAACTAACGGCGATATCGACGCAGCTATCGAAATTATCCGTAAGAAAGGTCAGGCTGTAGCTGCAAAACGTGAAGACCGTGAGGCTGCAGAAGGTTGCGTGATTAGCGCTGTAAAGCCCGGTTTCGCAGCTATCGTGGCTCTCAAGTGTGAGACTGACTTCGTTGCAAAGAACGAGTCATTCCGTGCTCTTACAAAAGCTATCCTTGACGCTGCAGTAGAAGCAGGTGCTAAATCTCTTGACGAAGTTAAGTCTCTCAAGATAAACGGACGTACTGTCGAGGAGAACATTACTGACGAAATCGGTAAGACAGGTGAGAAGATGGAACTCGGCGACTATCAGTGGATAGAGGCTCCCACAGTTTCTGCCTACAAGCATTTTAACGACAAACTTGCTGCTATCGTCGGCTTTAACCTTGAGGGGGTTGATGACCAGGTAGGTCGTGAGATCTGTATGCAGATCGCATCTATGAACCCTGTTGCAATCAGCCCGGCTGACGTTGATCCCGCCATCATCGAGCAGGAGAAGGCTGTAGCTATCGAGAAGACCAAACAAGAACAGATTCAGAAGGCTCAGGAGGCAGCTCTCCGCAAAGCAGGGTTGAATCCTAATCATTTTGATTCTGAAGACCATATCGAAAGCAATATGAGCAAGGGTTGGATTACACCTGAGGAAGCTGAGAAAGGTCGCAAGATCATGAAAGAGGCTGCTGATGCCAAGGCAGCAAACATGCCTGCCCAGATGATCGAGAACATTGTGAAGGGTCGTATAAGCAAGTTCTACAAGGAAAACTGCCTTCTTGAGCAAGCTTACGTACAGGATCCGAAGGAGACTGTAGCCCAGTATCTCAATGGAGTTGAAAAGGGACTTACAGTAGTTGCTTTCAAGCGTGTAAACCTCAACGAAGATTAATATTCTTTCATATAACAATAAAAGCCGCAGATTTTCTGCGGCTTTTATTGTATCAATATACTGATTATCGATGGTCGAGAAGATACTGCCATGCTGAGTCATGATCGTATGGTATCTGCCCTTCTATAATAGCTTCTTTGACCAGATCTTTAAGGCGTGCTATTTCCGGTCCCGGCGGAATCCCTAATTTATCCATTATTTCATTGCCGTCGATCGGGTTTTTCCAGTTGCGCAATGCATCAGCATCGTGCACACATTGCATTCTTTCACGCAGTTTCTTAAATCCTTCGAGCTGGCGTCTCACCTTTTCCGGTTGTTTCGAAGTGATATCGCTTTCTGCAAGAATCATGAGATCTTCCACATCGTTCCCGGCATCTGTCAGCATTCTCCTGACTGCAGAATCTGAAACACCTTCCTCTCCAACAGACTGTGGGCGCATGTGCAATCCTACAAGTTTTGATACATATTTCATTTTCTCATTGAGCGGGAGTTTCATTTTGCGGAAAATGCGGGGAATCATTTTTTCTCCCACAAAGTTATGATTGTGGAAAGTCCAGCCCAATTTCGGATCATATCTTTTGGTGGTCGGTTTCGCTATGTCGTGGAGTAACGCCGCCCATCTGAGCCATTCATTATCTGAACGAGCGGCAACGTTATCCACTACCTGGATGGTATGGTAGAAATTATCTTTATGCCCTTTCCCTTCTTTCATTTCCACTCCTTTAAGGGGAATGAGCGAGGGGAATACATAAGGAAGGAGTCCGGACATATCGAGCAGTCGCCAACCGATTGACGGTTTGGAAGCCTTCATGATTTTTGATAGTTCATCGTTGATCCTTTCTCTTGTGATAATTTCCATTCTGCCGGCATTCCGTTTAATGGCTGAGAATGTTTCTGGTGATATCCTGAAAGAGTAAATAGGGTCGCCAGTGTTATTGTCAGAGGGTTTATAGAGCTGTGTGGCGAAGCGTATTGCCCTCAACATGCGCAGAGGATCGTCGGAAAATGTAATATCGGGGTCAAGTGGAGTCCTGATAATACCCGAATGGAGGTCAATAAGACCGTTGAAAGGATCCAGGAGTTCTCCAAATGTATCGGCATTTAAAGATACAGCCATAGCATTTATAGTGAAATCCCTTCGTTTCATATCGTCTTCAAGGCTTCCGTCTTCTACAACGGGATTGCGTGAATCACGATTGTACGATTCACGTCGCGCTCCGACGAATTCAAGCTCCAGATCACGATATTTCACTTGTGCCGTGCCATAGTTTGGAAACACTGATAAGTGTGCTTTAGACCCGAAATGACGAGCTACCGCCTCAGCAAGTTCTATGCCGGAACCTACTGTCACAAAGTCGTAGTCCTTAGAAGGACGGTTGAGAAAGATATCTCTAACGAAACCTCCAACCGTGTAGACTTCCCTTTGCATTGAATCGGCTATCTCGCCGATAGTCTTGAACACCGGATTTTTCAAATCTTCCTTAAGATTCATCTGGGTAGGGGATGGTATGTTTAGATATTTTTGAACATGACTACAATTTATGTGCCATATTCAAAATAGTAAATATTATTGTTTTTTAAAGTTCCTGTATCTCTTCAGGGAAGACAGTTATACATTCAAGTCCTGATGCTGTCACAACATAGGTGTTTTCAATGCCGACAGCACCTACATGAGGAATTACAAACTTAGGTTCAAGTGCAATTGTCATGTTTCCCTCTAATATATCACGGCTTCTTGAGGTGACTACAGGTAGCTCATTTAATTGTATTCCCACGCCATGACCTATAAATGGTGCCTGCTGGTTATGCCCCATAAAATATTCTCTCAGCCCTTCTTCTTCGGCAATCTTTAGCGCTTTTTCATAAAGATCCGACACTTTAGCACCCGGTAAGCCAATTTTCTCACATTCACGCATTATATTGCGTGAACATTCGTGGGCTTTATAAGCAAGTTTGGGAATCTCCCCCAATCTCCATACGCGGGTCATATCGGTCTGGTATCCGTTGAAAGCTCCGCATACGTCGACCATGACTGTTTCGCCACGGTGAATTGTTGTGCCATTCGCTCCTACGGGCAAAGAGGGATCCGCTCCTGATCCTCCCATGGTGAATTCGTAAGGACCGGGTGCGTCGGCATTATCACCGGCAATCACTGACCCCATATTGATTTCCATAAGATTTCCTGAGGTCCGGATATAGCCGAGACATCCTTCGAGCCTAAGAGTCTTCTCGATTTCAATCTGGAACTCAATATCCGTCATATCTTCTTTATAACAATGGCGTATCCTCCTATAGACTTCTGCTTGATGAATGCCGTCAAAGCGCATCTGATCAATTTCCCATGGTGTCTTTACCATTCTCGCTTTACGAACAATCGGCGATGCGTTTACACTTTGGGAATCAGGGAATATTGCCTCAAGGCGTTTGATATCGGAATATGTCATGTCGTCATATTCAAATCCAATCTTCCCTGGCATCGAAATTCCAAGTTTCTTGAGCTCATCCGGGATTAGTTCGGGTTTGCGAATCTCTATTATATCATCGCCGGTTTCAAAACCTTTCGGTCTTACTACAAACCATACAGGCATATTTTCTGCCGGAATATAGACGTAACCTCTGAAAAATCTACCTGTGGTATAGAATATATTGGCGTTCGATGCGATCAAGACAGCATCCATCTGCATCTGTTGCATGTTGCGACGAACAGACTCGACACGAAGTCTGATGTCTGAAACAATATCTTCGCGTATTAATTTCATAATTTAAAAAAATTAAAGTTCCTGCCATTTCCTGTGCGTGACAAGACAATGCCTATTGATCTAATCCCTATTGTCTCTTCCTTAGGTAGTGGAGACGACACGGATATTGTGTAACCTTGCGGTATTTTCATGCCGCGTCGGAGAGTATCGGCAATTTCATAGATTGCAAAACTGCCTTTCCCCACCGGTTTGTTTCCTTCATTGAACAAAGAAACCTTCACTGAAGTTGTGTCTGGCATCTCCTGTTGGAGTGAAAATTCCTCTATATCAAAT
>ENA-OYZU01000067-OYZU01000067.1-human-gut-metagenome-genome-assembly--contig:-NODE-67-length-22196-cov-5.485570_pt1 | contig 22196 bp, 26 predicted proteins | sample MGYA00244202_ERZ653488 | MGnify/ENA primary metagenome ERZ653488 (study PRJEB26926, sample SAMN06164972) | human gut metagenome | biome: ENVO:00009003; feature: ENVO:2100002; material: ENVO:00002003...
GACTAGTCGTCGGCAGCGTCAGATGTGTATAAGAGACAGATCAACATGCACGCCTTCTGCTTCTTTAACCATGCCTTTTACGTCATCTGCATTACATACTGCTAACAGGCTCTCAAGCGGACTATCTGTCATAAATCTTTTTATAATTTCAAGTTCTTCATTCTGCTTAGGATAACCCATTGAAATCTGTAACAAAAATCTGTCAAGCTGTGCTTCCGGAAGTGGAAATGTGCCTGCAGTCTCAATAGGATTTTCAGTTGCTATTACGAAAAACGGTGCTTCAAGCTGTCTTGTTTCCCTGTCAATAGTCACCTGTTTTTCCTCCATACATTCAAGGAGGCTTGACTGTGTCCTCGGAGTTGCCCTGTTAATCTCATCACCGAGAAGAATATTGCAAAAAACAGGTCCTTTATAAAAAACAAATTCTCCCGTTTTCTGGTTGTACACATTAAGTCCGGTTATATCAGATGGCAAAAGGTCGGGTGTAAACTGGACTCGTCCGAAGTCTGCATCAACCGATTTAGCCAATGCCTTGCAAAGCATTGTCTTACCGGTTCCCGGCATATCCTCTATAAGCACATGTCCGCCTGTTATAAGTGATGTGACTACAAGCTCCACCACATCATTTTTTCCTACAATTACTTTATTGATATTATTAATTAAATCTTCTGCCTTTGACATAATTGCAATCCTCTTTCTTATGCTCTTAACTTAGTTCCTTTACCGTCTCTTTTAGCTGTCTTTAATTTCTTAAGGGATACTTCTTTTCCTTTGTAATCAATGGAAATATCAGCATTTTCAGGTATGAGGTATACTTCTGCGATTTTATCTTCTTTTTCAAGCTTAATGCCTCTTACACCTGCTGCCGATTTCTTCTTTTCAGGTATCTCATTCAACGGAAACTTAAGAAAATATCCGTTTTCTGTCTGTAAAACAACGGTCTGGCTGCTGATTATAGTGCCGTCACTCTCCAATGTAGTCTCAGATACTGCGTCCGTAACATGAATCATAGCTATGCTGTCACCAATATTTAATTTGGTTGATGCAACAGTTTTCTTTGATGCATCAAATTCGCTTCCGTCCACAAGTTTCATCATGCCCTGTTTTGTAACAAACAAGAACTTCCTGCCATTAAGCTGTTCTGATGCACAAAGATATATAATTTCTTCTCCTGCACTGTTGTAATTGCCAAGATTATCTATAGGAGTTCCTTTATCACGGAATTTGGTAAAAGGTATATTCACTACTTTTACCTGGTGAAGATTGCCATTATCCGTAAAAATACATATTTTCTCTGTGTTCAGACATTTGAAAACATATTTATTTTCGGAATATATTGTCTCCTTGTTACGTTCAAAAGATGCAGTATCAATGGTCTTTGCATAGCCGAAACGGTCCATTATGAATACAACTTCCTGCTCTACAAACTTTGGTTCCTCATATACAGCCACTTCGCCGTCCTCTATTACCGTAAGGCGTTCCATTCCATATTCTTTTTTAATTCTTTCAAGGTCTTTTTTTATAGTCTTTTTCATGACCTTTTTACTGCCGAGAATTTCCTCATATTCGGCTATCCTTGCGAGAGTCTCCTCGTATTCTTTTTCGAGAGCCTCTATTTCAAGTCCAATGAGTTTATAAAGTCTTAATTCAAGAATTGCCGTTGCCTGTCTCTCCGTAAAATGAAGTTTTTTAGCATCTTTTTCGGACTTGTCAGACTTAAATCTGATTCCCTCGGTATCGCCTGAAATAAGGCAGTTTTTTGCCTGTTTAAGGTTGGTGCTTCCTCTTAAAATCTCTATAATAAGGTCAATGATATTGCATGCCTTTATAAGACCCTCTTTAATTTCTTTATTGTCATATTCTTTTTTAAGAAGAGTTGTATATTTCCTTGTGTTAATTTCATACTGGAATTCCACGTTGTATCTGATTATGTCCCTGAGTCCAAGAACCTCCGGTCTGCCGTCGGCTATTGTAAGCATATTAACACCAAAAGTATCTTCTAACTTAGTCTTCTTGTATAAAAGATGTTCAAGTTTCTTAACGTCCGCATTTTTCTTCAGTTCAAGTACAATTCTTATGCCCTCTTTAGAGGATTCGTTAGAAATATCGGTGATATCCTGTGTCTTTTTTGTCTCTATAAGGTCCACAACATCGGATATAAACTTACCGATTCCGGTGCCAATCATTGTATAAGGAATTTCCGTTATGACAAGCTTGTCTTTATCGGTTTTCTTTTTACCGGGCTCAAATACAACTTTGCCTCGTACCTTAACCTTGCCCACGCCGCTTTCGTATATATCAGCTAACTCGCTTTTATTAATTACAATCCCGCCGGTTGGGAAATCGGGGCCCGGAATATATTCCATAAGTTCGGCAGTTGTAATATCTTCATTGTCAAGATATGCCTCCACACCATTAATTACTTCCGTAAGATTATGTGTAGGAATACTCGTAGTCATACCTACGGCAATTCCCTCCGCTCCGTTAATAAGCAGGTTGGGAACTCTTACAGGAAGTACGGAAGGTTCTTTTTCCGTCTCATCAAAATTAGGAACAAAATCAACCACATCTTTATCAAGGTCTTTAAGATATACGTCCTGTGTAAACTTCTTAAGTCTTGCCTCCGTATATCGCATTGCAGCGGCTACGTCACCTTCTATTGAACCAAAGTTACCGTGTCCGTCCACAAGTGCCATACCTTTTTTAAAATCCTGTTCAAGTACAACAAGGGTCTCATAAATTGAACTGTCACCGTGTGGATGATATTTACCCATGGCGTCACCTACGATACGTGCCGACTTTCTGTGAGGCTTGTCGTAGTTAAGTCCCAGCTCATTCATGGCATATAATACACGCCTCTGGACAGGTTTTAACCCGTCCCTTACATCCGGAACTGCTCTTGCGGTAATAACGCTCATGGAATAATCTATATATGATTTCTGCATTACATCAGAATATTCTGTTTTTAAAATTGTCTCAGCCATATTTTAAAATATTCTCCTTCTAAATATCCAGTTCCGCATCATGGGCATGAGTGTGTATAAATTCACGTCTCGGAGGTACATCCGTACCCATAAGCATCGAGGTAATATCCGACGCCATCTTGGCATCTTCAATTTCTATCTGTTTCAAAATTCTTGTCTCCGGATTAAGTGTTGTCTCCCAAAGCTGGTCCGCATCCATTTCTCCAAGACCTTTGTATCTTTGGAGTGTAAAACTGCTGCCTTCATGTTCTTTACGGTATTTTTCAAGTGCCTTGTCATCGTAAAGGTATCGTCCTTGTCCTTTTTTAGGAACCACCTTATAAAGAGGAGGTGTAGCAAGATATATATGCCCTTCCCTTATGAGGTCAGGCATAAACCTGTAGAAAAATGTAAGCAGCAAAGTATCTATATGCGCCCCGTCAACGTCCGCATCCGTCATAAATATAATTTTGTTATACCTTAACTTACTGATATCAAAATCATTGCCATAACCCTCGGAAAAACCGCAGCCGAAAGCCGTTATCATTGTCTTGATTTCGGCATTGGCAAGAACTTTGTCCATAGATGCTTTCTCTACATTAAGAATCTTGCCTCTGATTGGAAGAATGGCCTGCGTCTTACGGTTTCTTGCTGTTTTGGCAGAGCCTCCCGCTGAATCTCCCTCTACTATAAATATCTCACATTCTTCCGGATTACGGCTCTCACAGTTGGCAAGTTTGCCATTGGTATCGCAGGAGAATTTCTGCTTGGTTAAAAGATTGGTCTTGGCTTTTTCCTCCTGTTTACGAATTTTGGCTGCCTTTTCCGCACATGCAATTACTGATTTAAGTGTCTCAAGATTTCTGTCAAAAAATCTTACCAGCTCCGCTGCCGTAATGTCCGCAACAACCTTGCCTGCATCCTGGTTATCAAGCTTCGTCTTAGTCTGCCCTTCAAATCGTGGTTCAGGATGTTTTACCGCAACAATCGCCGTCATTCCGTTTCTTACATCACTTCCCGTAAAATTAACGTCTTTTTCTTTGAGTATTCCAAGCTCTCTTGCGTACTTATTAATAACCGTCGTAAACTGAGTCTTAAAACCTGTAAGATGGGTTCCGCCCTCTGCGGTATAGATATTATTGCAAAAGCCGAGTATCTGTTCCTGAAATTCGTCAACATACTGGAATGCACATTCAACTTCTATTCCGTCCCTGCTGCCCTTATAATATGCTACATCATGTACTGCCTCTTTGTTCTCGTTAAGAGCTTTTACATAAGCGGTTATACCCTCTTCTTCATGGAAAGTTACCTTTTTTTCTTCACCTTTTCTTGCATTTTCAAACACAATAGTAAGACCGGGATTAAGATATGCCGTTTCATGGAGACGGTTTTCTATACTCTCAGCCTTAAATTCAGTCTTTTCAAATATTGTGTTATCAGGTAAAAAGGTTACACTTGTACCCGTGTCGTTCTTACGGCAGGTACCGCACTCACGCAGTTTATATACAGCCTTGCCTCTTTCGTAACGCTGTTCATATACAATTCCGCCTTGTTTAATTCTTACCTCCAACCACTCTGAAAGTGCATTAACAACAGAAGCACCTACACCGTGAAGTCCTCCAGATATCTTATAGCCTCCGTCTCCGAACTTTCCGCCGGCATGAAGTACGGTAAATACTACTTCCACTGCGGGAATTCCTGCCTTTGGATGAATACCTGTTGGAATTCCTCGTCCGTTGTCCGTTATCGTGGCTGTTCCGTCATTATTAAGCGTTACATATATCGTATCGCAATATCCTGCCAGATGTTCGTCCACAGAGTTATCCGCTATTTCATAAATAAGATGATTAAGTCCCTTTGTTGACACGCTTCCTATGTACATTCCCGGTCTTTTTCTTACTGCTTCAAGACCTTCAAGAATAGAAATAGATGACGCATCATACACGTTATTGACCTTCGTTGCCATTAATAATTCCTCGCTATACAAAATATAGAATCATTTTAGCACTTTTTTATGAAATATTCTACTTTTATTATTTTTCGGTGATTTCACCATCCTCAATTCTCACTATACGGTCTGCATATCCTGAAATAAATTCATCATGGGTTACAAGAATTATTGTTTTGTGCTTTTCTTTTAACTTATCAAATATGTCCATTATATTTTTTCCGTTAGTCTTATCAAGGGAACCTGTAGGCTCGTCTGCAAGGATTATGTCATTATCTGCCACAAGTGCCCTCGCTATGGCACACCTTTGTTTTTCACCGCCTGAGATTTCTGACGGGGTTTTCTTCGCCAAATCGATAATTCCCACATCCGTAAGGGCTTTCTCCACCATGCTTTTACGTTCTTTTTTTCTGATGCCTCTGGCTATAAGGGGCACCTCCGTATTTTCGTATACGGTATAAAAGTTCATTAACGCATAATTTTGGAATATGAAGCTTATATGTTCTTTTCTGAACCTGTTAAGTTCCTTATTATTCATTGCTCCAACATTAATGTCATTATAAAAATATGTACCCTGGGATATCTTATCAAGTCCTCCGAGAATATTTAACAGAGTAGATTTTCCTGAGCCGGAAGCACCCATTACGGCAACATATTCGCCGTCCTCTATCCTGAGATTGACATTTTTCAATGCACTTGTTACAACTTTTCCGGAATTGTAATCTTTCTTTATATTTTTTAATTCTATCATTTAAAGTATACCTCCACGAAGATAATCTACCGTCTGTTTTTTATTAAATATAATCACCGGAGCGGCTGATGAAATCACAGAAACAGCCAATGAAATTAATACGGCAGGAGCCAGAACTTTCTTTGTGAAAACTTCATTGATTATCATATGGTTTATCATATTGGTGCAGTAAAATTTATGCCATAAAGCCATCATAAGTGCAGACGAAAGTATCATTGAAAATACTGATGAATACAGATTTTTCAAAAAGATAATTTCATTAACATCTTTTTTATCAAGTCCGTTTGCCATCCATATTCCATAAGTTCCCGATTGCCTGATACAACTGCAGGTCTGGTTAAAACTAAGTGAAACAACCATAAAAAGTACAAATACAACAGCGACTTCAAAAAGTCCTTTGGTGCTTTTTTTACTTTCTCTATCCATATAATTTATAACCGATGATATCTTTATAACTCTTACTATGTCGTCATTTAATGCAGCTGCTGTCTCAATCTTATCTGATACAGCTTCACAGTCTTTGGGTTCACAATAAACATACATTCCATCAGAATTTACTGTGGGTACAACTTCAACAATTCCGTATTTAAGGGAATAACTGCCTTTTTTTTCGCTGTTACCTGTGGAATATATCATACTGTCCATGATTGCCGATTTCTTATTGAGAAAACCCGCTACAACATATCTTCTGACAGTCTCGCCTTTAATATTTTGTTGTTCAAAAGTATCTCCACAGGATATTTTTCCCCGATATACCTCACTCAAATATATAAGGGTATCATTTCCCAAAGTATCATATTCTGATGGGTTTTTGCCTTCTGTAAGCTTCAGATTCATGACATCCCACATTCCTTTAGACATTACTACCGTTTCAACACCTTCGTATTCCTCATATTCCTTTCGTGAATAATACGTCTGATGCCCTTCCTGGATCTCCCTTAACTGTTTAAGTACCGGCGTACTGTTCATACCTGCAAAATATACATTTCCGTAGTTTTCAATCTCCGGAATTGATTCTATAATTTCTTTGCCATTGACATCATCAGATTTAAACTCCACATATAAAAGCCCTTCTATATCTTTTGAAAGTGCCATATTGACTCTGGATTTGTAAATGCCGGACGTCGACGTCATATAGATAATCTGCATTACAATACATAAAAATGCCACGGTAGTAATAAGTGCTACTCTGAATTTCCATTTATCGTTAATACACATATCCAGTGCAACTTTTAATTTAGATTTAAACTTCATTATATGCTTCCCTCCCTGTTAATTTTATTGATAATCTTATCTGATTTACAATAATAGATAAGGGATGTTATTAACAAAATAAATATGATTAAAATAAACGACGCACCCGTTGAAACCATTGTGTATTTCATTACGGATATTTTTTCATATCCTAAAACCAGATAATCAACTATGTACTGGAATATAAATGAAATTACCGATCCGGAAATCCACGAAATCAATGCAACAATGTACATTGGAAAATATATCCGGGTTATGCTGATTCCATATATTTTTTTAATGATTATCGTTTCTTTTTCCCTGTCTATAAACCATATCATTGTCTGTACTAAAAGTCCAAAACATGCCATTGACAATAAAACAAACAAAATAGGTTTAAAAATTCTGTTGGTAACATCGTGACTGTAAACAATCATGCCGTCCTCTGCCTGGTCATCTTCTTCTTTCAAAACCATATTATATTTCTCTGCATCAGCTCTAATAAGTTCTTTTATATTGCTGTCTGCCGAAAAGATTGTGAAGGAATTATTTCCGCTTGACGAAACCGTCTGCTCCACAATATAAGCTGCTATTTGTTCCTTTGAAACATCCGAAAAATCCCCGTATCTGGCATATATCATTGAATTTTTTTCAAATCCGTCACTGTCAAGATATCCTAATACGTCAAACTCCTCTGAATATATTTTTATCTTGTTGTTTTTACAATAATATTTTATATCATTGCCTACATACACGCCTTTGACCTGATTAAAATATTCACTATCCTCTTTTGTCCCAAGGTACAACCTGCACAATACATTATCGCCTTCGGCTGCCTCTACCGCCACAGGATATACCCATATCTCACAGTCCGACTTTGACATTTCATCAAAAAAAGCTTTAACACTTTTCTTGGCACTGTCTAAATACTCCTGATATTCTATATCTCTGTCCGTATAATCATTAACGGCTACATAATACATCTCATCCTGTGAAGCACTACCGCCTTTTTGAGTATAAAAAGCTACTGCTGCCCAGACATTGGTAAGGGCTGCAGTAGCTATAGTTATTTCAAATATTAAAATTAGAATTACAGGAAACATTCTGGAATATAATTTTGTCATTTCCAATTCCCCTTTTTGTCTTTATTTAATTCCCAGTATATCCTTAACAACAGCTTTCATCTCTGTCTTATCGCACACTCTGTCATGGAGAACAGGTGCTGTCCTGATATCTTCGATTGCCTGTGGAACGGCAACATTGGCGATTCTGCTAAGTTCGTCAACGAGTTCAAAATCTGTCATCTTGTCATATTTTGCCTTATCAATAGCATCCATTACGCTTCTTGTGAATTTGAATGGGCTTGCTGTTGATGCAATTACAGTCTTAGTCTCATCGGATGTCTCTGCAACGTATTTCTTATATACGCTTGCGGCAACTGCTGTATGTGTATCGATTACATAGCCTGTGTTGTAGTAAATAGACTTAATAACTTCCGCTGTCTCTGCTTCACTTGCATAGTTGCCATAGAAATCGTCAAGCTTGGCTCTCATATCATCAGTAATTGTATATCTGCCATCTTTCTTAAGGCTGTCCATAAGCTCTTTATTAGTGTTGGCATCATCACCTGCTATTCTGTAGATAAGTCTTTCAAGGTTGCTTGAAATAAGAATATCCATAGATGGAGAAGATGTAAGGACAAATTCCCTGTTTCTGTCATAAGTTCCTGTTTTGAAGAAATCAAAAAGGACTTTATTCTCATTGGATGCACAGATAAGCTTTGCAATTGGAAGTCCCATATTCTTAGCATAATATGCGGCAAGAATGTTACCGAAATTACCTGTAGGAACTACAACATTGATTCTGTCACCGTTCTTAATCTCGTTATTGGCAAGAAGTCTTGTATAAGCATATACATAATATACAACCTGTGGAACAAGTCTTCCTATATTGATAGAGTTAGCTGATGAGAACTGGAATCCGTTAGCATCAAGTTCTTTAGCTAATTCGCTGTCTCCGAACATTGTCTTAACGCCTGTCTGGGCATCGTCAAAATTACCTTCAATTCCTACAACGTATGTATTATCGCCCTTCTGGGTAACCATCTGCTTCTCCTGAATTGGGCTTACACCGTGCTTTGGATAAAATACGATTATCTTGGTTCCCTTAACATCGGCAAATCCTGCAAGGGCAGCCTTACCTGTATCACCTGATGTAGCTGTAAGAATTACGATATCATTCTTAATATTGTTCTTTCTGGCACTTGTTGTTAAAAGATGTGGAAGAATAGATAATGCCATATCCTTAAAAGCTATTGTTGCACCATGGAACAATTCAAGGAAATATGCGCCGTCTGCATTAACAAGCGGTGCTATCTCATCTGTATCAAATTTACTGTCATATGCTTTATTAATACAATTCTTAAGTTCTTCCTCTGTAAAGTCAGTAATAAATAATTTCATTACTTCATAAGCTACTTCTCTGTAATCCATTCCTGCAAGTTCTTCAAGAGAAACGTCCAATGCCGGAATTGATTCAGGTACATACAACCCTCCATCAGCTGCAAGACCTTTCAAAATTGCCTGAGAGGCAGTTACTTTAACATCAGCACTTCTTGTACTTCTATATAACAGACTCATTACCATACCATCCTTTATGTTTATCTTTAAATTTCATCATATTATACCATAACTAAAAATGGTCTTCAATCATTTTTTGAAGACCATTTCATTAACCGTTAAAATGTAAAATATACATGTCCGCCATACTCGAACAATCTTGTAAGTGCCGACACATGCCATGCTCCGGCATTAACACTGTAATTCGATGCAAAGAAAAGTGCTCCCATGGAGTAATCCTCACCGTATAATGCTCTCTGAACCGCCTCAACGGTTCCGTTTGTTACACAAACCGAATAGAATCTTCCGTCCGCTACAGGCTGGAACTGCTCACCGTTTCCCTGAAAAATAACTTCAGTAATAGTATTAGGGAATCTTGAACTTCTTACTCTGTTAATAATAACATCCGCAACCATTATCTTTGACATTACATCTCCTCCGGTTGCTTCTGCCTCTACTATTTTTAAAAAATTATTATAATCTTCATCCGTACACGGAATTACATAAGATGGTGCTGCTGCCTCCTGTGTCTCTTCTTCAACAGGTGTTTCTGTTTCCTCAACCGTCTGTTCTTCCGATGCTGCTGTTTCTGTCTCTTCTTCCTGTGGTATTTCCACATCTGTAAATCTTACCGTATTAAAACTATCCATTACAAGATTAAGTCTATTGTCTTCAGTAATCATTACCGAAACAGGTGTTTCAGAAGTTGACTTTTCATTATCTGATTTCTTACCCGGTGCAAATGCCAGGGTTATTCCAGATATCATCAACATAGCAATGATAATAATATTTTTTTTCAAAAATTTAATCATACAATATCTCTTTCCTTTTTTATTTTTAACACACGGTGATTATAATTTGATTTTTTTCAGGGTGTCAACAAAACACCCTTTTTTTGGTAAAAAGTACCTCTGTAACAATTTTGTAATAATTATGTCCGTCATTTTATATAAATTTCATGAATTTAAAATGAAATTATTGTGCATATTTTATTGTATAATTAATTTATGTTCATATTTAGTTCACAAAAGAATGGTTATTTTCTGCAATCCCGTCCCATTTTTTAGCCTTAAAAAGTATAAAAAATGGTATGTGTCACCACTTTTTGCATGATTTTCTGCTGTTTTTTTATCATTGTGCGAGGTAAAATGTAAGAAAATCTTCTTTCTTACATTTTTCTCATTATATATTGTCATCCACATATCATTCCTGTATACTTAAATTATTACATAATACAAGGAGGATATATGAGCGAATTACCCGGTGTATATACCACCATACTAAAAGACGGAACCGCAAGTTACCGCGCAGGAATAACTGTTAAGTCAAAGCATATAAGTCTCGGAAGTTTTGATAATCCGGATGACGCTTCAGGTGCATACAGGGATGCTTTGTATACCCTTAAAAGCGACTGCACCATTGAGGATTACGAAAAAATATCCACCCATCTTCCTTTTAAAAAATATGTCATCCTTATTAATCTCAGGGACAACGGCATATATTTTAATACGCCGATTTATCTGTACAAAAAATATTTCCTGTATTATGTGGACAGAAAGACAATCCTTACTTTTGACGTTGATGACCTTTTTTATTTTTCGGATAAATCAATTATGAAGCGGGGCAACCATCTTTTTGTTGCGGAATACGGGATGCAGACCAATATTTTAAGCCGTTACGGAATAAGGGATCATGCCGTTCCCGGACGGGATTACTATTTTTCCAACGGCAATCCCTACGATTTCAGATATGGCAACGTCAACATTGTGAATAGATATTACGGCGTCCAAAAGATAATCAAAAAAGGACAGCCCCGTTATAAAACAGTTATACATATTAAAGGCAATTTTGTTGTGGGAACATATAAGACGGAGGAAGAAGCTGCCATCGCCTACAATAAAGCAGTCCATTGTCTTAAGAAAAACGGATGCAAAAAAAACTTCCCGGAAAATTATCCGGAAAGTCTCTCTGCTATCTCCTATGCGTCCATATATCATTCAGTCAAAATTTCTGATAAAATACGAACTTATAAATTCTTATAGATTTCCGGTCTGAAGTCATTTCTTACCGGAAATTTTTTTCTGTATTCATACTCTTCCTCTTTATCAATATCGGCAATGATTATGTCCTCTTTTTCTCCTGCCATTGAAATCACATCACCTTTAGGTGATACTGCCATGGAGTGTCCCATATAATAAGTAGAAACATCTTCACCGGCTCTGTTAATTCCCGCAATATAGGTCTGGTTCTCAATGGCTCTCGCTTTTAAAAGCACCTGCCAGTGCCCATCCCTTGGTCCGCCGAAATTAGCTGCAACCGTAATCAGGTCAGCTTTCTTTGAGGCTTTGATAAAAAGCTCCGGGAACCGCAAATCATAGCATATTAACGGGCATACCGTAATGTCATCAATCTGACAGAAGGAAAGGCTGCTGCCCTTTTCATAGACCCTGTCTTCTCCTGCATAAGTAAACGGATGAATCTTGTCATAGCTGCATATTATTTTTCCAAGATTATCAATAATAACATAAGTGTTATAATATCCGCTATTTTTACGGCTTATATAACCATAACCGATATAAATATTATATTTTGAGGCGAGTTTTGCCATTACGGAATATGTCCGTCCTTTTTCATCTTCATAAAAGCACTCCGGCTTCATGGTAAAACCTGTCATGCTCATTTCGGGAAAAAGGACAAGCCTGACCTTACTGTCAGACACTGCTTTTATATATTTTTCCGCTGCATTGAGGTTACGTTCTTTATCCTCAAAAAAAATATCTGTCTGACATATTCCTATTCTCATGGCTGTCTCCTTTATTTATTGTTGATGTAATTAATAAGTCCTTCTGCCGCAATTATTTTCTGCATGAAAGGAGGGAACGCCTGACCTTTAAATTCAGTGCCCTTTGTTCTGTTGTAGATGATACCGCTGTCAAAATCCACTTCTACATCATCACCGTTTTCGATTCCCTTTGACGCCTCAGGACATTCAATAATAGGAAGTCCGATATTAATTGCATTTCTATAAAAAATTCTTGCAAATGTCTCTGCAATTACGCAGCTTACGCCTGCTGCCTTAATGGCTATAGGTGCATGTTCCCTCGAAGAACCGCATCCGAAGTTCTTATCTGCAACAATGATGTCACCTTTTTTTACATTCTTAACAAAGTCCTTATCAATATCTTCCATACAGTGTGTTGCGAGTTCCGCAGGGTCTGATGAATTAAGATATCTTGCAGGAATTATTACGTCCGTATCTACGTTGTCGCCATATTTAAATACTGTTCCATGTGCTTTCATTTTACATTACCTCCTCAGGTGATGAAATCTTACCCGTAATTGCCGAAGCTGCCGCAACTGCCGGGCTTGCAAGGTATACTTCTGATTCAACGTGTCCCATTCGTCCTACAAAGTTACGGTTAGTAGTTGATATACAACGTTCTCCCTTTGCAAGGATTCCCATGTAACCGCCAAGACATGGGCCGCATGTAGGAGTGCTCACAACTGCTCCTGCCTCAATAAATGTCTTAACAAGGCCTTCTTCGATAGCCTGGAGATAAATCTTCTGTGTTGCAGGAATTATAATTGTCCTGATTCCTTTTTTAACCTTATGTCCTTTAAGGATCTCTGCTGCAATTCTAAGGTCGTCAAGTCTTCCATTCGTACATGAACCGATTACTACCTGGTCGATTGCTATGTCAAAACCTTCGTCAATGGTATGTGTATTCTCAGGAAGATGTGGGAAAGCAACTGTTGGCTTTAACGCTGAAAGGTCGATTATATATTCTGCATCATACTCTGCATCTTCATCTGCCTCATATACAGTGTATTCTTTTGTGGAATGTTCTTTCATGTACTCGATTGTAAGGTCATCCACAGGGAAAATACCATTCTTTCCGCCGGCCTCAATTGCCATGTTGGCGATTGTAAATCTGTCATCCATAGAAAGGTATTTTATACCGTCGCCTACAAATTCCATTGATTTGTATAAAGCACCGTCTACACCGATCATTCCGATTATGTGAAGAATAATGTCTTTACCGCTTATCCACTTGGCAGGTTTGCCTGTAAGTACGAATTTAATTGCTGAAGGAACCTTGAACCATGCAAGTCCCGTAGCCATTCCGGCTGCCATATCAGTTGAACCTACACCTGTCGAAAATGCACCGAGTGCTCCGTATGTGCAAGTGTGTGAATCCGCACCGATAATAACGTTACCTGCTACCGTAAGTCCTTTTTCAGGCAAAAGAGCATGTTCGATACCCATTTCACCAACTTCAAAATAGTTGGTAATGTCGTGCTTTTTTGCAAAATTTCTTACACACATACAATGTTCTGCCGATTTAATATCCTTGTTAGGAACAAAATGGTCAGGAACGAGTGCGATTTTATCTTTGTCAAATACTGTTTTGGTATTCATCTTCTCCATCTCATGGATTGCCACAGGTGAAGTGATGTCATTACCAAGTACAAGGTCTAACTTAGCTTCTATAAGCTGACCTGCCGATACTTCAGGAAGACCTGCATGAGCTGCAAGAATCTTCTGTGTCATTGTCATTCCCATAATAAAAATCTCCTTTTTTTATTCTGGTTGTATTTTAGCATATTTTTTATTATAATAAAAATACATATTATACATATTTATTATAACGTGAGGTTATATAATGAACAATAATTTATCTTTATACAATATATTTCTTGCCGTTGCCGAAGCCGGAAGCACCCTTGGCGCAGCTAAGACTCTCTTTATAAGCCAGCCTGCCGTAAGTAAAGCAATTTCCAAATTGGAGGCGTCCCTTGAAGTCAGTCTTTTTGTAAGAAGCAAAAAAGGTGTCCGCCTTACAGATGACGGACTTATTCTTTATGACCGTATAAAAAATGCTTTTGAATATATCGATGAGGGCGAGTCGGTTATCAGAGAGCGTAACAGCCTTGGCACGGGACATATTAAAATCGGTGTCAGCAGTACCTTATGCAAATATATTCTTCTGCCTTATCTTTCCCTATACACCAAGGACCACCCTCACATACGCATTTCAATAGAATGTCACTCTTCAAGAGAAACAACTGATATTCTCCAGCAGAACCACGTTGACCTCGGTCTGATTGCCAAGCCTGATAATTCAACCCTTTCCTGCTTAAGTCTCGGATATATGCACGATACCTTTGTTGCCACCAGGGAATATCTCTCCAATATGGCAAAAAGAAATGATTCCAACCTTATGATGCTTAATAAGGAAAATCTTACCAGGCAATATGTAGACAGATATATCCCTGCCAGATTTTATGAAAAATTCAATCTTATGGAAACCGACAACATGGAACTTCTTATAGAATTTGCCAAAACAGGCATCGGTATCGGCTGTGTCATCAAGGAATTTGTTAAAAACGAACTGGGTAACGGACTGTTAGTGGAATACAATACAGGTCTCCCCGAAATAGAAAAACGTGAGGTGTGCTTCGCCTATTCCTATAGGCGCATGCCCAATCCTCACGTTATGGATTTTCTCGATTATGTGAATGAGAAAAAATCCGATAAGAAATTTAACGTATTGGTATAGATTATTTTCAAATACAAAATGCAGCGTATAGAGGAACAATTTTCTTATTATCCTCAAATCCAAAGTTTTTGGAAGATAGTTTAATGGCATAATCAGGTTTGTAAGTGTCCATATATACTTTTAAGCTCTTAGCTCTGGTATTGTCAGCAGATTTTACTTCAATAGGTATAAGTCTGCCATCCCGCTGAATAATAAAATCAATTTCAGCCCCACGCTCCGACTCCCAATAGTAAGTATTGTAGCCATTAATTGTAAGCTGCACATTAACATAGTTTTCAGCCATACCGCCCTTAAAATCATTGATTTCCTCAACCATATAAAGAATATCATTCGCTGCTAAATCTTTTTTTGCACAAAGCAAACCTAAATCCGATACATAAATCTTAAATGCATCAATATTGCGGTAATTTTCCAAAGGTTTTTTAACCTGCTCAACCTTGTAAACCTGTGATACAATTCCTGACAAGCAAAGCCATTCAATGGCATTTTCAAATTCAGAAGCCCTTCCGCCTTTCTTAATCAGTTTATATTGGAAACGGGTATTCTTTTTTGATAGCTGGACAGTAATGTTATCATAGGCAAGTCTGGTTTTTTTGATTTCATTAAGTTTGTTGTACTTACTCATATCATTAAGGTAACTTGCAAGTATCGTGTCCTGGGTATGACGTACAAGGATATAATCTTTTGTTTCGGCAAATTGCATCACACACTCCGGCATACCACCTACTACGAGATACTGGCGGTAGAGCTGCATTGCGGCATCATGCAAAGCTGACGGCAATGGTGTATCTGTGTTGAAACACTTTTTTATCTGTTCTGTTAAATCTTTTTCACCGAGTGCCAGCATAAATTCTTCCATATCCATAGGATAAAGTGTTTTCATATCAACCTTTCCTACAGGGAAAGAGAATTTAGTCCTATTAACAGCAACTCCCAACAGACTTCCCGCAACAATTATATGATAATCAGGAGCATCTTCGCAAAAATATTTGAGTGAAGTCAATGCTCTTTCGCAAAGCTGCACTTCGTCAAATACTATCAGTGTCTTTTCTTTTACAATAGTCTGCCCTGCAATATGTGACAAAATTGGTATCAGATAATCAGGGCTGATATTTTCCTCAAAGGTATCACTAAGCTTCGGATTGGTCTCAAAATTGAAATATGCCACATTTTCATAATCAGTACGTCCGAACTCCAGAATGGAATATGTCTTTCCTACCTGTCTTGCTCCCTGTAAAATAAGAGGCTTACGATGTTCGCTTTCTTTCCATTCTTTCAGAAATCCCATAATTTTCCTATACATAATCCACCCTCCTTAAAGGTACTAAGTATAGTATGGCAGATATTCGTGTAAAAATCAACGTATTTTTATTGTTTTTTGCATTAAAATGCACTAATATTTCTGTTGAATTTACATAATATGGCATGTATATATTTTTTAAGCAACTATACGTCTATAAAATAATTCATAAAGAAAAATCCATTTTTTTAAGATATTCTGCAATCTGCTCGACATTTCAATATTATCGTAATCTGTTTTTTCAGCATACATAACAACTCCGTTTTTCGTATCATATTGGCAAATAATGTTTAGTCACTAAACAAACAAATCTTAGTCCTCAATTCCAAACATAAGATACGCATAAATGTTTCCTCTATACTCGCTTGGAATTTCAAGTTGTTTATCAATTATATCTTCAACTGTCTTGAATCCATTTTGACGGAGATATTCCAATGTCGTTTTACGCACTTTTAATGTCTCTATGCTTTGTTTTTTTACCTCCGAAGGAACCTTGTATACTATACGTTTTTCTAACATGACTTATTCTCCTCATACAACTTATCAACCTCAGCTTCATACACTGATTCAGTATGAGTATCAAACAGCACCCACTCCACCAGATCAAAGCTGTCCGGATTATCTTGCAAGAATCTGTTTACTGTATGTACCGCAATCTTTGCTGCCAACTCAACCGGAAAACCATATGCTCCCGTTGAAATGGAAGGAAATGCAATATACCTTATTCCATTATCCATTGCCAGCTTCATAGAATTAAAATAGCAGTTAGTAAGAAGTTCCTCTTCTCTATTCATTCCACCATTCCATATCGGTCCTACAGTGTGTATCACATAATCACATGGCAGATTATATGCTTTTGTTATCTTTGCTTCTCCTGTCTTACATCCGTGAAGTTTTCTGCACTCCTCCAGAAGTTCCGGCCCCGCGGCTCTGTGAATCGCACCATCTACACCACCTCCGCCAAGAAGGGAGTTGTTTGCAGCATTCACGATTGCCTGCACCTCTGTTACTTTTGTTATGTCTCCTTTTATCGCCTTTATCAAGTCTGACAATATGGCAGGATATTTAATTTCCAAATCACACACATTTTTTATTTAACCTTTATAATTCATACTTGAAACAGTTTCATAGATTAACCTAACATGACTCGGATATATATGATTACCAGATTCTTTTAGCCTTCTTTCAAATTCTGAAACAAGTATTTCTTTTAGATATAAAAAATTTCCCATACCCATACCTATGCATTTCATCTCTTTCTTTTCCTGTTTCTGTACATCATTAGAAGATTTTTCTAATTCATATATTTCTTTCATAGCAATTATGCTCTGATCTAATAAATCTACTAACATTACATCACCTTCCAATCCATAACAGTCTTACCATCCGCCTCAATCGTATTGCGTGATTCCACATATCTCGTACTCAAGTCACCACCATTATCTACAAAAATATTGCCTCTTCTTTTTTCAACATCTCGTTCAACATATTCAATATCCTTTTGTACTGCTTGTAAAATTGACAATATACGTTCAATTTTTGACAAAGGGTCTTTTGAGAACATCAGCAATGTATCTAAATCATCTGTACTCGCAATGCCCTTTTCCACCTCACTAAAAGCTACTGAAATGGTCTTAGCATCTTTTTTTATTCCATCCAATACCTGAATATTCCCATAAATATTAACCAATGAACTGCTTATCTGGTACATATAAATGCAAAACTGTTCTGACATCACTTTTATCAACCCCAACTCCAAATGCTGAAGTTGCAATTATAATGTCAAACTTGTTTTCTGACCACTCTTCTATAATTCTAGAACGTTCATCAGACTTCGTTTTTCCAGTAAATATCTCAACATTTGTAATACCTATATCTGCCGCCATTTCCTTAACTTTTTCAGCTTGATCAGGTCTCATTACATATACTACCATTGGTCGAGGTAAACATCGTAATAATTCTCTTGTTTTTTCATTCTTATCCCGATATGAAGCTGCTGATACCAACTCAAATCTCGGTTCTCTTCTTAATGCATCACATCTTATTTCAATCCATTTATCTCCAGAAGCAAACATACTCTGTAAAATCTTAACTGTTGTTCTTTCGTACGTTGCAGATAATAACACTGTTTTTAATTTAGAATTCTTTTCGCATAAATTATTACGCCAAGGTTCCAAACACTGATAATCAACTCGAAAAAAATTACCCCATTCAATTACAATATGTGCTTCGTCTATAATAAGATTTCTTAAATATCCAGCATCATTAGCAGTCTCTATCGCTTGTTTAAATACTTCATCGCAGATTTAGTTTTCTTGTTCTTTAATGCTACCGCTAAGTCTGTTCTAACTTTTTTTCCTTTGTATGCACTGGTAGAGAAAATATTACCAACCTCTTCTCCATCAAAGAGGAAAAATTCAAATAAGTCCGGAGGGATAATACTTCGCAAATAATTCTCAAAATATGACAATTCCTGGTCATTCAATTGCTTGCCATCTCTTTCTACTGTGTATTTCTCTGTAATCCTTTGATTGGTATAATCCCATTTTCTTGTTATCACATAATTTCTAATATCACGCTCAATCTTAAGTTGTAGCGTTATCTGTACTTCCGATTCCACAACCTCCTGTTGAAATGCTTTTGAATTGATTAAGTCTTTAATTTTAGAAATATAATGACTATTTACACCTACATATCCATATGCTAATGGTCCATACAATGCAACTTTTATTGCCGTAAAAAGAGAAGTTTTACCTGCCCCATTTTTTCCACCAATGAGTACAATGTTTTTTCCAGCATCTGTTATCTCGAAATCAAATTCATTATTACCCTCATAGGAGCTGAAATTATGTAATTTTACTTTATTGATTTTCATTTTCAATCTCCTCTATTATTTCATAATGTAGCCATTGCTGATTCAATAGCCTATCTATTCCATCTCTAAGTATTTTTTGATTTGAATAGTTTTTATTTCGATAAACCGATAATAACAGATTGCGGATCAATTCCTCTGGCACATTATTTTTTTGAGCCAGATTTTCTAATTCAACAACAGTTTCATTATCAATCAACCAATGTAAGCCACTCTCTTTTTGGACTGATGATGATATCAATGAATATATTGAAAAATATAATGTTAAAATCCCAGATTTATACAATTTGGGTTATACAAGAAATGGTTGTATGTTTTGTGGGTTCGGAGTTCACCTTGAAGCTCCAGAATCCAATCGTTATCAAAAACTGAAAGAAACTCATCCAAAGCAATATGCCTATTTTATTGACAATTTTGGTGGCATGATGCTTCAATTTGATATAATTGTATAGCAACTATGCAAGCGAGAAGAGATTAGCAATATTTTTCTCTTTTCGCTTACTTTAAAACAGTGTATCTTATATAGTGTCCATTGCTTGTAACTTATGAATATACTCCTGCGGAATAGATTCATACCCATATATACTATTCGTCTGTACAAAAAAGGACGCAGAATCTCTCCCGCATCCTCACAACTATCTGGCTTTATCTTCTCTTCCCTTTGATACTTCCATATGTGATGCTTCCTGCTTCACCTCATCCACACCGCTAGCCTCAAATGCATCTGCATTATACTGATACTCCTGCGGTTCAGCGACCATCGGCGAATATCCAACCTCTGCTTCTACTCGCTCAGCTTCTACCAGCTCTGGCTCTGTCTGTTCCTTCTCATTCTCCATATGCTTTTCCTTATCAATCTGCACATTCATAGCCAGATTATCCAGCTTATCAATCGAAGCATCCAGATGAAGTTCCATTGATACAAGCATCTTTTTCACCGCTTTCATAGGTGCAAACATCGCCTTTATAATGTGATGTTTCTGCTCTTTCTGTGAATAAATATCAAGAAGTTTTTTCTTAATTCCTAAGAACTCAGACACCCTATATAATGCCGCCCTACCCTTTACTTTTGCCTCATTCACAATACTCTTAGCAGTAGATTTGACCTGTGCTTTCACTTCAGATACCTGTGACTTTATCTGCTCGCATCTGCTATTAAGTCGCTCCTGTGCTTCTGACAATGCCTTTTTAGCATTATTGACAAGCGTATCTTCCTGCATTTCTTTGATCTGGTTCTGCATATTAGTGATTTCTTCTGTCATGGAATCAATCTTTTTCTCCCAGTCCATCCACATAACTACATATCTCAAATACATCGTTTGCCTGCTCTTTCATGGCATTCTTCTTTAATTATTCGAGAAGTTACCTTATAACCTCCTCATTGGTAAGTGTTTTTCCTGCTTCCATATCCATTCTGTAAATGGGGCAGCCTTGGCCGCCACTGTACTCTGATAACTAATTATCGAAATGGCGTTGCCTCTTTGTCCTTCTCTTTGTCAGGAGTACCATAATGTTTCTCGGCACTCTCCCTCACCTTTTCGTTGCTCTAATCATTTGCTTTCTCATATTCAGAAATAATCTCATTATGGAGTTTTTCCCTGAAATCCTTTGTGACCGGATAGCAGACATCCTAGTAGATTGTCTTGCCCTGCTCATCCACCTGCTCTGTTACCGCTCCGGCTACAAGTACACCTGTTCTTTCTGCTATGTGAAGATTGGTGTTCTTAGTCTTGATGGAAGTGTTGGACTCTTTAAGGTTTCACTTGCTTCTTGACAGTCCTTGATTCTTCGACTCTGACTGATGAATGGTACTCTTGCGATATGACTTTTTTTATATTCAACTTTCTCACCTTTTTTCTGCATCTATTGCCCAAAATCATAAAAACCAGCCGCTAAGGTGTTTAACCCTAACGGCTTCTTAACTCATAATTTTATAAATTTCTCTTAATCCTCAATCTGTGGAATATTAACCAGCTGTTGCAGCTTCTTTTCAAGAACTGCCTTATCCGGTAACTGAAGCTGATACTGTGATACCAACATCGGTGACATAGTCCTGCTCATAGCATACTCCACCACCTCATCATTTTTAGCTGCACACAGAAGCAATCCTACACTTGGATTCTCATTCTCTTTTTTTACCTGTCTATCCAATGCTTCAAGATAAAAATCCAGTTTGGATATATATTCAGGTTTGAACTTGCCTATTTTAAGTTCTATTGCTACAAGACACTGTAATCCTCTATGGTAAAATAATAAATCAATTCGAAAATCATCACCACCAACCTGTACCTTATATTCTTCATCAACAAACGTGAAATCTTTTCCTAATTCCAAAATAAAATCTTTCATGTTTCTGATTAAAGCTTTTCGCAAATCATTCTCATGAAACTCGTTCGGCAAATCCAAAAATTCCATAACATAGGAATCCAGAAATGGGTTTTCTCCCAAATTTTTAACTGATTCCGGTAACAAAGTTTCCTTTGATAACATATATCTTTCATAATATCCACTGTCTAACTGTCTCTCCAGCTGTCTTTTAGAATAGTTTTCCTTGATACATAGACGGATATAGAACTCTCTTTCTTCATCTGTCTTACATCCTGACATTATCAGCAAGTGATTCGTCCAGCTAATTTGTGACACCAGTGGTAACACAATTTCATTATCCTTATAAGTCTCATAAAATTTTTTCATTCTATAAAGACCTCTTCGGTTAAATCCCTTTATTTCAGGAAACGTCTCCTGTATTTCTTTTGAAATTTCATCTATATATGCATCGCCATACGTAGCATGTTCCGTTTCCCTGCTTAAGAACTCACCTACTTTCCAATACATCTTGATAAGTTCCTCATTTACTTTTTTTAATGCATTTTGTCTAGATTCTTCAATTATATGGATTAATCCTGTCTCTTATACACATCTCCGAGCCCACGAGACGGACTCCTATCTC
>ENA-OYZU01000078-OYZU01000078.1-human-gut-metagenome-genome-assembly--contig:-NODE-78-length-21217-cov-3.914517_pt1 | contig 21217 bp, 14 predicted proteins | sample MGYA00244202_ERZ653488 | MGnify/ENA primary metagenome ERZ653488 (study PRJEB26926, sample SAMN06164972) | human gut metagenome | biome: ENVO:00009003; feature: ENVO:2100002; material: ENVO:00002003...
ACGAGATAGGAGTCCGTCTCGTGGGCTCGGAGATGTGTATAAGAGACAGTCTGAAGCCCGTGAGATTGACCCCGAATGTGAGATAGGAGAAGAGGTTTCGAAGCAGATTTTCTTTGAAAAATTCGGACGTCGTGCCATTCTCACTCTTCGCCAGACACTCCAATCCAAGATCCTTGATCTTCAGAAAGAGGCTATATCTTCCAAGTTCAAAGAATTGGAAGGAGAGATTATCACAGGAGAGGTTCATCAGGTGTGGAAACGCGAGGCGTTGCTCATAGATGAAGATCAGAATGAACTTATAATGCCCAAAGACGAACAGATCCCGAGCGATTCATTCCATAAGGGCGATATGGTCAGGGCAATCGTCAAGCGAGTTGATAATATGAACAACAACCCCAAGGTTATCATTTCTCGCACAGACGACCGTTTCCTCCGTCGTCTGTTTGAACAGGAGGTTCCCGAAATCCATGACGGATTGATCACTATCCGTGCAGTTGCCCGCATCCCCGGAGAACGCGCCAAGATTGCTGTTGAAAGTTATGATGACCGTATTGATCCGGTTGGGGCATGTGTCGGCATTAAAGGGAGCCGCATACACGGTATTGTCAGAGAGCTTCGCAACGAGAACATAGACGTCATCAACTACACTGCCAATCCTCAGTTGTTTATCCAGAGAGCTTTAAGCCCGGCAAGCATCTCTTCAATACGTCTGAATGAAGAAGAGAAGAAAGCTGAGGTGTTCCTCCATCCGGAAGAGGTTTCACTCGCCATCGGCAAGGGTGGCCTTAACATTCGCCTCGCCACGATGCTTACAGGATATACAATCGATGTATACCGCGACATTGAAGAGGGCGAAGAAGACATCTACCTCGACGAGTTCCGTGATGAAATCGACGGCTGGGTTATAGAACAGCTTAAAAACATAGGGCTCGGCACTGCCAAAGCTGTATTGAATGCAACCCCGGAGAAACTCGAACAGGCAGACCTTGAAGACGACACTATCCAGCACGTGCTTGATGTAATCAGGGCTGAGTTTGAAGACTGATCGATCAGCGGAGCCTCTTTCCTCATAAATAAATAGAAATAACCCCTTCACCAATATATGCGCATAAAAATCAGTAAAGTAGCAAAAGACCTGAACGTTGGAGTCAACACTGTAGTTGAATTCTTGCGGAAACAGGGCATTGACGTGGAGAACAATCCCAACGCAAGAATTGACGAATCTGCTGAGAAGATGCTTAAAAGCGAATTCAGCAGCGATATCGACGACAAGAAAAGAGTAGATGATTTCACAACCGGTCGTCAGAAACCTAAAAAAGGCGGTGCTGAACGTTATGATGCTTCGTCGGGCACTTCTGTGCCTCAGGCTCCCGGTTTGAAAGTGCTTGGGAAGATAGATCTTGACGCACAACGTCGAGGCGGTTCACGTCATGGCAACAATCAGTCTAAACCTTCCCGCCAAGATGCGTCGGCAGCTCAGAAACAGGCTGATAAAAACCAGTCAAAAGGAGAGAAACGTCAGGAAAAACCTCGTCAAGAGATGCCTGCTGCTCCAAAGCAGGAACCAAAGCAGGAACCAAAGCCGGCACAACAACCTGTAGCCGCGCAGGAGGCTAAGCCACAGACTGAGCCAAAGAAGGCTGCGCCATCGGTTCAACAGACGCCCGTCAAACCACAATCTGCCAAGGAAACCCCGAAACAGGAAAAGCCAGAACGGAAAGAGGTGGAACAGAAACAAGAAATCTCCAAGGAAGAGACTGTCACGAAGACAGAACAGTCAGAAAGCAGTGTGTTCAGGCTTAGTACCCCTCCGGCACAGACTGAATTGAAAGTGCTCGGAAAGATTGATCTTTCCAGTCTTAATCAGTCAACACGTCCTAAAAAACGTGGTAAAGAGGACCGTAGACGCGGTGATAAAAACCGTCAGGCTAACGGAGCGGCAGGTGGAAATACAGATTCACAGAATGCTGACCGGAAAAAACGCAAACGTATCGGTAAGGAAAAAATCGATATAGAGAAAGCGGCTTCGCAGCCTGGATTCGGTTCGGAAAACCGCAATAAGAAAAAAGGCGGCGATAAGCAGTCGCAAGGTGGAAACGCACAGGCTCAGCAGGGTCAGGGTGGCGGCGACCGCAAACGTGGCGACCGCAATAAAGGCGCACAACAGGGCAACAACCGAAAGAATGACCGTCATCAAAAACCGGAGACCAATCCGGAAGACGTGCAGAAGCAGGTGAAGGAAACGCTTGCACGCCTCACCAACAAGGCTCCAAAGAAAGGTCTGAAATGGCGTAAAGAGAAGAAGGAGGCGATCCACAACCGTGAATTGGAAAACCAGCGCCGTGAAGAGGCAGAAAGCAAGGTTATTCAGCTCACCGAATTTGTGACAGCCAACGACCTTGCCAACCTTATGGAGGTACCTGTAAACAATGTCATAGCGACGTGTATGAATCTTGGTGTGATGGTTTCAATCAATCAGCGACTCGATGCCGAGACAATCAATATCGTGGCTGAAGAATTTGGTTTCACCACAGAATATGTAAGCGCAGACGTCACTGAGGCAATCACATCTGAAGAAGACAGCGAGGAAGATCTCGTTCCGCGTCCACCGATCGTGACTGTGATGGGTCACGTAGACCATGGTAAGACATCTTTGCTTGATTATATCCGAAAGGCAAACGTGATTGCCGGCGAAGCAGGAGGTATCACACAGCATATCGGTGCGTATAACGTGAAACTTTCCGACGGGCGTCACATCACATTCCTTGACACACCGGGTCATGAAGCGTTTACAGCGATGCGTGCCCGTGGAGCCAAGGTGACGGACCTTGCTATCATTATTGTGGCAGCAGACGATGACGTGATGCCTCAGACAATAGAGGCGATCAACCATGCCTCGGCGGCAGGCGTCCCGATGGTGTTTGCAATAAACAAGATAGATAAGCCGGCGGCAAATCCCGACAAGATCAAGGAAGAGCTTGCCAATATGAACTACCTCGTGGAGGAATGGGGTGGCAAATATCAGAGTCAGGACATTTCCGCCAAAAAGGGAATCGGTGTTGACGAACTTATGGAGAAAGTCCTTCTTGAGGCAGAACTTCTCGACCTTAAGGCAAACCCTGACCGATTGGCAATCGGTTCGGTGATAGAATCCAGTCTTGACAAAGGACGTGGATATGTAGCCACCGTATTGGTGCAGAACGGCACTCTTCGTGTCGGTGACGTTATTCTCGCCGGTACACACTACGGCAAGATCAAGGCCATGTTTAACGAACGCAACCAGCGTGTGCAGGAAGCGGGACCTTCTACACCTGTGCTCATACTCGGCTTAAACGGCGCTCCAACCGCCGGCGATGCATTTAATGTGCTTGAGACTGAGCAGGAGGCGCGTGAAATAGCCGCCAAGCGTGAGCAGCTCCAGAGAGAACTTGGACTTAGGACTAAAAAGCGTCCCGGACTTGAGGAACTCGGCAGACGCCGTGCCCTCAACGATTTCCATGAGCTCAATCTTGTGGTCAAAGGAGACGTGGACGGTTCTGTGGAGGCACTTTCAGATTCTCTCATTAAATTGTCAACACCGGAGATACAGGTCAACGTACTTCATAAAGGAGTGGGTGCGATTTCAGAAAGCGATGTCACTTTGGCTGCAGCATCAGACGCAATCATCATCGGTTTCCAGGTGCGTCCTTCAGGAGCTGCGCGTAAAGAGGCTGATAAGGAAGGAGTCGAGATCCGCCTTTATTCAGTCATCTACAAGGCGATTGAAGAAGTTAAAGACGCGATGGAGGGTCTTCTGTCACCAGAGATCAAGGAGGAAATCACCGGCACGTCAGAAGTGCTTCAGACTTATCATATTTCGAAGGTCGGCACAATTGCAGGAGCTATCGTGCGTGACGGTAAGATTAAGCGTACAAGCAAAGTGCGCGTGATCCGTGACGGTATCGTGATCTATACCGGAGAACTTGGTTCTTTGAAGAGATTCAAAGACGATGTCAAGGATGTTGTCTCCGGTTATGACTGTGGTCTGTCGGTGCAGGGATATAACGATATCCGTGAAGGCGACCTTATCGAGGCTTATGAAGAAGTTGAAGTGAAGAAATCGCTCTAAGATACCCTAATGTCTTACGTATTGGTTAACATCGGTAGCAATTTGGGCGACCGAAGGCTAAACTTAAGCCGGGCAATGAGAAAGATCGGTGAAGAGTTTGGTGATTTTGAGATAAGTCATGTGGTGGAATCAGCCCCTTGGGGGTTTGATTCCACCCATTCTTTTTTGAATCTTGGCATGTCGTTTGAAACGGATCTATCCCCTTTGGATCTCCTGCACAAACTTCAGGAGATAGAGAGGTCGATAGGCGGTGGCAGCCACCGCACACCCGACGGAGGATATGCTGATCGGGAAATAGACATCGATATCATAGCCATAGACCAAGAGATCATAGACTTGCCTGAACTACAGGTGCCACATCCACATATGGCTGAAAGGCTTTTTGTGCTTGAACCTATGGATGAACTCGCAGCCGGTTGGAGACATCCTGTTACAGGTCTTACCCCCATTGAAATGATAATGAAGAAGAGATGAAAAGGTTGATATTGACACTAAAGGGTGAACTTCTTCTTGTGAAAGGATCTGACGGTTATCGGTTGCCAACAGAGAATGAAGTGAACCTCGCCACGGATTCCGAAAAATTTCAATTCGGAGACTTTCTTGCGTCTTCACTTGAAAATGTGACCGGCGCTACATCGGGCAATATTGAACGAAGAGGTCTAAGGGAATCTTGGACGACAATTCCCGATGAGGAATATTATGCGGCGTCAAAAGCTATGGAGCTGCTTAACTGGAATTCTGAAGAGAGGTATTGCTGTAAAGACGGGGAAAAATTGGAGCGTCATTCTGAGATAAGCAAATTATGTCCAAAATGCGGAACCGAATATTTTCCACGCCTGAGTCCGGCTATTGTGGTGCTTGTGAAACGTGGAGACGAGGCTTTGCTTGTGCATGCCAAAACTTTAAGGAACCCGGTTATGGCGCTTGTGGCAGGTTTTGTGGAAACAGGAGAAAGTCTTGAGGAATGTGTGGCGCGAGAGGTAAAGGAAGAGACATCTCTTGAAATCGATAATATAAGATATTACGGCAGTCAGTCATGGCCTTTCCCTCATCAGCTTATGGTTGGGTTTACCGCCGAATATAGGTCGGGAGAAGTCAGTTTTGCAGATGGAGAACTTACATCGGGAGGATTTTTTACGAGAGATAAAGCTCCGGCGATTCCATCAATGCCTTCCCTTTCAAGAATGATTATCAACGCATGGCTCAATGGAGAGATATGATTCAAGGTAAGTAAATCCATATTGTTAATAAATAAGAAAGAGTTGTTAAAAACTTTTAGACATGCCCTAATGTTAATAGGAAAGACAATGGATAAAATCAGTTGAATGCTTAAGAACAGTTAAGATGGATAAAATCAGAAACCTACTTTCACGATTTCCCGGATGGCTATTTACGGTGTTGACTATATTGATTATCCTTTGGCTAACCCTCATGCCCGATCCGTTGGGGGATGATGCACCGTCGCTTTTCCCCGGTGCAGATAAATTGGTACATGCCATTATGTTCGGTTTCTTGACAACGATGATTATGCTTGACCGTCAGCGCAGGAATCGCTGGAAAGAACTTGGAGGAAAATTTATTATTGCATCGGCATTGATATCGTCTCTTTTCGGAATTTTGATAGAGGTGCTTCAACTTGAAATGGACATGGGCAGAGGATTTGAAGTGGCAGATATGGTTGCCGATGCAGTCGGTTCATTTTTATGTGCCTGGTGTTGGAAGACTTTTCAAGGCTCTTGGAGCAAACGATAAAAATTTGGCTCCTGCATTAACCTCCAACACATCCATTCCACAAAATTCAAACAGATTCCACTATGTCGGAAAAAGATAACGATTCTATAAAAAAATCCGCTTCCATTGAGGATGTAAACCATGAGGAAGTCCCCATGGCAGACGGTGGTGTCCATAACGATGAGCAAGGAAAAGCTTCTATCGAGGAAGAGGAAAAACATGAGAAAGGGGAAAAGGAGAAACGTAGTCACTTGATTCGCCCTGCCTGGTTGCGCATAACGCTAAAAACGTTGATGTGGATCGTTGTTGTGATCTTACTGATTCCTGTTTTGCTTTATATCCCGCCGGTGCAGACATTTGTTAAAAATATTGCCTGCAATATGGTGAATAAGTCGACAGGAATGAAGATCGATATCGAAAGATTCCGTTTGAAATGGCCGGTTGATGTTTCGTTGGCAGGTGTCACTGTGCTTGAGGCAAGCGGTGATACAATGGTTTTTGCAAAAGAAGTGGTTGCAGATGTGAAATTGTTGCCGTTGCTAAAGATGAACGTAGATATCAACAGACTGCAACTGGTGGATGGATATTACAGAATGGTGTCGCCTGATTCATCCATGATTCTTAAAGTGAAGGCAGGATTACTGGAGGTTGATGACCGGAGTTCTGCAAATATAGCCACGAGTGAGATTCTTCTTAACAAAGCACATCTGAAAGATGGAAACCTGTCGCTTTATATGAATGTGTGGAAGCAAAAGCCTACTCCGACAGATTCCACTACAACTCCTTTCTTGATAAAGGCTAATGAATTGAAACTTGACAATTTTGCATTTCAGATGTCGATGCTCCCTACAATCGACACCCTTATGCTGAATGCAGGAAATCTTACAGTACGTAAAGGTGTGGTGGATCTTCGTAAGAATATGGTCACCGCTTCATATCTGGGCACTTCAGACGGAGCGGTCACCTATCTGACCCCGACTCCGGAATATATCTCGGAGCATCCGGCTCCTGTGGCGGATACGACACAGGTCGTAGCTTCCGCACCAATGATAATAAAAGGGGATTCGGTGGAGCTCAGCCGTTTCTCCGCTCTATATGCAGTGAAAGGAGCCAAACCTCTCCCGGGGTTTGATCCGTCGTATATTGAAGTGAATGACGTAAATATCATTCTTAGTCATTTCTATAATGCGGCATCGACAGTAGAATTGCCTATTACAAAAATTGAAGCCAAAGAGCGTAGCGGGCTCCGCATTATGGAGGGCTCAGGCATTGTTTCTGTCGATTCAACCGGACTTGCCCTTAAAGATATGACTGTAAAGACTCTATATTCGACGCTGTCGGCGACTGCAGGCATACCATTTGCCTTGATGGAATTGAATCCGTCCGCACCTCTCAACGCTAAGGCGAATGGTAGTGTCGGAATGCCTGATGTGGAAGCTTTTATGCCAGATCTGCAAGCATACACTTCGAAGATTCCTGCCAGAAGCCCGTTGAATTTTGATTTTAATGCGAGCGGAACTCTGGCGAAGGTGGCTATCCCCAAGCTGGACATCGCAATACCAGGAGTGCTATCTTTGAATGCAGACGGAAACGCAGAAAATGCACTTGACTATAAGAAATTGAAAGCCAATGTTAAATTTGAAGGGAGCGTGACTAATCCGGGAGTAATAGACAATATGCTCGGGGATATTGGCTTTAAAATGCCGTCTCTTAAGCTAAAAGGAGATGCCATAGCCGACAATCAGACTTATAGTGCAAGGTTCAGCCTACTCACGTCGGCAGGAGATCTTGCAGCAAAAGGAAAAGTGAGCCTGACATCGGAAAATTACAATGCCGATCTGCAGGTGCGAGACGTAAATGTGGCTCATTTCGTCCCGGATATGGGTATCGGGAAAGTCACCGGCACTATCCAGGCAAACGGGGCAGGATTCAACCCGACTCTTTCTCATGCTACTACAGACGTGAAGCTGGATGTTAAGTCGTTGGTTTATAATAAGGAAACTCTTCGAGATATAGTAGCTGACATCACACTTCGCGATGGAAACTACACTTTGTCGGCAGTTTCTGAAAATCCCGGTATGCAGTTCCGGCTTGACGGAAACGGGACTCTGGCTCCCGATTTATATACTTTTGATGTGACAGGAAATCTCAAAAACTTAGATCTCCAGGCATTAGGGATAAGCCGGGACGCCAACAAAGGTAAAGGTGATATCTATATAAAAGGATCTGCAAGTCCTGAAAAATGGCTTTATAATGCAGATATCCGTCTTGACGGCATGGAATGGACTGTGGGAAATCAATATTTTTATATACCTGATGCACTGACAGCTTCATTCAAAGCTACAGGCGACAAAGTTGCAGCCCGTCTTGATGCGGATAGGACCAGCCTTGAGTTTACGAGTGCTTCCGGGCTACAGGAACTCATGAAAACCTTTACCGAGACCGCAGACTCTGTGTCGAAGCAGATTGCTCGGCGTAATCTTGATGTGGAGGGGTTACAACATGCTCTTCCTTCGTTTAATCTTGACGTTAATGCTTCCGGAAGAGGACTTTTGGGTCAGTATCTTCATACTGTCGGCATGAGTGTTGACACTGTGTATATGAATTTTGCAAACGACTCCCTGATTTGGGGTAAGATAGGATTGCTTAATGCCTCGAACGGGAGTATGAAGGCTGATACTCTAACATTAAAATTCCGTCAGCGAGATAAGCTTCTCGATTATTATGCTCACATGGGCAACAGAATCAACAATAGTTCTTTAGCGGAATTTGCAGATGTAAATCTCAACGGATATTTGGGCTCAAATCGTGTTTTGCTTTCTGTGACCCAGAAAAATCAGCAGGGTGAGACCGGTTACAGGCTCGGTATGACTGGTGCTGTCACTGATTCTGTGGTGTCAGTCCACTTCACCCCACTTAAGGCGGTGATCGCATATTTACCCTGGAAGTTTAATAGCGACAACCATATAGATTTCAACCTTCTTAACCGTCATATTAATGCAAATCTTATGGCGAGCAGTAAGGAGAGCAGCATACTCATGCAAACCCAGTTAGGTAAGAACAATAACGATGAGGTGCATCTTGTGCTTAACAACATAAAGATTCAAGATTTCTTGAGGTTGTCGGTGTTCGCTCCCCCGGTCACTGCATCTGTCGATGCAGATCTGACTGTGGGTTACACCAATGATTGGCTTTATGGGGGAGGCTCATTGGGAGTTTACGATTTCACTTACGACAAACTGAGGGTTGGCGATTTCGATCTTGGTGTGAAAGCAGGCAGAAATAATGACGGCTCCACAGGGGCGCTTCTTACTCTCAATATAGACAAGCATGAGGCGATGGTGGGGAAAATGATGCTGGTGCCGGATTCTTTAGGTGCCTTGGTACCGAAAAAGATGGGTGTTGAACTCACCCGTTTTCCTCTTTATGTCGCCAATCCGTTCCTTGGAAATGATGTGGCGCGACTCTCAGGATATCTTAACGGAGCTCTCGATATGTCTGGATCTTTCACTGCGCCGGTTCTTAACGGAAGCATTGCCTGCGATTCTGTGGGTGTCTTTGTCCCGATGATCGGTTCAGCTCTGACATTTGGCAATGATTCAATTGTGGTTGCCGACAATGTGCTTAGGCTTAACAATTTCGACATTTGGGGAGCTAACAAGAATCCTTTGGTTATCAACGGAGGTGTAGATGCGAGCAAACTCTCTTCAATTCTGTTTGACTTGAAGATGAATGCAGAGAATTTCCAGCTTATCAACAACGATAAGAGGGCAAGGAGCGATATCTATGGTAAACTTTTCATGGATATGAAAGCATCTGCTACGGGACCATTGGATCATTTGAATCTAAATGCAGATGTAAATGTGCTTTCCAATACGAATGTGACATATTCTGTGCCACAGACTACTGCACAACTCTCCCAGCAAGATGCCAGTGGCGTTGTCAAGTTTGTGAATTTCAACGACACTATCAATGTCGCGACAGCCGATTCAGTGGCTCCTTCGATGTCGATGAGAATTGTTGCCGGATTGACTATTCAGCCCGGGGCACAGGTACAGGTCGAAATTCCCGGTACCGCTACCACCGGAAATGGGAAAGTGGAATTATCTCCCTCCGGCACATTGAATTATTTCCAGAACTTTATGGGAGATATGAGATTAAACGGTCAGCTTCTGTTAGGAAACGGTTATGTCAGATATAGTGTGCCTATGGTTGGAGAGAAAAAATTTGTATTTAATCCCAACAGCAGTGTGCTCTGGAGTGGCGATATTATGAATCCGACACTGAATATCTCGGCTACAGATGATGTTAAGGCAAATCTTTTGCAAAACGGCAATTCACGGATTGTCAATTTCCTTGTCAAGCTTGGGGTCACAAATACGTTGTCCGCTCCCAAGGTAGAGTTCGATCTTTCAACAGAAGACGACATGTCGATACAGAATCAATTGTTGTCAATGAGCGCCGATCAAAGAAGTATGGCGGCTATCAATTTGCTTCTCACCGGGCAGTATTCGGGAGAAGGTGTGAAAACCGCGAGCAGCGACCTGCTGCAGGGTCAGCTCTACGGATTGTTGACTTCCCAGCTTAACAGCTGGCTCGCCAACAATGTGAAGGGTGTAGATCTCAGTTTCGGTGTTGACCAATACAACAAGACCGTCAATGGGGAGACAGGAAGCGCTATGAGTTATAGCTACACTATGTCGAAATCATTGTTCGACAACCGATTCAAAATCTCCGTGGGTGGCAACTATAGCACGGATGCCTCAGCTGATGAAAACTTCTCTGAGAATCTCATAAGCGACATCTCCTTTGAGTATATTCTGAAGCAGACGAGCAATGTGACCATGTATGTCAGATTGTTCCGTCACACCGGCTATGAAAGTATTCTTGAAGGTGAGATAACTGAGACCGGTGTCGGTTTTGTGATGAAGCGTCGTCTTGCAAATTTGAAAAACCTATTTAATCTCAAGACTTGGAAAGGCATCCCAATTCCTGATGCACCGCCGTCGGAGGATGAACAGAAACCGGAAGCATCCGATTCCATTGCTGTGAAACCGACAGAAATTATGGAAACAACTGAAAAGGATGGTAAAGAGTTGCCTGATTCGGTAAGCGATGATAAAAAGATTGTAGGTCGGAAAGAAGAGATTGTCAAATCAGATTCCATTGCATTAAAACCGGAAGAAGATTATGAGAAATAAAGTGTTAGATAAGATACTGCGAATTTCAGCAGTCATCCTTATAGGGACTATGGTCGTTTCCTGTAGCACCACCCGTCGTCTCGGCGCGGGGGAGGTCCGCTATACGGGTGTCGGCGAATTTGATGTGGCTCCGATGGATTCCGCCAATAATGAAAAGCTTCCGGTGGGTCTTATGGAAAATCTAAGGAAAGCTGTCAATTGTGATGCCAATGACTATGTTATAGCTCCGTTTATCAAGATACCTTTGGGTCTGTGGGTATATAATAATTGGAATGACAGCGCGGGGGGTATAAGAGGTTGGATGTATAATAAGCTTGTAAAGCAGCCTGTGCTCATAAGTGAGGTTAAACCGGAAATGAGGGTGAAACTGATGGAACAGATTCTTGATAATAACGGCTATTTCGGTTCTACAGCCACATATGACATAGATTACGGTAAGCGCAACAAGAAGAAAGCGAGTGTGGATTATAAGATAGACTTCTCCAATCCATACAGGATAGATTCTATCCTATATCTTTCAAAACCGGAACCTCTTTGCAATTTTATAGACTCGGTTGCAAGAAAGAGTCCATACATGCAAAAAGGTGAAATTTTCAGTGTAGACTCCCTTGCATCGGAAAGGATAAGGATAGCCAATGCGATGAGAAACCGGGGATATTACTTCTTCCGTCCGGAGTATATTGAGTTTCTTGCCGACTCGCTTATCACTCCCGGTAGTATAGCCTTGAAACTGTCGCTTGCCGCGAATATGCCTAAAATGGCGCGTTTGCCATATCGCACCGGGAATATTTATACCACTGTCTTAAGAAACAGCCAGACATATCCGGGCACACCCGACACAATGCACACCAATAGGGGTGAGGTTATAGTGATGCGCCCGGCACGTCTCCGTAAGAACCTGATCCCCTCGTGCATCACGTTTAGGAAAGGTAAGCTGTTTTCAGTAAGGGACATGGACCGCACGCAGACCCGATTGTCAAGGCTGGGAATTTTCGGAAATATCCAGATCCAACCTGTGCCGGTCGACACCACACCTGGTAATACTGTTCTTGACGTATATACTGTCTGTCAGTTTGATCAGCCTATTGAGGCTTCGATAGAAGTGAACGCAACGTCAAAATCCAATAGCTATCTTGGTCCCGGTCTCATACTCGGTCTTTCCCACAATAATTTGTTTGGTGGGGGAGAACGCTTGGGATTGCAACTCACGGCTGCTTACGAGTGGCAGACCGGTAAAAACAGGGGAAGCGTGTTCAACAGTTATGAGTTCGGACTTAATGCGTCGCTTGCATTCCCGAGAATGCTTGCCCCGAATTTCATAAAGCGCACTAACAGAGAGTTGAACTGGACCACCATAAATATAGGGGGAAGTGTCCTCAACCGTCCGCATTTTTTCAAACTTGCGGAATTTAACACCGGTATCACCTATGAATGGAGGTCGGCACGTCATTCCGTCAATCAGTTCACTCCATTCAAGTTGACATATAATAAGCTGATGTCGACAACACATGAGTTTGATTCGATCATGGCTCAGAACCCTGCCGTGGCGTTGAGTTTTCAGAGCCAGTTCATACCGCAGATGTCTTACACATATACTCTCGACAAGTTTTTGGAGCGTGAAAGGATCAACGGCATTAATTTTACATTCACTGTAACGGAGGCTGGCAATCTGTTTTATGGGATCTGGAGAGCCTGTGGGGTGAAAGGAGAGAAAAAGCTTTTCGGCACACCCTTCTCTCAGTTCGTGAAAGGTCAGGCGCAGTTTGTATATAGCCGCAGGCTCATAAAACAAACAGACCATTGGTTGGTATCCAGAGTCTTGATCGGTGCGGAACATGCCTACGGAAATTCAAGCGAGGTGCCTTATTCCGAGCAGTTCTATATCGGAGGAGCCAACTCTATACGTGCGTTTACAGTACGGTCCATAGGTCCGGGTTCGTATCGAGCACCGCAGTCATTACGTGATGGATATTTCGATCAGACCGGTACGTTTAAACTTGAACTGAACTCTGAGTATCGCTTCCCTATTGTAAGTGTTCTACATGGTGCGCTGTTTGTTGATGCCGGCAACATCTGGTTGCTAAAAAATGATCCGTTACGTCCGGGAGGTCAGTTGAAAGCGAAATCGTTTTTGCGCGACATCGCGCTCGGCACAGGAGTGGGTCTTCGTGTAGACATCGGCATGATGGTGATCCGTGGAGATTTGGGCTACGGCTTGCATGTGCCATACGAACCGGGAGGTTATTTTAATATTCCGTTTAAGAAAGCGTTTGCTTTCCATCTTGCAATAGGCTATCCGTTCTGATTATGGTTAAAAATCCTATCACGACATCCGAGAGACGCGGCATAATAGCTGTCGCGGCTCTCGCTTTGCTTATAACCGGAGCAGGTCTTTGGCTCTCACGTTGCGGACGTCCGGAGACTACTGTCACGCCTGAGGAAGTGCAGATACTTCTTGACGGCAGTTCAAGTGGGAATGGTTATAGAGGGGATTCATTATCGATTAAAGATAAAAGCAAAAAGGAAGGTAAAAGGGGCAGAAACGGTAAGAAAAAGGGTAATAAAAGTTATAGGGACCGAAGTCATTTGGACGAACATGTAAATTCTGAATAAGAGAATCCTTACAGGAACATTCATTTGAAATATCAGCTTATCTGAAATTTAAGAATATGACATGACATTATGTTGACGATAGATATAGCGATAGCCACTTGGAAAGACAGGATCTATATGGTGGAGAGGATGCTTCTCCCGCCGATTGAAGGGGTGCGTTATGTTGTGTCGTGGCAGGAGCATGCCGGCAGGGCTTTGCCGGAAGGTATCAGGTGTAGGTTAAGCCGGGAATGTGGGGGTGATGATGGCGATGTGGAGGTGTATCGGTTTGATTTGAAGGGGGTGTCGCGCAACCGAAACAATGCAATAGATCATTGTCGTGGAGATGTGGTTATAATGTCGGATGATGATCTCGTTTATTCAAGAAAAGGAATAGATAATGTAAGGGATATATTTAAGGGGATGCCCGATTTGGATCTTGCTGTGTTTAGAGTGGATTTCCCTAATTTCAAGTCATATCCGGTCTTTGAATGCAATCTTGGGATTCCATTGCCTAAAGGTTATTGGGTATCGATGGTGGAGGTTGCATTCCGCAGGAAAAGGATCGGGGATTTGCGTTGTCATCCGCAGTTGGGATTAGGCGCGGAATTTTTTCAAAGCGGAGAAGATGAAATGTTTGTTATTTCAGCTATCAAGCGGGGATTGAATTGCCGTTTCGTTAATAAAAATCTTTGCTCCCATCCAGCATTGTCAACCGGATATAAATCAACTCCCGGGATATTGAGGGGGCAGGGAGCTATAATAGGAATAATGTATCCTTTGAGCGGCGTGATAAGGATTCTCCTTAAGGCATGGCGATTGAATAGAGCAGGTGAAGCCCGGTTCTTAATAGCGTTGAAGCATTTGGCTGCAGGGTTATTCTCGAAGAGTAAGCTTTTTGATTGTCCCAGGTGCTATCGCTGGTGACCGGATTCTGTATCTGTATTGGATTCAAAGAAAGAGGACTATTCCCGATGATTGCCTATAGGGGGTAAAAGTGTTTGATTAGATTCCGAAGAAGGTGAGTGTGCTGTCGTCGGGGGTGCCTGTGAGTTCGAAAATTAGGAAGGAGAGGAGACCCATGAGGAGGACGTTGAAGTTTCCGACGTCGACAAGAGATTTCAGCTGATAGCGTGGGCGCGTTTTCATCTGCCACCATATATAGATGTCGATAATGAAACATAACGTGGATGGGAGCATGTCGAGCCCGTTGAGCGGGAGATGGAGCTGCAGGCACATGAATATGGTCACAACAGTGTAGATGATGCTGTTGATCATGAATATTATCCGGGTCGGCTTCCTGCCGACGGCTGCCACAAATGTTTCTTTTGAATTTCTTCTGTCGGAATAGAAATTGGAGTAGCTGTAGAGCATTGTAGCGTTGACGCACATCAATCCCATAACTATTGACATATAGAGCGAGGGGGTTATGTCAAACCAGTTGAGCGGTTCGGTCGCTTCGTGCATCGATTGGATGAGGGATGTGGTGATCACGCAGATAGGACCGAAGAGTATGAAAGGACATACGATTCCGTATGGGGTTCGAAGCAGTGGCATCGAACCTCCGACGGTGAGCCATACGATCAACACTATGAAGAACCCGACTATCAATGCCCAAATACCACCCATTGTTGCAATTGAAAGTCCGCACATGGCAGCCAGAAGCAGGCATGCAAAACTGCATTCCTTAAGGATTCCCCGTGGCTCTTTGGTGGAATGGCTTGCAATTCGGGAGTCGATGGCATTACCGCAAGAGTTGGCTATATCATAATATCTGTAGTAAAAATTGGCAGCCATTTGCATGAAGACTACGAATATCATGCATAGAGTTGCAGGCAAAATCTCGGTATTGCCATGAATTGCGGCGCATGCGGTGCCCATAAGCACGCACCCGATTCCCATCATAAGGGAACTTAGATGTATTGGGGAGAATATGGATTGACGGGGAGACATTTTATTGGATATTTGGGTGTCTTTCAAGAAATGACGTATGTCGGAAGAAGTGCCTTGCCGCCGCAATATTGCGGCTTTCAGAGCATCTTCCTTAATGATGCAAAATTAATTAAAAAAATGTAATATGCAAAATGAACTGACAATGAGAAACTATGGCAGAGTCAACTGGTCAGTGCGAAATTACGAAATTTTTCGATTCAAGGCTTGGATTGGCGACAAGAATTGTAATTTTTTACGAGGTTTTCGATTGATTTTATGTTGGATTTTCAAGATCTCTTCATCGCTAAAATCGTCAAAATTAGCGCCTTTGGGGATGTATTGCCGGATAAGTCCGTTGATATTCTCGACAGCACCCTTCTGCCATGAGGCATACGGATCTGCAAAATAGACTTTTATATCTGGCAATGATTTGCGCCTCAGCAGCTTTGTCAACAATTCATGGGCGGCGAACTCGCCACCGTTGTCAGTAGTTATAGTCAGCACGTATTCACGGCATGGGAAAAGAAGCCTTGCCGCCTCAAGGGCAAGAGGTTCGGATTTCTTGCCCTGAGGAAGTTTTTTCATGAGCAGGAAAGACTGGCTGCGCTCTACCATTGTGGGAATGGCATGCCCGTAAGAATCGATGATCAGATCCATCTCCCAGTCGCCGAACCGCTTTCCGCTGGCTTCCTGTGGCCTGTCATGGATGCTGGTCCAGTTCGGTATGTTCTTGATTCCCACACTTGGATTTCCATAACGCTTCCTGTGCTTCATGTTATGACGGGTGTACGAGGCGAGTTCTCCTGTACTGTCATTCCAAGTCAATTTATGGTTGTTATTCTTATGTTAATTTACTGAAAACAGCGAAATATGTAAATTTACAACGTTAAAAATAAGTATTTTAGCTATTCTTTTAACGCTATAAAATTACGAACGTTTTGGGAATCCACCAGAAAGAGATATCGACTAATTTTGAACCAAGAATCTCGTCCTCCCCACAACCTAATCGGAATTGGAGCGAAAATTCCTGCTTATTTTGATGCAATTGCCCTGATTTAACATTAAATATTTTTTGAAATTAAAAAAACATTAGTAACTTTGCGACTGCAGACCGAAACGCAGAAGCCCAGTCAGGGCTTAGCGGGGGGGTCGGCAGACATAAAGGAATGCGTTTACTCGACGCTTATTCTTGACGCCTTGAAACTTCGCAACTTTCAGAATGAGTCAAGAATGAAGCAAACGGTAGATGCCAATGTGGATATGTAAAGCATCATCAACAGTCGGCATGTGAGTGTCGGCTGATGATTGGTATACATACTATCTGCGTGAGGCTTCTGCAAGTTTGCTCGTTCTACTCATTCGGGCAATGCGAAGGCCTCAAGGCGTGGAACGGGCAACCAGTACGGCTCTCACGCATTTTTTATTTATGAATTCCAAAGCCAAGGAGGTGGGCCCTGAGGCATGCTAATCGACATGCGATTTCCTGTAATTAAATCACTTACTATACTTACGATAATTGTAAGCATCGGTCTGTCTTCATGTAAGGGCAATTCTGGACAGAATATTACGGAACTTAAGAATGAACGCGACTCGTTGCTCATCCTGGCTAATGAGAATCAACGAGAACTTACACAGATGAACACATTCTTTGAAGAGGTCTCATCATGCCTTGACAGTATTTCTGAACAGGAAAGATTACTTGTTGTTAAATCAGAAGTAGAGGGTAACGGTAAGTATGGGAAAGCTGATATTATCCAGAGACTTAATCAATTGCATCAGATTATCACAGGTCAACGCCAACGCATAACTTCATTGGTGGATTCTCTTGATGACAACTCTGATACAACCAGGCTTGCAGGTTTACGAAACACAATAAGCTATCTCACCAATCAATTAAAACAGAAAGAGGAACAGATAGAACGTCTAAAGGCTGAAATAAGAGGCCAGCAACGAAGCATTCGCAGTTTGAATGCAAAGGTGGGCAATTTAAATAATGAGGTAAGTATTCTGAATGATAAAAACACTGCTTTGACAGAGGCCGTGAAGGTGCAGTCGCAGATTATCAATGAAGGGTATGTGTTGGTTGCGTCTACAAATCAATTGAAAGAAATGGGTATTATTGAAGGAGGTGGTTTTTTGAAAAAATCCAAGGTCAATATTGGAAAAGTAAATAAACAGAACTGTAGTAAGGTTGATATAACGCATTTTAAGGAACTGACGATTAATTCAAAAAAAGTGAAACTTCTGACACCGGCACCCTCATCAAGCTATGCGATAAATAAAAACGGCAGTGTATCCGTATTCACCATACTCGATGCATCGTCGTTCTGGAGTCTGTCGAATGTACTTGTAATTCAAATTCAATAACATAAACCAAATACAAATGAAAAAACTATTTTCACTAATGGCCTTGTTGATGTGGTGTGTGACCGTTATGGCGCAAACCCACACAGTAGGGAAGGGAGAGACTCTGCAAAGCATTGCAGATAAGTATCATGTATCAGTCTCCAGTTTGATAGCCGCTAATCCGGGATCGGATAATTTATTCTTCGTAGGTCTTGTTCTCAACATTCCCAAGTCGGATATGACAGAAGGGAACAATTTGGCAAACTCAGATACTAATATTGTGGATGCATCAACTGTTGACTCTACTGATGTAAATCCAAGCAAGAATCAAACAGTGCCTAATAGTAGGGTTGATACAGATGAAGAAGATAAGGCTGGAGCTGAATTTGCATTTATGATAGAATATGGATTCTTATCGAAACCAGAAATGGCCAGCAGTACTAGTACTCCATTCACATACGCATTTACTGTAGGGGCAAATTATTTCTTTATGCATCATCGCAGGGGAATTTTTGGTGGTGCAAGAATTGGGTACAACTCAGCGACTTATGTTGGCATTGGAAAAAATAAATCAGAATCTCACTTCATAACACTTCCAATATGCGTGGGATATACATTAAGAACAGTTAATAGGAAATGGGCAATTAGCCCACAAGCTGGTTTCGATTTCAATTTTTGTGTCGGCGGAAAGGATGTAATTAATGATAAGAAATATAAAATAAAGAAAAAGGTCGGTGTGGATGCCAGAATTGGAGTTCAACTCGATCTGCATGGATTTGGGCTTGGTTGTTCTTATGTTTTTCCTGTTGACAAAAACAATAAGAAGTATTTTGGCGAGGATGCATATGTGGCAGTGAATATTGGATTTACTGTTTAAAGATTTCTTTTCATTGAAGGCAGATTGGAATCTACAGACCATATTATGTTGGAATGACGATGATTTGTCGAAGTTTAAAATAACTCGAAAAAATAAATAGATTTATCAACAGAAAATAATTAATTATGGAAAAACTACTTAAGTGTTTAATGGTAGTCATTCTGTCGTTAGCTTTCACATCGTGTGGGGAGTATGACAAGGATACACCTCACGCAGATTCCAACTCAATTGTTGGAACGTGGGAAACAATGGAAGATGGAGATGGAGCCTTGGACGAACCTCTTATCTATTCCTTCGACAATGACGGGAACGGGTATATGTGGTATTCAGATGAGCCATTCTCATACAGGTCAACGTTTACTTATTCTGCGTCTTCGACAAGGATTCATATTAAGTTTAATGATGGTGATTCCTATGATTTGATTTATTCATTGTCGTCAAACGGGAATAGATTGACAATCATGGGTATTGATGAGGAGGGGATAGGAGAATTGAATTTTACTCGAAAGGAATAAAAGATTTACAATGTTGTAATGGCAGGAGTAGAACTGCTGAATAAGCGTTTTACTCCTGTCTTTATTTTAGATATAGGCTGTTAGGAGAAACGCTTCATCTGGCTTCCCGGCAGATCACAACATAAATCTAATAAAAGATTCGAAAGACTAAATTGACAACAGATTGACATCATGAAAAGAGAAATAAAAAAATTGGGATTACTATTTTTGACAATAGTAGCTTCCATCTTTCTTCCCGCATGCGGAAGTGATGATTCAGACAATCCGGACAATCCAACGAATACATCGGTGGAGAAACTATTGATAGGGTCATGGATGGACTATAGCCATGATGAGGGCTTAATCTTCAAAACCGGCGGAGAGGGAGTAGAAACCTATTATACCGCCAATGGAAAGTATGAGGATGAAAACGAATTTTTCTATACGGTGAAGGATGACGTTATAACAATAATATTCAAGGATGATTATTATGACGATATATATGACCCCTATGTATTGAAAATATATTCAATAGACAGTAAGCGTTTAATTCTTGAAGAGGATGACGGAGATACTCTTGTCTATCAGCGAGAATGTTCTGACGATATTAATACTGACGAAAATGATCATAACTCGCTTATAAAAAGGTGTGTGGACGTCACTCAAAGCTATCATGATTATTGTTGGAACTACTCTATAAATTCAACCCTTGAGAAAGAATTGAAAGGTCATAAAGTCGAGTATAAGATATTGCATGGCATTAAAGGAGAGACAGATTTAGCCTACGTGGATGCCGGTAATGATATAAATTACGAGTATACATATAATGAGTACGGTGATAAAGCGGCCATTACTTTCCGTATTCCATATTATTTCTATTATTTGGCAGAGAAAGTTATCAATGGGAATTCTTATGGAGATGCTTCGAATTCCTTTTATTTAAACAGTTACCTAGCTCTTAAAAAGAAGAGTTCGGAAACATCTCTGAGCAATAGTGAAAAGGCATTGCTCGCGGATGTAATAGACATTTTGTATGATGACGAAATACGACCCAAATCCTTATGGGAGACAAGGCTTGTGGTAGAAATCGACGGTAAATCTTACTTTCCATTTGAGCCATTTTCAATTGGAGCACAGACAGTCGGAGCAATATCATATACTATCGACGGAGAAACGTATAATATGATTAGAGTAGAGGGCGGGAAAAATATGCCGACTTTCTATATGATGCAGACGGAGCTTCCATCCAACAGCGATATTTATTTCGGGAATGTACTTATTTCAAAGCTTAACAGAGATGGAAACAAGGGTGTTTCCAGAACAGAATTAACACATTTCCTAAATGAATTACGCGAAGCGACCGGCATACAATTTAGATTGCCTACCAAAGAAGAATGGCAATATGCAGCCAATGGAGGAAGCAATAATAGTGGTTTTATCTATAGTGGAAGCAATGGGATAAATGATGTTGCTTGGTATTCTGGCAACAGCGACAAGAAAGCCCATGATTTTGCTTGTAAACAACCCAATGCATTAGGTCTTTACGATATGTCGGGCAACTATGCAGAAGTTTGTTATGATGAAATCTCTTCGGATGGAAAATATTACGGAGTTGATGGCCCTATTTGTGGTGGCAGTTGGAATGATGAGTCCGGTAAATGTAAAATAACAAGTTGGGAAGAAGGAAAAAAGAACGGAAGAATTCCCGGATCGGATTTAAAGGAATTGGGTAATTTTGATGTCAGATACAATGCCGTTCGTCTCGTATATTCAGAAGGAGAATAATTTGAGGCGAGGCTGAAGATGGAAACCTTGTAGGTTCAGCATTATGCAACAACTGCTACAACCCAATCAGGTTGTAGCAGTTGTTGCATAATTTGTTTAAGGTCTGTCTCTTATACACATCTCCGAGCCCACGAGACGGACTCCTATCTCG
>ENA-OYZU01000079-OYZU01000079.1-human-gut-metagenome-genome-assembly--contig:-NODE-79-length-21057-cov-10.686030_pt1 | contig 21057 bp, 39 predicted proteins | sample MGYA00244202_ERZ653488 | MGnify/ENA primary metagenome ERZ653488 (study PRJEB26926, sample SAMN06164972) | human gut metagenome | biome: ENVO:00009003; feature: ENVO:2100002; material: ENVO:00002003...
AGATAGGAGTCCGTCTCGTGGGCTCGGAGATGTGTATAAGAGACAGCACTACAATTTTGTATAAAGAATCTTACAGAATATACTATATTTAGATATTAGCTCTGCTTCATAATTTCCTTCTACACAATCATCGAGGAAACTATAGACAATTACCACATTAAGAATAGGAATAAATGTAACAAGTAAAAACTTTATCGCATCTAATAAAACTACTCTGTCATCAATCTCTCTTCCACATAGAACCATTGCCCTAAGTAAATCTATACCTATAAATACAGGAATGATATATAGAACAATAAAAAGCATCCAAAGAACAATCATGCATGGACAGTTTTACAAATTATACACTTATAAATCCCCTTATCAGCATCAATCAACGAATGCTTAGTTTGACACTTACATCTAGGGCACGTGGTGAGTTTAACTGAAGAGTAAACTCTTTTTGATTTAAAGCTCGGCATATTGTTTAAATAATTGTTTAACTCGTTTTGCTACTATAGAATTATATTTAGGGTCATAGCGCATATTCCAATCCCCCTCATCATACATCCATTTTATATGTCTACTGTTTAGACAGCCGACTGTCATATAAGGATAGTTACCATGATACTCAGAAGCATTAAGAAGTTCTCCACTAGACAACATTATAGCATAGTGACTACCACAAAACATTATATCACTATAATCAGAACGTTTGTTTCGATTTTTTATATCGCGTCTAACAGCTAAAGAAGAGGCTCCTTTTGTATCATAATCATATATAACTAGTTTATATTTTATTCCTAAAGCTTCCAATTCTCTAGCTAATACACTAGCACAATAACAACATCCTCCCGCGTTTAATGAATATCTATCATGAAGTTCTTCACATAGTGCATTTATGGCTTCAATCACCTCACTTCGCATACTTTATTTATATCTTGGTATATTTTTCTAAATTCTTTCATATATTCTGCCATAGAAAGGGCTTTATCCTTATATTTAGCAGAAATTCTATATTGAATTATTTTTTTTATAGCAGTTCCAAGCTGTAATCCATATCCTGCAACCTTAAATTCTTGACGTTCTTCTCCTCCTTTCGGTTTTACAGTATGGAGCAATTCTAAATCAAAGAATAGACTGCTATCAGAAACGGATTCCAATTTGAAATCTTCTTCTTGAATAATCACTTACTTCATTTCTTAAAATTAACAATAAGTATATCTTATAATTTAGAAAATTAGCTACTTACATAATTTAAAATGGATATATTAAATTTTGTCGAGCCAATTGGTCTCGAATCATTTGACCTGTAAGCCGTGACTCAAATGTAACATATTTATCTAAATAGCAGTTTAACTCCTGAGCTAAGCCTGCACAACTCAAAATGTTGCAAAGGTTTGGATTTTTAACTGCCCCGGTAATAGCTTTGATGTCAAGAGTATTGTTCAGATAATTATATTTAATTCTAACTTTAATAACATCACTGTTGGAAAGAATTTTGTATTTGAGCACAAAATGCAACACCTGTCCTTCTTTAGAATCCGGAAGAGCGGTAAATTTCTTAACTCTTTTCTTAACCATATCAAAAAAAAATAACCTAGTCCACATAATAAATACATGGACTAGGCTTTAATACTATAAGATTACTTCCCGGAATTGCTCAGTTTGTCAGCGATGTCCATTACCATCTTCAAACCTACTGCATCCATTGCACTATTTCCATTACCGTTATTACCTAACATAACGTCAGGAACCCATTTAATTTTAGACTTAGATAAAGCTTCTGCAACACCTACAGTAGTTTTATACTTCCATTCTGCAGCTTCTTGAGGAGTTAAACCAGCTTGAACTTTAAGTCTATTGGCTTCTGCTTCCGCTTTACCTTCAGCAATGATTTTCTTAGCTTTTTCATTAGCTTCTTTAGCCTGTAGTTCTGCAACTTCAAATGCTTGTTGTGCTTTAGTAACTTCTACAGCTTTAATTTTTTCTTGTTCCCATTTAGCTTGAGCTGCAGATGCTTTACCTTCTTCCTCAATTTGAATCGTACGTTGTACAGCTTCTAGAGCTTTAGCTTTAGCTGTCACTATAGACATGTCAGCCTCTCTTTGTTTACTAATTTGAGCTTTAGTTGCGTTCTCATAATCAGTATCGGAGATGGCTAATTGAGAAACCTTTAAACCATAGAATGCAAACGGAGATTCTTCTTGACGCTTAATTCCATTAGGAGCTAAAGAGTCTGGAATTGCTTCTGCAATCTTAGTAAGTTGTTCTTCTCCAGTAAGTGGATTAATACTTTTAACTGTAGTTACTTTAGTCTTATAGACCCCATGATTTAACTGGTCTGTAATAAGGGAAATCAAATCGGTTCTCTTTTCACTTACAGATTCCAGTGAAGACATAAGAGGACCGCAAGACATAACAACTTTACTTAAGGTCTGCTTTACTAAGTCTCGAATTAATTTCTCTTGACTTCCGTAGTGAGTTTGAATCCTTTCTAGATACTTAGATTCAAGAGGCATTTCTACTCGAACCGAACCCATAACAAAGCCCTTTCCTTTATCATTATAAGTGATAGTCATTGCAGGATTTTCCAGAGAGCTGTCAATATAAGGATTTCCATCTGGGTCTTTCTTTATCTCATTGAACCAAATTTGACTAGTCTTGTCGTAAATTGACACATTTCCAAATTTTTGCCACTGGAAACCTCCATCTGTCCAATACTCATAAGTACCAGTAACAGGAATTTGATTAATTCCGATTTTACTCTTGTCCATATCTTCCGCAAGCATAGGGAAACAAGCGATTAACACTACGGCAAAAATTCCAACAATAACACCTAAAAGTTTAAGTCTTTTCATTTTTTAAATTATTTAATAAAAAATTAATAAATTTCGATTAATTATAACCTTTCGGGTCTGCAACCCAGTAATAAAATGGGATTAAACACCTAGGCACAGTAATTTTTCGATTTGTAAACCTTATTGCTCCAAATAAATGAAGAACTAACATTCCGTAGTATATTGCTAACAGCAACATAATTACAATACAAATAATTCTAAACGCTATCATTTTTTTGTTATTTAAAAAATCTTAGCAATCTGTTAACGCCATGTTTCCCTCAGAAATAAATACTTTATAACATCTAAGGTCTTCAAAGAGACTTCTACATACTTCTTTAAAATCCATATTCTTTTGCATCATCTTCTAGTATTTTGGTTATACCCTGTATCATTGCATGACATAGAGCCTCTTCATAGTCTCTAAAACCAAATGGAGAAAATAATCTTTCCCAACAAGGACTGCCAGATGTAGATTTCTTTTTGTTGTAAATCCACGTTTCAGATGTGAAGTATCCGGTACTTTTGCGAATTCCTACAGATGCAGTAATTCCTAATTTCGTAAGCCGCAACTGACATTCTGTAAGATAATATTGTTTGTATGAAATTTCCTGCTCAGGAACTCCTCTATTATCTAGAAATTCAAGAATTTGTGTAATTGATTTTGCGTTCATAAGTTTCAATTAATTTATCAAATGCAGCTACTCTAGCATTGTGGCCAAGTTCGGTATCCGGCTCCCACCAATATGCTTTACTTTCTCTATTCTTAGGAGCATTTAAGAATTTTCGATTAAATTCCGGAAACATTTCTACTATATCACGTTCGTCGTATTTAACAACTCCTCTTTCTGTACCAGCCATTGCATGTTCAAGACAAAAACACATTCCCCAATATTCTGGATGTTCAACAAATAATTTTTTACCTTGTTTAAGAATTTTAAGTTTTTCCGTATTCGTCATAAATTTTCAAAATTAAGTACCTAGACAGGGAATCAAACCCTGACCTCAACATTCGTAGTGTTACGTTCTATTCATTAAACTATCCAGGCATAATTAAACAACAATAATTTTATCCTCTTCCTTTAGGGGTTCTGCAGGAGTATTATATCCATGCAATTTACCGCATCTAACACACCATATTACACCATAAGAATTCTCTCTTGGTTTACATTTACCCTTAGCACAAAACTTAACAACTTTCATGTAATCTTCTTTATTCATAGCAACAAGTATATATAAAAAATCCCCGAACTTTAGTAAGTTCGAGGATTAATTATTAAATTATGTACCCCGTGATGGATTCAAACCATCGACCCACGCCTTAGAAGGGCGTTGCTTCTATTCACTGAGCTAACGGGGCAGATTAGCATGTTAAACATGCTAATTGTGTTCCTAACAGCACTCCTATGGAATTACCCAATGGTCTGTCGCCTATTCTAAGAGTAAGAGTCGAATAAGTCTTTCTTACTTGTAGTTTTAAGGCTCAGGGACTCTGGTTTGAACACATATAATATAGTCCCTTGTTATGTATGTTTTATTAGTTCATTCGGAAATAAATACCAGTAAGAAGGTTTAGATTGAGGCAGGAGAATTACGTCGTTAGTATCTACACAAGTCCACCCTTTTTCGTCAAAACGCTGAACAATAATGTTTCCACTATCAGAAAATTTTTCGTAGCCTACAACAACACATTCAATAGAAGTATCGTCTTCCAAGAAAGAAAATCGTTTACCAATTATATTAGGAATTTTATCTAAACTCCATATTACACCATAAGAATTCTTTCTTGGTTTACGTTTACCCTTAGCACAAAACTTAACAACTTTCATGTAATTTTCTTTTTATTATATTTATTATAAACTAAAAGTTTCACTAAACCATATATTCCAAGTCTTCCTACTTACATTGAATGCTTTTATACACATAGCAATTAAGAGAAATCCTAAATAAAAACAATTAAGCCCAGGAACAAGTATACATAAAAACGTGAGAGGATTAAATTTCAATTTTTCTAGCATAAATCCAAATATCATTACAGTAACAAAAGAAACTATAACAGATATTAAAATTATTACTCCAACTATGTCTGCCATAATTAAATTTTAGTTATTATAGTATTGTTGCCCTGGAGGAATACGATTCCCCAATTTCAGAACCAAAATCTGACGTGTTGCCAATTACACCACAGGGCAATAATAGGCTGCATATTACAGCCAAAGCCATTAAAATACATCACTTTTAAGTATGTCCACAATCCCGCTCTCTAATGCCTCTTCGTAAGAAGGATAGATATCTATGTTAATATCAAGCGATGAAGCTAATTTATTGTCTGGATAATACGAAGCATAAACAGAAAATCCCTGAAAGTGTAAATAGTCTTCTCTGTTTTCATTAAATTCAAAGACTGGACATACATAAACGCAAATAAATTTTTTAAGAAGCCATTTTATAACTTGCTCTTGTAATGGGGCTGTGCAAAAGTTAGAATAGAGAGATTTATTAGTATCTCCAATTTCAGACCTCTTCAGATACATACTTTCATTATGAATAGTATATCCCCACTCACAATAATCATTAAATCCTTTATCCTTTAACAACCATGCTGTTTCAGGACGAACATATTTTCTACTTAAGCCCATCTTTACTTATATATTCTTGACTAGCTCTAACAGCCAACTCGTCCGCTCTCGCATTATACTTATCTTCATAATGCCCTTTTACCCAGGCAATTTCTAAATCTTCTATAAGTGAACGTTTGCTGGCTACTACTTTGTCTAATTCAGTAAATAAATCTATATTCTTATTTCTTTTATTTTTTAGAAATCCAATATGTGAGCCCCCAATAGCATACATAGAATCACTAATGATAATTACATTATCAATAGGTTCTACAATACATTTCAAAGCTAAAGTAATGGCTTTTATTTCCATTCTATTATTGGTAGTATTTCTAAAGGCTAGAGAAAATTCAGAAATAACAGTATCTACTCCATCCTCCTCTTTTACAAAAACTACTCCGACTCCTCCCTGATTTCTATCAAAACTAAAAGCGCCATCAGTATAAATTCTAAGTTTTCTCATTTTCATTTTTCTGCAAAAGAAGATAAGCCTCTCTGCCAAGAATGATTGCTATCTTCAATAAATCACTCTCTTCATTGTCTATTAAAACAATTTTATCAAGTATATAAGCATTTAAATCAGTAAGGAGTACAGTATTTCCATGTATTTGAAGATACTTTTGTCTCCAAAATTCTATCTGTGATTTATATCTACGTATATTCCATTTTATAGGAGCCAACTCTTTATCTGGATTTATGTCTCCAAATCCATCTTCTTTAAATTGCTCACAAACTAGACCAATAAGAAATCCAAAATAGTATGCTTTTATAACATCTCCATTTATAAATGTAAACAACTCTAAATCATTAGTATACATTTCTTGAAGCAGCTTATCTTTATAATCTATAGTTACGTTTAACAGCATAAGTAAATAATTTAAGAGAGGAAGGCACCAGAATCGAACTGGATACCCTTTCGAGTACGAAACTACTTAGCAGGTAGCCCCTATCACCATCAAGGTTTACCTTCCAGTTACATTATTCAAGTAACTCAGTTAATTTATTAAGAATAATTTGATTCTGTTCAGCGACAGCAATCAAAGACTCCTTTTCTGCTAAAGCTGCATCAATTTCTTTTTGTTTTACATCAGCTTGATTCCTAGCTTGAGAAATTACATCACTAAGTCCATCAATTGTTTTCTTGAAAATTCCTAGAATGTTGCTAGCCTTTGAGGACAATTCTGAAGACGTAAAAGTTGAAGTTTTTGTAAAAATGCCATAATCTACATTTTAAGTTAAACAAAATATTACTTGTATCTGAGACCGGACTCGAACCGACACGCACTAAGTACACTACGTTCTAAGCGTAGCGGGTCTACCAATTCCCCCACTCAGACAGAAAACCGACGGACTTTCATATGTTCAGAGGCTATACGGGACGTCTAACTCCGCATAACATGATATTCAATGGAAGAATTTTGGGGATTCAGTCCGCCGGTGTATATTTTAGATGAGACTTTAATAAATCTTTATATGATTTATGATTGCAATATATGTGCAGATAAGCGATATATACATATTTATCTTGAACAATTTGAGGATATTTCTGTTGAAATTCATATACAGAATCAGTGTTTCCATTTACAAATTCAACATGATATTTTGCAACTGAATCATGTACAAAGATACTACTTTTTTCACATCGTACCAATGCAAAGACCATAAAAAATGTTAAAATCAATTTGTATATAAACTTTCTCATTTATCACAATCATTAGAAAGTCTACTTTCTATTAGAGAAATAAATTGTGGACTAATCCAACTTTTGGGATTTATTTCTGAGAAAAAACGTATATAATTGTCAAAAATGGAATCTTCATAAAAAATACAATCCACTTTATTAAGTTCAATCATAAAATCTTTTACTGACCTCTCATCAGGAAGGCTATCGATTATTTTATCCAATAAGGATTCTATTCTATACTTAGCAATTATTAAGAAGACTATAAATGCAATGGTTCTTAGCATTAAACAGGATATACATATTAATAGAATAAGTTTAATCATAAATTTAATAGCTTTATTAATTTTTGGTGGGCTCGGAGGGGATTGAACCCACATGCGACCAATTACGGTTTCTACTGGTTATGAGCCAGAGCCGATACGAGCCCTTAATAAAAAAGGCAGTTGTTACACTGCCTTTCATTTATATTATTTTACTCAGATTCTTCTTCAACACCCAAAACATCATAGTCCAAGCCACAAATATTTTTTAGTTCTTTAGGCATGTTTAGTTCGCTTTCAGGAAACCATGCATTATAAGTTTCGAGTGCTATTTTCCAGTCAATAAGGGCGTCACGAAGAGTACTTTTCAAATCCTGGATTTTTTCGCAAAATTCTCTTGGGTCAAAATCCTTATCTACTGGAGACAAAGAAGTAGTATTATTAATTGACAAATCCATTAGGCTAGTCAATTGATTTATTAAAGATAAAGCAGTTCTTTTGTACTCAGAAATAATTTGCTCCTGCTCATTCTTTACAGTATTAGCAATATTATTTGCTCTCACTTGTAATAAATTATTGCCGCTTCTAGATAACATTTTCTTAAAATTCATAAACCATTTTCAATTTTAAATATTCTACAAAACAATTAATCCCAGCAGTAATTAATTAAATTTCCATAAATAGCTTGGAATATTAAATCTCCAAATTGAGAACTTACATACAAAGCGGTTTCTCTATCTTTACAAGCAAACAAGCCGACAGCGGCATGGGCACCGCCGACCCCATAATAAGAATAGAAGTAGCCAAAACTAGCAGAACTACCATTAGAGGCGTCGCCGCCAACGAGGAAATACCTTTTTCCATTCAATGTAAAACTACGAATGATGTTCTTTTTTTCGCTTGCGGGAAGTTTACATTCCTCATAGAAACGCACCCATGGGTACCACATGTCTCCCTCAGTTAAACTAAATTCATGTCCTTCATTTAGAACCTTTAGGATAATTCTCAATTTCATAATTGCATTAAGTTGAGAATCGCTAAGACAGATTTTCTTATCTGCAGGTATATCAAGAATTTTACACGCATCTTCAAACGTCTTTACTTGTTCCCTAATATTAATGGGTACAAAAGTAATTGTTTGAGACTTTTCATCATACACACATTTCTTTCCTTCCGGAGCTTTTACTTTAATTTCAAATTCTTCCATATTAACATTATTAATAAAACATTTGAGCCACCTTAGGGACTCGAACCCTAAACAACCGCATTACAAGTGCGGTACTCTACCAATTGAGCTAAGGTGGCGGTTAAAAAACTATACCTCATAGTCTATTACCATAAATTAAGTACTCAAGTACGGATTCGAACCGTAATTCCACGATAGAAAGTCGTGTGTCCTAACCATTAGACGACAAGAGCATAGCAGAGCACATTTTAATTGGTTCATAAACCTAGTTATCCAAACCGCTGTATGTGCTCTTTATAATGTTATCCTTTAGGCTTAAAAATGAATTTAGAAAAATTTCCATCACACTCATATTCAACGTCCCATCCATTTCTTCTATATTCATATTCTACATTCAACCATCCATTTCTATAAATATCGTCTTCAGAAATTCCTCCAGGGATTGTACATACTTTAATAATTTCTTCTGTTACATCCTTTACATGAAGAATAACACAACAATCATCATAGTTTTTTATAAGTAAATTGTTGAATGCTTCAAACACGAAATCTGGGATAGATTTCAAATTCAGTTCTTTGGCTGCTTTTGGAGATAATATTTTCATAATATGTTAATTTTAATTGAGGAAGAGGTGGGACTCCAACTCACACACCGCTTTTATACGATTACTGGCGGTTTTCAAGACCGCTGCCTTAGCAATTAGGCTTACTCTTCCAAAATGGGTGTTTAATGGTAATCGAAACCATATCTATTGAACCACAATCAATTATTCTAACCGTTAAACTATAAACACCGTATTAGTGGACCTGAAGGGACTCAAACCCTCGACCTTCTGAGTGCAAATCAGATGCTCTAGTCAATCTGAGCTACAGGCCCTTTTCGAGATTTTCTTTTTAATTGGTGACATAGCTCGCAAATTTCCACTGTTAAGATTCCACAACTTAACAACACCAAATAAGTTTTTTTTCATGTACCGCAATTAATAGTTGCTTCCGCAAGAGCTGGCTTCAACTTAAACCTCGAATGGATTTTTCAACCTTGCTAGGTTAGTATTTTATTCCTGTAGGAGTCCAATCAAAATACATTTATTTTTCTACTATTTTAATATGGTTAACGTCTACATTAAATTTCTTGGCTACGTCTTCTAAAGTTACTTCCAACATGTTACGTGCCCACAACAGAGTATCTTTACTTGGGTCTGGAATTTGGGCTATCCTTTCCGCCGAGTCAGAATCCCAAATTTCTTCAATGTTGTTTTCTTGTCTACTTTTTTCAATTCTTTTTAAGTTGTCGTCATAGTATTCTAAAAACAATACTCCGTACGGAGCATCCTCTTGCAAAGGAACGAGAATATCAACTGTACTAGCTATAGAAGAATGAACAAACTTCCTTATAAATATATAAGAATGCCTACTTTTAGTAACGACTCTCATGCCGGTACGCAAATCGTCTTTTTTCATAATAACCTTTTTCATATACATATAATTTAAAGCGCGGGGAGGGGGGGACTCGAACCCGCTGTCTTCGGCTTAACAGGCCGCAGCTATATACCACTTAAGCTTCCTCCTCAATATTTAAAGTACAAAATTAAACTACATAAAATTAATCAATCCTAGGCATCGGATTATTCCCTAACATAAGGAACAATCCCTGTGGGAGTCCACATATAGCTTTGTGCAGCTAAATTGAAATACCACTTGACAGCTCTCTTTAAAAGATTTACTACTTTTTTCATAACTGTAAGGATTTAATTAATAAATAAAATATCTAATTACTTATTAAAGTAACTCATATTGCTGACTATCCCAGCCAACGCAACGATTCCAAAAATAATTTGTACCATAACAATAAAATTTAAGTTAAACAATAAATTTTGTGTGCCTGCTGGGACTTGAACCCAGGACCCACGGATTAAAAATCCGTTGCTCTATCCAGCTGAGCTACAAGCACAAACCTAAATTCCCTTTCGGGCAGAGTACATCGTTTAGCTGGGTCAAATTAAAAGTTTGATGCTGAAATAAAATTGCTGTAAGTACTCTTTATTATAATAACAAAAAATAAGAGCCCAGAGTGAGATTCGAACTCACGAAACAACGCTTTTGCAGAGCGCGGCCTTAGACCACTCGACCATCTGGGCATTAAGAGAACCACTTTCGATAGTCTTCTCACATACTAATTGAGTTAGTTCCCTGTCACACTTATGTGCCTTGTGCAGTTTCACCCACTGTCCAGGATACTTATTTCTTGTTGAATAAGTACGAAAAAGTCACCCAAGTTTATCGTCACACTTAGTAAACGGTGAGGTCGAGCGGGAAGGAATTGAACCTTCGACCCTTACCTTATCAGAGTAATGCTCTAACCAACTGAGCTACCGCTCGATTACGAGACTTGCTCATATGCGTCCATATAAGTAGTATCTCAACCTATCTTCTACTTCGGTCGTTGATAGGGGTAGAACTCCTCCTAAATTTGTGCATCCATATCCGAATTCGGAGAGGCAAAAGAAGGAAATATTTTTAATCCACTAATTTCCACTCAACATGAGTATCTCCACCTTGCTGGGGCGGAAGACATAAATTATAAAATTTAGAAGACTTCATAGCTTTACCAAGAGGAGACTCGGAAGTAAAAAAATTACCGTACATAGAAAGCTCTTTATTTATAGATTTTATTTCTTTATCAATTTCAATTCTTCTCTTATTTTTCTTTCCTAGAGGCACTTGTTCTTTTTCTAACTCGGCAATCTTGGTATATAAAGGCTTAATATTACTCTCGTATATTGCATGAGGGATTAAATTAAGGACCTGAGTTACTCCACTTAAGTATTTTAGTTTAACCTGCTGCATTTATTAAGTATTCGTTTAATTCTGATTCAATAACAGTTTTATTAGCATGTCTATTTCTCCGATTTTCATACTTACGTTCAAGCCGTTCCATTGTAGTTCTGTACGGAGGTGCAATTCTTTAAAAGCTTTGCATAAATAGAACTATCTAAGAATTCTGAAATAGATTCACAACGTTTCATTGCCTTATTTCTATATAAAGGACAATTATATCGGACATTAGATTTGATTCCTTCAATTGGAACATAAAACATTCCGCAGGAGTTGTAAACTTTCCTTGCCCTAGAAATCCATTTCTTTTTAGTACGCTCACGTCTTAATGCTCTATTCATAAATAGATTTAAATTAGTTAGTTGCGGGAGGGGGACTCGAACCCCCGAGGCTTGCGCAGAAGCTTATGAGACTTCCCAGATACCAACTTCTGACACCCCGCAATCATATTTATTCATTAAACATTCTAATTACTCGCAAAGGGATAACAGCTACATTCTCATAATAAGAATGTCCGTTTTGCTTTTTAATAAGGAGATTTAATCCATCCAACTCAATTTTTACACTATCCCAGTTCGGACTCTCTTCTATGATAGTAATTTTGGTAACTCTAGAATCGTTATAACGGATTATATAATCTTTTGTATTCATTATTGAATCCGCTTTAGACGAAGAACCACATTGAGTATAAGCGATTGCTACCAATTTTAGTTTTAGAATTAATTCATCGACTGGATACTGTTGGATAAACTTAAGATTATCTTCAATAATTGTACATAAATCTTGTTTCATAAAATACATATTTAATTTTTTTGAGCGGGTGAAGGGGCTCGAACCCTCAACTTCCAGTTTGGAAGACTGGCACTCTAACCATTTGAGCTACACCCGCAATTGTCAAATTGAATTACAAAGATATTATACTTTTATAAGTCTGCAAAATCTCAATCATTAAAAAATGTTAAAATAGACTATTCTCACGAACCGTCTATTTTAATAGTTATGGTATTAGCTGAACGGTCAGGATTCGAACCTGAGTGAGCTTCCGCTAATGCTTTTGGAGAGCATCCTCGTCGACCACTTGAGTACCGTCCAATAAACAGATGTCTTTTGTTGAGTTGTTCCATTATACATCAGATATTAAAAAATTGCTGTAAGACATCTTTAAATACAATTGTGGGCCCGGCAGGACTCGAACCTGCAGTCCAATTAAGGAGTAGATTTACAGTCTACGCGGCTACCAATTACCGGTTACGTGCCCGACAAACAGATGTGTTTAATTTACCATTTAAATATTTGTTTCTTTGCTGCACCACATCTTTATTCACTAATTAAAAGTCTGGATAGCAGGATTCGAACCTGCGGTCTCTTGGTCCCAAACCAAGCATCTTACCAACTCGACTATACCCAGATTGAAATCTTTATAGATTTCTCAAAAATTGTTCTAATGCTAGTGCAGAAGAACCTGCAACCAGTACTCCATTCTCATGTGCTTTAATCAAAGCATCGGAGACTTCTTTTACACTACAGTTAGCCATTATTTTATAAACGACCTCTCTTTTTTTGGTAGTCATTATAGTTTTGTAATGAGGAACTTTCTTCTTTACAGCCTCCCAGAAAGCAGTCCAATTGCTATTATCGAATTTATTGCAAGTTAAATCAGCCTCTTTCTTTTTGTTCTTTACAGTAGTCCTATTTGCTTTGACCTCGCTATTCAATTTCTGTATCTGTTTAACATATATATAATTGGATATAAAAGTCTTAACTCCTGCAAAATTAAACGTAAGAATTTGAGGGCCTTCTTTAACTTGTACTAAATATACTGTTTTAGCATTTAAAGGATTAACAATTTTTATGTGACAAGAAATGTTAGATGCTTCAGGAAAATGGTCGCTTACTCCAATTTTTAGGTCGCCTATTTTATAATATTGGCTGTTAGTAGTTGCAATATGCACAGAATCCGATTTACTCATAAGGGATTCTAGAAACTTAGTTAGCCTGGACATATCAATACAACCCTATTACTTGAGCACAAATAAATCGTTTTGTAAAGGTTTTCAGTTCAGTTTCTTCATCCTCCACATAACGTTTATATTCTGGATTCTCTTTCAATAATTCTAAAGCATCATCTTTGCTCGTGGACAAAACGACAGCCGTTCTAGGTCCAAGATAATAATTTGAAAATTTAAATTCGAATATTTCCATAATTTAATCTTTAATTAATTACTCGTTGCGGAGTGAAGAGGACTCGAACCTCTTTAGCCGGATTTTCAGTCCAGTGCATATACCATATCTGCCATCACTCCATAGTCGCAGGCATCTCAATCTCCGCTTTAGCCTGCGAATGCTACTTATTCTACTTTATCCTCAGAAAGAGTACTATTAGAAACGGATTAGGGTCGTACCTCTCTTTACTTTCAAGTCCTTTACATAGCTTGTTGTCTAGATAATAATTAGTCATAGTGTAAAAAATTTGCTGTACCTAATCCTTATAAAAGTAATTATTTATTATAAAGTTAGCATATTTAACAATTCTTGATTCATAGCTGCTTCAAACAACTCTTCAGCGTTACGTGGAACATTTTTAGTCGTAGTTTGTCCAGTTAAAAATGCAATACCTGAAGGGTCAAATCCACTCATATAAAACGTATAACCTTCATCACAAAGCGATTCGAACTTAGGACGAATTCCATCATCATAAAATCCGTTTGGAACGTCCCAGAGGACTATAGTAAAGGTATCTACAAACTCCTTAGAAAATGCTGTTCTCAAGATATCTCTGAACTGAGTAAAAATTGGAGAGTGTTTTGTAGTTCCATTAAACTCTCCATCAGAAATACAAACAATTCCTTTTGGGAAATCTTTTTCCTCATAGGTTTTTCTCATTTCTACTAGTAATTGTGCAACAGATAACAGATTAGTGCTGCAGAAGCCATTTCCCTTATAAGAATAAAATTGTTCGAAAGGAGTACTACCTTTCCAAGATTTTATTAAACACGTATTAGAAAATTCCAATACAGTATTTTTGAATGGCCCAGTAAGGAGATGAGAGAGATATAAACCTATTGACTTAGCAACATGATAAGCGCTGACTTTCAATCCTCTAGCAGTGCCAGTCATAGACCCAGAAGTATCAAGAACCGCAATCAATTCAGATTTTCTATTCATATTTTGTTTTGCGGTATCAATCAATTGCATAAATTGCTTGTTAATCGTTTCTTTCTGATAATTCTTAAGATTGGGAATTGCTGAAGACCATCCAATATCAGGGAATAATTCGTAAACAAATCCTGTGTATTTTGCAATTGGTTTAGATTCTAGCCATTTTTCGTAAGCTTCTTCAAGTTCATGATTTTCTAAAAACTTACTATTAGCAAGAAGACTTAGTGCTCTACCTGCAATAGAATTAAAATCAAGATTTTTATAGTCCTGACGACTAATAGCTTGTTGCCATTGATGAGCAGTACCAGATGCTTTGAGCTTACGATACGCTCTATAAGCTTCATGCTTGTCAGAATCAGTTTCTCCCATATCAAAAATTGCTTGTACAATTTTCTTTGCAATAAAGTTATTACACTGAGAACGAAGAGAAACACATTTAGAAGCTGGCTTTATTCTTGGAAGGTATTTCTTTATTAAATTACATTGGTCTTTATCACCTAAAGCCTTAGTAATAAATTTAATAATAAAGTCCCAATCAAGTACGCGACGAGCTATTCCATGGTATTCTAAATCTAATCTAAGAATTTCAAAAATGTCATCCCATGAACCTGCAACAATAAAGACAGGAAGATTTTTCTTAAAAAGGTTAGGGTGCTCTACAGCTAACCAAATTAATCGCATAAAAAACTCCGCTTTAAGTCCTTGTCCTCTTTGAACACTTAATTTCTTACCAGAAAATAATTTTGGATTTCTAGTAATTAAACGAATGTATGTACTTTCTTTTATAGTCAAAAGTGGGTCAATTCGATAAAGGGTTTGCATTGTTTTAGAAACTTCCTCAAATGTTCTAGGGTTTCTATAATTGGCAACCAATGCAAAATCATCAACAAAAGGATTTCCAGTCGTGGAATATTTTACACTTAGATTTCCGGAAAGAGTTTCGTGTTCTTTCTTAAACTGTTCCCTCTCAAAAATGTTATTAAACTTTGAAGAGGCAGAACCTTGTGTAGTTTCAGGAACTACATCGTAAATAGACGTTCTTTTTTCATTAAACATATTCGTTTACATTTTTAATTACATTTGTAGCCGAAGCGGGACTCGAACCCGCACGAGCATTTCTGCTCCTCAGATTTTAAGTCTGATGCGTACTGCCAATTTCGCCATTCGGCCATCCTTCTACTTTCTCAATGCTTTTTCAACATCGTCAGTACTAAAATATTTACTCCAAAATCGATTTAGTCTTCCAATATTTAGAATCCAATCACAAATATCATAATCGTTTACAAAAGTTTTAGGATTTGAGATTTCATAATCCATCACATCTTGTAACGTTAAGATTTCTTTTACTTGCCGTCTTTGACGTCTTCGAATTATACGATTATACCACGTATGTCCAGTTTTATCCTTTAAAATTGGATATTTTTTTCTACTTCTGCTCATAAGTGCCTTTGATTAATTATCGGACTGCAAAGATACGACAATTTTCAAAAAGTACAAACATCAATTAGTTAATTTTTGTGAATTCTGAGTTTTCATCTTTTATCCTATCCAATCCCACATATTTTATAACCGCAGAGTCATTGGAGGATTGAAATATTTCATAAATTTGATATTTAGTACCTTCAATGTAAAATAAATTCTGAGATTTATCGATAATAATCTCAGCACGCTTATGTGGAACATAAATTCCAAATCCGCAGAAACTTAGTATAGTTAAAAATATTCCTATCAATGACCCCAGCCAAAGTTTTAAAACCAATCCATAAATCCGAGGAGAGAAAGAGCTGCAGATTATCCATAAAAGTAAACACGAACACAAAAGAGAAACAGGTATTACAGTTCCCATAGTTTATAATCGTTTAAAGATTTCACAAAAAATCACATAGACCAGACAGAATCCGGCTGCAAAAGCGCAAGCACCTAAGATTCCAAATATAAAACTCATAAATACTTCCATACTTAGAATTCCTTTCTTGATTTACAAATGAAACTACCTATATAAAACACTGTAAGAAAAGCAATGATTCCACATCCTATAATTCCGTATACAAATAAAGAACATATGTCAAACAGAATAACAAGAGATACACTTACAGAAGCCAATAATGTCGAAAATGTACAGACTCCAATAATATACAAAGTCATTATCACAACTGGGTTATACTTGCAAAATAGACAAATCCTTTCTAATATCATTTTATGTTAGGATTAAATGTAACTTCTTTAAATACAACGTATGCTTTATCATCTTTCTCTTCAATACATCCATTATTTGCTAAGAAATTATAAATGTAAGTTAAAGGAATTTGATAAGAATCAGTGATTAACATTCCAAGATTGGAATCTATGTGATATTGCTCTTTTCTCTCTAAACGAGTAGGATTTCCGTTAACCCAAATTAAGCCAGATTCTGGATTTTCCTCATCCGGCTTAATTGCCTTGATATAAACAGAGTATCCTTCTTTAGTAAAATATACTTGTTGTATAACTGCCATTCAAAAAAAATTCTCTATATTATAAATCTGTTTCCTTTATTTGTTTATAAACTGAGTAAGGTATATGAGTGTAGTCATTCTGGTTTTTAGGGCGAATAGCTATCATTTCAGTTCCTTCTTTAGAGCGATATCGAATCCATTCAGTATTATGATTGTACTTATTGGGATTGATATGTTCAGGTTGGCAATACTCATGGGCACAAAGATGAGGAAGTACAACAGAAATTACTTCTCTGATTGGAATGGTAACTTCATGTCTCATAGGAATCCAATTGGCATAAGTGTTTACAGTATGCAACTTGACTCCTGGTTTAGCTTGCAATCCCTCATTGCTAGAAAAACGTACATAATCATGAGCTACTTGCATTTCTCTAGTTTTATCAAAATCGTAGTCTTCTAATTCTACTACGAATTTTCTATCATCTAATTGTTCTAGTATTTGCATCTTTATAAATGTTTTAGTGAAAATGGTGGACCTGGAGGGAATCGAACCCTCGTCCCAACAATGCTACATAACAAAATTACATGTTTCTCTATTTTATTACATCAGCTGTTGAGTTCAGCATGTAGATAGTTTTACTAGTCTTATCTTAGAACCAGGCTATTGAGCTGCAGCAGCCCGACCAGTACACTAAAAGCTAGTTTACAAACTACCAAAGTCATTCTTCCACCACTCCATTTACGTTGGAGAACGTCTATTTGTAACCCATAGATGGGTAGTGGAGATTCGGCTTTACTAACCTTGGTTTTCAAGTTAATGTTTCAATTGTTCTGCTATAACTTAGAGTACTAATATTATTTCCTCTAAGCTTCACTCTATACAATAAACAATCCTTTTCTGTTTCTAGGTCTCTCCTGTAACCCGGCTTAGAACTAAATTAATAGATAAACCAGCAGCTTAGGCTGCCATTCTGTAATCGCTTCTTTCAGCAGTTATTGTTTTCCTTCGTTTAAAGAGATTGCGCTCTACATGTTTTGTTATTTCGTCTATCACGGTCAAATCCAGTCAGGCCCCAAAACTGTTATTCTGAAACTTCAATTTCAGAATTAAGTTCTTCAATTATTGAATTTATAACCTCTAGAGTTTCTTGTGCGTCAATAACCTCGAACTTAGCTTCAATGAGATTTTCGATAACTTCTTTAGATTCCTCAGAAGGCAGGTCTTTATTCCCAAGTTTAGTATATAAAGTTTCTACCTGATTCTTCGCAGCTTCGAGTTCTTCCTCTTTGTTGACTTTAGCTAACTGTAGTTGAGCATTGATTCTTTTCTCTTTCGCAGCAAGAATAGCTCTATCAAGTTTTCCACCTAAAATTGCTTTTAATTTTTTCATCATATTCATATTTTAATAGAATGGTTTTTAATTCTTCTCTTTTTAAATTTCTTAGCAGGAATAAGCATAGTTGCTGTCCACGTCCATTTAGAGGTGGGGTCCCAGTCTATCCATACTACTTGTTCGCATGAATCTAGTAGGCTCATGACACGCGTAATAGTTCCAACACTGTTCTTATACTCCTCAATCATCAAAGAATTAATGCCTGATACTATGTTGCGTTTATTCCTTCGAAGATATGTGATAATTTCGGGTGCTTCAGGATTAAGTCTAACTTTATCTCCTACTTTAAACTTATTCTTTAAACATAACTCTGCATTTTCCATATTATAATTATTATTTAATCACAAAGAATACTCTATTTTCTCAAACCGAGATATTCTATACAAATCAAAGAATATACAACTTTAGGAGATTATAAATCAAAATCACTTAAGAATTCATCCGTATTAATAGATAAAGATTCTTCCTTGATAGATTCTATAAAAGATTCTACAACTCTTTGAATCTTAAAGGTATTTAATTGATGTTTCTTTCCCAATAAATATACTTTATCAATATAATCTCTAAGCTCTCTTGAATCTTCATGTGGAATCTCAGCAAGATTTATTTCAGAGTAAAAAAGCTCCGCAACTAAAATGCCAGGAAGATATTGTTGTATCTCTTCTTCAGATAAGATTTGTAGCCTACGTTCTAGTACTGTCATAATTCTCTTATTAAAGTAGCCATTTCGTCCTCGATATCATTTAGAACATCTTCATAAAGTTCGATAAAGGCTGCATTGATTTCACTTAGCTCATCAGCATCTCTAATAAGAGCTTGAGTCAATTTGGCTTTTACTCTTTCTTTTTGAGCTGATAATCTGTCTAATCTCTGTTGAATGTGTTCACCCTCCATTACAAGGGCAAACGTGATAGAAGTTACTCTTACTTGCATACTTTCTCTCCTTTCGTCCATTCTTCAAGAGTGAAATAATATTTGCGTTCCTTATCTTCTATTGATGAAACTTCTACCATTTGAGGAATAGCGTAGTATTTTTCAAATACATATTGTTCATCTTCGATGATTTTTGTTCCTTTTAGAGAATCAGAAATATCTGGCATTTTGTCAGTTGCTACAAGAATTGTATTAAGAGTTACAAGGTCTTGAGAAATACAATCGATGCCAGATTGTTCTACAATTCTTTTGATTGCAAAAAAACTAATTTGCTCATCAGCTATACAAATGTTGTTGATAAACAATGGAAGAATCTGTTCTGGAATGTTTACTGTTTTCATCTTGTTATTTTTTAATTAGTGAATTGCATTTTACACCTAAAACTTACAAATAGGAATTCTCTACTCTGGCGTTATGACTTTAGAGATCAATGTTGTAGTAGCTAAGCATTTACAAGGATAGTCCTAAACCTATTTGTAAGAAACTGGTGCCCTCAATGTCTTGGGAAGTTATTGAGTTTTTTGGGTTGAGTTATAATTTAATTAATCCAGAAATCATACAAGCTCCCGAATCTCTGTACATATATAGAGGCAGCCTTGTAGTTGTTGATTCGTCAGTAGATAAGAATTGTTTTACAAATTGTCTTGATTTTAATTCACATATATGTAAAGATGGGACACTATAACATTTTGGAATGTTCATAAATTGACTAAGAAATTCCAAAGTTCTTTCTAAACCCACATTTCTAAGACTAAATGTAAATGCAATATATTTGTTGTGAATTGCAGACTTTTTCATTTTATTGTAAATATATGTAAAGTCATCTCCACAAGTTACAACTGATTTGCAAAAATCACAATCTACAAAGGTGATTGGATTGTGGTTAGCTGGTTGAGAAGTAATTAAATCAAATTCTCCAACTAGCGAATTTCTACGAACTGATGGATTAACTGGGTTGTAATCAACTAATATCACTTGTTTGTGATAAGGTAAGATTTTCATATATTCTTCTGGATGAGTTCCAGCTAATCCTAAAATTGTTTTTGCTTTATCTATTCTAGAAAACAATCTACGTTGTACGAATCTTTTTACTTTTGCATCTAAGTATTGTTCCATCTTTCTTTGATTTGTTAATGATATTGATTGATTAGTTTCGGAATTAATTCCTACTTATAGCATCACCACGTAAAGGTTCAATCTTATTTGATGCCGGCTCTGTCTCAGAGCATATTAACTAACAGTAATCTATAATAAATTAAAAATTGGAAACAAATATGTGCAACAATTTTAATCCCGATAGATGAAATTAAAAAATTACGCTCTACATAAAATTTGCATTCTATGTAACGCTCATGGCTTAAACGTCTATTTATAGTCGCCATGACGACTGAAAATAAAAAATAGGATAAAAATAGAGCAAAAATAAGTTTGGATAGAGAAAAAATTCCATTTAGCTATAAGCAACGTTCTTGTAGGGAAAATCGGGAATTTGGAAAATGGGATAAAAATGAGGGAGAAAATGAGAATCCTCGCTCATTTATCCTTATCCTTCACACCCGACAAAGCCTGATTATTTTCCAAACTTTATCATTTATTTTTTTATGTAAAAGTATGTACATTAAAGGAAGGAATCCTCGCTCATTTATCCTTATCCTTCACACCCGACAAAGCCTGATTATTTTCCAAACTTTATCATTTATTTTTTTATGTAAAAGTATGTACATTAAAGGAAGG
>ENA-OYZU01000089-OYZU01000089.1-human-gut-metagenome-genome-assembly--contig:-NODE-89-length-19852-cov-4.765520_pt1 | contig 19852 bp, 19 predicted proteins | sample MGYA00244202_ERZ653488 | MGnify/ENA primary metagenome ERZ653488 (study PRJEB26926, sample SAMN06164972) | human gut metagenome | biome: ENVO:00009003; feature: ENVO:2100002; material: ENVO:00002003...
GCGTCAGATGTGTATAAGAGACAGGATAAGGATCAGAACGTGCCAAAGCTTTTTGGCGTGATAAAATCGTCACAGAGCAACGGGACAGCTCAGGCGGCGCATGTGGATACAGAGAAAAATGCAGAAGGAAGCAAAGGCGCTGGGGAAAAATAGCACATTGATTGACAGATGCATGACGGTGTTGTATGCTGGAAGTTAGAGATGACTAACAAAAAGCACAACCCGTCATGCATTTATTTTCGTACAAGCATTGCTTTTTGTAAAAAGCGCTATATAATAAAAGCATAACGGGGGCGCAGCCCGCATGAACAAGGGAAGTAAGCGCTTACATTAAACACAATGTCAAAGGAGAGAGTATACTATGTTCGGATTTGGTCAGTTGATCGATATCTTGAAGAAAGATCCAAAAAAAATTGTTTTTACAGAGGGAAATGACCCGCGTATTTTAGAGGCAGCATCCAGATTACTGGCAGGTACTTTCCTGCATCCGATTCTGGTGGGCAACCCGGATGAGATTTTAAAGGCTGCTGAGGAGAGCGGATTCAATATTCGTGGCGCTGAGATCATTGATCCGGCAAACTATGACAGATTTGACGAGATGGTAGATCTGTTCTGTGAACTCAGAAAGAGCAAAGGTGTGACACCGGAGCAGGCAAAGGGCATTCTGTCCCAGGCGAACTACTTCGGAACCATGCTTGTAAAGATGGGCGTTGCAGATGCACTTCTCGGCGGAGCAACCTACTCCACCGCAGATACCGTACGTCCTGCATTACAGCTGATTAAGACCAAGCCGGGCAACTCCATCGTATCTTCCTGCTTCATTCTGGTTCGTCCGTCTGCAACCGGTGAGAACGAGGTTCTTGCAATGGGTGACTGTGCAATCAACATCCATCCGACCGAGGATGAGCTGGTTGAGATCGCAGGTGAGTCTGCAGAGTGTGCGAAGATCTTCGGTGTAGATCCGAAGGTTGCATTCTTAAGCTACTCTACCTTAGGTTCCGGCAAGGGTGAGGATGTAGACAAGATGCGCAATGCAGCAGCAAAGGCAAAGGCAAAATATCCGTCTCTTCCGATCGAGGGCGAGTTACAGTTTGATGCAGCAGTATCCCCGCGCGTTGCACGTACCAAGTGCCCGGGCAACGAAGTGGCAGGACATGCAAACACCTTTATTTTCCCGGACATCAACGCCGGAAATATCGGTTACAAGATTGCACAGCGTCTTGGTAATTTCGAGGCATATGGTCCGATCCTGCTTGGCTTAAATGCGCCGATCAACGATCTGTCCCGCGGATGCAACGCTTCCGAGGTATATTCCATGGCAATCATTACGGCTGCACTGGCATAATCCGGACACTGCACAGAACAATAGAATGACAGTCATTTGTGGCATGGCGTGACGCTGTGCCACATTTTTTTGAGGGAAAAATGGAATCATTACTTTTTACCAGAGAAGATTTGAAAAAACTGATTGTACCGCTCATTATTGAGCAGGCGCTGGCATTGAGCATCGGACTGTTTGATACGCTGATGGTCTCCTCGTGCGGCGAGGCGGCGGTGTCGGGCGTGTCGCTGGTGGACAGCATCAGCACACTGCTGATCCAGATTCTGTCGGCGCTTGCAACCGGCGGCGCTGTGGTATGCAGCCAGTATATCGGCAAGAAGATGCCGGAACGGGCAAAATTGTCTGCCGGACAGCTGATGTTCATCATGCTGATGTCCGCGGGGACGGTGATGGTGGTCATCCTGCTGTCCTACCGCTTTTTGCTGCGGGCAATTTTCGGGCAGATTGACGCGGACGTCATGCAGAATGCGGAGATTTATTTTATCATCTCCGCCATATCCTACCCGTTTCTGGGCGTTTACAACGCGGGAGCGGCGCTGTTCCGGGCAATCGGAAACAGTAAGGTCAGCATGTATACAAGCCTGGTCATGAATGTGATCAATATCGGCGGCAATGCGGTGCTGATCTTCGGACTTAAGATGGGCGTGCTGGGAGCGGCGCTTGCAACGCTCACGGCGCGGATCGTATCAGCGCTTGTCATGGTTGTGCTGCTCTCGCGGAAGGACAACCCGCTGTGTATTGCGACGCCGGGTTGTATGAAGCCGCAGCGGGATGTGATCGGAAAAATTTTAAAGATCGGCATTCCGAGCGGTGTGGAAAACGGAATGTTCCAGATTGGAAAGCTTCTGGTGTCGAGTCTGACCGCGACGTTTGGCACGGCGGCGATCGCGGCGAATGCGGTGGCGAACAGCGTGGCGGGATTTGCCAATATTCCGGGTATTGCGATCGGACTTGCGATCGTGACGGTCATCGGCAGATGTATCGGAGCCGGGGAAAAAGAACAGGCGAGATACTACAGCAAGCGGCTGCTCGGTCTGGCTTATGCGGGAATGGTGCAGGCGGATCTGGCACTGTTTGCACTTGTAAAACCAATCATTGCCTGCTTCGCGCTATCGGCGGAAGCGGCACGGATTGCCACACAGCTTCTGGTAAGTTTCGCAATCTGCGCGGCGCTGATCTGGCCGCTCAGCTTTACCCTTCCGAATGTGCTGCGCGCCGCAGGGGATGCAAAGTACACGATGGAGGTCAGCGTTTTTTCCATGTGGGTCTTCCGTGTGGCAAGCAGTTACTTTTTTGCGGGAACGATGGGACTTGGCGTGCTCGGTGTCTGGATCGGCATGTATGTGGACTGGGGGTTCCGCACGCTGCTTTTCCTGATCCGCTACCGGCGCGGGAAGTGGCTGGAAAAGCGCGTGGTATGATGCCGCAAGGGAATTGATTCCTAATATTTTCTTATTTTTTGATAATAGAGTTTCATTTTTGCGGGAAATACGGTAGAATATCAGAGAAATACGTTCAGATGATGAGGATTTTGAAGAAATGTACAAGAATATGGGAAAAGTAAAACGCACACTGGAGGAGTATGCCATTCTGACGGTTGCCACGCTGATTCTGGTGGTGGGTGTTTATGTGTTCAAGTTCCCGAATAATTTTTCATTTGGTGGAGTCACGGGTATCGCGGTTGTCCTAAGTGCCGTTATGCCGGCAACTCCGGGAAATATCACATTTATCATCAATATGGCGCTGCTGGTGGTAGGATTTATTTTCCTCGGGAAAAGTTTTGGCATCCGCACCGTGTATGTGAGCGTGCTGATGTCTGTGGGGCTAAGCCTTGCGGAAGTGTGGTTTCCGATGGAGCATCCGCTGACGACGCAGCCGGTACTGGAACTGATGTATGCGATTGTGCTGCCGGCGTTCAGTGCGGCGATTATGTTCAATATCGGAGCCTCCGGAGGCGGTACGGATATTATCGCCATGATCCTTAAAAAGTATACGAAGCTGAACATCGGAGGCGCGCTGTTTCTGGTGGATCTGGGGATTGTCATAGCTTCGTGTTTTGTGTTTGATGCACAGACAGGACTTTGTTCGCTCTGCGGACTTCTGGCAAAGTCGCTCGTTGTGGACAATGTCATTGAGAGTATCAACCTGTGCAAGTATTTTACGATCATTTGCAATGATCCGGAGCCCATCTGTGATTTTATCACGAATGAGCTGCACCGCAGTGCGACGATCTATAAAGCCGAGGGGGCATATGAGCACAACCAGAAGACGATCATTATCACTATTATGAAGCGCTCCCAGGCGGTAGAATTACGAAATTATATCCGTATCCATCAGCCGACGGCATTTATTGCCATCACGAACAGCAGTGAGATTATCGGCAAGGGATTCCGCGGATTTAATTGATATCAGGAAGGAGAAAGTTTTTTATGAAAATTTGGGAAGACGAAAAGCAGTGCTATATCCGTGCTGCCATGGAGAAGAATTCAGAGGCGGAGAACGAGGCGCTGAAGGCACAGCTGGATGCGATCGACTGGTCTGTATTAGAGCAGATTGAGCGCAAGGAGACCGTGAACGAGCGGGGCGTATTTGCACCGCTTGAGGCGGTTGAGACAGATGAGATTGAGCGCCGCAGGGACGAGTTCCACGAACTCGGAATCAAGGCGATCCGGGAAGGAAAAGTCGGAGCGGTTCTTCTGGCGGGGGGACAGGGAACACGTCTCGGACTGGACAGACCGAAGGGAACACTCAATATCGGAATCCACCGGGAGCTGTTTTTGTTTCAGCAGCTTATCCGTAATCTGATGGACGTAACGGATGAAGCTGGCGCTTATGTTCCGCTTTATATCATGACAAGCAACATTAACCATGATGACACGCAGGCATTTTTTGAGGAGCACAGTTTCTTTGGCTATCCGAAGGAGTATGTGAAATTTTTCGTGCAGGAGATGGAACCTGCCTGTGATCATCAGGGGCGCGTATATATGGAGTCCCGCACCAGGGTTGCCATGTCCCCGAACGGCAATGGTGGCTGGTTTGGTTCCATGGTGAATGCAGGGCTGCTCTCCGACATCCGTTCCCACGGGATTGAGTGGATCAATGTATTTGCTGTGGACAACTGCCTGCAGAGAATCGCAGACCCGCTGTTCATCGGTGCAACGATTGCCTACGGCTGTGAGAGCGGCGCGAAGGTTGTCAGAAAGGCAGCGCCGGATGAGAAAGTGGGGGTGCTCTGTACCGAGGACGGCAAGCCGTCGATCGCGGAGTATTACGAGATGACGGAAGAGATGGCGACTGCACGGAAGGCAAACGGCGACCTGCTCTATGGATTTGGTGTGATCCTGAATTACGTTTTCTCAGAGAAGCGTCTGGAGGAGATCGCAGATGCACATATGCCGATCCATGTGGTAGAGAAGAAGATTCCGTATATGGACGAATCCGGCAGCCTGGTGAAGCCGGATGCACCGAACGGATACAAGTTTGAGACGCTTGTCCTCGATATGGTACACATGATGGCGGACTGCGTTCCTTACGAGGTCGACAGAAAGCGAGAATTTGCGCCGATCAAGAATCTGCACGGCGTGGATTCGCTCGACAGCGCCCGCGAGCTTATGCAGGGCTGCGGCATCGAATTGTAACATAAAACGGACGAGCTTCCCGGCGGGAAGTCCGTCCGTTTTTGGCGCTGCAGAAGATTTAATAAATATTTTATGGGGATTTAACGGCGGGTTCATGAATGTCTGCTATAATAGTTCCAGATAGTGGAAAACAGACAATGGAGGTTTTTATAAATTGGAGGAACAGGGGAAGCAGCAGGAAATAGAAATCGAAGAGGTGACCGCACAGGAGAATGTGATCGCGGTGCGGGATCTGGTGCCGATGCGTGCGGCGATGGATGACAGCATGGAGCGGATCGCAGATATGAAGGACCAGTTTTCACAGACGATCGATCCGATTCTGCGCATGTACAATGCGGCGATGTGTGCGACGACGGCAAGGCTTGAGATAATAGAGGACGAGTTCAAGTACCGGAAGCTGCGCTGCCCGATTCACCATATTGATACCCGGCTGAAGTCGGCGAAGAGTATTCTGGGCAAGCTGCAGAAGAAGGATCTGGATCTGACGCTGTCGGCTGCCTGCAACAACATCTACGACATCGCGGGAATCCGTGTTGTCTGCTCCTATATCAAGGATGTTTATCTGATCCGCGACCGTCTGATGGCGCAGGATGATATTATGATTATGCAGATCAAGGATTACATAGAGACGCCGAAGGAGAACGGTTACCGGAGTCTTCACATGGTCATCCGGGTGCCGGTATATTTTATGAACAAGAAGCAGCTGGTGCCGGTGGAACTGCAGATCCGCACGCTGGCGATGGATCTGTGGGCGAGTCTGGAGCATGACATCAAGTATAAGTGTCTGTATCAGGCGGAAACGGAGGATTTCTCCGAAGAACTAAAGGAATGCAGCCGGCTCATCTACGAGGCGGAGGAGAAAATGGAGATCATGAACCGTACACTGGAAGCATAGCGGGAGGCGCGGGCGATGAAAGGGAAACAGAATCCGGTCGAAAAAGAATGGGCAGCGGTTGTCAAGGCGGAGGAGCGCTTTTTGCGCCATGCCATGCCGGCGCGGACGGCGGGCTGGCAGGAGAAGATCACGCGCTATGTGCCACAGAAGCTGGAGACGACTCTGCACACCGCATTTTACAAAGCGTTTGAACTGATCTTTGACAGGGGAACGCCGGTGATAGAGAAGACCTATCAGAGGGAGAAAAAGGAGAAGAATTATAAGATCAATGCTTACACCGCAGAGGTGCGTGACACGAGACATGCCCTGCGGGCATTTGGGAGAGAGGCGGGCGCCAGCCGGAAACTGAATCTGGCGGTATCGGCGGTGGAAGGCGTCGGCATGGGATTTTTCGGTCTGGGTCTGCCCGATATACCGCTGTTCCTCGGCGTTTTGCTGAAAAGCATCTATGAGGTCGCACTCAGCTACGGATACACGTATGACACGCAGGAGGAGCAGATCTTCATATTAAAGCTGATCGAGACGGCATTGTCGCACGGCGAGCAGCTTGCCCAGAACAATATGGAGCTGAATCTGTGGATGCGTGAGGAGCGTACGTTTTCCATTTCCAGAAACGAGCAGATCCGGCGCACATCGGATGCACTGGCGGGAGAACTGCTGTATCTGAAATTCGTGCAGGGACTGCCGGTGGTCGGTATGGTTGGCGGAGTTTCTGATATGGTTTATCAGAAGCGCATCAGCGATTATGCAGCAGTTAAATATAAAAGACGTTTTCTTGAGACAAAGAGGAAGACCGGGGAAGAAAAGAGACATCCGGCAGGATAAGTTTGCGGATGGCATGCAGAAGGGGAAGCCGTTATTCGGCTTCCCCTTCTGCGACAATATCCTCAAGAACATGAATCAGGTCATACATGTTGTTGAGACAGACATTCCGTTCCAGAATCAGATTTTTCAGATCAGCAGACAGGGTATCAAACCGGTCGCGGATCTCGGGAGATACATAAGATGCCATAAGATTACCTCACTTTTTCATACTTCAGAAAAAGTATGAGCATCCGGAGAGCTTTTTATGTGTAAAAAATGCCGTAAAGGTGGTATGATAGTGGAGAAAAAGTGGAATGGAATAAGAGTATGAATGAGAAAATTTACTGCCGGATCAGGCGTGTGCGCGCGGTATTGCTGACATTTTTCCTGACGGCAGCAGTTGTTTTGACAGACGCACAGAACATCCGGGAAAAGGAATACGAAAAAACAGAGATCATATACTGTATTGGGGACAGTATCACATACGGCAGCGGTCTGGAGGACGAGGAACGGCTGACGAAGTCGTATCCGGCGCAGCTTGGAATCCTGCTTGGCCCGCGCTACCTCATTTTCAATTACGGCGTGAGAGGAGCAACCCTGCAGGATCTTTCCCGGAAAAGCTACCGCAACATGGGGTATCTGAACGTGATAGAGGCGCAGTCCCCGGATGTGGTGATTATTATGCTGGGAACCAACGATTCCAAACAGAAATACTGGGATGCAGAGAGGTATGAGGAACAGTATCTTGCATTGATTGACGAACTTCACAATCTGCCGGGACATCCGTATCTGTATCTGATGGCACCGCCGGAAGCATTTCCTGCGGAGGAGGGAGAGATCCTATACGGGATTAACAATGATGTGATCGGAGGAGAGATCCGGAACCTTGTGCCGGACATCGCGGAGCAATCGGGCTGCGGAACGCTGGATCTCTACGCGCTGACGCAGGATCACCCGGAATATTTCGTGGATGGAATTCACCCGACCGAGGAAGGATATGCGCTGATTGCGCAGATGGTTGCGGATCAGATCCGGGCAGACCGGAATGCGGGCGTGTGGTGACGCGGTTAAAAAAGGGCTTCAAAAATTACAAAAAATATGATATAATGAATCCATTCATCTGAAACGGAGTATGGCGTAGTTTGGTAGCGCGCACGGCTGGGGGCCGTGAGGTCGCAGGTTCAAATCCTGTTACTCCGATTCCTTGGCAGGGGCACGGCAGGCGAAGCGATCCGTCTGGCGGCTTAAGAAAGAGAGAGACCGTATATTGCGGTGTCTCTTTTTTATGTAATAGGAAACTTCGTTCCTAATTACACAAAAACGTTCCGCGGGGATGTGCAGCTCGCGGTGAGGTACATAATGCTTTGCATACCGCTCGGGCGCAAGTGTGCGGCAAGCGCACACTTTGTTTTTAGGAAAAAAGAAAGACATAGAAAAACCCGGCAGAATCAATTTATGATTCTGCCGGGTTTTGTGACAGCGGAGACGGCGGGATTCGAACCCGCGTGCCCCGGAGGGCTAACGCATTTCGAGTGCGCCCCGTTATGACCGCTTCGATACGTCTCCGAATGAATGTCTCACAGAGGATTCTACTGTGAGACACTCGATTAGTATATCATATCTGGTTGATTTTGCAAGATGCTTTCGCGAAAAGTCTTGAAATAAGTTTTTTCGGGAGATACTATTTTTATAGCATAACAGGAGGGTAAGGTATGGAAAATAAGACACGGGAAGCAATCCGGTTTGAGGGAAGCGTGCAGGGAGTTGGATTCCGCTACCGGATGTCACAGCTTGCAAGGCACTACGATGTGACGGGATGGGTCAGAAACGAGTATGATGGAAGCGTCTCGGCAGAACTGCAGGGAAGACGGGAGGCAATCGATGAGATTATTGCGCGCCTTCGGGAGGATTCCTATATTTATCTGGACAGAGTGAGCCGGCAGAAACTCGAATTAAACGAAGAGGAGCGGACATTTTCCGTGCGTTATTAGGCGCTGCAGCGCGCTGGTGCTGTGAAACACAGTTGCAAAATGGCGGCGAAGAGGGTAATATTCTATATAGAAAAACTGCGGTCCGGATGCGGACCCACAGACCATGAACGGATGGTACGAAAAGACGGAAACAGGAGGAGAAGCAGATGAAGAGAATCGGTATGTTGACGAGTGGCGGAGACTGCCAGGCATTGAATGCTGCCATGCGCGGTGTTGTTAAGGGACTCAGCGAGAACGTGGATGAATTGGAAGTATATGGTTTTTTGAATGGCTATAAAGGTCTGATTTACGGGGACTACCGGCTGCTGACATCCGCGGATTTCTCCGGTATTCTGACGAAAGGCGGCACGATTCTCGGATCATCGCGACAGCCGTTTAAGCAGATGCGTGTGCCGGATGCAAACGGACTGGACAAGGTGGAGGCGATGAAGGCGACCTACCACAAGCTCAACCTGGACTGTCTGGTGATCCTCGGAGGAAACGGAACACAGAAGACGGCGAACCTGCTTCGGGAAGAGGGGTTAAATATTATCCATCTGCCGAAGACGATCGACAACGATATTTACGGGACGGACGTCACATTCGGATTTCAGAGTGCCATCAATATCGCCACAGATTGCATTGACTGTATCCACACGACGGCAGCGTCCCACAACCGCGTCTTTATTGTTGAGGTCATGGGGCATAAAGTCGGCTGGCTGACGCTTTATGCTGGCGTTGCGGGGGGCGCGGATATTATTCTGCTTCCGGAAATACCGTACGACATCGAGAAAGTGATTGCCGCGATCAACAAGCGCACGAAGGCAGGAAAAGGATTTACCATTCTTGCGGTTGCCGAGGGAGCCATCTCTAAGGAGGATGCGGCGCTCTCCAAAAAAGAGTACAAGGAAAAAGTGGCAAAGCGGAAATATCCGTCTGTTTCCTACGAGATTGCAGACCGTATATTCAAGGAGACCGGTGTCGAGGTGCGTGTGACCGTGCCGGGACACACACAGCGCGGTGGAAGCCCATGTCCGTATGACCGTGTGCTCTGCACGAGACTCGGTTCGGCAGCGGCAAAAGCGATCATGGACGAGAACTACGGCAACATGGTTGCCATGGTCAATGGCAAGATCAAATATGTACCGCTCGGAGACGTGGCGGGCAAATTAAAAACGGTCGATCCGAACGACCAGATGATAAAAGAAGCAAAGCGGATTGGAATCAGCTTTGGAGATTAAGGTGAGGGAAAAGCATGTCATATCAGGCATTATATCGTAAGTTCCGTCCGCAGGAGTTTGACGATGTAAAAGGACAGGATCATATTGTAACAACGTTAAAGAATCAGATTAAAGCAGACAGAATCGGACATGCTTATCTATTTTGCGGAACCAGAGGAACGGGAAAGACGACGATTGCCAAGATTTTTGCGAAGGCGGTCAACTGTGAGCATCCGGTGGACGGGAGTCCGTGCGGGGAATGTCCGACATGCAGGGCGATTGCGGCAGGCAATTCCATGAACGTGATTGAAATCGATGCGGCTTCCAACAACGGCGTCGACAACATCCGCCAGATCCGCGAGGAGGTGGAGTACCGTCCGACCGAAGGAAAATACAAAGTCTACATTATCGATGAGGTGCATATGCTTTCCATAGGAGCGTTCAATGCACTGCTTAAGACCCTGGAGGAACCGCCGGCGTATGTCATTTTTATTCTGGCGACCACCGAGGCGCACAAGATTCCGATCACGATTCTATCACGGTGCCAGCGCTATGATTTCCGCAGAATCTCGATCGACACGATCACTGCCCGCCTGCGGGAACTGATGGATGCGGAGCAGGTGACGGTGGAGGACAGGGCGCTGCGCTATATCGCCAAGGCGGGAGACGGCTCGATGCGTGACGCGTTAAGCCTTCTGGATCAGTGTATCGCTTTTTACCTGGGACAGGAGCTCACTTACGACAAAGTGCTGGATACGCTCGGAGCAGTCGACACAGAGATTTTCAGCCGCCTGCTGCGGCAGATCCTCGATAAAAATATCACGGGGGCAATCCAGACCGTGGAGACGCTCGTGATCGAAGGACGGGAGTTAGGGCAGTTTGTCACGGATTTCACATGGTATCTGCGCAATCTGATGCTGGTGCAAAGCTCGGACGATATGGAGGATGTGCTTGACATCTCTTCGGAAAATCTGGCGCTCCTGAAAGAAGAGGCGTCTATGGTGGACGCCGATATTCTGATGCGCTATATCCGCATTTTCTCGGAGCTTGGCGGCCAGATCAAATATGCCAGCCAGAAGCGGATTCTGATTGAAATTGCGATAATTAAGTTATGTAAACCGGAAATGGAAAAAGATTACACGTCCCTGGTGGACCGCATCGACAGCCTGGAGAAGAAACTGGAAAAAGGCGTTGTGATGGCGGCACCGGGGAGTGCCAGGCAGGGCGTAGGTGGAAGCGCGCAGGGGGCACAGGGAGGCTCGCTGCCCAAGGCAGAACTGCCCAAGGCGATTCCGGAGGATGTGAAGCAGGTGCTGACAAACTGGGGCGGCATCTTATCGCAGCTTACCGGCGTGACAAAGACGTATCTTAAGATGGCGACCCGGTCGCTCGGACCGAACGGGGAACTGATGCTGGTGTTCGATGACAAAAACGCTTATGAGTACGTCGAGCAGAACCGTTCGGATTGCCAGGACGCATTAAAAGCGGCAGCGGCGGATCGGATCGGCAAAGAGGTTGCGATTCTGGTGAAGTTAAACGATACGGGGCATGCCAGTGACGAGGTCTATCCGGATCTGGGCGCGCTCATCCAGATGGACATCGAGGAAGAGGATTTTTAAAGCTGGACGAATCACACAATTTATATTATGATAGATGGAACAGTCCTAAGAGAAAAGCAGGAGGAAGCAGACATGGCAAAAAGAGGTGGATTCCCGGGCGGTATGCCGGGTAATATGAATAACCTTATGAAGCAGGCGCAGAAAATGCAGCGCCAGATGGAAGAGGCTCAGAAGGAGTTAGAAGAGAAGGAAGTGACTGCGGCAGCGGGCGGCGGAGCTGTGGAAGTGACGGTATCCGGCAAGCATGAGATAACGAAAGTAAAGCTTTCCCCGGAGGTTGTGGATCCGGATGACATCGAGATGCTGGAGGATCTGATTATGGCGGCGGCAAACGAGGCCTACCGTCAGTTAGACGAGTTTTCCCAGAGTTCCATGGCAAAGATTACCGGCGGCATGGGCGGACTTGGCGGAATGCCATTCTAATAGAATTTATAACTGCACCTGTGTGGCGATCGCGCTGTACGGGTGCAGTTTTGTTTTATGGCACTGCAGCTTTAGCGGGTAAATACCGTCTGCTGATAAGCAAGGCGATGAGAAGATCACGACTTTTGCTTTCAGGCAGAATGCATATGGAAATTCTGTTCAAAAAATGTGGCATTTCTGCCTGAAATCAGTATGACGTGCTTCTTAACATTGCTTATCAGCAGACGGCAATGTCTATCTGATGCGGCAGTGCCATGAAACAAGAGCAACCTGCGTGGGGGCACATGGTGCTCAGAGCTTTGCCTTGAATACCTCGTCGGCGGGATAGCCGCCGGCGCACTTCTGCATGCCGCGCTGGATGCTGTCGGCGGAGGTACCCCAGTCCTTGTCCTTGTTGCGGTAGTCGTTTTTCTCGACAAACCAGGACACTTCCTTCTGGAGCCGGTCGAGATTGTCCTGCATCATCGAGAAGGCTTTGGGATAAAACTCTTTTTTCTCGTCATCGGTCAGCTTGTCCTCGGCTGCCTCGATCAGGTCGCCGAAGTGCGGCAGGCAGAATCCCCTGCTTTTTTCAAAAAGTGCGCGGAATTCCTCATTTTTCTTATACAGGTCGAAAAAAGTATCCAGATAACGGCCGTAGATCTGATGGAAATGGTCGCAGACATAGCAGTCGGTGGTCTTGGCGGCAATCCATGCGCCGAGAGGCGTTTTGGGCGCATTCCCGGATGAGACATCCGTGTGCTTCATGCGTTTGATAAAGCTGGATTTGCCGGGCGTAAAATGTGTCAGCTCATCGCCGAGCTCCTGGTTCAGCTTTTTTAAGTGTGTGCTTAAGATCAGGGCGTTGCCGAGCCGGTTGCCGTAGTCGTACATCATCTTGAAGTGGTGGCGGCAGAAACCGGTGGCGTCTGTTTTGGCACGGATATCATCCTCCATATAGGCAGAGCCGAGGATGAAGGAGATGGCATGCTGCTCGGCCTCGCGTTCCAGGTAGCAGAAAGGGCATTCGTCGTCTGCGTGGAAGGCATTCATCAAAGGGATGGTTGCAATCGTTTCTTTCATGGTAATCTCCGTTTCTTTTCATACAATCTGTGAATAAATCCAGTATAGCATACCAGAGGAAGAAAAATCAAAACCGCCTTGTAAAATGCGGCGTTATCAAGTAATATATATAAGGCTGCAGGGAAAGCCCGGCAGTGTTGACAGGAAGTTTGAGGGAGAGAATGGAATACTATAGCAGACAGATCAGCAAGTTAATACAGGAATTATCCGCCCTGCCGGGAATCGGCACGAAGTCTGCACAGCGTCTGGCATTTCATATCCTGAATATGCCAAAGGAGCAGGTGGAGGAGCTTTCTTCTGCGATTTTGGACGCAAAGCAGAATGTGCGGTATTGCAAGGAATGTTTTACGCTGACAGATGAGGAAATCTGTCCGATCTGCAGCGACAGTTCCAGGAACCATAAGGTCATTATGGTGGTGGAGAACACGAGGGATCTCGCGGCATACGAGAAGACACAGAAGTATGACGGGGTATATCATGTGCTGCACGGCGCGATCTCACCCATGCTCGGAATCGGACCGGGGGACATCAAACTCAAAGAACTGATGCAGCGCCTGCAAAAGGATGTGGATGAGGTCATCATTGCGACGAATTCCAGCCTGGAGGGGGAGACGACGGCAATGTATATCAGCAAACTGATCAAACCGACCGGTATAAAAGTTACGCGGATTGCGAGCGGGGTGCCGGTGGGCGGCGATCTGGAATATATTGATGAGGTGACGCTTCTGCGCGCGCTTGAGGGGCGCACGGAACTGTAGTGACCGCATGAGAAAAGGATGCAACTGTCCGGCATCTGGACCGGGCGGATGACAATCAGATATAAGAAAGGACCATGACACGACATGACGAATCTGGAACTTCAAAAGACAGCAAATGAAATTCGCAAAAGCATTGTAACAGCGGTGCACAGTGCAAAAGCGGGACACCCGGGCGGATCGCTCTCGGCGGCAGATATTTTCACATATCTGTACTTTGAGGAGCTGAACATTGATCCGAAGAATCCGAAGATGGCGGATCGTGACCGGTTTGTGTTGTCCAAAGGACACACGGCACCCGGACTTTACGCTGCGCTTGCAGAACGTGGATTTTTCCCTAAGGAGGATCTGGTGACGCTGCGCCACACAGGATCCTATCTGCAGGGACATCCGGATATGAAGCATATTCCGGGCGTGGATATGTCGAGCGGTTCTCTGGGACAGGGGCTCTCGGTGGCAGTGGGAATGGCTGCGGCAGGAAAGTTTGATAAGAAAGATTATCGTGTATATGCACTTTGCGGTGACGGAGAGATCCAGGAGGGACAGATCTGGGAGGCTGCCATGTGGGCAGGATTTAAGAAACTGGATAATCTGGTGGTAATCGTGGATAACAACAACCTTCAGATTGACGGTTCCATTGACGCGGTATGTTCTCCGTACCCGATCGACAAAAAGTTCGAGGCGTTCAATTTCCATGCGATCAACATCAACGGAAATGATTTCGATGAGATCCGCGCGGCTTTTGCGGAGGCACGGGCGACCAAGGGAATGCCGACGGCGATTATCGCAAAGACATTAAAGGGAAAAGGTGTTTCATTCATGGAGAATGCCGTTGACTGGCACGGAAAAGCACCGAATGATGATGAATATAAGATCGCAATGGAAGATCTGGAAAAGGCAGGTGCAGCATTATGTCAGAATTAGGAAAGAAGATTGCAACCAGAGAGAGTTACGGCAACGCACTGGTAGAGCTTGGAAAAGAGCATGAAGATCTGATCGTGCTGGACGCGGATCTGGCAGGTGCGACAAAGACCGGCATTTTTAAGAAGGCATTTCCGGAGCGCCACTGGGACATCGGTATTGCCGAGGCGAATATGACAGGAATCGCGGCAGGTCTTGCAACCTGCGGAAAAGTTCCGTTTATCAGTTCTTTTGCGATGTTTGCGGCGGGCAGAAATTACGAGCAGGTGCGCAACTCGATCGGTTACCCGCACCTCAATGTGAAGATCGGAGCGACCCATGCGGGAATCTCCGTGGGTGAGGACGGAGCGACCCATCAGTGCCTGGAGGATCTGGCTTTGATGCGCGCGATCCCGGGAATGGTCGTGCTCAATCCGGCGGACGATGTGGAGGCGCGTGCGGCAGTGCATGCGGCGTATGATCACGTGGGACCGGTGTACCTGCGTTTTGGACGACTGGCGGTTCCGGTGTTTAATGACGAGGCGACCTACCGGTTTGAGATCGGCAAGGGAATTGTGTTAAAAGAGGGAAAAGATGTCTCGGTATTTGCAACAGGATTGTGTGTGAACGAGGCGAGAGAGGCGGAGAAGCTTCTGGCAGCAGACGGTATTGATGCGGAGATTATCAACATCCATACGATCAAGCCGCTGGATGAAAAGCTGGTGCTGGCGTCTGCAGCAAAGACCGGAAAAGTAGTAACGATCGAGGAACATTCCGTGATCGGCGGACTGGGAAGTGCCGTATGCGACGTCCTTTCTGAGAAGCAGCCGACGAAAGTCATGAAGATCGGTATCAACGATGTGTTCGGAGAGTCCGGTCCGGCTCTGGAACTGATTCAAAAGTATGGACTGGATGCACAGAGCATCTACGAGAAAGTAAAGGCGTTTGTAAAACAGAATTAGAGAAAAATGCAGATAAGGCCGCGGGGATTGTAGCTTCCCCGCGGCTTTTGTGATTCCGGGAAACGTTTTGCCAGAAGAGACGGAAAGCTGTCGAAACATTTTTTCGGACAAGCCCATAATATTTCAAAATATGCAGAGGGCTTGTGGTACGATTTCCCCGAGAAAAGGCTGTAAAATCCATGTGCGCGTATTGCGCGGATACGCAGCCGGATGCGGAAAGGGGAATCGTGTGGCATGATAGAGATTATTCACCAGGAACAGACGGAAGAAAAGGTACAGAGGGAACTGCCAAGAGAAATCAAACAGATCGGGTCGCCGGATGCAGGGGAACGGATTTATGTGGAAGATACCGTGTACCGCAGAATGCATCCGCATGGCGGCGTGGAAGAAAAAACGGCATATGTGCTGCTGGGAAAATTTGAGAACTGCATGGGCAGAGAGTGCACGTTTGTGGAAGCGGTTATTCCGTTGAATGAAATCCTGTTTGACCGGGATATTCCGGTCTGGGACGATCACACGTGGGCGTACATATATAGGCAGTTAAAGCCGGAGCATGATCCGTTCGTGATTGTGGGATGGGCGCTGGATATCAAGGGACAGCTCCCCAATATGACAGCGCATCTGGAGGCGCTGCATCAACGGAATTTCGGTGGAAAGCGCCAGATTCTTTTTCTGATGGACAGCCTGGAATGTGAGGAGGCGGTCTACGGCAGCCGGAACGGGCACCTGTACAGAAGAGATGGATTTTACATTTATTACCAGCACAGGCAGGTGCCAGAGGAGAACGACCTCTGGAAAAAAGAGGAAAAAGAATTTTACCGGGAAATGGATGTGGAAGGGGAAGAGAAGCCAAAACCGGCAGTGCCAGTAAGCGCCGGGGAGCGGGAAGCACCGGCAGACATGGAAAAAACGTCGGACGATAATGAAAGTGCAGGAATATACCGAGGTCTTTACCGCAGGAGGATACAACAGGAAGCCGGGCGGCAGGAGGCCCGGGAAAGACCCGCGTATGCAGCTACAGTTTTGCTGGGGGCGGTTGTGTGCGTGCTTGGTGTGACCGCATATCTGAATCATGAAAAGATGGCGGAGATGGAACAGACGCTCGCACAGATGAAGGGAACCCGGTATGTGACAGAAGCGCAGACGGCGGACACGGGGGCGGAAGATACGGAGCGGATGCCGTCTGTGGCGGTAGAGACGGTGATGGGGAATGTCGAAAAACAGGAACTGTCTGCGGAAGCGGCAGGAACACAGGAAGATGTTGCGGCGCAGCAGGCGGAGACGGCGCAGGGAGCACAGGGGACGGCAGAGTCAGCGGAAAATGTGACGGCAAATGCAACGGCAAATGAAGCAGCGGATACGACGGCATCGGAAACTGCGGGAGATGCGGTGACAGCCGGTGGGCAGTCATCCACAAACGCAGCGGGTACGTCGGCGGAGACACAGGCGCAGAGCACGGCATCCGCTGACGGGAACTTGACGGCGGCACAGACCCAGGGCATGACGACAGCTGCCGGGAACGCATCGGCGGAGAATACACAGGCGGCGGCAGCAGTGCAGACCGAGGCGCAGATGTATCTGTCACAGGGATATTACGATGTGCAGAAGGGAGACAGTCTTGTGGGAATCTGCCGGAAAATATATCAGACAACGGCAATGCTGGACAAGCTCTGCGAGGTCAACGGCATTGAGGATGAAAATGCCATCTACGCCGGTCAGCGGCTGATTCTGCCGAATTAAAAAAATAGTGAAACGGGAATACACACATGCTATAATGTCCATAAGCAGTTGAAGGATAGGCAGCATAGAAACGAGGAAGTATGGCAGAAAAAAACAAAAGCGGATTTCATACGGTAGGGGATACCGATATGGAGGAATATAACCGTAAAATAAAGGAACATCGCAGAAAGGTCCTGCGCCGCACCGTGATTGTGACGGCGGTTTTTCTTCTGGTGCTGACCGGGCTGGGACTTTACATGGCGCTCCGCCATTATGAGAACTATGACATTATGTCAACCGCGGAGCGGTCGGATACGGATGCGACACATTTTACGGAATTTCAGGGAAATATTTTAAAATACAGCAATGACGGGGCATTTTATCTGGATGCCGCGAATGAACTGATCTGGAACCAGACGTATGAGATGTCGTCGCCGAAGCTGGATACCTGCGGAAATTATCTGAGCATCTACGACAAGGGCGGGACAAAAATTTATATCTTAACACCGACGAAGCTTGTGGGAAGCATTGAGACAACCATGCAGATTCAGCAGGTATGCGTGGCGGAGCAGGGGACAGTCGCGGTTCTGATGAAAAAAGACAAGGCGGCGTACCTTGCGCTGTATGACAGAGAGGGCAACAGCCTGGCGGAAGGGGAGATCCACGGCCAGAACGGGGGATACCCGATCGCCATTGCGCTTTCCAATGATGCGGTAAAGCTGGCGGTATCCATGATCAATATCAATGAAGGAAGCGTCAAGAGCACAATCGCGTTTTATAATTATGGCACGGTTGGCCAGAACGAAATCGATCACTGTGTGGGTGTGAATAATTACGATGATATGGTCATTCCAGAGATGGAGTTTACCTCCAACGACCGGATGGTTGCGTTCGGCGATACGAAAGCAGTGATCTTTGAGGGTGCGCAGAAGCCGCAGGCAATCGCGGAGATCCCGATGGATGAGAAGACAAAAAGTATTTTTTACAATGAGCACTATATCGGAATCGTGACCGGCAATGAGGATGAGGCGGTGACCAATCATCTGGCGGTGTATGATGAAAACGGAAAGCTGGTCATGGAAAAGGATTTCGGTCTGGACTACAGCAGTATCGAATTTTTGACCAATAATGAGATCTGTATCCGGAACGCAAATGTCTGCGACATCTATACGGTGCATGGTGTTTATAAGTTTCACCATGAGTTTGAAGAAGAACTTTTTGAGATTATACCGGGAAAATTAAAATTGAACTACACGCTTGTGCTCAAAGATACGACACAGCGGATCAGATTAAAATAAGGAGGAGATTATGAACTGGGTATTGATGCTTGTCCTCCTGGTGTTGGTGTGCTGTGCAATCTACGGCTACACAAAGGGATTTTTAAGGATTGTTTTTTCACTTGTCGCATGGGTGATTGTGCTGGTGTTTGTCTCGTGGGCAACGCCGCATGTCAGCCAGTGGATACAGGAGAATACAACCATTTACGAAAAAATAGAAGCTGCGTGTGAGGAATCTGTGCGGCGTGCGGCGCAGGGAAAGATGGAAGAAGGCGCAGTGGAACAGTACGGAGAAGCCGGGGAACTGGGGCTGGATCTTCCGGAATCTGTGATGGCGCAGATCGTTTCGGGGGCTTCCGGCGCAGCGGACACTGTGCTTGCGGAGACCGGAGTATATGCAGGGATCGCGCAGAGCCTGGCAGGATTTATCGTGCAGGGAATTGCGTTTGTGACGGTGCTGATTCTCTCGTGGATTCTGGTGCACGTGATCTCGGCGCTGCTTGGAATCGTATCGCATATTCCGATATTAAAAGGTGTGAACCGCTTTACGGGAATGTTAGCGGGGCTGATGCAGGGACTTCTTATTGTGTGGATTGCGTTTTACATAGTTGCCCTTTGCAGTGCGGGAGAGACAGGGAGAGTGATTGTTTCCTATATAAATCAGAGCGCATTTCTGAAAGAACTGTATGAAAACAATATTCTTCTGTCTCTGGGAACGGGTTTTGCACGCTAAAAGGCATGAATTACAAGGGCTGCCGACAGTGAGGGGAAAATCCGTGAAAACTTTTTAAAAAAACTGTAAAAAGAGTGTTGACAATCTGAGATGCAGATGGTAGTATATACAAGCTGACCGCGAGAACAGCGGACAGGCAAAGCGCTTCTGAAAAAGAAGCAAAAGAAAATAAAAAAAGTTGTTGACAAACGGTTGGTACTATGATATAGTGAATAAGCTGTCGCCGAGAGATGACAACGATGAATGAGATTGAAAAATCCGTTCGGAAGTTGCGGAGCAACTTCTAAAGTCAATACGAAGTATTGACGATGTACATTGATAACTGAACAGTGAATAAACCTTGAAAGATCCTAAATTTCAAGCTGTCGATCAAGAGATTGAAAGACAGACGAACGTTCTTATAAAGAACAACCTAAAACAGTAAATTCAGAGTAACATCTGAATAAGCCAGATTATTCTGGAAAAGGAAACAAACTATAACATGAGAGTTTGATCCTGGCTCAGGATGAACGCTGGCGGCGTGCTTAACACAT
>ENA-OYZU01000097-OYZU01000097.1-human-gut-metagenome-genome-assembly--contig:-NODE-97-length-19548-cov-9.944698_pt1 | contig 19548 bp, 19 predicted proteins | sample MGYA00244202_ERZ653488 | MGnify/ENA primary metagenome ERZ653488 (study PRJEB26926, sample SAMN06164972) | human gut metagenome | biome: ENVO:00009003; feature: ENVO:2100002; material: ENVO:00002003...
GCTCGACCTGATTCAGGAGGGCAACCTCGGTCTGATGAAGGCAGTGGAGAAGTTCGACTACACCAAGGGCTTCAAGTTCTCCACCTACGCGACGTGGTGGATTCGGCAGGCTATCACCCGCTCGATTGCCGATCAGGCGCGTACCATCCGCATTCCCGTGCACATGGTGGAAACAATTAACCGCATCGTGCGCGTGAACCGCCAGCTTCAGCAGAAACTGGGGCGTGAGCCGCGCCCGGAGGAAATCGCGAAGGAACTGGGCATCAGCGTGAGCAAGGTGCAGGAAATCATCAAGATTGCGCAGGAGCCGGTGTCGCTCGAATCCCCGATTGGCGAGGAGGAGGACAGCCACCTTGGCGACTTCCTCGAAGACGACAAGACGCCGCCGCCCTCCCAGATTGTGGCAGAAAGCATGATGAAGCAGACGCTTTCCGATGTGCTGCACATGCTGACGCCGCGCGAAGAGCAGGTCATCCGGATGCGCTACGGGCTGGATGACGGTCAGCAGCGTACGCTGGAGGAAGTTGGCAAGGCGTTCAACGTCACCCGCGAACGCATCCGCCAAATTGAGGTGAAGGCGCTGCGCAAGATTAAGCGCCCGAACATGTCCAAAAATCTGGTGGACTACATGGATTGATGATTCCCTGTTGGGCTGAAGGGAGTGGATTCCGCTTGACACAAACCCCGGATGGCCGCCAAAAGCGGCTTGATGACCTCTATGAATACGGCAAGAAGAAGGGCACGCTGACCTACAAGGAGATTATGGAACGCCTGATGGATCTCTACATCGAGCCGGATCAGCTGGACAAGGTGCTGGAGAATCTCGAAGCGCTTGGCGTGACCGTCATCAATGAAAACGACCCGCAGCCCGCGCAGTCCAGCGAGGACACCCCCATTGACACGATTAACCTGTCCATCCCCGACGGCGTGAGTTCCGACGACCCTGTCCGCCTGTATTTGAAAGAAATCGGCAAATATCCCCTGTTGACCACCGAAGAAGAAATTGCGCTGGCAAAGCAGATTGCGGAAGGCACGCCAGAGGAGCAAGCAGCGGCAAAAAAGAAGCTCAGTGAAGCGAACCTGCGCCTTGTGGTGTCCATCGCCAAGCGCTATGTCGGGCGCGGAATGCAGTTTCTTGACCTGATTCAGGAGGGCAACCTCGGCTTAATCAAAGCGGCAGAAAAATTCGACTACACCAAAGGTTACAAGTTTTCCACCTACGCGACGTGGTGGGTTCGGCAGGCGATTACCCGCGCCATCGCCGATCAGGCGCGCACGATTCGCATTCCCGTGCACATGGTGGAGACCATCAACAAACTGATTCGCGTCAATCGTCAGCTGGCGCAGGAACTGGGGCGCGACCCCACGCCCGCGGAAATCGCGAAGGAAATGGGCATCAGCGAGAGCAAGGTGCGCGAAATCATCAAGATTGCGCAGGAGCCGGTGTCGCTGGAAACCCCGATTGGCGAAGAAGAGGACAGCCATTTGGGCGACTTCATTGAGGATGAGAACGCGCCTGCGCCGGCGGAGGTGGCGTCCAACGCCATGATGCGCGAACAATTGCAGGAAGTGCTGCACACACTGACCCCGCGCGAGGAGAAGGTCATCCGCCTTCGTTTCGGGCTGGAGGATGGACAGGCGCACACGCTGGAGGAAGTTGGCAAGGAGTTCAACGTCACCCGCGAACGCATCCGGCAGATTGAAGCAAAGGCACTGCGCAAGATTCGTCACCCCGGCCGTTCCAAGAAACTGCGCGACTACTATACGGAATAACATTTGCGGCTCTGTCCACTAATTGGCGGCAGGGCCGTTTTTGGGAGGCGTTATGCTCGACGAAAGACTATCCCTCGCTGCGCAGCTGTACGAGCCGTGCGCGCTGGGCGCGGATATCGGCACAGATCACGCGCTGCTCCCCTGCTATCTGCTGACGCACAACATTTGCCAAGAGATGATTCTGGCAGATGTCAGCCCGAAAGCGCTTCTTCACGCGGAAGAAAGTGTCCGCCGCCATCATTTGGAGAAGCGTGCGCATGTGCGGCTCGCCGACGGGCTGGATGCGCTGGCCAAACCTTGCGGGTGTGTGTCGATGATGGGCATGGGCGGCGAAACCATCCGCACGGTGCTGCTTAGCGGCGCAGAGAAGCTCCGCGGAGCGGTACTGGTGCTTTCCTCGCATACGGAGCAGCCGCTCGTCCGCCGGACATTGCCTGAAATCGGCTACCACATCGTGCAGGAGAAACTCTGCCAAGCGGCGGGGCGCTTTTACATCTTCTGGCGTGCCGAACCAGGTCAGGCGGACGACTGGACGGCGGAGGAAGTGCACTACGGGCGCTTGCTGTGGGTGCAGAATCCGCCGAAAATGCTGCTGGACTACTGCCGCTACCGCATCAAGGTGATGGACGACCGCCTGACCGGGCTGGCATCCGCAACGGGTGATGTAAGCCGGATTCGCGGCGAAATTTCGGCGGAAATCGACTTTTATCAGCGGAAAATCACGGAATTGGAGGGTGCATTATGCTGACGGTACAGCGGGTTTACGAGCTGATTGACGCACTTGCGCCGTTTGACACGCAGGCGGATTTCGACAATTCCGGCTTGCTGGTAGGCAATCCACAGGCGGAGGTGACGGGCATCCATCTTGCGCTGGATGTGACCGACTGCGTAATTGACGATGCGCTGGCAGCGGGCGCGAACCTGATTGTGACGCATCATCCTCTGATGTTTTCCGCCCGGAAGCGCCTGACTGAGGCGGATTACGAGGGGCATCTGCTAATTCGGCTGATTGCAAACGGCTTATCGCTGATTGCCGCGCACACGAACCTCGACCAAGCGCCCGGCGGCATGAACGACACGCTGGCGGGACTGCTGGGGCTGGAGAACATCGTCGGCGAGGGATTCCTGCGCGTGGGAGATTTATCCGCACCGATGACTGCGGAAGCATTCGCGGATTTTGCCGCGCGGCAGTTAGGCGACACAGTGCGCGTGATGGGGCATCGGGAGGCGCTCATCCACCGCGTCGGCCTCTGCTCCGGCGGCGGGTGCGACGAGTGGGCGGATGCGCACGCCATGGGCGCGGATGCTTTCCTCACGGGCGAGGTGAAGCACCACATTGCGCTGGATGCATCCTACCACGGCGTGGTGCTGTTGGAGGCGGGACACTTTGCCACGGAAAATCCCGGTATTTTTGCGCTCATGAAGGCTTTACAAAACGCGCCGGATATAGTACAATGGAAAATGCACATTTCGCGCTCCGAACGCAGCGCGTATGAGTGACCGTCCGTGCCCTCCGGCACGCTGTTTATCAAGGAGGTACTTATGGACCAGCTTGCTATGTTATGGCAGTATCAAGTGGAAGACCGCAAGGCTGACAAACTCGAACAAGAGTTGAGCCGCAGTCCGCTGCGCCAGAAGATGAATACCTGCCGCACGCATTTCAACGCCAAGCAGAAGCAGTACAAGCAGATGGAGGAACAGGTGGCGATTCTCTCTGACCGCAAGGATGCCATCCGCGATGCCATCACCCGCTGCGAAGAACAGCTGCGCCACCTGCAAAGCCGCTTCGAGCAGAATCCTCCGACCGAATTGGATGATACGAAAGCGCTGCTGAGCGAAGTGAACCGCTTTCTGGAGACGATTGGCAGCTATGAGCAGGAAATGAAGCGCATGGCAAAGGATGCCAACGATTACGATCAGAAGGAACGCAGCCTGCGCCGCGATGCCATTAAGCTGAAGGAAGAATTTGATAATCTCAAGAAGCAGTACGACAAGGAATCACCGGAAAAGGAAGCTGCCCTGAAGGCACAGAAGGCCATCGTCGCAAAGAAGGGCGAGGGCATTTCGCCGGAGCTGCTGGCACGCTATCACGAGATTAAGAAGCGCATCACGCCGCCGCTCGCTCGGCTGATTAACAACCAGTGCAGCGGTTGCAATATGTCGCTGCCGTCGGCAGTGCTGAGCCGCGTCACGTCCGCCAACGGCGAGATTGTGGAGTGCGAAAGCTGCGGACGTCTGCTGATTCCCTGATTCTGCCGCATGTGAAAAAGACCACGCATGACCGATTCGGCGCGTGGTCTTTTTCGTGTGCGATTTTATACTATTTCCAGATGAAAATGCGCCAAGATGCTCCGCGAATTTTGGTTCTTCACAGAATCTTGGGGGAAGAGCAGCTTGGGGGCGCGTCTGCGGACGGGCAGACGCCGCCGACGGCATGGCCAATTTTCTCCGGCACTTCCTCCGCTGCGAGCATTTTCGCCTTCACGCTGAAGCGCTCCTTGAAGCGGTGATTGTCGATTTTGCCATCCCCCGCCGCGACAATCAGAATCGGCTGCTCCTTGCCCTGAAACGAGAGCGTTTTCGCGATGCGCCCCGGCTCACAGCCCAGCGCCTGTGCCGCCAAAGCGACCGTTGCGCTGGATTCATCGAGTTCGCGGATGCGGTCGGCAATCCCCTGCGCGGCAAATGCTGCGCGTACCTTTTCGATTGACATGAATTGCGTAATTCCTTCCTGCCATTATGCGTCCAGCGCCGCGTCCATCAGCTTTTGCAGCACCACCGGGTTCGCCTTGCCGCCGGAAAGCCCCATTGCCACGCCCATCAGCGCGTTTTTCAGCGTCAGCTTACCCTTGCGGTAGCCCGCGACCATCTCCGGGTGCGTGTCGATGGCTTTGCGGACGTACTCTGCCAACACCGCTTCATCGCTGATTTGCATCAGTCCCATGCGGGTGACGTATTCCTCCGGGTCTTCGGGCGTGTTCCAGAGCGCGTCTATCGTCTTTTTCGCTGTGCCGACGCTGATAAGGCTCTGCTCCGTCATGTCCGCAATCTTCGCCAAGGACGCCGGGTTCAGCGGGATTTTCGCATCCTCGCCATCCAGCAGGCGGAACACTTCGCTGATCATCAGGTTCGCCAGCATTTTGACCGCCGCGGTGGACTGTGCAGCCGTCTCGAAATAGTCCGCCAGATATTTGCTGGAGACCAGCTGCTCCGCCGCGTACGCCGTCAGCCCGTAATCCGCCATGTACGCCGCCTTGCGCACATCCGGCAGCTGCGGCAGCTCCTTGCGCCACCCGGCAATGACTTCGTCGCTCAGCACAATGGGCGCTAAGTCCGGGTCGGGGAAATAGCGGTAGTCGTTGGCGTTCTCCTTGCGGCGCATGGAGGACGTTTTGCCCGTGGTCTGGTCGAAGCGGCGCGTCTCCTGCACAATCGCTTCGCCCTTCTTGACTGCCTCCACCTGCCGGCGGTATTCCTCCTCAATCGCGCGCTGAACGGACGTGAACGAGTTCAAGTTTTTCATTTCCGTGCGCGTGCCGAACGGTTCATCCTTTTTGTGGATGGAGAGGTTCACGTCACAGCGGAGCGAACCCTCCTGCATCCGGCAGTCACTCACACCCGTGTACTCGATGACCGCCTTCAGCTTGTGCAGGTACGCGACCGCCTCCTGCGGCGTGCGAATATCCGGCTCAGACACGATTTCAATCAGCGGAACGCCGCAGCGGTTGCAGTCGATGAGCGTCCCCTTCTCCGGGTCATGCACGAGCTTGCCCGCGTCCTCCTCGATGTGGATGCGCGTGATGCCAATGCGCTTCTCGCCCGCTTCCGTCTCCACCGTCAAGTGACCGCCGACGCACAGCGGCAGGTCATACTGGCTGATTTGGTACGCTTTGGGCAGGTCTGGATAGAAATAATTCTTTCTGTCCTGCTTGGAGTAACGCGCAATCGTGCAGCCCGTCGCCAGCCCCGCCAGCACTGCGTAATGCACCACCTGCCGATTGAGCACCGGCAGCGTGCCCGGAAAGCCCATACAGACCGGGCAGCACTGCGTGTTCGGCGCTGCGCCGAAGGTCGTCGGACAGGCGCAGAAGATTTTGGTCTTCGTTTTCAGCTCCACATGAACCTCCAAGCCGATGACCATTTCGTATCCATCCATCATCTTCCAAGCCATTACAGCGTCGCCTCCTTGCAGATTTCGCCCAGCGCCTCTTCCAGCGCATAGCCGACTCGGTAGAGCAGCGGTTCGGAGAAGGTCGCGCCCATTAGCTGCACGCCGACGGGCAGCCCCGCGCGGTCAAGCCCGCAAGGCAGCGACAAGCCCGGAATGCCCGCGATATTCACCGGGACGGTATCAATATCGCCGAGGTACATTTCCAGCGGCGACATCGTCTTTTCGCCGATTTTGTAGGCAGTCGTCGGCGCGACGGGCGAAAGCAGACAGTCGACGTCTTTCAGCACCGCGTTCAGTTCGCGGATGACGAGCGTGCGCACTTGCAGCGCCTTCTTGTAGTACGCATCGAAGTACCCGGCGGACAGCGTGTAAGTGCCCAGCAGAATCCGCCGCTTGACCTCTGCGCCGAAGCCCTCGCTGCGGCTCTTCAGGTACAATTCCTCCAAATCAGCATATTCCGCCGCACGATGCCCATAGCGAACACCGTCAAAACGCGCAAGGTTCGAGCTGGCTTCCGCCGAGGACAGGACGTAATACGCCGGAAGCGCGACTTTCAGCGACGGAATGCTGACTTCCTTCACCGTCGCGCCAAGGCGTTCGAGCGTTTTGGCAGCGTTCATGACGGCTTTGCGAACATCAGCGGACAAGCCCTCGCCGAACATTTCCTTCGGCAGACCGATGCGCAAGCCCTTCACGCCTGCTTTCATCTCACGGTTCATGGGCGTATAGCCACGTTTGATGGAGGTCGTGTCGCGGCAATCGTAGCCGGCAATCGCGTCCAGCACAAGCGCGTTGTCCGCCACAGTCTTCGTCATCGGGCCGATTTGATCCAGCGACGAGGCAAACGCGACCAACCCATAGCGGCTGACCATGCCATACGTCGGCTTCATGCCAACAACGCCGCAGAACGCTGCGGGCTGGCGAATGGAGCCGCCGGTGTCGCTGCCGAGAGAAAAGGGGGCTTCATCCGCCGCGACGCACGCCGCCGAGCCGCCGGACGACCCGCCCGGCACGCGCGACAAATCACGCGGGTTATGCGTGGGGTGAAACGCGCTGTTTTCGGTGGACGAGCCCATGGCAAATTCATCCAGATTCGTCTTGCCGAGCAGGACGCAGCCCGCCGTCTGCAACTTTTCCCAGACCGTGGCAGAGTACGGCGATACGAAATCCGCCAGCATTTGGGATGCGCAGGTGGTTTTGCCGCCCTTGACGCAGATGTTGTCCTTCACGGCGACGGGAATGCCGCAAAGCGGCGACACCTTTTCGCCCTGCTGCCGCTTCTTGTCGCATTCGTCCGCCTGACGGAGCGCTTCTTCCTCGTTCAGGCTGATATATGCCTGCACCTTGCCCTCCACCTGATAGATGCGGTCGAGATACGCCTGCGTGACCTCGCGGGAGGTCAAATCGCCGCGCTGCATGGCCTCAGACAGCTCCAGCAGCGTCATTCGGGTAATTTTCATGACTGATTCCTCCCTTAATCGAATGTCTGCGGCACATTCACGCAGTCTTCGGTGTGCGTCGGCGCGTTGGAGAGCAGCAAATCGCGGTCAAAGGGCGCTGCTGGAATGTCCTCGCGCAGCACGTTTTCCGTTGGAATGACGTGTGCCGTCTGCGGAACGTCGGTCGTGTCCACTTCCTGCAAGGCTTCGGCAAATCCAAGAATTGTGTTCAGCTCCTCGCCCATTGTCACTTCTTCTTCTGCCGTCAGGGACAGCTTCGCCAGCTCCGCGACGGTCTTAATCGCCATCGTCGGACGCTTTTTCTGCGGATGCTTCTCTGCCTCCGCCGCCGTCGAAACACCCAATTGCAGCACTTCCAGCTGCTCGGCATCGACAAAATCCGGTGCGCTCGTCATCAAATCGGATGCGTCGCGCACTTTCGGGAAGGCAATCACGTCACGCAGGGAATCCGCGCCAAGCAGCTGCATCACAAGGCGATCAAGCCCGAAAGCGAATCCCCCGTGCGGCGGCGTGCCGTACTTGAAGGCATCAATCATGAAGCCGAAGCGGGCGCGGGCGGTTTCCTCGGTGAAGCCCAAGGCGCGGAACATCAGCGCCTGCACGTCCGGGCGGTGGATACGAATCGAGCCGGAACCCAGCTCAATGCCGTTCAGCACCACGTCATACGCCTGTGAGCGCACCCGTGCGGGATCGGTCATCAGGTAAGGCAAATCCTCCTCGTACGGCATGGTGAAGGGGTGGTGCATCGCCATATAGCGCTGCTCCTCGTCCGACCACTCGAACTCCGGAAAGTCGGTGACAAAGCAGAAGCGGTAATCCTGCTTGTCGCGCAAGCCCAGCATATCGCCGACTTCGAGGCGCAAGCCGCACAGCGTTCGGCAGACGGTCTGGAACTTATCGGCGCAGAAGAGGATGAAATCGCCATTTTGGGCATCCAGCGCGGTCAGCAGCGCCTGCCACTGCGCCTTGGTGAAGTACTTTTGCAAAATGGAGTTGACCTCGCCGCTGTCGTGAATGAGAATCCACGCCATGCCCTTCGCGCCGTAACCCAGCGCGTGGTCGGTCAGCGTTTCGATGGTTGTGCGGGTGAATTTCTCCGCGCAGCCCTTGCAGTTGAGCGCGCGCACCTTGCCGCCCTCGTCCGCCACGCGCCGGAAAACGGAGAAGGAGCATTCCGCCGCCAAGTCCGTCACGTCGCGGATCTCCATGCCGAAGCGCAAGTCCGGCTTGTCGCAGCCGTAGCGATCCATGGACTCCTGCCACGTCAGGCGCGGGAAATCATAGCCGATTTCGCATCCCATCACGTCACGGAAGATGCTCTTAAACAGGCGCTCCAAGTGCTGTAGGATATCCTCCTGCTCCACAAACGACATCTCCATATCGACCTGCGTGAACTCCGGCTGACGGTCGGCGCGGAGATCCTCGTCGCGGAAGCAGCGGGCAACCTGATAATACTTGTCCATGCCGCCGACCATCAGCATCTGCTTGAAAATCTGCGGCGACTGCGGCAGGGCGTAGAACTTGCCGGGATGCACGCGGCTGGGCACAAGATAATCGCGCGCGCCTTCGGGCGTTGACTTGCAGAGCATCGGCGTCTCGATGCAGGTGAAGCCGTCGCCGTTCAGGTACTTTTCCGCCGCCATCTGCACCTGATGGCGGAAGCGGAGTGCCTTCTGCAACTGCGGACGGCGCAAATCCAGATAGCGGTACTTGAGCCGCAGTTCCTCGCGCACCTTCGCATCCTCGTCCATCGAGTACGGCAGGGGCTGCGCTTCGCTGAGGACAACAAGGCGCTTTGCCAGCAGCTCCACCTCACCCGTCGCAAGGCGCGGGTTATACGTTTCTTCGTCGCGGTGACGGATTTCACCCTCCACCTGAATCACGCTCTGCATATGCAGCGTTTCCGCATGGTGGAAGTCCTCCGGCGGCAGGTACTGCATATTGCAGACGACCTGCGCAACGCCCTCGCGATCCTTCACATCCAGAAAAATCACGCCGCCCATATCGCGCCGATTCTGCACCCAGCCGCACAGCGTCGCCGTCTGTCCCATATGCTCTTTGCGGATTGCGCCGCAGTAATGTGTCCGCTTCATGGTCATCCTCCTTGCTAATTTCATACTATTTCCGGATTCAGTAGCGCTGCTACGCTGCATTTCATTCGCGTTAGGCAGAAGAAAAAATTCGCGGCGCATCTTGGTGCATTTTCATCCGGAAATAGTATCAGATATAAAAAAAACGCCTTTCATCCCCAACACATGGGGCGAAAGACTTCTCGCGGTACCACCCAATTTTCCCCGGCGCGCGCCGGAGCATCTCTATCGCAACGGTCGCAAATGACGATTGCGCGAAGCTGTCACGGGCTTCCCCCGTCCGTGCCTACTAAGCAAACGCTTTTCGGGCGGCGGCTCTGAGCTGTTTCTTCCCCGGTGTCCGCCTGCCGCACTCGCACCTGTTCGCGGCTCTCTGCAAAAGCGACTTCCCGGCTACTGCTGCTCTTCATAGCCTTGTGGAGACTTGCGTCTCTGTTGAATTGCGGTTATCATACCATCTTTTCCGGCACTTGTCAAGCGAAAAACAGTGAGAAAACAATTGCCGGACACAAAAAAAAGGGGCTGATGACCCCTGCAAACGCAGAAATCACCAGCCGGAAATGTTGATTATTCCACCGCCACGATGCGACCGTCGCCGTAGGGGTTGGCGTACTGTTCGCCCACCACGCCGCCGAGGGTGGTCGTGATGTAGGTAATCAGCACCTGATTGTCAACCATCATGTCCTCGCCCAGCACTTCGCAGCCGTCGAACATGGTGTAGCCGTCGCCATGGCCAAGCAGCATGTAATTGTGGGATGCCAGCGTGTAGGTCTTGTCCAGTTCAAGGGGCTGACCGCCGACCATCACGTTCTTGACGCGGTATTCGCCCGAAACGCGCGTAAACATGCCGTTCTCGTCCTTTTCAGCAGAGGACGCGACGCCCGTGTGAATCTCGTAAGTCAGACCGGAGACCTGCAGGAAGCCGCCGTTTTCGCTCGGCACAGCGCGCGCGCCCCATTCCAGCGCGTCCAGCACCTGCTGACCCGTCACGCGGATGACGCACATGGTGTTGCCGAAGGGATGGACGCTGTAAATGTCGTCAAGCGTAATGTCGCCCGCTTCAATCTGCTTGCGGATGCCGCCGCCGTTGACGAACGCAATGTCCGCGTTGGACAGCGCGCGGTACGCATCAGCGCACAGGTCACCCAGATTCGTTTCGGCGTTGCGGATGATGCGGACGGGCGTGCCTTCCGCCGTCACCGCGACAGGGTCATTGACGTAGAGCGGCACCTGAGAGGTTGCAACGACGGTTTGACGGATTTCGTCGAGCTTGGCGACCTGCGCCGCCACCGCGTCCGCCGCGTCGCCCGTCAGGTTCAGCAGCTTCGGCGCGGCAATGTCCACCGTCCAAGTGTACAGACCAGTCGTCAGCTTGCCATCCTTGGCAATGCGCAGATAGCCGACGGAGGACAGCTTCGTGCCGCAAGCCGCGCGCAGCACCGTCTTGCCCTCAGCATTCTTAACTTCGTTGCAAGCCATCGTCTCGTGCGCGTGGCCGTCAAGGAACGCATCAATACCCGTGGTATGCGTGATGACCTCGGTGCTCATGTAGGGCGAGCAGCTTTCCTCAATGCCCATATGCCCCATGGCAACGACGTACGTTGCGCCTTCCGCGCGCGCCGCATCCACCGCGGACTGCACCGCCGCGTAGAGCTTATCGCCCGTTTCATCCTGCATGAAGCCGTAGATGAAGTTGCCTTCCTCGTCTTGGAAGTAGACGGGCGTGGAGGAGGTAATCGTGTTCGGGGTAGTCATGCCGACAAAGGCGATTTTCACGCCGTCAAATTCCTTGATGACGTAAGGCGCGAAAACCAACTCATCGCGGCAGGTGAAGTTCGCGGAGATGTAGGGGAAATTCGCCTGCTTGGTCAGTTCGAGGAAGTTCTCCATGCCGTAATCAAATTCATGATTGCCGGGGATGGCGATGTCGTAGCCGACCACGTTCATCAGCTCAATGATGGCGCTTCCCTTGGTCAGCGTGCCGATGGTTTCGCCCTGAATCGCGTCGCCATCATCGACAAGCACCACATGGTTGTCCGCCTGCAGGCTGTTGCGCATATTCGCCACGCCCGCGTAGCCCCAGCCTTGGTCAATGCCGCAGTGAACGTCACTGGTAAAGAGCACCACAACGTCCTTGGTCAGCGCGGGGGCTGTGTCTTCCGCGAAAGCAGCGCCGCACAGCAGCATGGCGAGCATCAGCAGAACCGCAAGAAACTTCTTCATTCGGTTTTCCTCCTAATCGTATTGTCCAGACAGACCTCCCTGTCTTTATCTCCATTATAACGCATGTGATGTGTTAAAATCAAGCAGTTATTCATCATTTTTGCGTAAAAACTTTGCGTTCTATCTGTCCACTGCGCTCCATATGCTCTTTCTGCAAGCGCAGATGCGCCCGAAAGGAGGCTGTTCACCCTTGCGCAGACTCCTTTCGCTGCTGATTCTGCTGATTGTTCTGATTTTTCCGCTCTTTGCCGGGCGCGTGCGGAGCGCCTCCACCGCCTGCGCCATCCACGTTGATGTGGAGCAGAAGATGCTGACGCTGTTCTGCGGAAGTGAAATCGCCGCGCGATACCCGATTGCCACCGGCGCGTGGGATACGCCGACGCCGCTGGGCGTGTTCCGCATCAACCGGCGCTTTTCGGGCGAGATGGGCGGTTTCGGCACCTGCTTTCTGGGCTTGAACGTCCCGTGGGGCGACTATGGCATTCACGGCACGAACCGCCCGGAATCCATCGGCACAAACGCCAGCCACGGGTGCATCCGGATGCGCGTCGCCGACGCGGAAGCCCTTTATGCGCGCGTACCCAACGGAACGGTCGTCGTCATTGAATGCGGCGCGTACGGCGAACTCGGCGGCAGTCTGCGGACGCTGAAAAGCGGCGACCGCTCCAGCATGGTTCGCGCCGTGCAGCGGAAGCTCCGCGCGCTGGGCTTCTATTTCGGCACACCGGACGGCATTTTCGGCTCGGCGACGCAGCGCGCGGTGGATAAAGCGCGCGAAACATTCAACCTTTCAGCGAATGGGCTGGTAGATTGGGCGCTGTACCAGAAATTAGGGCTGACGCTGTTTGAATAGGAGGGATACCATGAATTGGGATGAAACACGCGATTTTCTCTCCCCCTGCTTTCCAGAGTGCATCCGGGATGAATTGGCGATGCTGCTGCCGGGCGAACTGCGCGAAATCCGCATCCGCGCCGAGCGCCCCGCCGTGTTCGTAACGGCGACGCGGACGGCGAAGCTCGACTGGATTCCCGGTCAAATGCAGGTAGAGGCGCTGACAGAGGCGCTTTCAGGGCATAGCCTGTTCGCGCGCGCAGACGAGACCCGGCGCGGCTACCTGACGCTGCGCGGCGGCCACCGCATGGGGCTGTGCGGGCACATCACGCGCAAAAACGGGCAGAGCACGCTGCGGGACATTGCGTCCGTGTGCATCCGCATTGCAGGCGAATGGCGCGGCTGTGCCGATGGTCTCATCAGCCGCTTCCCCGCCCTGTTTCCGGGCAAAACGCCGTCGGTGCTCATCATCGGCGCACCCGGCAGCGGCAAGACAACGCTCCTGCGCGACCTGACGCGGCAAATGGCGGATACGATGTCGGTTCAAGCGGCGCTGATTGACGAGCGCGGCGAACTGGCGGCGTGCGTGGACGGTGTGCCGCAATTGGACGTGGGCGCATCCACCGACGTATTGGACGGGCTTCCGAAGCCTGAGTCGGTGCCGTGGCTGATTCGCTCAATGGCGCCAAACGTGATTGCTATGGACGAACTGTCCGGCGCGGAAGACGCGGCGTGCGTGATGGACGCGTGGGCGTGCGGCGCGTCGGTGCTGGCAACGGTGCACGGCACGGCGCTGGCGGAAACGGCGAATCGCCCGGCATTATCTTCCCTGTTCTCCCGGCGGTGCTTTGACCTGTATGTGCTGCTTTCCAGCGAGGGCGGCGGGAAAATCACCGCGCTGCACGACCGCTGCGGCAGCCCGATTCCCTTGTCATGACGCGCCTGCTGTTTCCGATTTGCGCGGCGCTGCTGTCCACCTTGGCGGGGCTGCACCTGTCCACGCACCTGCGGCAGGAGGAGCAGCGGCTGGCACGCTGGGGCGAAATCCTCCAGCACCTGCACCTGCTGATGGCGTCGTGCGCATACTCGCTGCCGGAAGCGTTCCGGCTGTGCGCGGATGGGAATCGTCCGCCGGATGCGCTACTGCGTCAGCTTGCGGACGCGCTGGAACGTGCGCCGCTGTCCTCGCCGGGTGCGCTGACGGACAGGCTGTGTCCGGCAATCAGCGAAAAGGACATCATCAGCCGAATGATGCACCTGCTCAGCCGCGGCAGCCTCGAAAGTCGACTGCTGGCGGTGGAAAACGCGCGGCAGGAGGTGGCGCTGATGCACGAGAAAGCGGCACGCAAGGCGGACAAGGACGCGCGGCTGTATCAGACGCTGGGCTGGATTGGCGGGCTGTGCCTATTGCTTATCCTGATGTAAGGGGGGAAAGTGCCATGCAGCTTGACCTGCTCTTTCAGATTGCCGGGGTCGGCATCCTCACGACGGTCGTGGCGTCGGTGCTGAACAGCTCCGGGCGCAGTGAGCTGGCGAATTTGGCGACAGTCGCCGGGCTGGCGATTGTGCTGCTGATGGTCGTGTCGCTTTTGTCGCAATTGTTCACCAACGTGCGAACGATTTTCCAGCTTGGATGAGGGTGCGGGATGGAGACGGCGGGAAAACTGGCGGGCTTTGCGGTCTGCGCGGCATTGGTGGCACTGATTCTGCGCCGTCTGCGGCCGGAAGCCGGGTGGGGCGTATCTCTGGGCGCGGGCGCAATCGTGCTGCTGGCGGCGCTTCCGGCGCTCTCGGCGCTGGTGCGCGGGATTGCGTCTTTATCCGCCATGAGCGGGCTGGACGACAGCTTCATGCAGCAGCTGCTCAAAATCGCCGGGCTGTCGCTCCTGCTGGACTTTGCGGCGCAGACGTGCCGGGACGCGCAGGAGGAAGCCCTTGCGCTGAAAGTGGAGTTCGCCGGGCGGGTGCTGCTGCTCTCCAGCGCATTGCCCGTCTTGCAGGCGCTGTTGTCGCAGCTTGTGTCCTTGCCGCTGTCTTGACGGCAGGCGCATCGGCGGAATCGGGCGAGGCGGAATCGCTTTCCAGCGGCATCAGCACCATCGTATCCGCCTTGGACAGCGCCGCGCTGGAATCCGCCCTCTCCGACGACGACCCCTTCGCGCAAACCGGCGGTTTCCGGCAGACGCTGACCGCCATTGCGCGCGGCGAAATGACCATCGATTTTCAGCAGACCGCCGATTTGCTCTCGCGGCAGTTCTTTTCTGCCGTGCGGCAAAGTCTCTGGCGGCTGACGCGGCTGATTGCCCCCGCGCTGCTCTGGGCGCTGCTGAAACAGTTCAGCGGCAGAAGCAGCGAATGCGGGCGCATCGTTGTGCAGCTGTTCGTGTGTGTGTTTCTCACGCAGGATTTGAGCGACCACATCACGCTGGCGGTTGCGACGGTGCAGCAGATTTCCGCTGGGATGCAGGGGCTGCTGCCGATGCTGCTGACGATGATGGCGGCAGTCGGCGGGAGCGCGGGTTCGGCGCTGATGCAGCCGGCGGTGGTGGCGTCGGCAAGCGCGATGACAAGCCTGATTTCCGGCATAACCGTGCCGCTGGCGGTCGCGTCGGGGGTATTGTGTATGCTCTGCCATTTGGGCGATGGAATCCGCGTGCAGCGGCTGGCGGAATTTACGCAGCAATGCGCGGTGTGGTCGCTGGGCATTGGGTTCACGGTGTTCATCGGCGTGCTGACGACGCGCTCGGTGACGGCGGCGGCAATTGACGGCGTGACGCTCCGCACGGCGAAATACGCGCTGAACAACCTCGTGCCGTTCGTCGGCGGGCTGTTCGCGGACACAGTGGACACGCTGGTCGGCTCCGGGATGCTGGTGCAAAGCGCCTTGGGCGTGACAGGGCTGATCGTCATTGCGTCCCGCGCGGTGCTGCCGCTGTGCCAAACGCTGGCCGCCGCAATGCTCTACAAACTCGCGTCCGCGCTGATGCAGCCGGTATCCGACGGTTCGCTTGCCGGGTGCATCCACGATTTCGCGAAGGTGCTGATGCTGCTGTTCGTGCTGCAATTATCCGCAGCTGCCATGTATTTGATGCTGATTGCGCAGCTGATTGCCGTCAGCGGGTTCACGATGATGCTGCGATAACGAGGTGAATGACGATGGAAGCGCTGACCGGGTTTGCGGTGCTGTCGCTGCTCTCTTCGCTCCTGCTGTCTCTGCTGCCGGAAACGAGGCTGAAAAGCACGGTGCATCTGGTGGCAAGTCTGCTGCTGCTGCTCTCGTGGCTGACGGCGCTGCAAACGCTGTGTACACGGTTTTCGCAGCCAGAAAGCAGCGCTTCCGCCGCGTCTCCCCTGTCTGAAACGGCTGATTTTTCCTTTGCTGATGCGGTGGATGCCCTGTCGCGCCAGCCATCCGCGCAGGAGGACGCCCCATGAACATGACCCGCTTCCGGGAGCTGCTTCGGCGGGACGGCTGGCTGTATGCGGCAATCGCGCTTTGCGTGGTGCTGGCGCTGTCCGTGAGTGCAATCAGCGGCAGCAGCCCCGACGAGGAAACCCGCATTGCCCGCGTGCTGTCCGAAATCGCGGGGGCAGGCAGTGTCAGCGTAACCATCTACACAGAGGACAGTCAACCCTGCGGCGCGGTGGTGGTGGCGTCCGGTGCGGAGGACATTGCCGTCCGCCTGCGCTTGCAGGAAGCCGTGACGACGCTTCTTGGGCTGGACAGCAGCCGCGTCGCCGTGTATCCGCGAAAAGGAGGAAACGCCCCATGAAGCTGCAATCCCTGCCGACATTTCTTGTCCGCCGAAAGAACTGGCTGCTGATGGCGGCACTGGCGCTTTCGCTCACCGCGGCGCTTCTGCTGCGCCCGTCATCCCCGCAGGCGCAGCGTGTGACGCTGCCTATGACATCCGCTGAATCAAGCGCATCGCCCTTGGAGGCATTCCGCATCAGCCGAGACAGCGCCTATCAGCGCGACATGGCGGCGCTGGAAACCCTCATCAGCAGCGAAAACACCGACCGCGCTGCGCGGCAAAGCGCGGCGGAGGAACTGCAAGCCTACGTTGCGCTGCATCAGGCGCAGTTAGCGCTGGAGGGGACGCTGCTGACCTCGGAGCTCGCGCCGTGCTGCGCAGTGGTGACGGATGGGAGCGTCACCATCGTGACGGAAAAGCAGGAAATCACGGAGCAGGACACCGCGCTGGTGCTGACGCTCGTGCAGGTGCATACAGGCGTTCCCGCATCGGGCGTGCGCATCATGACGGCGCAATGAATTTCGTAAAAAGCCGGTTTCACTTTGCAAAAAGCGGGGTATACTGTCTTTGTCAGGAAAGCGCGGATTGACGCGGCTGCATTCCTGTGTTATAATGAAGCATCTCTTGCAAGGAGGGATAATTTCATGGAAAGAACAGGAACGATTACCGCGGTCTCCGGCGACACGCTGGAAGTCACCTTCTGCCGCCCCGGCGACTGCGAAAAATGCCACGCCTGCATCGGCGGTGAAAAGAAGCATGTACTGCTGGTGAAGGGCGAAGGGCATGTGGGCGACGCGGCGGTGGTGTCACTGCCCGAACAGACGGTTGTCAAAGCCTCCGCGCTGGCGTATCTTTTGCCGCTGGCGGGGCTGTTCATCGGCATGTCGCTGGGCGCGCTGGTTGCGCCGCAGAGCGAGACGGCGGGCAGTGCCATCGGCGGTGTGATTGGGCTGGCGGCGGCGCTCATCGGCTTGACGGCGACGGAAAAGAAGCGCAGTCAGTCCGGAAAATATGCGCCAAAGCTGCTGCGCGTGATTTCTGCCGCAGACGCGCTCAAAAACTGACATTACCATTGAGAAAGGATGTGTTTTTATGGCCAAGGAACTTATGAGCAGTGAATTTTCTTCTTTTGTGAAGCAGGACAAGCCCGTTTTGGTGGACTTCTGGGCAACGTGGTGCGGCCCGTGCCGGATGCTCGCGCCGGTAGTGGAGGAGGTTTCCGCCGCGCACGCGGATGACGTCGTCGTCGGCAAGGTGGACGTGGACAAGTGCCCCGAACTCGCCCAGCAGTTCGGCGTGATGAGCATTCCGACGCTGATTCTGTTCAAGGACGGTCAGGTGGTGGACACGCTGGTGGGCTATCACCCGAAGGCTGCGCTGGAAGACCTGATTAAAAAGGCGCTGTGAGTTCAGCTTATCCCGAAAAAGCTTTCTGTCTGACGGGCAGAGAGCTTTTTTCGCGTAACTGCGCGCAATGAAAAATGTAAAAATCCGCGGGAGGGCGGTTTGTCCCTTCCTTTTCGCGCAAAGGAATGTTATAATGAAGAAGCTGCATTGCAGCCGAAACCTACTGACAAAGGAGCGAATCACGATGAAACGCCTGATGAGTCTGTTGCTGATGCTCTGTCTGCTCATCCCCTGTCTGACCGCGCCCGCGCTGGCGGACACCCCCAAGCCGATTCCGACGATTGATTATGACAGCATCCCCGAACCACGCGAAGGGCTGCACCACTATCTGCTGCTCTGCTCCGACCAGTGGACGAACAAACTCGTGAACACCGACGGCATCGTGATTGTCACACTGGACACGGTGACGCACCGCATCATGCTCACGTCGATTATCCGCGACGCGCTGGTGGAGCGCCCCGACGGCGTGATTGGGCGCATCAACTACATCGCGCGCAATTCCGGGCCGGAAGCGCTGTGCAAGGTTATCAGCCAGCACCTGGGCATCAAAATTGAAAAGTACATTCTGCTGAACTTCCAGATGGTTGCCAACATCATCGACTATCTGGGCGGCGTGGACATCACGGTCAACGCGTCGGAGGCGGCGTATCTGCGGCGCTATCCGCTTGACCCCGGTCAGACCGAGCCGACGATGGCGCAGGCGGGTACTTACCGCTTCACGGGGCGCGCAGCAGTCATCTACATGCGCATCCGCAAGGCGGGCGGCGGCGGCGACTTCATGCGCACACAGCGTGCCCGCACGGTCATGTCCACCTTGGCAGACCAGTGCCGCACGTTCACCTACGATCAGGCGCGCGACCTTGTTGACGTCATCATGAAATACAACTTGCAGACGAACATGACGCTCGACGACATGATTGCCGCCATGGAGCAGGCGCTGAAGCTGCGCACCTGCGTGATTGAGGAACTGCGCATCCCGCAGAATGACGCGGTGCACCCCATCAGCTACGCGGGCATGGCGGTGCAGGAAGTGGACTGGGTGATGAGCCGCGAGGATATGGCGAACTTCCTCTCCAGCGGCTGGCTCGTCATTGACGACAACGACGAGGACGACCCAATCGACTTCTAATCCCCCCAAAGTTTTGACATAAGAAGGAGTTTCCGCCATGAAGTGTCCCCAATGCGGTCAATGGAACCGTGCTTCCCTGCCCAACTGCATCCGCTGCGGCGCGCCGCTGAATCCAGAAAGCGCCGAAACACCCGCGTGGCAGGAGCAGTTCCGCAAGGAAGACAAAGAGCCGAAGAAGTACATCCACGTCGACGAGGACGGCGCAGTTGACGAATCCAGCGACCGACGGGATGAACTCGCCACGGACATGACGGAGCTGAAAGAGCGCAAAGTACGCGGCGCACGCCGTCTTGAGCGGATGAAGGAAGAAGCCTCGATGCGCTCCGCCCCTTCCGGCGCGACCACCATCCACATGCATTCCTCGCGCGAATCGCTGATGAATGCACACGCTGGGCGCGTCCGCATGGTCGGGCACGAAGACGAACGCAATGCGTCTGCGCAGAGCGCGGCGATGGCGGACAACGTCGTCCCCCAGCCGAAAATCTGGCAGGACACCCGCGGATACGACCCGCTCGTTACCATGCTGCAGGAGAACACGATTCCATCCGCCCCGCCGCGCATGAACGAAATGAAATCCTACCGCACGCGCGGCAAGGGCTTCCGGCTGGCGCTGCGGGTGCTGATTATCCTGCTGGTTACGGGTCTCGTGGGCGTCGGCGGATTCTTCGCGCTGTCCCATCTGGGGCTGCTGAACACCTCCAGTGGGTC
>ENA-OYZU01000141-OYZU01000141.1-human-gut-metagenome-genome-assembly--contig:-NODE-141-length-16979-cov-4.202494_pt1 | contig 16979 bp, 14 predicted proteins | sample MGYA00244202_ERZ653488 | MGnify/ENA primary metagenome ERZ653488 (study PRJEB26926, sample SAMN06164972) | human gut metagenome | biome: ENVO:00009003; feature: ENVO:2100002; material: ENVO:00002003...
GGCAGCGTCAGATGTGTATAAGAGACAGGTCCGGAAGAGATGCCTCGTTCCTGGAGACGCTTAAAACAAATTTTACGTTGTATTTTTCACTGATGATATCCAGTTTCTGAATTGCATGACAGATCTCGTCATCCGTCTCTACGGAAGCGATCGTAAGAAAGCTGTCCAGATACATTTCTTCCAGATCATGATCCTGTGAAACAATACCACAGATAAATCCGAGGAACTCATCACAATTATCGATCGGATAATCGGTAACATTGATGAGACGAATCTTGTTGCTGAGTTCGTACATATGCTTCTGACTCTTATCAAGGTATACAATGCTTCCGGATGCAGAGGCAACCGCAGCATTTACCTTGGTCAAAAGCTCTTTTGTCTTCCCTTTTCCCTTTTCGCCTGAAATAATCTCTATCATAGTCATTTCCTCCTGCTGATGCTGCTTTCTACACAAAATCCGTTAATATGTATAAAAGCAGTTGATTTTATAAATTGATTATAGTCTATATGCACATAAAATACAACCAATTTTCAAATAAATATATACAATCAGGGATCCACCGTCTAAATGGCGAATCCCTGCAACATTTCGTTCATTAAAAGATAGAGATTGGACTTACCGTCCGCTTTGAATACGATCGATATGATCGGCTGGCCGGATGGATTATACGAATACAGTACCAGGCAGTACCCCGCCTCGCCCGTGGTTCCGGTCTTGCCGCCCACAATCTGAAATCCGTCCGGTGTGGTTGCATTCCCGGTCAGATACTGATTGGTGTTCTCCCACGTATGGGTCACTGCCTCGCCGGAAGCGTCGGTATAGGTAACATCGTAGGAGGTTGTGCCGATGATGGATACAAAGGTATCGTTTTTGACCGCATTGGAAAAAATCAGATACATATCATAGACACAGGTGTAATGGTTCTCATCCGGAAGGCCGTTCGGATTGACAAAATGGGACCTTGTCGCCCCCATTGCTGCCGCCTCCTGATTCATCAGAGCCGCAAACGAATCGACATCTCCCGATATGTATTCCGCAATGGCAACTGCGGCGTCGTTCCCGCTGCGCAGCATCAGACCGTATAGTAAATCCCGAAGCCGGATCACGTCGCCGGCTTTTAAATTGCAGACGGAAGAATCGGATGCCTGATTGACGGCATTCTCGCTGACCGTCACCATAGCGTCCAGATCATCACAATATTTTAAGGCAATGTACGCCGTCAGAATCTTTGTGGTGCTGGCGGGATAGAGCCGCTCATACAGATTCTTGGCATACACTACGGTATTTGTCTCAAGATTAAACGTGCCTGCGCCCTCTGCCACCTGGGAATCCGTGGAATCCGTTCCGATCGCCACATCTTCCGAAACGCAGAGATCACTCGCAAAATAAGACTTTGCCTCTGCGGTGCCATTCGAGGACAACCCGAAATCCGCTGCGGTTGCATACACGTCATAGGGCTGTTCGATGGCAACTGACGTCTTACCGCATCCGCTGACGCAGGAAACTGCAATCAGAAGGGACAGACAGATCCATTTATTTATACATTTCACGCCACTCTAAGTCTCCTCTGTCCAGTGATTTGATTAACAACTCGGCCGTTGCCAGATTGGTTGCAAGCGGAATATTGTGGGTATCACAGATGCGCACAACCGTATTGACATCCGGCTCATGGGACTTCGGAGTCAGGGGATCGCGCAGAAAAATCACAAGGTCGATCTCATTGTGTTCGATCTGTGCTCCGAGCTGCTGTACGCCGCCTAAATGTCCAGCCAGATATTTGTGGACGTTTAAGTTGGTGACCTCCTCGATCAGTCTCCCTGTCGTTCCTGTTGCATAAAGTTCGTTTTTACATAAAATTCCACGATAAGCAATGCAGAAATTCTGCATGAGTTTTTTCTTTGAGTCATGTGCAATCAATCCGATGTTCATAATTTAAGTCCCCCCTGTTAATATTTTTTCGGCTGCAGACCTACATTAAGAACAAGCCCTATACCAATATATAATGACCATAGCGACGTAAGCCCATAGCTGACAAACGGGAGCGTAACACCGGTATTCGGCAGTAATCCCGTCGCTACACAGATATTGACGATACTCTGAAATCCAATCAATGCCGCCATGCCGCAGCAGATCAGTCTGCCCGCTGCATCTTTTGCTTTTCTAGCAATAAATATACACTCAATCGTAATGAAAAGCAAGAGAATTATAATGGTGACCGTTCCCACAAAGCCCATTTCTTCCCCCGCTACGGCGAAAATAAAGTCGTTCTGCGGCTCTAGTATAAACTTGCCGTTTTTTACGGAGGTAGGATCGGTATTGCCGAGTCCTTTTCCCCACAAAAGGCCGGAACCGATCGCCATGATAGAGTTCTGCTGCTGGTAGGCAATATCCGGATATTTATCCGGATAAAGCCATCCCATAATACGTCCGAGCTGATAGCTGTGTATAAACGGAAACTTATCCTGAATGATTAACGTCAATACGATAAAAAAGGTCGGAACGCACACGGCCAGCACGCCCACCACGATTTTATAACTGAGCCCCGCGGCAAACAGCATCGCCGCAAAAACGAGCGCCAGAACGATGGTCGTGGAAAGATTGGGCTGTGCCAGAATAAGGGCAAGCGGAATGCCGATCAGCACAAAAGATCCGAACAGCACCCGCGGGGAATTTATTTTTTCCTCGTACCGCATAAAATAGTAAGCCAGAAAAAGGATCATCAGAATCTTGACCAGCTCGGACGGCTGGAACTGAAATCCGCCGATCTTAAACCAGCGCTGCGCACCCTTGCTCTGCTCTCCTGCCACAATGACAAGCCCCAGAAGACCGATGGCGCCCAGATAGATCAGCCAGGAAAAACGCAGTATAAAATTATAATCAATATAGGATACCAGAAGCATAATGATGATCCCGGATACCATACCGATGATCTGCTTTTTCTGGTCGCCCGGGCTTGCACTTCCCACCAGCGCCACACCGATGGTATTTAAGATCACCACCAGTGCAATCAATATGAACTTGTAATTCTTTAGTTTGTATTGTTTGAACATATGTAATCCTTAAGTATGATTTTAATTTCAACGTTTTCGGGTTCAATATCGACATATCTGGTAACGATTTCGCCAATTTCGTGGCGGATCTGCGCCAGGGTCTCGTCATCCAGCTGTTTCCTTCGGCTGTCGATCATCAGCTTCAGCCGCTCTTTTGCAACACCCTTGCTTCTATGACACATCCTACACCAGCTTTCCGGCATGATTCCGCCAGAAGAATCTGGAGAACATCCCTTTGTGATGAAGATAATCCGGTATTGCGACTTCCATGCCGGCAATCCGGCGTGCAATATTCTGGTAACAGGTGTCGGAAACCGTATGCTTCCCGATCACCGGTTCCCCGTGGTTCTGGCTGATGATAATCTCCTCGTCTTCCAGAACAACACCCAGAAGCTCCGCTTCCAGAAGCTCACAGATATCCGGAATATCGAGCATGTTGCCGTCACGCACCATCTGTCTGCGGTAACCGTTGACCAGCAGATCGATCCGGGGCACCTTTTTCCGGTGCAGAAGCTGGATTACACAGTCCGCATCGTGAATCGCCGCAATCTGCGGCGTTGTGACCACAATAATGCGGTCGGAATCCGCCGTCGCCAGCTTAAAACCGCCGTCAATTCCCGCCGGACTGTCAATCAGAACGTAATCAAATTCTTTTCGCAGGTCCGACAGCAGATTTTTCATTTGTTTTTCATTCAGATTGTTTTTGGAGTCACCGGAGCACGAAGACGGTATGATCCAGAGATTCGGATACCGCTTGTCCCGGATCAGCGCCTGCTTAACGCGGCATCTCCCGGTCAGGACATCGACCAGATTATAGAGGATCCGGTTTTCCAGTCCCATGACTACATCGAGGTTCCTTAAGCCGATATCGGTGTCTACCAATACCACCTTTTTATCTAACAGTGAAAGTCCCGCACCGACGTTAGCTGTTGTAGTCGTCTTGCCAACGCCGCCTTTTCCTGAGGTAAACGTAATTACTTCACCCATGGAAGACCTCCTGTTTTTATAGTCTTTACGAGAAAGACCTTATATTAATAATACCGTCACAGAGGAAAGCCATTTTCGCCTGTGTGGTCTTATTACGCTTGGAAAAGATGGAATTTTTTGCTTTTTCCATCGGACTGCCGTAAACGCCGGCAATGTTATACTGCTCGGGCAGGAAAGAAAGCGCCGTGATCGTGGCATTGGTATTGCCGCTCATTCCGGCAAAGGCGCTTCCCGAGAGTTCGCCGAGCACCACGATATCCGATTGGGATACCACCACCGCTTCCTGCGGGACATCGCCGATGATGACGATGCTCTCCTCGGTCTCAAGGCGCTCTCCCGGCAGAAGGGAGCCACGGTAAAAGCAGCCGCGGCTCTGTCTTCTCGCCTCTTTCTCTTCGTTTGTCTGCTGCATCTCGCGGCATTTCTGTTCGATCACCGCATCACGGATCTCATCACTGTCTAAAATACACAGGATTTTGACTCTGGTCTGTTCCATGATGGCGTCTACGACCTGGTATTTTTCTTCATCGCTTAATTCTCTGCCCTCAAAAGAGATGGCAAACGATGCGTTCGCGAAAAAGCGCTCCGCCTCCGTAAATTTGTGAAGAATTTCTGTGAGCAGTTCCGGAAACGGCATCGATGCATCCAGCACCAGATTGATTCCGTTTTTACTGCTTTTGATAATGACTGCCTGACTCATTGTCTGCGCCTTTCTCTCTTAATCACTGATCTCGTTGGATGAAGAATTGCCGTTTGCAGCCTGACCGTTTAACAGTTCATCTTCATTCTCGACATTAAAGTAGTAGGCAAATACATTCCGGGCGAGTTTCGCCGCATTGTGAGAGGTATAACCGTATGCGATACGCGTCGCGATCGAGATTTCCGGATCGTCGTAAGGCGCATATCCCACAAATAATGCGTGGTTCGGCCGCTTTAAATTCTGCTGTGCCGTACCGGTTTTTCCGGCTGCCTCGATCGGAAAACCGTCAAACTCTTTTGTATTCTCCACCACCATGCGTATACCGGAATGGATGGCATTCCACTCTTCCGTATCAAGCACGTCGATCTGATTGCGCACCTGCGGCTCAAATGTCTGTAACACATTTCCGTCGGAATCCTCCAGGCGGTTCAACAGTGTATACTGGTAGACGGTTCCCTCATTGGCGACGGCTGTCACATATCTGGCAAGCTGTACCGTGGTGTAGTTGTTATTACTCTGTCCGATAGCGGCCATGACCGGGAATTCATTGGCGATCTGCGGCGCCGCTTCCTCGATCTCGATTCCGGTGCGTTCGTTTAAACCGAAGAGGCTCGCGTATTTCTGAAGCTTTTCAATGCCGAGCGAATCGTTATATGCCGTGGAATAATTGTTCGTGGCAAGCCGGTATCCTACCTCGTAGAAATAGTAGTTACAGGAATCACGAAGCGCTTCGGAGACATTGATCTCCCCGTGGGTTCCGCCGTTGGATGAAAAAATCCAGCATTTTGGATGGTTGCTTACGTTCTCATAGACGCCGAGATCACGGATGCGCTCCCCGATTGTGATGCTGCCCTCCGCCAGACCTGCCGTGGATGTTACCATCTTGAAGGTAGATCCCGGTGCGGTCTCCTGCTGGGTCGCGTAATTGTACTGCGGGAGTGATTTGTCATCCTGCAGACTGTTAAAGTATTCGGTGTCGACGTTGTTTGCCAGACGGTTGCTGTCATATCCCGGGTAGGTGACAAGCGCTAACACCTCTCCTGTCTTGGTATTCGTGACCACACACGATCCCGAGCACGGATCCAATGCCAGCTGGGCTGGTGTGATCTCCAGATTCTGTATCTTTTCCTTTAAGAACGATACCGCTGTCACAGAGCCGTTGTTTAACGCTGCAATCTCTTCCTCGTTGTACGGAAGCACGCCCTGGTCGAATAGAATCAGACAGAGCTGTGTCCCGGAAATCTGCCCGCCGGTAATCAGATATTCATAAATGATCTTGGAAAAATCTTTTTCATAGAAAAGCTCTTCCAGAATATAATTACACAGGGCATCATATATTTCCGTGGAATCCGAGTATTTTTCATCCACCGTAAACTGGGTAATGTCAATCCAGTTCTGGGCGATGGCGTGATTCAGATAATCTTTCGGACTGCACTCCCCCTGCTGCCACTGCTGGTAGACCTCATCGGAGGTATCGATGTTGCTGTCGGCAAGAATATTATTTTTGCGGAGTCTCCGGATAATATAAGTGAAATAATCCTGCTCCTCCTCGCTGAGATCCTTAAAATCCGTCGGCGTGCTGCCGGTAAGCTGCTCTCTCAACTGGCTTTTTACCACATCCTGCCGTGCGGAAAAAATGGCGGATACCGACTGCTCCGCCGTCGATGCGTCGGTACTGTCAAAGTGTGAGAGATCGATGACGTTGTTATTGATTAACGCAAAGTAGACATCTGTGATCGGGATCGGAATATCGGAAGAAGGATTATCAATATTGGAATATACGATTCCCGCAATCTCCTGCTCCAAAAGATTGTATACCGCAATCTGCAGATCACTGTCCAATGACAGGTACAGGTTATTCCCGGCCTTGGACTCCTTGCGGTCAATCACCTCGATGGCTTTTCCGAGATAGTCGACATACAGCTTTTCGTAGCCTTTTTCACCCTTTAAGTAGGAATCCATATACTGCTCAATGCCGCCCTTGCCGACGACATCGTTGGTGGTATAACTGTCATCCGTCTCGGATAATTTGGCGTATTCCTCGGAAGAAATTTTACCGGTGTATCCGAGAATGGAGGCAAAATATTCGCTGTTATTGTACTTGCGGATGGTGTCATCCATCACCTCAACGCCCTGCAGTTCCTGTGCGTGCTCGCTGATGTACGCCACGGATTCTTCGGATACGTTGGTCGCAATCGTGGTTGCGATATATTTCTGGTAGGCATTCTGCGCCATGGCAAAACGCACGATCGTGATCTTGAACGCCATCTCGTCGCTGTAGCTGTCGTCGATGCCGTAACAGTCGTTGCGGAGATAGTCCATAACCTGATCCACGGTCGCCTGGGAGGTGTCGTAGCCAAGCTTTTTGTTCATGCCGAGATCATCGTAGCTGCTCTCGCCGTAAACATCCGCCAGGAAACGTTTTAACGAGGTACCTGTGACATTGAATTCGTAGGTACCCTCTCCGGTGCGGTCAATCTTAAAATCATCGGTGATCGCATCGCCGTTTTTCTCCAGTGCAGTGATAACCTGGGCAATCTCGGCGTTTAACGATTCGTTTTTCTTATCGGTGCTGCTGTAACTGCCGTTGTCCTCGATGGTGATCGAATAAGCCAGCTCATTGTATGCGAGCAGTTCGCCGTTGCGGTCGTAGATATTGCCGCGCGTACTGTTCAAGGTCCGCTCTTTTACGATCTTTAAGGTGTAGTTGTCCTGATATTTCTCGCCCTTTACGATCTGCAGGTAGAACACGCGCCACAAAAGCACACCGAACAGCACCGTCATAAGAACGGCAGCAACGGCAAGTCTCGATTTAAAAAACATGCGGAAAACTTCTTTTATATTCTCAAACAAACTTACTTGCACTCCTTTTTTCCAATGTCTCAAGCCGCTGGTTTACTTTCAGGATAACTACATACAAAAAGATCGTAATCAGCATGGTGTAGACAAGTTCCGGCAACATGATGTTCCACAGATAATATTGAAAATGATAACGATTGCGGAACAAAAACAAGAAAAAGTAGATCAACAGATTGCATCCCAGATCACTGCCGGCAATCAAAAGCATGGGCAGCTTTAAGTCTTCCGGGTAAAACATTTTGCGGAAACAGCCGTTGATGTAGCCGATATACATATAGAGCAGCGCATAAAATCCAAGAATTCCGCTGCCGAAGATATCAAGCAGAAGCCCGCAGGCAAAGCCGATATACAGCCCCTCTTTTTTCCCGCGCATAAAACCAAAGGACGACACGACGATAATCAGAAGATTCGGCGAGATCGACGCGAAAGATAATGTCTGAAACAGCGTGGTCTGAAGCAGGAAACAGATTGTAATGATAATAAATACACTTACTTTTCTTCTCATAATATGAATCCTACTCCCCGGCTGACTGCTTCTTGTCCAGAATGACAAGGACTTCTTCGATATGCTCAAAATCCACTGCCGGCGTGATCGTGCCGGATTTGGTAAGGTTGTTGGAATCCGTGGAAAGACTGCTGATGTAGCCGATTAAGATTCCCTGCTGATATTTATCTGAAATGTAGGACGTGACAACAGGGTCGCCAACCGCCACCTTATTGTCGCTGTCATTCAAATTGGAAAACTCGATGACCATGTTCTCGTTCATGTTCTGGAGACTTCCGTTTACGATCAGGTTGTCGGAGGTTGTCGTCACCATACCGCTGACCTGCGCCGTATCGTTGATAATGGAAGTGACCTTGGCATAATTCGGACCGACGTCCGTGACAATGCCGACAAGCCCGCTGCCGGCGATCACATTCATGTCGACTTCAATTCCGTCGTCGGTTCCCTTGTCGATCGTGAAATAGGAAAACCAGTTCCCGCTGCTCTTGCCGATGACATTGGCAGCCACCTTCTCATAGCTCGGGTATTTCTGATCCAGCGCCAGAAGCTCGCGCAGATTCTCAAGCTCATACTGCTCCAGATTGTTGGTATTCAGTTCGGAGGTAAGCTCGTCCACCTGCTTTTTGAGCGCATCGTTTTCCGCCATGACATCGCTTAAATTTTTAAGATTGTCGGCTTTCTCCGTAATCCATGCGCCGACCGTGTTGATCCCGCGCTGCATGGGAACAAACACATAACCGGCAACCGCGTTGAGCGGACCGCCGGAGATATTGAGCGTAAAGCTGGTAATCATGGCTGCCACGCAGACAACGGTCAGAATCAGCAATATGTACTTGGCAGGCAAAACAATTTTGGGTTTCCGTTTCATAATTTCCTCTATAACAATATCTTATTCTTCATACTGAATGCCAGATGCTTAAACTTGGCATCGGATACGATCTTTAAGAGTCCGCGCACCACACACTCCTCCGGCTCCTCGCAGGTATTGATCTCGATTCCTGTAATATCGCGGAACAGCTGATCCAGATCATGAATCTGGGAGCTTCCTCCCGTGATATAGATGCCGGAATGAATAATGTCTCTTGCAAGTTCAGGCGGCGTCTTCTCCAGGATCATTTTGATGGAATTGCAGATCGTGTTGAGGTTGTCCTTGATCGCCTCATAGACAACAGCTCCCGACATCTCCATCTCAATCGGCAGACCACTCACCACGTCGCGTCCGACAACCACCATGGTCTGGGTGTTGCCCGGGATACCGCTTCCGAGGGTCTCCTTCATGCTCTGCGCGGTCTTCTGTCCGATGACAAGATTGTACTTGCGCTTCACATAAGTGATAATGGATTCGTCGATCTTGTTGCCGCCGGAATGTAACAGATCACTTAAGACCAGTCCGCCCAGCGAGATGACGGAAATCTCTGTGGTATCCGCACCGATGTCCACCACCATAATACCGGTCGGCTCGTTGACGTTTAGACCGAGACCGACGGCATCCGCGATCGGCTTCTCACATAACAGCACACTCTTTGGCTTTAATTTGCTCTTGTAGAACATGTCGAAAAATGCACGCTTCTCCACGTCCGTAATATCTGTTGGAACAGCAACAATGAATTCCGCTCCGCGCAGCTTGCCCTTGGCGTGGGTCTCCAGATAAGTCTGAAGCATTACCTGAAGATTATTAAAATCCGCAATCACGCCTCCCACAACCGGGAATGTCACCTGAATCGTTTCCGGCGCCTTCTCATACATTGCATAAGCGTCATCACCGTAGGCATACATCTCATTCTTATTCACCAGAGCGATGGTGTTCTTCTCGTTCATAATCTTGTTGGACGCCTTACAATAAATCTTCATATTGCAGGTACCAAGGTCAATACCATACACGTTATTCGTCATTGTTCTCTCCCTTTATTGTATTCTTTTGCATTCTCTGTAGCTGTAGTACGTGCGGTCACCGATAATAATGTGATCCACAAGAGGGATGCCAAGAAGCGCTCCGCACTCCGCCACTCTCTTTGTCACTGCATCGTCCTCCGCCGAAGGGGAGGGATCACCGCTGGGATGATTGTGCATCAGCACAATCTGAATCGCACTTTTGTCCAATGCAGCGAGAAAAATCTCGCGCGGTGAGACAAGTGCAGCCGTCGCACTACCGACAGACATCATAACCTTCTCCAGCAGGCGGCATTTGGCGTCAAAGAGAAGCACCATCGTACGCTCTCTGCTCTCATGCCGCATATCCTCCATGTAATAACTTGCAATGGAGCCCGGATCGCCAAGACAGATGCGCTCTTTATAGCGCGTCTTCGCCATCCGTTTGGATAATTCTGCAATGCATTTTAACTGGATCGCCTTCACCTGTCCGATTCCGGGAATCTTCTGCATATCCTGAACAGATAACGTGTAGAGATTCAACAGATCGTGTCCGTCCTGCCGCAGCAATTCCTGCGCCACTTCCACAGAACGCGTCCCGCGCGTCCCTGAACGTATGATGACGGCAATCAGCTCCGCATCGCTTAAGGATTCGACCCCGGATATTAAAAACTTCTCATATGGCTTCTCCGAGTCCGGCAGTTCCTTAACCGTTGTAAAATGATGATTCATAAAGATTTCCCGTCTCTCCCCGGCAATTTCCTATGATGGTTTGTAGAATTTATGTCAACCAATTACGGGACAAAAACTTACATCATATTTTAGCATAACGCATCCAGATTCACAAGTTTTCGTTCCTTAAGTTTTTGTAAAGATTTCAAAATGCCGAGTTTCGCATGGTACCAGGTCAGACCGCCCTGAAAATACACGGCATACGGCGGTTTGATTGGTCCGTCGGCAGACAGTTCGATGGAGGAACCCTGCACAAATGCACCTGCCGCCATGATGACATCGCTGTCGTAGCCCGGCATCGCCCACGGTTCCGGCGTCACGTAGCTGTCCACAGGCGCCGCAGCCTGAATTCCCTCGCAGAAGGCGATCAGTGCGTCCGGATTGTGGAAGGAAATCGCCTGGATGATGTCGTGACGGCTCTCACTGCCGTCCGGCACAACGTCAAATCCCAGCTTTTCATAAATATTTGCCGCAAAAATAGCGCCCTTTAACGCGCCGCTCACCACGGTCGGCGCCAGGAACAGTCCCTGGTAGAACGACTGCAGAATGCCGAGGGAAGCGCCGACCTCCTTGCCGAGTCCCGGGGAAGTCAGACGGTATGCCGCATTTTCCACACATTCTTTTTTGCCGACAATATAGCCGCCGATCGGTGCAAGTCCGCCGCCCGGATTCTTGATGAGGGAACCGACAATCATGTCTGCCCCGACCTCAATCGGCTCACGCTCTTCCACGAATTCGCCGTAGCAGTTGTCGACCATGCAGATCACGTCCGGTTTGATGTCCTTGATGAATGCGATCAGTTTTCCGATGCGCTCCACAGAGAGCGTCTTGCGCGGCGCATATCCCTTGGAACGCTGGATGGTGACAAGATGCGTGCGCTCGTTGATGGCGGCGCGGATGCCTTCATAGTCAAACTCTCCGTCCGCAAGCAGATCCACCTGACGGTAGGTAATGCCGTACTCGGCGAGCGATCCCTTGGACGGCCGGATGCCGATGACCTCCTCCAGCGTATCGTATGGCTTGCCGACCGGGGATAACAGTTCATCGCCCGGCCGCAGATTGGACATCAGAGCCAACGCCAGCGCGTGGGTGCCGCACGTGATCTGCGGACGCACCAGCGCATCCTCCCCGCCGAAGCAGGAGGCATAGACTTTTTCCAGGGTGTCTCTGCCCAGATCGTTGTAGCCGTACCCGGAAGTCGTATTGAAACATTCTGCCGAGACACGGTTGTCCTGCATGGCTTTTAACACTTTTAGCTGGTTGTATTCTGCGCGTGCATCGATTTCTTCAAAACGCTGCTTCAAGGAAGCTTCTATTTTTTCCCCGAATGCACTTACCTCCGGGGAAATTCCCAGACGCTCGTATTGTTCCTGTAATAACTGATTCATATCTCTGTACCTCTCTTTTATGCCGGCAAAATTCCTTTCGCCTGTAACACATCCATCATGTATGTAAGTATTTTTGTATCGTCATACTCAAAATCCGGCTTGTTCAGCCAGATGACATCCCGCTCCCTGCGGAACCAGGTCAGCTGCCGCTTGGCAAAATGTCTCGATTCGCGCTTGATGATATAGATGGCTTCCTCCAGGGTGCTGGTGCCGTTTAAATACGCCAGTATCTCTTTATAGCCAAGTCCCTGCATGGACACCATATCCGCATGGCAGCCCATCTGCTGCAGCCTTGCCACCTCATCGACAAGCCCAGCCTTTACCATGGCATCAACGCGCGCATCGATGCGGCGGTAAAGCTTTTCGCGGTCGTCATTTAAGACAAAATACGCAAAATTGTAGGGGGATGTCTTCTGGCTCTCCCGCTCGTTATGCTCGGAGATCCGCTCGCCGGACTCATGGTAAAATTCCAGGGCGCGGATGACGCGCTTGCGGTTATTCTCGTGAATCGCCTCTGCGGATGCCGGATCTACCGCCTTTAGCATTTCGTGAAGATAATGATTCCCGCGTGTCTCGGCCAGCTCTTCCAGCTGCCTGCGGTATGCACTGTCACACTCCTGCTCCGTAAAATCAATATCGTAGAGCAGCGCCTGAATATAGAATCCGGTTCCACCCACCACAATGGGGATCTGCCCATTTGCCGTAATCTCTTTTAATGCCCGCTTTGCCATCTCCACAAAACGGACGACATGGAACTCATCGGACGGTTCCAGTTCGTCCACAAGATAATGCCGGACGCCGTCCATCTCCTCCGGCATGATTTTTGCCGAGCCGATATCCATGTATTTATATACCTGCATGGAATCTGCAGATATAATAGCTCCGTTTATTCTTTTTGCCAGTGCAATGGAAAGTGCTGTCTTCCCGACAGCCGTCGGGCCGGTCAGAATTACCATGGGATTTGGTTTCATTGTCATACAATCCTCTTAAACTTCTTTTCAATCTCATATTTGCTCATGGAGATAATGGTCGGCCGCCCGTGCGGACAATGGTAGGGATTCTCCAGGGACAGCAGCTCGTCGATCAGCTGTTCTGCCTCCGCCCTGCTGATGGAATCGCCTCCCTTGATCGCCGCCTTGCAGGACATGGAAGCCACCTTCTCCAAGATCAGTTCCGGTGCTTCCCTGCCGCTTATGTTGGTAAAATCGTCCAGCATGTCCAAGAACATGCCTTTCATATCGACCGCCTCAAAATCGGCTGGAATCGCCGTGATGGCAAATTCCTTGCCGCCGAACGGCTCCACCTCATAACCGAACAGACGGATCTGCTCCCCGTAGCGTGTAAGCATTTCCTGTTCCTCGGCGCTCAACGTCAGAATGAGCGGCGGGCTTAAGGTCTGCGAGGCAAAATTCTGTGTGCGGACGCGCGCCATGGTGCGCTCATAGAGCACTTTTTCATGAGCGGCATGCTGGTCGATAATGAACAGCTTATCCTCGTATTCAATCAGCCAGTAGGTGTCAAACACTTCGCCGATGATCCGGTGCCGTCTGGCTGCATCCGGCGTGAAAAATCCGGTGTCCGCCGCCTCGAGCGTCTGCTGCTCGTACACGACCGTGTCCGCTGTCTCCTGCGGATTCTGCGTCTCCTGCACGTTCTGTGTGTCTGTCTCCGGCATATTCAGATTCTCCGGCGTATTCAGATTCTCCGGTGTATCAGGAGTTCCCTGCACGACCTCTGCCTTAGGAATCGGCTCCGGCCGCACATCCGGCTGTACGGTATCCGCCGCCGGTATGCTTTCCGCTTCCCGTGGCATCTCCTGCATCCGGCTGCCATCTTCGGTCGAAGCAGAACCCGCAGATGCGGAATCCGTATGATAGCTGCTCTCTTCCCGCACCAGAAGTTGCCGGAACACGTCCAGATTTTCCGGTGTTCTGACTGGTTCCGGCGTCACGTTCTGCCCCTGCGGCAGCACCTGTGTCTGCGGCGGGATATGCAGACGTTTTGTCTCAAATGGCTCCGGCAGGCTCCCTGTAATGACCGGACGCTTTTCTTCTTTCTTTTCCTCCACCGGGACAGCCGGAATAAATTCCTTGTGAGTCAGCACATCGCGGATCGTCTGATATAGCTTCCGGTACACTTCCTCATTGTTGGAAAAACGAAGCTCCATCTTGGTCGGGTGCACATTGACGTCCAAAAGCTCCGTATCCATGGTAAAATACAGCACGCAGAACGGATACTGATGCTGCATCATAAAGCCCTTGTACGCCTCTTCCACCGCTTTGGAGAGCAGTGCGCTTTTGATGTAGCGTCCATTGATAAAATAGCTTTCGTAGCTGCGGTTTCCGCGGGAAATCATCGGTTTTCCGACAAAGCCCTTTACCGAGAAATATTCTGTCTCTGCGCAGACCGGAAGAAGCGCCGCCGTAATATCGCGCCCGTAGATATGATAGATCAGATCTTTTTCATTGGAGTTGCCGGAGGTATGCATCTTGGTCTGTCCGTTGCTGATAAACTTAAAAGAGACATCCGGATGGGACAAGGCAAGGCGCTCCATCAGGTCACTGATATAATTTCCCTCCGTCTGCGCGGTTTTTAAAAACTTTTTCCGTGCCGGCGTATTGTAAAAGAGGTTTCTGACGATGAAGGTCGTGCCGTCCGGCGCGCCGATCTCATCGTTGCTCATCTCCCTTGAGCCTTCAATGACATAGCGCGTTCCGGTCAGATCGCTGTAAGTCTTGGTAATCAGCTCCACCTGCGATACGGCGGCAATGCTTGAGAGCGCCTCACCGCGAAACCCGAGCGAATGGATGCATAAAAGGTCTTCCACACTCTTGATCTTGCTGGTGGAATGGCGCAGAAACGCGAGCGGTACCTGCTCACGCTCAATTCCGCAGCCGTTATCCGTAATGCGCACGAACGTTGTGCCGCCCTCCTTGATCTCGACCGTGACGGCGGTTGCCCGGGCATCGATCGCGTTCTCGACAAGCTCCTTGACCACCGAGGACGGCCGTTCCACCACCTCCCCGGCTGCTATTTTATCGATTGTTTCCTGCGAAAGCAGTGTTATCTGCGGCATTCCATTCCTCCCATCTGCCTTTGCCAAAGGCGCTTCCGGTTACCAGCGGTTCTTTACCTTGTTCTGAAGTTCGTATAATTTGTTTAAAGCCTCAATCGGCGTCAGATTTCCGACATCCACATTCCGCAGTTCCTCTATGATGTCATCGTCCCGCACGGTATCAAACAACGACATCTGCGTCAGATCCACCTCGTCCAGCTTTTCTTTTTTCTTTTTGCTTCCCGTATCGACGGAGATATTTCTCGCAACTTCCGTGATGTCGTTGGCACTTAATTCCTCCACGATCTCCTTGGCACGCGCAATGACAGAATCCGGCACGCCGGCAAGCTTTGCCACCTGGATACCGTAACTCTTGTCCGCGCCGCCCTTTACGATTTTGCGGAGAAATACAATGTCATCGCCCTTTTCCTTTACCGCCACGCAGTAATTGTTGACGTTGTTTAATTTGCCTTCCAGCTCTGTCAGTTCATGATAATGTGTGGCAAAAAGCGTCTTGGCACCGAGGAGCTTCGGGTTGCTGATATGCTCCACCACCGCCCAGGCAATGCTCAGCCCGTCGTAGGTGCTTGTGCCGCGCCCGATTTCATCCAAGATCAGCAGCGAGTTGGAGGTAGCGTTGCGCAGAATATTGGCAACCTCATTCATCTCCACCATAAACGTACTCTGCCCGCTGGCAAGATCATCCGACGCTCCCACACGTGTGAAAATGCGGTCCACGATACCGATCTTCGCGGATGCCGCAGGCACATAGCTGCCAAGCTGCGCCATCAGAACGATCAGCGCCGTCTGGCGCATATAGGTGGATTTTCCCGCCATGTTCGGTCCCGTAATGATCGAGATGCGGTGATTGCCGTTGTCGAGGTACGTGTCATTGTCAATAAACATATCGTTGTTGATCATCTTCTCGACCACCGGATGACGTCCGCCCTTGATGTCAATGATGCCGTTCTCGTTGATTTTCGGACGGCAGTAATTATTCTGATCCGCGACAAGTGCGAGCGACACGAATACATCCAGACCGGCAACCGCCTTGGCGGTCCGCTGGATGCGCACAACCTCCGCAGCGATCGTACTCCGCACCTCACAGAAGAGATCGTACTCTAATGTGACAAGCTTGTCCTCCGCGCCGAGAATCATGTCCTCCAGTTCTTTTAATTCCGGCGTGATATAGCGCTCGGCGTTGGCGAGCGTCTGCTTGCGCATAAAATAATCCGGAACCAGATCCTTGTAGGAGTTGGTCACTTCCAGATAATAGCCGAATACCTTGTTATATTTGATTTTTAAATTCTTGATGCCTGTCTTTTCACGCTCTTTGGCTTCCAGTTCCGCCAGCCAGGTCTTCCCTTCCGTCTTCGCCTTGCGGTATTTATCGACATCCTCGTTGTAGCCGTCCTTGATCAGACCGCCGTCCCGCACCGAAATGGGCGGTTCCTCCATGATAGCCCGGTCGATCAGTGCGCAGAGCTCCTCCAACGTATCCATGTCCTCGCGGATTTCTCCCAGCAGCTCGCACTGAAAATCGCCCAAAAGACTCTTGATCGGCGGCAGCATGGCAATCGAACTGCGGAAGGCAATGAGATCCCTGGGATTGGCGGTCAGATATGTAACACGCGTAATCAGACGCTCCAGATCGTAGATCGGATTTAAGTATTCCCGGAGTTCCTCTCTGGTAATCACGTGCTGATTCAGCTCACAGATTGCATCCTGGCGCTTCTCGATCTCCGCCTTGTCAATCAGCGGCTGTTCCACATAGGAGCGGAGCAGTCTGGCACCTGTCTCTTATACACATCTCCGAGCCCACGAGACGGACTC
>ENA-OYZU01000143-OYZU01000143.1-human-gut-metagenome-genome-assembly--contig:-NODE-143-length-16717-cov-4.990997_pt1 | contig 16717 bp, 8 predicted proteins | sample MGYA00244202_ERZ653488 | MGnify/ENA primary metagenome ERZ653488 (study PRJEB26926, sample SAMN06164972) | human gut metagenome | biome: ENVO:00009003; feature: ENVO:2100002; material: ENVO:00002003...
AGATAGGAGTCCGTCTCGTGGGCTCGGAGATGTGTATAAGAGACAGATATATATTTCATCATATAATTCAGAAAGTTCATCTGCTACATGGGTATACTTTTCTGTTTTTCCCTCTTTTGACACAAGGATTTCAAGTGCCCTGTGGGCAACATCCGAGAACTCTGCAATTTGCCTTTCTTCTTTGGCCTCCCTGTATCTGTCTGCAAACTCAGTAGTAAAATCAACTACAGCAGTGATGCTTGTCCTTACGCATGCCACCTCGTCTATTATATCTTCATAAGGATAACAGCAGTATAAATCAATTATTTCTGTAATTTCTTTTTTGAGGCTGTTTCTTTCTGCTGTAATGTAATCGCTAAGTTCCTTATCAGTACCTTTTCCTGCCCTTGGTTTTGTACGGAAATTCTTATCTGCATTGTTATTAAGTTCCGTAAAACTGTTACATTCAAGAAGCCTTGTAACCTTGCTTTTATCATCACATAAAACATCCCTTACCCCGCTAAGTCCGGGGTCTTCGCATAATTCTATGAGGTTATCATATGATTGTGACATCTCATTCAGAAGTTCTTTTATATATGAAAAAAGATATTCTATGACAGGGGAAGCATTTAATTCGTCCTCATTATCAATGTCATATAATTTTGCACAGTCAGAAAGCCATTCCTTAGGCCAAGGGTGGCTTTCTGAGGCATCATAGAGTTTTTTAATAATATCAAAAAAAGGTGCTATTGATTTACCCTGTGTAAGACTGTTAATGGCAGTTATGAGATTTTCGTCATTGTTTTTAAGGCGTTCTTCCAGCAGTTCATTATATACATCTTCCTTAATAAGTTCTGTTTCGCCCTTATCTGCAATTCTGTATGAAGGCTCATAGCCTATGGTATTATAATAATTTTTAAGAATATAACTGCAAAAACTGTCTATCGTCGTGATTTTGGCATGGTTAATAAGAGCAATCTGTCTGATTGCCCGTCTGTTACCGCAATCTGCCTTGAGAATATCTTCAAAACGCTTTGTAAGACGCTCTTTCATTTCTCCTGCTGCTGATTTTGTAAAAGTCACTATTACTATTCTGTCTATATCAACCGGATTCCGTTCATCAAAAACACGGCTTACAATTCTCTCAACAAGAACAGCGGTTTTACCCGATCCTGCCGCAGCACTTACAAGAAGATTACAGTTTCTTTCATATATAGCGGTCTGCTGTTCACTTGTCCAGTTACTCATCTTTCTTATTCTCCAATCCGATTTTTGCGAAAAAATCATCCAGACTTATCTTTTCCCTTACGCGGTATTTTTCTCTTTTAATAACATTAAATCCGCAGATATCGCTGTATTTGCAAAAATCACATGCTCCCTCGTAAGGATTTATTGATATTCTGCCTTCGGTCATCTCATCTACAAGCTCTGACATTCTCCTTGAAGCGTAACCTGCCATTGCCCTGAACTGCTCATCCGTAACAACTTTATCACTGTATGCCACATTATTGTCCCGTCCTTTTTTTACGGGTATTACATTGGACTCTTTATCCATATTATGGTCAAGAAGCCCGATACTGTCATGTCCCACAATCCCCGATGGAATAAAATCCTGAAGGGCGTCTTTTTTATCTGTTACAGGATCTTTAAGGGTATTATAAAAAACAGCGGCCGGAACTGCCTTAACGCTATCTTTTTCATACTCTTTAAGTGCTTCGTCAAGATATATGAGAAGCTGGAGTTTTTCTCCCGTAAGTATTTCTTCTTTGCTTATGGTATTTTCCCCCGACTTGTAATCAATAATTTTAATGTAGTTACTGCCGTTTTCTGAAGCTATATCAATCCTGTCGATTTTGCCGTTGACGGTCATGCCATTAATATTACGGATAAAATTATGTTCAAATGCCGCAGGAATAAAGCTTCCGGCGTTAATCTGTTCACCCATAGCCCATACGGTTCTGTTTACAATATCGGAAAGTCTCATTTTAAGAAATTCATTGGCTGCACTTTCTTTAAAGAAGGAATACTTATAGTCAGTGGTTATCTTATCAAAGGCTACATTTACAAAATCCTTTCTTTCTTCATCACTGAGGCTTCCGAAATTAAGGCCGTTTTCCATAAGTGTACAACCCATATATTCAAGTGTCTTATGGAAAATATCCCCTATATCAATATTTGTTATCTTATGCTCCTGTCTTTCACCTATCCCAAGTCCGTAGGTAAGGAAATGGGAAAAGGCACAACCGGCATAGGTCTCTATCCTTGATACGCTTGCGGTAAGATTTTCACTGTAAAGCATTTTTGCGGCTTCTTTTGTAAGATTATCGGACATAACATTCTCATTAAAGCTGTCGATTATTTTCTTAATGATATTGCCATATACATCATCATTAACAAAATAAGAAATTACTGCTGCCAGATTTTTGTCCGCATCATAATCTTTGATTTTGGCATAATCCGATACAAGGTGGAAAGAGTTCTGTCTGTTAGTAAGAAAATCCGTTATATCAGGGTGGTATGGCTTAATATCGTACATATCACTTATTATCCCTATTACCCTTGACGGTCTTATCTCTTTACCATCATCGTTATACCTTCCATAACTTAAATACAGTGTATTTTCAGGTCTTGTAAAATTGAGATACAGGTAAAAATTCTGCATAAATACTTTTTCTTTAGGCGTCGGAGAAAGAACAATCTGCATATCGGAAAGCGTCATGCGCTCCTCCTCAGACAAAATACCATGGTTATCTCCTGTTTTAGGAATAATTCCTTCATTGGCACCAAGTACAAAGAGCACCTTGATATTATCAATTCTTGAACGCTCCAGATCCCCAACCATTACACAGTCATTGGAGGGTGGAATTATACCCACCTTTATCTCTTCAAAGCCGGCATCCATAATTTCGGCAAATTCTTTTACCGTCATAGTCTCGTCACCTAACATATCATATATTCTTTCAAGTAATGTTACCACATGTCCGTAGCTTTTGCGGAATTCTTCCGCCTTATCCTCATCCTCCGTATTATCTGCCAGCATTTCCATCTCCTCATAGAGGTTTTCTTTTTCCATAAAATCATACACGGCATTGACGTAATCCGAGACCTTGGTTCCCTTTGTCATATCGCTGTAAAATTCTGAAATAAGGCAGCAAAAATCCTCTCTTACTTCATTAATTACATCAAGTCCCATTTCTTTTGACTTGTATGCTCTTACAAACTTTTCACAATATCTGTCAAAACCATTTATACCAAAAGCAAGAATATAATCCTCAAAAATATTAACTTTATCACGTTCAAATCCGCAAAGCCCGTTTTTCAGTACACGGAACACGACTTCATAGGAAAAGCGTTCTTTAATAAGTGCAATGATACCTCTTATATATTCAACCATTGGATTACCTATAAGGCTTCTTTTGTTATCCATAAAAAAGGGAATGCCCGATTCCTTAAAAATTCTGGCGGTTTCGTTGGCAAAATTATCCTTATCCCCAAGAATAACTCCTATATCGTTAAATCGGTAACCATGGGTTCTTACTTCCTTTAAGATGGCCGCCGCAGCATATTGAATCTCTTCTTTGCCGTTTAAATGCTCACTTATATGTATATCCTCCGTATTGCCGCCAAAGGTATTGCCGTTATATCTGAAAATATTTTCTTCCAGAAAATTAAGGGCAGGCGAATTGCGGAAACGATATTTTGAATGGTCACTTTCAATTCTTTGCATCAAAAAAGGAATACGGACATTATCAGCTATCACTCCAAGCTTCCTTATCATATCCTTACTCATATAAAAAAGCTCATCCATTCCCATATCCGTATTGATGTTATTTATGGCAGGGGATGAAATGGTAACCGTCACTATAATATTCTCCGCCTGCAGAGCAATTTTCTCTATCAGCCTGTACTGGACAGGTGTAAATCCTGTAAACCCATCAAATACAACAGTGCTTCCCTTAAGTAAATCGGAATTATCAATGAATCTGTATAAAAGTTCCGGTTTATCTTCAACCGTAACAAACCTGTCCCTGATATAATTCTCAAATTCACTGTAAATAAGGCTTATGTCCTCTAACTTATCCCTGAGTCTGTCACTGCCTGCACTCACTGCTATCTCTTTAAGCATATCAGGCGTAATTCCGTACTGTTTCAGTTCTGAAATCATTGACTTCATCTCGCTGACAAAGCCCTGTCTTCTGCCTGCCTTAATAATACGGAAATCTGACTTTATATTATTAAGTATTTTTCTGACGATAAGATTTTTACCCGTATCGTCAATGGTTTCCTTAAGCTCTATCTGCAATTCTTCAAACACTCTGTAGCAGAGTCTTCCGAAAGTAAGTACATCTATATTAAAAACACCATGTGAGGGGTGCATCCTTACGACCCTTTTCTGTGCCTGCAAAGATGACTGCTCCGGTACGATAAATACATATTTTTTGTCAGAATTGGCACATGCTTCCTTAACTATATCCGAATATACATATTCTGTTTTTCCATGTCCCGAAGGACCATATAAAATTTTAATTGACATATTTCCTACCTTAAATGAATACATCTGTAATAATCAGATGTTGGAGTTATTCATGAGTACAAAGACCAAAATACTTGTTTTTAAAATGAAAGAGATAATCTATACTATCGTTTTCGCCGTCCTTGCAATACTGCTCATTATTCTTCTTGTATTAATCATAAAAGGACACAGCAAAAAAAACAGCGAGTCAGCCAAAAAATCCACCTTTTCTCCGGGTATATATGAAGCATCCATCGTATTGTCTTCAAATCCGGTAAATATTGAAGTTGTGGTGGACCATGAACAAATCAAATCAATAAGCATGGTAAATGTATCAGAAGCCGTTACAACAATGTATCCTCTTATATCTTCATCACTTACGGAAATTGCATCACAGATTGTTCAAAATAATTCTACGGAGAATCTTGTATTTAATGATGAAAATAAATACACCTCAATAATCCTTGTCAATGCAATTAATACAGCCCTTTGCAAAGCGGGGCTCTGACATATAACGATTATATCATATTGAAATTTCCTTAACAATATTTTATACTCTTACCAAAGTACTGAAAAATGTACACTAAATATGTTAAAGGACTAATAATATGAGAGATAATTTTATAAGATGTGCCGCTGTTTCTCCCGATGTGACAGTCGCAGACCCCTTAGCCAATGAGCTTTCGATTAAAGCATATATGGATGAGGCAGCCAAAAATAATGTTTCGGTTCTGGTATTTCCCGAACTTTGTCTTACAGGATACACATGTAACGATCTTTTTTTACAGGATACACTTCTTAGGAACTCTCTTGACGCAGTAATCCGTCTTGCAGAATATACAAAAGATAAGAACTTTATTGCCTTTGTAGGGTTGCCTTTTATGTACGGTAATTGTCTCTACAATGTCGCCGCCGCATTATGTGACGGCAGAATTATCGGTCTTATCCCCAAAAAAAATCTTCCCTCTTATTCGGAATTTTATGAAATAAGGCATTTCACCCCGGGTTTTGACGAATGTGTTAATGTAACAGTCGGTGACTGTTCCGTTCCGTTTGGTTCAAAGCTGTTATTTGCATGTAAAAATATTCCATCCCTTATTATCGGTGCGGAAATCTGTGAGGATGTATGGGTTCCCTCACCTCCTTCCATAAATCATGCCCTTGCAGGCGCTACGGTAATCGTCAACTGCTCTGCCAGTGATGAAACTGTCGGTAAGGACCGGTACCGCAGGGATTTGATTTCCGGTCAGTCAGCCAGACTTATATCTACCTACATCTATGCAAATGCGGGTGAGGGTGAATCCACACAGGATCTTGTATTCGGCGGACATAATATAATAGCCGAGAATGGAACCGTTCTTGCGGAATCAAAGCGTTTTAAGAACGGAATAATCTATGGTGACACAGACCTTGACAGGCTTAAAAATGAGCGCAGAAGAATGACAACCTTCCCTAATGTTTCAAAGGACTATACTACTGTTTATTTTTCCCTTGCAATTAAAGACCTTTCATTAAACAGGTTTTACAATATGACGCCTTTTGTCCCATCATCCGTTGAAGAAAGAGAACTTCGCTGTGAAGAAATCCTTTCCATCCAGGCAATGGGACTTAAAAAGAGGCTTAAACACACGGGCAGTAAACATGCAGTCATCGGTATATCCGGCGGTCTTGATTCAACTCTTGCCCTTTTGGTCATCGTCAAGGCTTTTGATATGCTTTCGATTCCTCGCGAAAATATAATTGCCTACACGATGCCTTGTTTTGGCACAACTGACAGGACTTACAACAATGCCTGCAATCTTGTTGCCGCATTACATGGCACTCTCAAAGAGGTAAATATCAAAAATGCCGTTAATATCCATTTTGAGGATATCGGTCAGGACCCTGACAAACACGACATAACCTACGAGAACTGTCAGGCAAGAGAAAGAACACAGATTCTTATGGACGGTGCCAACCTGTATAACGGTATGGTTATCGGCACCGGTGATTTATCGGAGCTTGCACTGGGCTGGGCAACCTACAATGGCGACCACATGTCAATGTATGCCGTCAATTCAGGTATTCCAAAGACCCTGGTGCGCCACCTTGTGCGTTTCTATGCCGATACCTGCAACAATGACACCTTAAAAAACCTGCTTTTGGATATACTTGATACTCCTGTAAGTCCTGAACTTCTTCCTCCTGTGGACGGCAAAATCTCCCAGAAAACAGAGGACCTTGTCGGACCTTATGAGCTTCATGACTTTTTCCTTTATTATATTTTACGTTTTGGATTTGCTCCCGATAAGATATACAGAATCGCAAAAATTGCGTTTAAAGATGTCTATGATGACGCTGTAATCCTTAAATGGCTTAAGGTATTCTACCGCCGTTTCTTCAGCCAGCAGTTCAAGCGTTCCTGCCTCCCTGACGGACCTAAGGTCGGCTCTGTTGCCATCTCCCCAAGGGGTGACCTGCGCATGCCTAGTGACGCCTGCAGCAGGATATGGCTGGACACGATTGATAAGATGTGAACCGGCGAGGCCGGGGTATGAGCCGACGAGACCGAGGGGTGTGAGCTGGCGAGGCCGGGGTATGAGCCGGAGAGGCTGTTTCCCGCTGTTTGGGTAGAGATTTACAGACGGCAGGAAGTTGGAATCTCTACCTTTTTGGCTGATTTCTGCATTTTGGGTAGAGATTTCCAACCGGCGGCACTGGGAATTTCTACCCTTTCGGCCAATTTTCGTTATTTGGGTAGAGATTTCTGATAAGCTGGTTCAGGATTCTCTACCCTTTTCGACCGATTTTCGCTGTTTGGGTAGAGATTTCCGGGCGGCAGCTGTAGGCTTCTCTACCTTTTTGGCCGTTTTCCGCTGTTTGGGTAGAGATTTCCAACAAGCAAGCTTGGGATTCTCTACCTTTTCGGCCGATTTTCGCTATTTGGGTAGAGATTTCCAGACGGCAGGAAGTTGGGATTTTCTACCCTTTTCGCCTGTTTTTTCCCTTTTGGGTAGAGATTTCTCAAACGCAGTCGCCAAGAAAAGAAATACGGCACAGCAGTTTATACCATCTGTGCCGTATTTGCAATGTTTATGTGATAGTACGTTAATTATTACTTATCTTTGATTATTTGACAGAATGCCTTTTTCTCTTATCAAATACCATTACACCTGTCAGAATACCGCCGCTGATAAAGAGCAGTGCGATCCACATCATAAGATTGTTGTTGTCGCCGGTTTTCGGGCTTTCTGCGCCGGGGCTCGGGTTGGTCTGCGTAGGATCGGTCGGTTTTGTTGTGGAGCCGGTAGCCGGAATCTCAACTGCCGCCTTATTGTAGCTGCAAACCTTGCATTCTTCATGCTTGGAACCCTTTTTGGTTGCGGTCGCTTCCCTGTCAACAACCCACTTGAAATCGTGAGCCGCCTCGTCTTTCTTTTCGTGGCAGCGAGAGCATTCTTTCCAATGATTGTCTGTTTCCTTGCTCCAAACACTTGCCCATGCGTGCCCGAGCTGTGTACCTGCTACCGTAAAGGTTTCTGTTGTGCTAATCTCTCCACAGGAGCAGCTCTTGAAATATACTTCATCGTTGGTGCAGTCGGCAGCCGACTTGAGGGTTTCCGGCTTCTGAATTTCCCGATCGTAAGTATGGGTATGGGGAATTGCCTTGTATGTTACAATAACGGTTTTGTCTGCATCCATCGTAACATTCAGGATATTGGAAAGTACGTCTGTTGCAACGCCGTTCACAGTAACAATGTCGATTTCATAGCCGTCATCAGGAGTAAAGATAACCGTTTCGGTGAAGCCTTCGGTCAGTCCGGTTTTGCTTGCGGAAATCGTTACGTGACCGCCGTTTACCTGTGTTGTGAGGCTATAGGTGGTGACAGGTGCGTTCTTGTAGGTCGCTTTCACGCTGACTTCACTGTCAGGCATTATGAAAGTAGTGGTTTCACTGTTCGCATCTTCAAGAGTAGTACTGCCGCTTTCTACTACCCACTTATCAAACACCTTACCGTCAGGAGCCGCATTTGCGGTCAGAGTAATGGTTGTGCCTTGCGTCGCTTTACTGATTTCGCTTCCTGCACCGATTGTCGCTTTGCCGTCCATTACGATGATGTAATACTCTTTACTCTCCCAAATTGCATAGAAGGTAGTATCCGAGCTTACTTCATAGGTCGTGCCGGAAATAACCGAACCATCGGCACTGGTTGACCAGCCCTTGAATTGCTTGCCTTCCGGTTCAGTAAAACCGCAGGCGGGCAGGGTGTAGCTGCCGGAAACGCCGGTGACATCTTCCATTGTGCCGTCGCCACCGTTGGCATTGAATCTGACGGTATACTCGGCAGGCACAGGAGGCGCGTCCTCCTCGAAAATTGCTTTGACCTCCACATCACTGTCCGGCATGGTGAACTTATCGTTCTCGATGGTTACGCCGCCGCTCATGACCTCCCACTCCTTAAAGTGGTAGCCCTCGTTGGGCGTTGCGGTCAGGGTGATTTCCGTGCCGACTACGGCTTTTGCAGGAGATGCGGAAGCCGTGCCGTTGCCGTCCGGGCTGATGACCTTCACGTGGTGCCACCGGTAGATCTTCACGGTTGCCATGGTGGTATTGCCCGCGTTGTCAGTCGCGACCACGGTATGTTCCGCTCCCGCGTCATTGTTGCCGCCATCTGGCGCGGGGAGACGATAGGTGGGACCGGTTTGCGGCTCGCCGTTGATGGTCACCGACTTGATGCCGGAGGACGTCTCTCCCGATGCAGCCGGGTCGCTCACGGTGAAGGTGTACGCGCCGGGATTTCCATCGATGATATCCTCGACGGTGTAGCTCTCACCGTCCTTCAAACCCTCCAGCACCGGCGCCTTCGTGTCCGTTCCCATCACATGGCCGCACACAGTGCAGAGTTGCTTCTGATTGCCCCAGTCGCCGGGAATGTGTTTGGCGTTTTGTTTGGACATTTCCGCAGCGGGGTCTCGCGCGCCGCATTTCACACAGGCCCAGATGTGGCAGCCGTCCCGGTCCGTCCAACCCAGTTCATGGCTGCATGTGCTTTCCTCGCAGCGCAGCTCCAGCTTGCTGATCACTCTGCCGTAATTGTAGGCATATGGCAGGCTCAACCGCTGCAGGTCCACGCGCCCATTTTCGTTGGGGATAAGAAGCTCCGTTGTGGTGCCCCAGTACTTCTTATACGGTTCCTGGTTGTGGCGCCACTGCCACCCTGTCGCGCTCAGCCACACGGACTTCCCGTCCGAGGCTCCGATTTTGATGTTCTCTTCTATACTCATTGCAAATTCCTGATCTTGCATCACTGCCATGTAGTACGCCCGGTTCGAGCCTCTTCCGACCGCGGATGCAGACAGCTCTGTATAACCGTAGTCCTGATAAAGCGGAAAGGCCAGCGCAGTCAGCGTTGTGTCCTTGATCAGAATGTTCCCGCTGTTGCCGTTCATGCCGCCGCCGATGCCCGCGCCCAAGTAGCCCTGCGCCATCACCACGCCGCCAGTGATGGAAATGTCATAGCCCGAACCGCCTCTTCCGCCACCGATTCCTGCGCCGGCATAGTTACTCCAAGCTTCGACCGTTCCACCGGAAATCTCGATATGATGCGCATCTTCCGACTTGTTCTGTCCGTCTTGATCGCCGCTGCCTATTCCTGCTCCGCCTGACTCGCTGCCGGCATTCACCGTGCCGCCCTTGATATAAATAAAGCGTCCGGGGCCGCCCTGACCGCCACCGATCCCTGCGCCTTCCGAAACGGACCGCACCGTCAGCTTGCCGGAATACACATAAATCCACTCGCCGACGCCGCCCTGACCGCCGCCGATACCCGCACCGTATACGCCGCTGGTCGCAAGAATCTCACCGCCATAGATACCCGTCGCCAGAGAGCCGAAATGAAGGTTCATGCCGTGTCCCTGCGAGAAGTTCTTGATTCCGACCTTTGAGCCTCCGATGCCAGCGCCATACCTGCCGCCTTCACACGTGAGCTTTGTCCCCGTCTGCACCAGAACCCGGAGATAGCCATCGGTTTTGTTTTTCTGCAGCGCAGCGAAGTTCTCCGCGCCGATCAGCTCGCTGTCCCCGCCGATAAAGTACAGGCAGGCGGAGGCGCCGCCGTAAAGCTCGATGGCAGGGCCGTCTTTGGGTGCCTGAAGGCGGACACCGTCCAGAAAGATGTGCGGTGTATTGTTCTTGCCATCAATTTTGATCCGGTACTGAAAATACCAGTTCGGATCTGTGGAGCCCTTGATCAGATAGGTCTTGCTGTCCTTGATTTTCAATTCTTTGTTCTGCCCCGTAAGGTCCACTATCTTGTCAAACGTAGTTGGGACGGAAAGCTTGACATCCGGTAGCTCATCCGCAGCAAAGGTTGCTGTCGGCAGCAGCGTCAGCACCATGCAGCATAGGAGCAGGATGCTAAGTATTCGTTTCTTCATTTCTTTCTACCTCCGTTTCGTAGCCTCAAACAAGACCTTTTTTCTTTTTCAGTACAATGTACAAAATCAAAACTATGTTGCTCAAAAGTGAAGTTCCTGCCACAGTAACAGCTATTACCGCCAGCGGACTTTTTTCGACAATGGCAGAAGATCCTGCGGCAATCGTGCTGTCCGCCGCCGCTTTCACACCGGTGTCTTTCTCGCCGATCCACCAGTTGCCGTTTGCACCCATGAAGGGGAGCAGACCGTCCTGTGCGCCGGCAACGCCGCTTCCGTTATAGCCGAACACACGCCATGCGCCGGGATTGTTTTCATGGTCTTGCCCGAAATACACGGTCGGTGCGGTCGCTGTGTTTACATTTTTACTTAGTGCGTCTGTGCCAAGCCGGATCGCCTTTCCTGTATCTGCCGCAAATGCCACGGTGGGGAGCATACACGCCGCCATGCAAAGGCAGAGCAGGATGCTGAGTATTCGATTTCTCATTTCATGCTACCTCCGTTTTCGTATATGTCGGCTCAGTCAAGAGCGGTTATTGTAATGGTACCTCTGAAGCCACCGAGATAAGTATTGTATGCCGAATTTTCAAACCACAACTGCAATGTAATGTCTTTATTTGACGCATCATACATTCTGTTGAAATTAAAGGAATGTTGATCATTGGTATACGGTATTTTTGTCCCGTCTCTTTTTATTCGCGTAAGCTCCCTGCACAGATCGTCATCATAACCGTCTGTCATCTGAATAGAGTAATTGCCGCTGTTGTTGAATTCGTTTGAACCAACTTCGAGAGAACCGCTTAAGCAGACATTGTAAATATGTCCTTTTTTGAGTGTAATATTATTCATGTAGGATGAAATCAAGCCGCCCTTGTTTATTTTTTCGTAGACAGAAATATTGACACGACTGTTATTCAGTACTGTACTCGGAGAGTTTGCCTCTCCGTAAAAATATCCCGAACAGCTGCCGTTCTGACCGGGGTCGCCTTTATCGCCCTTGTCGCCTTTTTCGCCGGGGTCGCCTTTATCGCCCTTGTCTCCCTTTTCTCCGTCTATGCCGTCTTTTCCGTCGGTACCCGCCGCCTTCACGCCGGTGTCGGTTTCTCCGATCCACCAGTTGCCGTTTTCACCGATAAAAGGTGTTTTACCGTCTTTGCCGTCAGAGCCGTTTTGTCCGTTTGTTCCATCCTTGCCGTCGGCTCCGTCTTTACCGTTTATACCGTCGACTCCGTCCTTGCCGTCAAGACCTTTCAAAACCGAAAGGTCGTACAGGTTCAGCCATATTTCGTCGCCGACATAACGCCATTGCAGGGTGTTTTCGTTCACGCGGAACTCCGGTGTTTTTCCGTTTGCTCCGTCCTTACCGTTCTGTCCGGTAGGACCTGTGATGTCGGCTATCGCAACAAGATTCTGCCACTCATCGCCCTCGTAACGCCACTGTATGTGGGTTGCAGCTCGCTGCACTTCTATGTTTTTACCGTTAATGCCGTCTTTGCCGTTTGTACCGTTTATTCCGTTTTTACCGTCGATGCCATTCTTTCCGTTGGCTCCGTCCTTATCGTCAGAACCGTTGATGCCGTCTTTACCGGCTTCTCCGGCAGCACCCCTCAGCTCGTCAAGAGCCACAAGGTCCTGCCAGTCGGTTTCATCGCTGTATTTCCACTGGATCGCCGTGCCGTTATTGCGCACCTCCGGCAGTGCGGTGTCGGCTTTAGCCGCCTTGCTCCATCCTATGGCAAGCACGATGCAAAGTGACATAAGTACGGCGCAAAGGGCCAAAAGTGTACCTGTGAGTAGTTTTTTCCCTGTTTTCATCTTCTTTCCTCCGTTCGGAATTGTTTATCACGGCGAAGCTTTGCACCGCTGCCCACGCCGTAAATGAGCGGCGGCTGACCAGCTTATGCTTGGTCTGCTTTGTACTTATCCACAAACAGGGCGACGCCCTGCTCTAAGACCTCCATCTGGGTTTTCAGGTAATATTCGTCCTCGAACATGGCATAATGTACGCAGGCGCGGACGAAGATAAAAATCAGCGGCGTGATGACCGTGTACGGAATACCTATTTTAGGTTCCAGTCGCTTGGCATACTCGGTATAGCGCTCGTTGACACCTTCAAAAAATTTCTTGCCGTACTCGATATACTTCGGGTGCGTATAGATCTGATACATCAGCCGATATTTCTTGCCATGCTTCTTTGCAGTCCAATAAGGTACTTCCTTCACAAACCGGACGACATCCTTTGGGTCGGTAGGTGCCATCTCCATAAAGTCATCCTCGACTTTTTCCATACAGTATGCCGTTGATTCAATGATCAGTTCGTCAAGGTTTTTAAAATATGAATAAAGATTTGCTTTTGTGCAGCCGCAAGCATCGGCCAGTGCTTTGATTCCCGTGCCCGTCAGCCCGTTTTCAGCATAGCACTCAAAGCACTTTTCCATTAGTTCACGCTTGCGTGCGTCGTGCTGTTGCTCAGTTGTTTTCATGTTGATTCGCTCCTTCTATATATACCGACCGTTCGGTTATGATTAGTATAACATAGAATTGTGCCGATTACAAGAACTGTTCGAGAAAAAACGAAGAAAATCAAATTTCAATATAAACCCATAAAAAGTCCTTATATAAAAAAAATAGTGTCTTACCTCAACGTTCAAAACCGTACTAATAAAAATATCTTTGTTATCTCGGGCTTTTTCACCCTGAAACCTCTGTGCCTTTTTATTCTGCTTTCAGCCGGAATAACAGACTGCTCTTGCCACCTTTCTTGTGTTAACGCTGATTGATTTCAAGAAGCCTCGTTTTTTTGAAGCCACGAATTCCGCGGCGGGCGATGTCCGCCGAGAGCTTAAGGTCAGCGGCTATGGTCGGTATAGGCTAAGGAATAGTATCGTTCTTCATCAACAGCAGGAAAAATCTCATCTGCAAATACTTTAGTCCAGAATTTATCAAGAGTTTTCTTTTATCTTTCAGTTAAAGAAAATAAGCTATCGTCAAATGTTAGTTGCTGGCAATCATTCGATTTAAAATACATATGTTTACCACCTTTTCAAACCTATAATAATTATAACTCTTATCAAACAAAAAGGAGGTATTGCTCAGTACAATATTAAATTTTCAATGTTCTATGAGGTCACCTTTTGCCCCCTGTATCATGACATTGAGGTTGTGAGCCGGTGGGGTTCTCTACCTTTTTCCGGGTTTTTCGCTGTTTGGGGTAGAGATTTTTGAAAAGCAAGCCTGGGATTCTCTACCTTTTTCGGTCGCTTTCCGCTGTTTGGGTAGAGATTTCCGAAAAGTGGCTCTGGGGTTCTCTACCTTTTTCGCCTGTTTTCCGCTGTTTGGGTAGAGATTTCCGGTCGGCAGCATGGTGGATTCTCTACCTTTTCGGCTGTTTCCCGCTGTTTGGGTAGAGATTTCCGAAAAGTGGCTCTGGGGTTTTCTACCTTTTTCGCCTGTTTTCCGCTGTTTGGGTAGAGATTTCCGAATGGCGGCAATTGGACCGGTAGAGATTCCTGACCGGCAGCAATTGGACCGGTAGAGATTCCCGACCGGCAGCTATGAGAATCCAGCACTTTATTTCACCAATCCAGTTTTATAATTACCTGCACCGTTTTAATGTTTTTAAAGCCGATTATTTGCACCCAAAAAGCATCTAAACATAAAAAAATGGTGTCCCCTGATAATTCTGTGTCATGCCCCGGGATTCCGGGAACATATTACAGGGTACACCACTTTTATATTATTAACCTATGACTTCTTTCATTGTGTAATGTCCTGCAGGCTGTCCTTTAAGGAACTTAGCTGCTTCAACAGCACCTTTGGCAAATACACTCTTTGAATATGCGGTATGAGAGAATGTTATTACTTCGTCTTCGCCTGCGAAAATAACATCATGCTCGCCTACTATTGTTCCGCCTCTTACAGAAGAAAAACCGATTTCGTTCTTAGGTCTTGGAATTCTGTCCTGACTTCTGTCGAATTTGTATTCATATTTCTCAGGAAGGCTTTCATTAACAGCATCACCTAAAGCAAGTGCTGTTCCACTTGGTGCATCAACCTTGAAATGATGATGTTTCTCAACGATTTCAATATCAAAACCTGCTTCTGCAAGTAATGGCGATACTGATTTAAGCACCTTGAATAAAGTATTAATTCCTAAAGACATATTAGCTGATTTAAGGACAGCTACCTTCTTTGATACCTCTTCAACTCTTGCAAGCTGTTCTTCAGATAATCCTGTTGTGCATAATACTACAGGAATTTTCCTTGTCTCAACATAATCAAGCAATTTGTCAATTGCCTTTGCTGATGCAAAATCAATGATTACATCTGCTTCAACATTGCAGTCATCAATATTGGTAAAAACAGGGTATGGATTCTGTCTGTTATCGACAATATCTATTCCCGCAACAATTTCTGCGTCTTTGTCAGCAGCAACAATTCCTGTGATAACCTGACCCATCTTACCGTTGCAGCCGTGCATAATTATCTTAACCATTTTCTGTACCTTCTTTTATATTAATCCGAAATTTTTCATTGCATTTTTGAGAACTTCAAGGTTCTTTGGCTCCATTGGAGAAAGAGGTCCTCTGAGTGGTCCTACTTCAAATCCCATAAGATTAAGGGCATGTTTTACAGGAATAGGATTAACTTCAACAAAAAGTGCCTTGATAAGCTCTATTGACTTAAGCTGGAGTTCACATGCTTTCTTGACATCACCGTTAAGGAATAATGTAGGAATGTCGTGGGCAACCTTAGGTGCAACGTTTGAAAGAACTGAGATAACACCCTTTCCACCAAGTGACATAATAGGAACTATCTGGTCATCATTGCCTGAATATATGTCCATCCTGCCTTCTGTCAAAGCTGCAAGTTCTGCAACCTGTGAAAGATTTCCTGATGCTTCCTTGATACCTACGATGTTATCCACTTCTTTAAATAATTTAGCTGCTGTAGCAGGTAAAATATTACATCCTGTTCTGCTTGGAACATTGTAAAGAATGATAGGAATTTTAACCGAACCTGCAACCTTGGTAAAGTGTGCGATAAGTCCTGACTGTGTTGCCTTGTTGTAATAAGGTGTTACAACAAGAAGTCCGTCTGCGCCTGCTGCTTCTGCTTCCTTTGATAATTTAACTGCTGTCTCAGTACAGTTAGAACCGGTTCCCGCAATAACAGGTATTCTGTGATTAACAGTCTTAATGCAGAATCTTATAACCTCTGAATGTTCTTCCTCACTTAATGTTGCTGATTCACCTGTTGTTCCGCAGATAATGATTGCATCTGTCTCATTTGCAATCTGGAACTCAAGAAGCTCAGCTAACTTCTCATAATTAACGCTTCCGTCAGCGTTCATTGGTGTAACAATGGCAACACCGGCACCTGTAAATAATGACATAATGTGTCTCCTTCCATATATAAAAGTTATACTGATGTAAACAATTAATGTCCGCCTAACAGACATTCTGTTATTTTAAATAAAAAAAGAGTTCCAAAAGGAACTCTTAAAGTCATAAGCTATAATTTAACTTTAGGTAGCTCCCCATCTTACGATGACAGTCATATACATATTATATATATGCCCAGCTTGCATTAATACAGGTTAATACAGCTTCGGCACCGACTCCTTTCCATTGTCATCATCTATTCCTGTCATATCAGACAATGTACTGTTAATCAGTGCAACCTCTACACTCTTTTTTATTTAATGATAGTGTATCACTTAATATATACTATGTCAAATAAATAATTTTATGCCTGTAAGTCCGGCACCTGTCTCTTATACACATCTGACGCTGCCGACGACTAGTCGAG